>WNGF01000105.1_pt1 | contig 180147 bp, 132 predicted proteins | sample 5400641 | NCBI WGS metagenome assembly WNGF01 (sample SAMN13153371, study PRJNA577476) | soil metagenome | isolation source: 80 cm soil or saprolite under grassland replicate 2 | place: USA:California | collected 2016-06-15 | reverse complement strand
GGGCCGAATACCAGTGGCATCTGGACGATTTACTACCGCATCCATTTCAACTGGAGCGGCTCCACTGCGGGCGTCATCCTGTCTCTGACCAATTTTGTTGACGACGGCGACGTGCTCTACCTCAACGGGGTTGAGTTTTATCGCTTTAACATGCCGGCGACGACTCCCGTCCTATTCGACACACCTGCCACGGCTGCCTTGGGCGAGCCGATTCGGGATGTGCATCAAGTGAGGTTGGACACCAACTCAATCAACCCGCTGGTGGTCGGTCAAAATGTGCTCGCCGTCGAGGTGCACCAGGCCAATCTGGCGAGCAGCGACACGGTGTTTGGGCTTTCCGTCTATGGGTCGCAGTCCGTCGCGCCCTGCACCGACAACGTTCAGCCGACCAACCGAATTGCGACAGCCGGCCAAAATACGACTTTCCTGGTGGTGCTGCCCGCCAACTGCGGTATTCCAGCGCCTTCCATCCAGTGGTTTCGCAACGTCGGGGCAGGGGAGGAACTCATCACCGGCCAAACGGGCACTTCGCTGACCTTGACCAATGTGCAAACGAGCGATGCCGGAGAATACTACTGCCGCTTGGACAACGGGGTGGGGGCGGTCGTCGACAGTCGGCATGCCGTCTTGACCGTGCAACCAGATACAACGCCGCCGGCTTTCCTCGTCGCCTGGGGTGACCCGGACCCGGCGAACGCGAATGTGGTCAATCTGATCGTCGATGAGCCGCTTTGTACGGATGCGAGCACTTGTGGCACTGACGCGAGCTTTCCGTTCGTCTGGCATATCGCGGACAAGGACAATCCGAGCGACGAGCTGGGGGTTAACACTATCACCATCAATGGCACGAATATCAATTTCATCACCACCAACCTGCGCATGCCGGGCAAAGTCTATCGAATCTCCGTGGACCCAGATTCGGTGTGCGACCAGCAGGGACAGTGCATTTCCGGCAGCGCCTTCATTGACCTGTCGCCGGCGGTCACCTTCATGCAGAATGATGTCAATGGTTACACAGGCGTGGAAGACACCGAGCTGGAACAAGGCACCGAATTCGGAGGACCGGATGTGGTGCACGGCTCGGCGCCGCGGATTCTGGTGGACGGAGCCAACCTGGGTGGCGAGTCGCATGGCTTGCTTCGCTTCAACAACATTTTCGGAAACGGCCCCACCCAGGTTCCGTTGGGGGCCCATATCGTCTCGGCCATCTTGCGCATGCAGCACACGGCGCTCAACGCCAACGGTAACGACGTGAATGTCTATCGCATGTTGGTTGATTGGCATCAGGCCACGGCTACTTTCAACAACTTCACCTTCGCGCCGAACACGATGCCCGGTCTGCAGAATGACGGCGTCGAGGCCATGACCACCCCGGACCTGGTCATCGTCTCGCTTGCCCAGACGGTGCCGTTCACGCTGGATTTGGATGTGAAGACCTCGGTTCAGGCGTGGTCTGATGGTGAACCCAACTTCGGCTGGGGCATGCTTCCCACTGGAGTTGATGGTTATCGTTTCGACGCCTCGGCCACCACCACGGGGCCTCGGCTGACCGTTATCTACACCGTGCCGCAGTGCTCCACTGCTCCTTCCTTCACCGAGCAGCCACAGAGCTTCATGGTGAACGAAGGTGCCAGTCACACCATCACTGCCGGAATCCGTGCCTGTAACGCCACCTTCCAGTGGTCGAAGAATAACGTGGATATCCCGGGAGCGACCAATCCCACTTACACGATCAATAATGCGGTACCGAATGACGCGGGGGACTATCGCCTGAAGGTCACCAACCCCAACGGCTCACAGACGAGTTCGCCCGCGACGGCGACGGTCGTCGCTGATTTGACGCATCCCAGGGTGGTCAGCGTCTCGGGGGGCACCAACCTGACGAGTGTCACCATCGTCTTCTCCAAAGTGGTCAGCGCGGCGACCGCCCAAAGCACGGCCAATTACGCGATCTCACCGAGCCTGGCCGTGAGCAGCGCGGTCCTGAGCGGCAGTGGCACAACCGTGACGCTGACCACCACGGCGCGCACCGTCGGCACCGTTTACACCATCACCATTAGGGACATCCGGGACACCCGAGCGGGTCAGAACCTCCTCGATCCCAATCCCACGGTTATGCCGCTCGTCTATCAGACTCGAATCCTGGCCTTCAGGGACGTCTGGAAGTATGACCAATCCGGCACAGACTTGGGCACCGCATGGCGGGCAAGTAGCTACGACGATTCCTCCTGGGCGTCGGGGCCGGGCATCCTTGGGTTCGAGACCACCTCGAATACATTGGTGTTCATGCGCACCATCGCGCCGCCAGACGGGACAAATACTGTGCTCAGCTTGACCAACAGCGCCGGCCAGACCAACGTCACCGCCTACTTCCGCACCACGTTTAACGTCGCGTTCACCGATCTGTCCAAGATCAGCTTTACGCTGCGGGCTTATATCGACGATGGCGCGGTTTGGTACATGAATGGCACGGAGGTCGGGCGCTTTAATATCACCAATACGCCCACCCTTTTCGACACGTTGGCCAACGGCCCTGCTTTGCTGGAACCCAATCCAGAACCGCAAGCCACTTTTATCACGACCAATATCACCGGCATTGTCTCCGGACAGAACCACTTTGCGGTGGAGGTCCACCAGGAAGCCTTAACCAGTTCCGACATCGATTGGGGTGCGGAGATTCTCGCGAACATCGGCGTGGCGGAGGCGCGAGCGCGGTTGACCATCACGCATAACGGTGATGGAACCGTCACCATCAACTGGACGGGCAACGGCACACTGCAAGAGTCCTCGGTCGTCACGGGAGGCTGGTCAAACAGCCTCAACCAAACCAAGCCGCAGACGCGCCCGGTTACCGGAAACGCTGCGTTCTTCAGGCTGCAGGTGCTGCAGGTCATTCCATGACGTCCGTCACCTTGACCTGGTCCAGAGATTCCACGGTCCAGGTCGGAGAGTGTCCGGACAGGTCTGCGAAAGGATAGTTGCCTGTGGCGACGGCCAATGCCCGGGCGCCAATGGCCCGAGCGCATTCGATGTCTCGAGGCGTGTCGCCGACGACCAGGATGTCTTCGCCCGGCAATTTCCTGCGCAAGATGCGCTCGCCTTGCTCCCGGGCGATGACGGCCAGTTGGTTGCGGTCCTCGTCGTCGTCGCCGAACGCCCCCATCCGGAATCGATCCCAGAGCTGGTAGTGGCCAAGCTTGATCTGCGCTCCCAACCGGATGTTGCCGGTGAGCAGTCCGAGCAGCGGGGATTGCGGCCAGCCGGCCAGTTCACCGATCATGCCTTGCACCCCGGGCAGGACGCATCCGTCGAGTTGCGTCAGGAGATGATCCAGATAGAAGACGTAGCGGTCGAAGAAACGGCGGAAATTCTCAGCACTGGGCTCGATTTCGTGCTGTTGGAAGAATTCGCGCACAATCGAAGGGTCGGTGCGTCCGGCAAAACGCAATCGCGCCGTGCCGTTCGCCACGCCGAATTCGGAGACGCAGACCCGGGCAAAAGCCTGCTCGCCTGCGCCGCCGCTGCGGATAAGCGTTCCGTCGATATCGAACAGCACCAGGCGAACCATCGTTGAGCTCTTGTGTCCTGCGCGACCCAGGCAGGCTAATATCGTTTGACGAACTTCTTTCGCGCCTCCGCTTCGGCGGCTGCGATGTTTTGAGCCTCAGGCGAAGGCTCCGTGGGCTGCCCACCCGTCGGCGCGGCTGAAGGAGTCGGGGACTTGCTCTTGTCTGACTCAGCCGGGGACGCCGCGCTTCCCGCTTCAGATTTCGGAAGAGCGTCGGCCGGCGGCCGCTCGACGGCCTCGACGAAGGCCATCCGCACCGCCATGAGGCTCTGTTTGAGCATCGATTCCTCGTCTTTATTGAGGTTGCCCCTGGTCTTGGCCTCGAGCATCTCCAATCGTTCGATAAACATTCGGGCGGTTTCCAGGTCATGCGCGGGCTGACCGGTCTCGGGATGAGGGACGCGTCCCAGGAACATCAACGCCATGTTGGCGTACTGGGCCACCATCTCCAGAAACAGTGCGGCCGGTCCGTCCTGGGGACCGATTCCGCCTGACTCGTTGTGCTCGGAACGGGGTTCATTCATGACGAGCTATCTTTTCGAGTGCGCCGGATTTCTTCCATCAAAAAATGAATGAGATGCTTGAGCCGTTGTTCCAGGTTAATCGTTTCCAGAATCGTCTGTCGCTCGACGGCCCCCGGCAGGAGGGCGCAGGAGACCAGGTCGGCAACCTGGTCGGCGTCCTCCAATGACTCGAGGTAGTCGAGGATCTCCTTGGCCGAGAACTGGGCGGAGCCGGAGGCGGCTTTCTTCTTGGAGCCGCCGGCGTTGCTAAACGCGGAAAACGGGAAGGGAAACGGCCCCAACTGAATCCGGTCCTCGACCAGTTCATGGACCTTGGCGACCAGCGCGTCGATGATCACGTTGTCAATGGGTGGCGGTTGGAGCGCCCGGATATTGGCCACCCGATACGGCCGGGTCCGGACCATCTCGATGAGTTCGACGCGGGCCAGCCCTTGCAGGATAAGATGGGAGGTGCCGTCCTGATGACCGACGGAGACGCGGATCAAACCCAAACCGGCGACCTGGCAGGGGGTTTCACGCTGCTTTCCCGGCTTCTGCATGGCCACGGAAAACATCCGGTTGCTCTTCAACATGTCGGCGAGCATCTGGCGATAGCGCGGCTCGAAAATATAGAGGGGCAGCAGGGCCTGAGGGAAAAGCGTGGCGCTGGGAAGGGTCATCACCGGCACGGCATCAGGTATTTCCATGAATCGAATCTAAGCGAACGCGTCTGTTTAGCAAGAAACGGATGTCGCGCTTGCCATTTCGGCGAGGGCCAAGCATTCTCCAACTACTATGAAGGCAGCTATTGTGTTTTTGATTCTGGCCTCCCTCGGTCTCGGGGTGGGATTGATGTGGCGCCACCAACAGGCCGTTGAGGTCAAGAAGCAGGACGAGGAGAAAATCGTCTTGCTCTCCAATCGCGTCGAAGAAACCAAGAACCGGCTCGATGACCAGGAGAAGCTGGCCATGTATCTTCAGACCAACCTGGTCCTGCGCACCGAGGAGCTTTCCGGCGCTTCCAACAGCCTGACCAAGCTCTCCGCCGACCTGGCTCGCACGCAAAAGGAAATGCAGGCCGCCGCCGAAGCCGCCAAGCAGGAGATCGAACGGCGCGACGCCCAGATTTCCCAACTGACTTCGCAAACCAATGCGTTGACCCTGAAGATGGATGACCTCACCGCCTCCATCGGCAAGCTCGGTAAACAGATTTCTGATACCGAGCGCAAACTGGCCGCCTCCGAAGGCGACCGGGAATTCCTGCTCAAGGAACTCAAGCGTCTCCAGGTGGAGAAGGCCGAGCTGGAACGCCAATTCAACGACCTTTCCCTCCTGCGCACCCAGGTGGCCAAGCTCAAGGAGGAGCTCTCCATCGCCCGCCGGTTGGAATGGATCCGCATGGGCATTTACGGTACGCAGGAAAAGAAGGGCGCCGAACGGCTTATGGCCGGCGCCTCTGCTCTGCCCGGCCGGAGCAACAATTTCAATCTTAATGTGGAACTTAAGCAGGATGGCGGTGCCACCATCCTCGGGCCGAACACGAACAAAACGGCGGCCCCCGCATCACCGAAGTAATGAGCCGCGATGGTTTGCTGATCGACTCACATGGGCGCGTGATGCGCGACCTGCGCATCAGCGTGACGGATCGGTGTAACTTTCGCTGCCTGTATTGCCTGCCGGAAACCGAGGCCGCCTTCAACTTCTATCGTGGGCGCTGGGCCAATTTGCCGGAGTCCAAGCCGGTGGCCCATCAGTGGGCGGCCCGCTCGAATATCCTCACCTTCGAAGAGATCGAGCGTGTCGTCCGCCTCGCCGTTGCCTTGGGGATCGATAAGGTTCGCCTGACCGGCGGGGAGCCGCTGCTGCGGCAGCAGATCGAAAAATTGGTCGAGAAGCTCGCCCGCATTGAAGGACTGCAGGATCTGGCCATGACGACCAACGGCTTTCACTTTGAGCAGAAGGCTGTGGCCTTGCGCGATGCCGGGTTGCGGCGGATCAGCTTCAGCCTTGATTCGCTCGATCGCGCCAATTTCCGGAAGATCACCGGGCGGGATGGCTTGGGTGAAGTGCTGGCCGGCATCCGTTGCGCGCAAGAACTGGAGCTCAATCCCGTGAAGGTCAACGCCGTGGTGATTAAGGGCATCAATGACCACGAGCTCGAGGCCCTGGCGGAATTTGCGCATGAGCAGGGTCTATCCTTCCGCTTTATCGAGTTTATGCCGCTGGATTCAGCGCGCGTTTGGCTCAAGGAACTGGTCGTGCCCGGCCGGGAGATCCTGGCGCGGCTCCAGCGCCGTTTCTCTTTGCATCCGGTCCCTGGCGCGCGTCCCTCCGAAACCGCGCGGCGCTGGAGTTTTGCCGATGGTCGCGGCGAAATTGGTTTGATCGCCCCGGTGAGCGAGCCGTTCTGCGGGCATTGCAACCGGCTGCGCCTGACCGCCGACGGCCATCTGCGCACCTGCCTGTTCAGCGTGACGGAGCACGATCTGCGCTCTCCTCTGCGCCACGGCGCCACCGACGAAGAATTGAAAGCCTATCTGCGGGAGGTGGTCTTGCAGAAAGAGGCGCGGCATCACATCGGTGAGCCGGATTTTGTCCCCCCCTCACGGTCGATGAGTTGCATCGGAGGTTAGCCGGCGGGCCCGCTCGCCGTCCCAAGGTCCGAGTCGTCATGGCCGCGGTCGCGCCCAGGCCGTGCTGGTATTTATGAACATTTCCACGATGAGATGGCGCCGGGGCATCGCGCTTCCGAGTGCGTTGCGTCCCGCCGGGCGCGCCGTGGAGTGGCTCGTGCTCCTGCTGGTTGCGGGAGCGGCCGGTTGTCTCACCCACGCCCCCAAAGGGGGTCATGATTCATCCGCCGCGCTCGACTCTTATATGCGGGTGACGCATCCGGATGCCGACACGGTCTCCCTGCAAATCGCCCTGCGCCGGTTCACCCCGGAGAAAGGCCGTGGCCCGGTCATCTGGCTGGCCGGCGCGTCGCACATCGGCGAATCGAATTATTTTGCCGCCCTCCAAAGACACCTGGACACGCAGTCCCTGGTCTTGTTCGAGGGCGTGGGAGCAAAGTCAAAGAAGGTCATGTTCAATGCGGAGGAAGACGTCTCGGTGCAGCACACGCTGGCCGCTTCTCTTGGTTTGGAGTTTCAACTCAGTGCCATCGACTACGACCGCCCGCAGTTTCAGAACAGCGACCTGACCCTCGGGCAGCTGCAACAACTGTTGCTGAGCGGCCGCGGAGCGGGGGACGCGGGTTCGGCGAACAAGGCCAGCCAGGACTTCGAGGCACTGCTCCAAATCATGGATGGCAGCTCGTGGCTCGGCGCGCTGGTGCAGGTGGGTTTGAAGTTCATCGGATCCAGCCCGAAGCTTCGGGCGATGACGAAGGTTTTGCTCATCGAAACGCTCGGGCAACTCAAGGGCGACATGTCGCAGATCAAAGGTGTTCCCCCCGAGGTCCAGCGGTTGTTGGCGGTCATCATCCAGGAGCGCAATCGGGTCGTGCTGGATGACCTGGCCGCCGCGCTCCGCTCCCCCCGGCGGCCTCCATCGATCAGCGTCTTCTACGGAGCCGGTCACATGGCCGATTTGCAGCAACGGTTGCGCAGTGACTTGAAATACCGGCCCCGCGAGGCCGTCTGGCTCACCGCCTTATCGGTCAACACCCGCGAAGCCGGGTTGTCCAGCTCGGATCTCGAGGCCATGCGTGGCCTGGTTCGATGGCAACTGGAGAGCCTGCAGCCGTAACCTCGTCGCCAGCTCCTGGCTTGATTGCCTTGCCCGAATCGAGAAACTGCGCAGGCCAAAAGACGCGAAGAAAAAGGGATCTTTCCCTCGCTCGCGCCTTTGCGTTAGGGTCGCCTATTCAACTATGCCTACCTACGAATATGTTTGTGAGAAATGCGGAGATCACTTTGATAAGTTTCAGCCGATGGCGGCCAAACCGCTGTCCATTTGTCCCAAGAATCTCTGCACGCAAAAGCGCTGGGGCAAGGGCAAGGTCAGGAAAGTGATCAGCGCGGGTGCCGGCCTCATTTTCAAAGGCAGCGGTTTCTACATCACCGATTATCGCAGCGAAAAATACAAGGAAGCCGCCAAGAAGGAGGCCAGTGCCGGCAGCGGGGACGGCAAGGCGGCCAAGCCCGCGGCGGGCGGGGAGAGCAAGCCAGCGCCCAAGGCCGACAGCAAGTCCGCCAAGACCCCCAAAGCGAGCGAGTAACGATCTTTTCGTGCAGGAATTTTCGCCAAGCTGGTACGCTTGTCGTTTTGCGGCCGCCGGGCTCGCCCGGCTTCAGCTCACGTGGCTGCGCCGGTGGCTTCTCCCGGTAGTTGTTCTCTTGGGGGCCAGTGGACAATCCTCCTCGGCCCAGGACCCCCCGGTTCCGATTCCCGGTCAGACGGCCGCAAGGGCCCCCCTCGAGCCCGTTACCGTGCGGAGCCAATCGGGACAATTCATCGTGCACGGTCTGCCCATGGGGGCGCCGGTTGGGGGATATTCCACCTCCGAGGTCCGGTACCTGCGACTGGATCCGGCGCTGACGGCGGTTTCCCTGGAACGCATTCGCCAGGCGGTCCTCAGCGACCTTGGCCTGGACGATCGATGGCGCGGGTTGATCACGATCACGACCACGCCCGTCGAGGAGGACGATCCGCAGGTGCAAGTCACCTCCGTGCACTATGCCGACGGTTGGGGCTACCGGGTAAGCCTCCCGGAACGTATCGACCGGGATCGATTCATTAAAGTGGCCGTGCGAGTCATCCTGCTGGAAATCGCCAACCGCGCGGCGATCGCCCGCCAAGCCGAGTTACCCCCGTGGCTGGTCGAGGGTCTCGCCGCGGAACTGCAACGCACTTCACTCTCCACGCTGGCCCTGGAACCCGAAACGCGGGTGGCGCGCCGCGAGCGGAATGTCGACCCGATGCGCGCCGCCCGTGAGTTGCTGCGGCAACGGCCTGCCCTCAAATTCGATGAATTGAGCATGCCTACGGAGGATCTGGTTTCGGGAGACAAGGCGGCGCTTTATCAGGCTTGCGCGCAGGTTTTCGTCCATCAATTGCTGAAACTGCGAACGGGCCGGGATTGCCTGCGCGAATTAATTGTTCGCCTGTCCGAGAATTTCAATTGGCAGACCACCTTCCTGCGCGTCTTTGGCGCCTACTTTCAGCGTCTGATTGACGTCGACAAGTGGTACACCCTGATCGTGGCTAACCTGAGCGGGCGGGACCTGATGTCCGTTTGGCCGTTGGAAAGCACCTGGAAACAGCTCGACGAAATTCTCGCGACGCCCGTGCAGGTGCGGTTGCAAACCAACGAGCTGCCCATCAACACCACCGTGACCCTGCAACGCATCATCCGCGAGTGGGAATTCGCCCGGCAACAGCCCGTGCTCGCGCAAAAGCTCAATCGTCTGCAGGCGCTGCGGTTGCGGGCCGCCTCCGAATTGGTCGATTTGCTGGACAGTTATCGGCGCGTGCTCCAGTCCTATGCCACCGGGCCTCGGGCCAAGGCGGCGACATCCCCGGGCAAGCCAACCGACACGCCGCGGATTCGAGCCAGCGTCAAGACGGTGCTGCGCCAACTCGACGACCTGGACACCCGCCGCGAGGCCTTGCGACAGCGCACTTTAGCTCTCAAGACGCCAGACGCGAAATGAGCGCTCCGTTTCGGCGGGTCGCTTGACACCCCCATGACGGAACCTATAGTGCGCGCACAATGCACAGTACAAGTCCAGACGATGAGGATGGAGGTCCCACCCATGCTGCCCAGTTGGCCGGACTGAAGGAATTTAAGAGCGCGGGAAGGGGTTTTTGGAGCGATGTTCCGGACCGGGATTGGAACAACTGGCGATGGCAGTTGCAGAATCGCATCAGCACCCTCGGACAGTTGCAGAGGCTGATGCCCACGCTCACGCCCGAAGAATACGCCGGGACGCAACTGGCCAACACCAAGCTGGCCCTGGGCATCACCCCTTACTTCTTCAACTTGCTCGACCCGGCGGACGAGCATTGCCCCATCCGCCGCCAGGTCGTGCCGCGCGTCGAGGAAACCCGCACCGCGCCCTGGGAGATGATCGACCCTTGCGGCGAAGATTCTCATTCGCCGGTGCCGGGCCTGGTGCATCGCTATCCGGATCGAGTGCTGTTCCTGGTCACCGATCGCTGCGCCAGTTATTGTCGCTACTGCACGCGCTCGCGCCTGGTCAGCAATGCCAGCGGCTATGACTTTCACCCCGATTTCGACCGGCAGATCGATTACATCCGGCGCCACCGGCAAGTCCGCGATGTGCTGCTCAGCGGTGGCGACCCGCTGCTCTTCAGCGACGAGAAGCTGGAGACGCTGCTGCGCCAGTTGCGGGCCATCCCGCACGTCGAATTCCTCCGCATCGGCACGCGCATCCCCATCTTTCTGCCGCAGCGCATCACGCCGGAACTGTGCGCCATGCTCAAGCAGTTTCATCCGCTGTTCTTGAGCGTCCACTGCAACCATCCGCGAGAATTGACCACGGAAGTGCGCGACGCGCTTGGCCGCCTGGCCGATGCCGGCATCCCGTTGGGCAATCAGTCTGTCCTGCTGCGCCACGTGAACGACGATTTGGCCGTCATGCGGGCTTTGCTGCACAAGCTCCTGATCTGCCGGGTCAAGCCGTACTACCTCTACCAGTGCGACCTCATCGCCGGGTCCGCCCACCTGCGCACCAGTGTGGCCAAGGGCCTGGAAATCATGGAAGGGTTGCGCGGCCATACCACTGGCTATGGCGTGCCGCAATACGTCATCGACGCCCCGGGCGGCGGCGGCAAAGTGCCGATCAATCCCGACTACATCGTGCAGCGCGGCGCCGACCGGCTGCTCATCCGCAATTTCGAAGGGAAAATTTTCGAGTACCCCGAGTTCACCTCGGCGGGACTGGAGGCAGTGCCCGCGGAGCTGGAGGAGCCCGAATTGGTCTAGGAAGGTCTCATGCCTCGCGAATCCGTCCAGCAGAGGCAGGCGCGCGCGAAGCGGATCCTGACCAGGCTGCGCCAGACTTACCCCGATGCGCACTGCGAATTGAATCATGGCAATCCGCTCGAACTGCTGATCGCGACGATCCTGTCGGCGCAATGCACCGACCAGCGCGTCAACCTGGTCACGGCGGACTTGTTCCACAAGTATCGTTCCGCCGCGGACTATGCCAACGCCCCGCTCGCGGCGCTGGAGCAGGACATCCGGACGACCGGTTTTTATCGCAACAAGGCGAAGAACATTCAGGCCTGCTGCCGCAAGCTGATGGAGCAGCACGGCGGGGAGGTGCCGCGTACGATGGACGAGTTGACGCGCCTGGATGGGGTCGGACGCAAGACCGCCAATGTGGTCCTCGGAAACGCCTTCGACGTCAACGAGGGGATCGTCGTGGATACTCACGTGGCCCGTCTTTCCCGGCGGCTCGGGCTGACGGCGCAAACCACTCCCGAGAAGATTGAAGCGGACTTGCTGAAGCTGGCGCCGAGGGCCCAGTGGACCCTTTTCAGTCACTGGTTGATCTGGCACGGCCGCCGCCGTTGTTTCGCTCGCAAGCCCGATTGCGCGAGCTGCGAGATTGGCGATCTCTGTCCATCGCGGGCCGCGTAAGGTTCCGTCGCGGTCTTCGAACGTGAAAACCGGGCCACCCCAATCTCCTCGCTGGTTCTTTCTTCACTCCGGCCCGGGCGCTTCCGCCGAGAATATGGCCTGGGACGAGGCCTTGCTCGGCTTTGCCCCGCGTCTCGGTCAGCCTGTCTTGCGCCTGTATGGGTGGAGTGAGCCGGCGGCGACCTTCGGGTATTTCCAAAGAATCGCCGACGTCGAATGCCTGACGGCGTTGCGCCCTCTGCTCCGCCGGCCGACCGGCGGCGGGTTGGTGCCGCATGACGGGGACTGGACCTACAGCCTGGCCTTTCCGCCGGCGCATCCCTGGTATGAACTCAAGGCGATCGAGAGTTATCGCCGGGTGCATGAATGGATCGGGGCGGCCTTCGCCCGGTCGGGTTTGGTGACCGAGTTGTCTCCCGGCCGCCGCCAGAACTCGTCCGGCCAATGCTTCATCGGTGCCGAGCAATTCGATCTTCTCTGGCAGCATCGCAAGATCGCCGGGGCGGCCCAGCGCCGGTCGCGCGATGGACTGTTGATCCAAGGTTCGATTCAACCGCCCATCGGCCTGGATCGCGTCGAGTTTGAGAAGGCGTTCTGCGATTGGGCGCAAGCCGAGTGGGGCGTGAAGTGGCAACCGCTCGCGGTCGACGCCGCTTTGCTCGAGCGAGTTCGTGAACTCACCCGGGAAAAGTACGCCCGACGGGAATACAACGAACGGAGATGACCCATTTCGGATTGCGGATTTGCCGATTGCGGATTTCGGATTGCGGATTTCGGATTGCAGGCGACCGTTGGGCGATCGTGAGAGCGGCTGGTGAAGCGTAAGGTTGGTCACGCGCACGGTTTTCGGCAGCACCCCGGTTAATCGGCAATCGCAATCCGCAATCCGCAATCCGCAATCCGAAATCGGCAAATCCGCAATCCGCAATCCGCAATCCGAAATGGGGGGTCAATTCTTCCCCTTGTTGGGCTCTCCCTCTTTGGCAACTTCGGTCTGGTATTTGGGGTCGAGAATCTCGACGCCCGCTTCCTTGCTGAGCCGGGCGAAATACTCGGGCATGGCTCTTTGTATTTCCTGCTGGAGGAGGAACTGTTTCAAGTCTCCGGCTACCTTCTCGAATTCCAATTTCTTGGGCGGAATTTTCTCCAGCAGCTTGATGATGTGGTAGCCGAGGCTGGAGGTGACGACGTCGCTGATTTTGCCCAACTCGAGGGAGAACGCCGCGGCTTTGAACTCCGGCGCGAAAGGGTCCTCCCGGGTGAAGGTGTATTCTCCTTTGGTTTCCTTCAAACCGCGGTCCTCCGAGAAGTCCATGACCAACCTGGAAAAATCCTCGCCGTCCAGGGCCCGCTTGCGAATTTTCTCGATTTGTTGACGTTTGAACTTCTGTTGTTCCTCGGGCAACAGCTCCTCGGTCTGGCGATCATGGGTGGCGAAAAAGACGTGGCTGACACGGACCTTCTCCAACTGTTGCAATCGCGCGAGATTACTCCTGCGAACCTCGTCGATCCGTTCCTTCAGGCGCACGATCTGGTTCGGTGAAGAGGCCGGGTCCCTGACCAGTTTCTCCAGGTCGGCCTGCATCACTCTCACCAGCACGTCGGTGCCGGTCTGATAGAATGCCCGCACCTGGGGCTCGCCGACGTTGATGGTGGACGCCAGTTCACGCTGGATCACCGCCTGGGCGTAAGCCGATTCCACCAGGTCGCGATGATAGCGCTCGGGCGTGATGCCGGCGGCTTTCAGTTGGCGATAGAACGCCTCTTCCGAAACGGCTCGTTCCTTGACTTCTTTGAGCCGTTGCCCGACCTGTTCCTCGGCCACTTTGCGATCGGCCTCCGTGAGGCGGTTGGTCAGGATCTGGGTGAAAATCAATTGTCGCAGCAGTTGCGCCTCGAGCAGGGTGTGCTGGGTTTCGGCCAGCGGTTGACCGATCGCCGCGAGCTTGGCCTTTTGCGCGACCGAAGCCTCGTCGAGTTGGCTGCGCCGCACTTCCACTCCCCGGCCGCGCGCCAGCACCTCGTCTCCGAACAAATCCGACAACCTCGGAGCGCGCGCCGTGGCCGTGTCGCCGGCGAGGGTCACGCCGGTCGTGAGGATGATGGCCGCGAGCAGGGTCACACTGTGGGTGAGCTTCTGCAAATCGCCAGTCACCAGTGACAAGATACCAGTGACAAGTCGGTTCCTGGGAAGGGAACACCTCCAAAATCGGGACGTGAGTTGGGGCCATGAACCGGACCGCCGCCGGTCCCGCAGCCAGGTACGATTTACGATGTACGATTTACGAGCGCCGCGCCGCGCAGATCGCCGCGCGTGCGAATCGCGTCGAGTCGCGATCACTCCATCGGAAGCTCGTAAATCGTACATCGTAAATCGTAAATCGCTGGTCCCGGGAGACCGCCCGGTCCGAATCGCCAGGTTCATGGAGACGCAATCCGCAATCCGCAATCCGCAATCAGGAGATTCGTTGGCATCGGGCTCAGAGTTTGACCACGCGGACATTGCAGATGTCTGGGTCCTTGCGAATCTCAGCGAGGGCCTCGGCGGGCGGCACGCTGTCGAGGTTAAGGACGGTCAACGCCTGGCCGCCGGCCTGGTCGCGGCTGAGGCTCATGCTGGCGATGTTCACTTGGTAGCGGCCCATCAACGTGCCAATGTGGCCGACCATGCCCGGCCGATCTTTGTTGTTCATGAGAAAGACAATGCCCGAAGGAATGATCTCCACCGGCCGGCTGAACAGTCGAACGATGCGCGGGTTGGTCGGCGCACCGAAGAACGTCCCGCCGGCCGACACCTTTTGTCCGCCCGAAAAAACCGCCACGTGCAGCCACTCGTTGAACGTGACCGGTTCGTCAGATTTTTTCTCCTCGACGAGGATGCCGCGGCTGGCCGCGGCGGTGCGGACGTTGACATAGTTGATGTCTTGGCCGGCGCTGAGTTCGAGGAAGCCGCGCAGGATCGAGCGCGTCACCGGGTCGGTGGTGATTTCCCGGGCCTTGCCGCCGTAGGTGATGAAGATCCGCTCCACCTGTTTGGGGGCGAGCTGGGCGAGCAGGCGTCCGATTTTCTCGCCCAGCAACAGGTAGGGCTTCACCTGGGCGTAGGTCTTGGCGTCGAGGTTGGGCAAATTAACCGCGTTACGCACCGCACCGTGCAGCAAGTAGTCGGTGATCGCTTCGGCCACTTCAATGCCCACGTTTTCCTGGGCTTCATCCGTGCTGGCGCCCAGGTGCGGGGTCATGATGAGGTTCGGCGGCGCCCGCAGCGGCGAGTCCTTCGGCAGGGGTTCCGTTTCATAAACGTCCAACGCCGCGCCCGCGACTTGACCGGTGTTCAGCGCGGCCAGCAGGTCGGGTTCGTGGATGATACCGCCTCGGGCGCAATTCAATACCCGGACCCCTTTCTTCATTTTGGCGAACGCGGCCGCGTTGATCAGGCCTTTGGTCTCATCGGTCATCGGCATGTGGACGGTCAGGAAGTCGACTTGCGGATAAAGCTGGTCGAGCTCCGTCACCAGCTCGACTTGCAGGGCGGTCGCGCGGGACGGAGTGAGATAGGGGTCGTAAGCCAGGACTTTCATGCCGAAGGCGACGGCCCGCCGGGCGACTTCGCCCCCGATGCGGCCCATGCCCAGGATGCCGAGGGTCTTGTTGTAGAGTTCGGTTCCGGAATAGGCCTTGCGGTTCCACTCGCCGGCCTTCATCGAGGCGTTGGCCTGCGGAATTCTTCGCGCCAACGCCATGAGCATGGAGAACGTCAGTTCGGCCGTGGAGATGGTGTTGCCCGCGGGGGTGTTCATCACCACGATGCCGCGCGCGGTGGCGCTCTCCACATCGATGTTGTCAACCCCGACTCCGGCCCGGCCCACGACCTTTAGTCGGGACGCCGCTTCCATCACTTTCCGCGTGATTTTGGTTTCCGAACGGACGACCAGGGCGTCGGAGTCGGCGACCAGCGGAAGCAATTCCGCTTCCGCGAGGCGCTTCTCCAGGACCGTCACTTTCAGCTGCGGCTGCTGTCGAAAATAGTCGATGCCCTTGTTCGAGATCGGATCACAAATCAACACATTCATACATCGGAGCGCGCAGTCTAGGTGAGGCGCCGGGGCCGGTCAAACAATCATGTTGCTCCGCCTGCTTTCGGCTTGTCAGTGGGCGAATTTTTTTGTCTAACCGCGGGGTGTCGCATTGGACCGTTATTCTCCTGGGCATTATTGAAGGGGTCACCGAATTCCTTCCCGTCTCCTCGACCGGCCACCTTTTGCTGGCGGAGTATTGGCTGAAACTGCCGAAGATGCCGAGCGAATTGTTTAATGTGGTCATTCAGAGCGGCGCGGTCGTGGCAGTCATCCTGGCTTTCGCCGGGCGGATCGGCCAACTGCGGCGTGAGTGGCGAACGCCCGCCGTGCGCGATTACCTCGGCCGGTTGGTGGCCGCATTTCTCATCACCGCCGTGGGCGGGTTGGCGCTCAAAAAGCTCGGCCTGCAATTGCCCGAGGATCCGGCTCCGGTCGCTTGGGCCACGTTGCTGGGCGGGATCGTCATTCTGGGCGTGGAGAGCGCCTGGCGGCGAAAGACGGGCAGCGAAATCGTCAGCTGGCCGGTGTCCATCATCGTCGGTTGTTCGCAACTGGTGGCGGCGGCGTTTCCTGGAACATCCCGCTCGGGCATTTCCATCATCGTCGCGCTGCTTTTCGGACTGAGCCGTCCGGCCGCCACGGAGTTTTCCTTTCTCCTGGGCGTGCCGACCCTGCTCGCGGCCGGAGGGTATAAGATCTTCTCCGCCCTGCGCCAGCCGGGTGAGGCGCATGAGCCGTGGTTGCAGATTCTGCTCGGCACGGCGGTCGCCGCCGTCACGGCATTCCTGGTGGTCCGCTGGCTCCTGCGTTTCGTGCAGGGCCACACCTTCCTCCTGTTCGGTTGGTATCGCGTCGTGCTGGGCGGAATCATCCTGGCCCTGGTCGTTTTCCGATGATGAAAGCGCCGGCTTCCACCCCGGACCGCCTCCCTTCGGCCGGCAAACCCAGGCCACCATCGTGGAACAGGATGATCGGTGACGCCACCAGCGCCGCGCCGCGACGGGCGGGCAGAATCGCCGGGTGGCTGGTCCTCAGCGCCCTCGCCAGCGCCGGCGCCGCCCCGGCCTTCAAGGCCAGCCGCCTGGCCGAAATGGAGGCCGCGATGACCAATGCCATCGCCCAGAAAAATATTCCCGGCGCGGTGTTGTGGCTCGAGCGCCAGGGATTGACCTACCACAAGGCCTTTGGCCGTCGCTCCCTCGCGCCTTCGGTCGAGCCGATGGACGAGGAGACGATCTTCGACGTGGCCTCGCTCACCAAAGTCGTCGCCACGACCCCCGCCATCCTGCTGCTCCTGGAACGTGGCCAGTTGAAACTGGATGACCCGGTGCGCGCGCATCTTCCCGAATTCCACGGCGAGGGCACCGGGTCCATCACTCTGCGCCACTTGCTCACGCACACCTCCGGATTGCGAGCGGGATTGCCGGCGAAGCCCGATTGGGCCGGTTACCCTGCGGCCATTGCGCTGGCCTGCGCGGAAATGCCGACCGACCCTCCCGGCACCGTCTTCCGCTACAGCGATATCAATTTCATTCTGCTCGGCGAAGTGGTGCAGCGCGTCAGCCGGCGGAAGCTGGAGGAATTCGTCGCCAAAGAGATCTACCGTCCCTTGCTGATGCGGGACACCGGCTATCTCCCGCAGGAAAGCCTGGTCGCGCGCATCGCCCCCACCGGGCGGAGCGCAGAAGGCCTGTTGCGGGGCCGGGTCCATGATCCGACGGCGCGGCGGATGGGCGGAGTGGCGGGTCATGCGGGCATTTTCACCACCGCGGGCGACCTGGCTCGTTACGCTCGCCTGCTGCTCAACGACGGCGAGCTGGATGGCGTGCGCCTGTTCCAACCGGAAACCGTCAAGTTAATGAGATCGGTGCAAACGCCGGATGCCGTCCTCAGCCGGCGCGGGCTCGGTTGGGACATTGATTCGCCTTACAGCCGGCCGCGCGGGACGATCTTTCCCCGGGGCTCCTTCGGGCATACTGGTTGGACCGGGACGGCGCTCTGGATCGATCCTTATTCGAAGACGTTCTGGATACTGCTTTCCAACCGCCTGCATCCCGACGGCAAAGGCAATACGCTCAGACTCTATTCCGAACTCGGCACGCTCGCGGCCCGGTCGGTGGACGGGTTCGATTTCAGCCAGGTGCCCGGCGCGCTGCCGGTTCGCACGAATTTCATCGCCTCCGTGCTGGAGACGAACGCGCCGGCGAAAACCAACGCGCTCTTCGCCGCGCACCCGCCCCTGCGCGGGGTCCTGAACGGCATCGACGTTCTCGCCGCGCAACAGTTCCGTCCGCTCCGGCACCTGCGGATTGGCCTGGTCACCAATCACACCGGCCAGGACCGTTGGCGCGATCCCACCATCGATCTTCTGTTCCACGCCCCCGAGGTGCAGCTCAAGGTCCTGTTCAGTCCCGAACACGGGATTCGCGGCGCGCTCGACGCGTTCGTCGGGGACAGCGTCGACGAAGTGACCGGCCTGCCGATCCACAGTCTCTACCCGGCCATTCCCAAAAGGAGAAAGGACCAGAGCGAGCAGGAATACAACGCGCTCGTCGCCAGCGGACGGACGCCCTCACCGGCAGCGCTCACGAATCTCGATGCCCTTGTGTTCGACATTCAGGATATCGGCTGCCGGTTCTACACCTATCTCGCCACGATGGGGATGTGCCTCGAAGCGGCGGCCCAGGCCGGCCTTAAGTTCTTCGTGCTGGATCGGGTGAATCCAATCAATGGCCTGAACGTGGAAGGGCCGGTCTATCACGGCGACCCGCTTTTCATCGCGTGGCACGACCTGCCGCTGCGCCACGGCATGACCCTGGGCGAGCTGGCGGGGATGTTCAATGCGGAGCGCGGTTTGGGAGCGGACCTGAAGGTGATCCCGCTCGAAGGTTGGAAGCGCGACATGTGGTTCGACGCCACAGGCCAACCGTGGCGGAATCCATCGCCAAACATGCGCAGTCTCAATGCCGCGGCGCTTTATCCGGGGGTCGGTCTGCACGAAGCCGCTCTCTCCGTCGGGCGCGGCACCGATACGCCGTTCGAAGTGGTCGGGGCGCCTTATATTGACGATTTGCGGCTTGCCTCCGAGCTCAACCAGTCCGGTTTGCCCGGCGTGCGCTTTATGCCGGTTCGCTTCACACCGGCGGCCAGCACTTTCAAGGATCAGGAATGCGGCGGGGTCTCCATCCTCGTGACCGACCGGGAGAAGCTCGAGGCGGTCGATGTCGGCATCGTCCTGGCGCTCACGCTACAGCGGCTTTACCCGAACGACTATGCGCTCGACAAAGTTGAGCCGCTCCTGCGCGACCCAGCCACCCTGGAAGCGATCCGGACAGGCACTCCCCTCGCCACGATCAAGCGGGCCTGGGCGGCGGACCAAGCCCAGTTCGAGCGGCGTCGCGCCCGCTATTTGATCTACCAGTGAATGCTCGTTTGACTCGGAGGAGGTGTCCAACTGGCAAGCCATGTAAATGGTCGCCCGCAACCTGGACAGCGGCGGCGCGCTGCGCCGGAGAATCAGTCTTTAAAGCCGGAAAAAGGCTTTCACTTTGCTCTTGATCTGTTGCTGGCGTTCCCAGGAGACGACTCCCAAAGGAGAGTGCAGACGCGATTTGCTCAGAAAATAAATCAAGTCGCACTGGCAGACAGTGGGAGCCGCAAATCCATCGGCGCTGTTCAGGCGCACGTCACCCGGCAGCGGCTCGCCGCGCAGGGTGAAGCAAGCCAGCCCATTGATCTGCTCGTGGCGTTGGCTGGCGAGCCGTTCCTGGGGCGAGAGCAGAACAAACCAATGTTCCCGTTCAAAGCCCGAGGCCAATCCTTTCCAGATTTCCCATTGCCTCATTTCTTGGCCTTGACCAGTCCTTTGCTCATGGCTTCCTCAAAACGGAGCCGGTCCGCCGGCGCCCGTTTGTAATGCTCGGCAAAGTAACCTTCGCGAGGCGGCGCCTGGAATCGGTTTAAGACCAGCGGCAATCCGCAACGCAGAGCAAGGCGCATGATCGTCGCCTGCTTCTCGCCGGTCAGAGCCTGAGCCACTTTGAGTTGTTTAACTAGCTCAGGGTCCATCTCGATGGTCGTACGCATGCTTCGAGTCTAATGGCTTGGCATCAAATCGCAAGCGGGCTTCCGGTCCACTCTTGTCCACTACTCGGCACTTGGGCTTCGTTGATAATCCACTCAAGAGCGGCTTGACCGATCCCAACCTCACCGGCTTTTATCATCAAAGCTGGCGAAGGCGGTAGAAGGCTTGCCGGCTCCTTGGAATTTCCGGGTCGAAAAGCTCCACCACCTGGCCCGTCCCGGAGATTTCCTCGGCCCCCGGCAGCGGCTGCCAGCCGTCCGGGACCCGCAGGTCATCGCATCGTTCCACGCGGTAGCGCCGGCCCGGGGACGCGATGAAACGGAGGCGGATCTCGCCCTTCGCGAAATTGATCTCCAACGAGGATTCAGCGGGCGAGAGCGGAACCGGGACGGCGAGTGGTTGGCCTGCACCCAGGCTCGCCACGAGCAGCGGAGGATCGTTGTCCAGGATCGTCGCCCGGCCGAGCCCGCGACCGAGGGTGGCGTTGGTCGGGTCGGAAAGTCGGACGAAGAAGGTTTCATTGCTTTCGCTTAGAAGATCGCCGAACACTGCGACGGGAATGGTTTGATTCGTTTCGCCCAGCGCAAAGTGGATGGAGCCATTGGTGGGCATGAAATCAAGGCCGCCCGTGGCCGAGCCGTTGGTGGTGGCGAAGTCCACCGTCACCGGCAGGCCGCTGGCGGGCAGGAGCCTGACGGTGAAGACGGCGTTGGTCTGACCGAGGTCGCCTTCGGTCAAGGTCACATCGTCGATGAAAAGTTTCGGTGGTTTGTCATTGTTGAGGATCGTGCACTGGCCCTGCGCTTGGGCCAACACTGCGTTCAGCGGCTCGCCCAGGTTGACAAAGAAAGTGACGTTGCTTTCCTGGATGATATCGCCCAGCACCTTCACGATGATCTTCTGGCGGACATTGCCCGGTTGAAAAGTGAGCATCCCGTTAGTCGCGATGAAGTCGGTGCCGGCCCGCGCCGTGCCGGGGGCGGTCGCGTAGTTGACCGTGATCGGCCGCCCGCTGGCGACAGACAGTTGGACCTGGAAGACCGCGTCACGCGCGCCGGTATTCCCTTCCGTCAGGACCACGTTGCTCAGGGAAAGTCCGGGCAATGGATCGTCATTGACGATGACACCGGTGGCCTGGGCGCGGCCCAGCGTGGCATTGATGGCGTTGGTCAGGCCGACGGAAAAGGACTCGTCCACCTCGTTGTGCGAGTCGCCTCGGATCCGGATGGTCAGGGTTTGGTTGGTCTCTCCGGGCGCGAAGCTGATTGTCCCGTGCCGGGAAGTGAAATCGGAGCCGGCGCTCGCCGTGTTCGGGCTGGTGGCGAACCTGACAGTGACCGTCCGGTCACTGGGATTGGAGAGGTTGACCTCGAACAGGAGATTGGTGGCACCGGTGTTGCCTTCGACGATCCGCGCATCGTGGATTGACACGACCGGCGTGGGGAAGACGACCACCGTGGCGTTGGCCGCGTTGTCCTCGAGGTCACTCTCCAGCACGTCGGAGGCGGCGGTGACGGTGTCGAGTTGTGTGCCCGGGACGGTGTGAGTGACGGTGATTTTGAACGTCGCCATCGCGCCTGCGGCCAGACTGGCGTTGGTCAGGACCAGGAGCCCGCCGCCGCGCCCCGCCGGCGCCGGCGCGCTCGCCGCGAACACCGCCCCTTCCGGCAGCCAGTTAGTCAGCGTGATCGGCCCGGAACGGCTCGGGCCGTGATTGCCCACGGTGACGGTGTAGGTGCTGAGATCGCCGACCGACGCGAGAGGACGGGAAGCGGAGATCGTCACGTTCAAGTTGGCGCGAGCCTGGCTCGCGGCCCGCGCGGCATCGATGCGGCCGGAACCGTAAAACGCGTTTCGCCCGGAGGCATCGTAGTCGACTCCGCCAATCTTGTCGCACGCTCCGCGCAGCAGCGCGCGGACTTCCTGGGCGGCCAGGTGTGGGTTCACCGAGAGCACCAAAGCCGCGGTCGCCGCGGCCAGCGGGGTGGCCGAAGAGGTGCCGCCGAAGCCTGGCATGTAATCACCGGCCGGGGAGGAGTCCCGGTTATAGCCATCAGTGCCCGTGCGATCGGTGGTGAAGATGCTGGAAGCGCCACCGTCGGAGGGTGCGAGGAAATCCAACGCCACGCCGTACTGGCTGTAGTCGGCTCGGTAATCGAAATCGGTGCTGGCGCCGACCGCCAAGCAGGCCGGGTACCTGGCGGGGTAGCCGACCGCCGTCTCGGTCAGCGGCACGCCGGACTCTTTGACCTTCTGGGTCCCGTCGGCGTAAAAGCGAAAGAAATCGTAGTTTGGTTCGCTCGAAACCCAAAACCAAAATCGGAGGACACCCGGCTCGAGAAACCTGGTCACTTCGACGTAACTTGTCTGGTTGGGGCCAATGTGTCCGGCTCGCAACGAGCGGGAGCCGGCCCCGTCCCAACCAGTGAGGGCGCGGTTGCCGGCGACGTCATCCTGGACATTCGTCCAAGGAAATGTCGGGCTGGTCGTCCAGCCGTCGGGCAAGCCACCGTTTTCGAACGTTTCGTGAGCGCCGCCGGGATAGGAGATGCCGTCGAGCCACACCGTATCGTCGCCGTCGGAAAAAGAGGCGTCTTTCGAATACTCCCAACGGAGGGTGTAGTTCCTGGCGGAAGCGATGGGCAACTCGTAGAGCTGCCAGGCGGCGGCGCTGTTGCCGGCGGCGACAAAAATGGGGCAACCCAGGCCCTGGCGTCCCCGGCTGGCGACATCGGTGAGCGCTTTGTTGACCACGAACGACGGATCGAAGCCCAGGCTAATGCTGACGATGTCGGCTCCGCGCCACGAGGAGAGCGGGCTGTCGTTGAGGCCGGCGGCGTAGCGTAACGCGGCCGCGAGCTCGCTGTCCGGGAGGAGGAAATCTCCTTCGATGACTTTCAGGGGCAAGAACCGGCACCCGTAAGCCGCGCCAGCCACGCCCAGGCCGTTATTCCCGACGGCGGCGGCGACGCCGACGACGGACGTGCCATGGTTGTCATCCGGGTCCGAAGGGCCGGGATCGCTCGTCTGGTTGAAAAAGTCGAACCCATGCACGTCGTCGACCAGGCCGTTGTGATCATCATCCAATCGGTTGTCGGGGATTTCCTGCGGATTGGTGAAGAGGTTGGCGGCGAGGTCGGGATGGTGGATCTGGGTGCCATCGTCGAGAAAGGCAATGGTCACGTTTGCATTTCCAGTGGTGATGTCCCAGGCGGCGGGGAGCCTGGCGTCCGCGCCCGGCCTTCCCCCGCGTTGCCCGGTGTTCTGCAAATGCCACTGTCGCGCCGCAAAATACGGGTCGTCGGGGATCGAACACTTGACGGCTTGCCGGATCATATCCGGCTCCGCCCAGGCCACCGCCCGGTGACGCGCGCGCCGGTTGCTCTCCGCAAGAATTTCCTCCGCCGCGGCCCCCGGTAGAGTGAGGATGAACTGGTCCGAGGCACCCCGGACGGGTCGGACGTTTTTCCACCGGCGACCGAAATAATTTTTTGGATCGGTGCCGGGCCGAAGGCAAACCACGATTTGTTCCGTCGCGAAGAGTCGCAACCCGCTGTGCGGATCCAGGAACATGGGATTGGCTGATTTTGCGGCGGAAACGGATCGCGTCTTTTCGACGGCAAGGCGAAGTCGATCCGGCTGCTGGAGCTGGCGGCGCTTTTCTTGAGGGGAGGCTTCGTAGAGGTTGAAATCGCGCACCCTGTAGCCTGCCGCGACGTAACCTTCCAGGGGTTGCCCGGGGGCCGTCAAGCCTGGCTTGGCTGCACCGGTGGCGAAGGGCGATCTCACCACCACCACGCCGGCGAGCCGGCGCAGGGTGTGCGGCCCTGAAGGAGTCAGATAGGCGTCGCCGGCGTCAATACTGTCGGCCAGTTGTCGTGCCAGTTCGCGCGCGGGGACGCGGGCGAGGCCACTCCGAGCAGAGCGGACCGGGAGAGGGTTTTGCGGCGCACCAGACACGGCGAGAACTGATGACCAGCACACGGCGAGGGCGAACCAACTCGCGCGCCAAAGCTGGACAGGCCCTCCATGTCGCGGCGTAACGGCTGGTTTCATTGGAGAGGTCGCCGGATGGGGCCAGGGATTGCCGTCACCGCCGATGAATTAAGGACGAATGGGAAACCCCTGTTCCTGATGACCAATGACCAATGACCAATGACCAATGAATGACCAAGCCCCAATGCTCGAAGGTCAACTGAAGCAGCCGAAGAGGCCGGCGTGCGCGTGCCGTTAGGGCATTGGGCATTGGGCATTGGGCATTCTTTGGATATTGGACATTGGACATTGGTTATTGGGAGCCTGGTTAGCAAATGGCGGCGCTGGGAGAACGGGCGGTTGGGTTCAAGGTCAGTGGTTCTCATCACCGCCGGCCTCCCTTCGGCGGCCTGGGCGGTTCCGCCGGTTTGTTGGTGGGCCACAGATCGAAGACCGCCCCGGAGCGCCAGGGAATTTCCTGCTTGTTCGCGATGAGCACGCGGGGCAGCAGTTCGATCTCGTGTCCGAACAAGTCGAACGTGACCACGCCGGGCAGAAAAGTCAGGTCCTCGTAAATGACCTTGCCGAAGGGGACCGGTCGTTGCACGCGGTCGAAGGAGACGTGCCCCGTGGCCAGGCTGGTGTTCTCGCCGTGGAAAAGAATCTGCATTCTCTTCAAGCCGAGCCTGGACTGCGAGACGACCAACATGGGCGTCCCTTCAGAGGTCGCTTGAAAATCCACCTCCCAAGGTCCTTGGCGCTGCCGGACGTGTTCGATCCCATAGAAGACCAGCAAGTATAGCACAAGGACCACCGGAAAGAAGAGCGCGATGGATTTCGGGGTAATGGAGCACTTCATGGTCGTAGGTGCTTAGCTGCCATTGGCATTGCACATTGTTCATTGCTCATTGCTCATTGCGCATTGTTCTTTTGCGGGAGTCGCAAGGGGACGGAATGTGCAATGAATGTGCAATGAGCAATGAGCAATGAGCAATGAGCAATGAGTGGGAAGTTGGAATCAAGGGGAGTCCACTGCGACGTGATCGAGTCACGAGCGCGGCCCTCCAAGCCCGTAACCGCCAATCTGAGTCGGCTCTGGTCTTTCACCAGATCTTGGCGCGCAGCTCCGGGGGGCGCCAGAGTGGCGCGCCTTCCTTGATGGCGAAGGCGTCGTAAAATTCACCCACGTTCACATGCGGACCGATCGCGCGGAACCGGCCCGGGGAATGCGGGTCAATCGTGACGAGACGACGCCACTCCGCGTCGCGAGCGTTGCTCCGGCAGACCTGCGAGAGGGAAAGGAAGAACCGCTGTTCCGGGGTGAAGTTGTCGATCTTCCGGCGTTTCGACGGGTCCTTGGCGAGGGCGCGTTGCAATGCTTCGTAGGCGATGGTCACGCCGCCCAGGTCGGCGATATTCTCGCCCAGGGTCAACTGGCCATTGACGTGCAGGCCGGGCAGGATCTCGTAGGCGTTGTATTGCTCGACCAGTTTCCGAGCGCGATCCTCAAACTCCTTTGCGTCCTTCTCCGTCCACCAGTCGTGCAAATTGCCTTCGGCGTCGAACTGGCGCCCCTCGTCGTCGTAACCATGCGTCATTTCGTGCCCGATGACATAGCCGATGGCGCCGTAGTTGACCGCGTCGTCGGCTTCCAGATCGAAAAAGGGCGGCTGCAGGATGCCGGCGGGGAAGACGATTTCGTTCTGCAACGGATTGAAGTAGGCATTGACCGTTTGCGGCGTCATCTCCCACTCGGTTCGATCGACCGGGCCGCCGATGCGGGCGATTCGGCGACGCGATTCGAAGTAGGCCGCGCGCTGGACGTTGCCCAGGTAATCGTCCCGACGGACCGCGAGCTTCGAATAATCCCGGAATTTGTCCGGATGACCAATTTTCTGAGTAAACCGGCTGAATTTGGCCAGTGCCTTGGCGCGGGTTTGATCGGACATCCAAGGCACGGTGGCGAGTCGGTCGCGAAACACTTCGCGCAAGTTGCCGACCAGTTCGATCATGCGCGACCGGGCGGCCGTGGTGAAGTGCTTTTCCACATAGAGCTGACCGAGGGCCTCGCCGATGGCGCCATCGATCGTTTTAGCCGCGCGTTGCCAGCGCGGTTCGGGCTTTTCCTGGCCGCGGAGGGTCTTGCCGTAGAAAGAAAAATGTTCGCTCTCCGCCGCGTCGTGCAGGAAGGGGGCGCTGCTCGTGAGCAGGCGCCAGCGCAGGTAGACCTTCCAATCCTCGATCGAGCGTGCCTCCAGGAGCTGGTTGACGGCTTCGAAGAATTCCGGCTGCCCGACAATGGCGTAAGGCAACTCTCCCAGCCTGCCTTCCTCCCAATAGGTGTGCCAGGGAATCGCCGGAGTTCTGCCGCAGAGTTCCGCGGCCGAGAATTTGTTGTAGTTTTTGTTCGGGTCCCGCAGTTCGACGCGAGTGCGGCTGGCTTTGGCCAGGGCGGTTTCCAGGTCGAGGACGGTGGCGGCGTGGGCTGCGGCGACCGGGGGCTTTTCGCCGAGGAGGGTGAACATGCGGCCGACGTGGGCCCGGTAAGCCTCGCGTATCTTGGCGAAGTCGTCCTTCAGGTAATAATCGCGGTCGGGCAGCCCCAGGCCGCCCTGGCCGAGTTCGAATGCGTAAATCGAACTGTGTTTGGCGTCGGGTGAAACATCGGCGTTAAAGATCCCCCCGAGATCCCGTTGATGGAAGTCGGCGAGCAAGGCGAACAAGTCCTCGGTGTTCTTCAGCCGCGCAACGCGGCGCAAATCGCGGGCGATCGGTTTGAAACGCAGCTTTTCGAGCCGATTGGTGTCCATCGCCGCAACGAACAAATCGCCGACCTGGCGCCGCGGCGTTCCGGGCGCGCCGTGAGCGTCGGCGGCGGCGCTTTCGAGGATGTCGCGCAGGAGATGCCAGTTGCGCTCCCGCAATTCATCGAAGCCGCTCCAGCGGGATTTGTCGGCGGGCACGGGATTGTTCGCCAGCCAGTGGCCCGCCGCAAAACGGTAGAAATCGGTCCCGGGATCGACCGATCGATCCATGTGTTCGACGGAGAAACGGGGGACTTTGGGCGGCGGTTCTCCCGCGCGCGAACTGGCCAGGGCGAACAACGTGAGACTGAGGGCAAGCCGGCGGGAGTTCATGAGTTTCGTTGACGCTTGCCAGAAACCAGCTGAGGAATCAAGCGGGATTCCGGGCCGACCGATTGGTTCCTACTTGGACTTGCCGGTGATCGGCAAACCGGCTATGCCAATTCCGTGGACGCCAGGGAAGCATTCATCGCGCTGAACATGCTCGAACAAGTTGGCCCGGTGCGCGTGCGCCAATTGCTCGAGCAGTTCGGCGATGCCCCTGCCATCCTGCGCGCTTCCAAATCACGATTGCTGGCGGTGCGCGGGATTGGGTTGGACACGGCCGAGTCGATCGCGAACTGGGAGAAGACGGTGGACCTCAGTGGAGAGCTGAAGCGGATCGACCAATTCGGCTGCCGCGTGCTCATTCACGGGGATGAAGATTACCCTCCGCTGCTTCGGGAGATCTACGACCCGCCCATGGTGCTCTACGTGAAAGGGACGCTCGGCCCGAAGGATCGCAACGCCGTGGCCATCGTCGGCTCGCGTCAGACCACCCACTACGGTCTCGAAGTCTCGCGCAAGCTCGGCTACCAACTGGCTTACCTGGGCGTCACTGTGGTCAGCGGCGGCGCCCGGGGCATCGACACGGCGGCGCACCAGGGCGCCCTCAACGCCAGGGGCCGCACCGTGGCCGTGCTCGGCACCGGCATCAACCAGGTCTTTCCGGCGGAAAACGCGGAACTCTTCGGGCGCATCGTGGCCAGCGGCGCCCTCCTCACGCAATTCCCGTTCAACCGTCAGGCCGACAAGCAATCCTTCCCCATCCGCAACCGGATCGTCGCCGGGATGAGTCTCGGCACGGTGGTCGTCGAGGCCAACCTGACCAGTGGCGCGCTCATTACCGCCAATTTCGCCACCGAGTATGGCCGGCAGGTCTTCGCCGTCCCTGGCCGCGTCGATTCGCCACGGAGCAAGGGCTGTCACGAGCTGATCAAAAAGGGGGCCAAGCTCTGCGAGTCAGCCGAGGACATCCTTTGCGAATTCGAATACCTCTTCCCTCCGACTAATCGCCCGCCGGCACCCAGCGAAACCGGTCTGATCCCGGCGCTCGCGTTGTCCGAGAACGAACAGAAAGTTCACGACACCCTCAGCCGGGAGGAGGAAATCAGCATCGACGACGTCATTCGTCGCAGCGGCCTGCCGAGTTCGGCGGCGGCGGTGGCGTTGCTCAGCCTGGAAATGAAGCGGCTGGTGAAGCAATTGCCGGGCAAAATGTTCGTCCGGAACCAGTAAGGAAGCGGCTTGTCATCCCTTGTGAACGACGAGTCAACTCAGGGCTAACGATGGCGAGACGGGGTCGTAGAAATACGCGTCGAGGGCACCGCGATCCTACCTGGCCAGGGCGGTCCGAGAGCACTCGATTGTGACGAACCCAGTTCGGTTGAGAAGGACACCATCTGAATCTGGCGAGCTGCGAATGAGGATCCAGGCGCAACGCCGGATTTCCCGGACGAGCCGTTCACGGCGCCGAAATAATCCTGCTGCTTTAACCAGGTTCATCGTAAGTTGCTTTCAGAAAACCTATTGGGTGGAAGGCTGGACGCGGTGTCTCCGGATGGTTTTTCAGCCCGGGTAGATCGAATCGTTGGGCATGAGGGTGGCGAGCTTTACCTCTGGCAGGGCCGGAGCGATCCAGGAGGCCCGGCGCGGAGAGGTCTGCTGAAATCTCCTTCGGCCCGATTTCCAAAAACTACTTCGAGACGATTTTCAAAAATATCTGAACAGGCTCGGCCTTCGCCTGTCTCAACCTCTGTTCTCGAATGCAAGTCGGAAGAAAAAACCTTGACCGCGGAAATCTTCGCTTGACAGTGCTGGGGTGAATCCCGTAGCGTCAGGTGTTCCACTAAACAACTAAATCGAAGTAAACATGAATAACGTCGTTCAGAAGTCGCTACAAGGATGGGCAGGAAATCAGGTTCAAGGATGGGCAATCAGATTAGGAGTAATGGCTCTAGGCGCGGCGTGTTACGTGGCGGTGCTGAGCCCGACCACTGCTTCGGCAGGATCCAGCGCAGTCAGCCAGTTAAAATATTTGCAGACGTTGGCCCAGCTTACGGGCGAGAGTGGGCAGTTTTCGGCGAGCTCCAAAGCGGCGGATTACGTTCAGTGGGCGAAGAACAAGGGCATCGAGCCAGTTGGTGGTTGGAGACCGGCAGCCCGGTTGAATTCGGATGTTTTGGCCCAGAGTTTGGTTCAGTTGCTTGGTTTGAATGCGCGGCAGTACGAGGGTGACTACTACAAACCTTTGCTGCGTGGAGGCGTACTCATCGAGAAGAGCGAATCGGTAAGCGCGGAAACCTTGGCGACATTGATTAGCGACCCGGTACTGACCTCGAAGATCTTTTCAATCCCTCAGAGTTCCACCAGTGAGGTCAACCCTGGCAATGGTAACGGCTTCGGGTTCGGCTTGGGCAACAATCCCAATGGCATTCCCACATTGCCTCCTCCGGCCCAGGCGCCGCCCAATCCGGCGAACCCCAAGCGCACAGGCAACCCTCATGTGCTCCGTTGATTTTCTCCGCATGGGATATAGGGCTGCATGAGAATGAGACGATAGACGGATGAGTCGAGTTTACGCCGGCGCCATGATAACCATCATGGCGCTGTGTGTTTTTGGGGTTGCTCTTCCGTTGGGCGGGGTCACGCCGGAAGTCGCGGCTCCTGGTTATATGCTGGCGGCCCTGCTTGGCGTCCTCTGGGCGGGCGGGTTGCTGTTGGCTAAGGAATCGACTTGGAGCCATTCGCCCATGCACTGGCCGGTGGCCATTTTTCTGGCCTACTCCGCTGTTCGATACTTCACCTCGCCGATCGAATACGAAGCCCGGGTCGAATTGTTCCAGGTTGGCGTCTGTGGGCTGATCTATTTTGTTTGCGCCACCCGTTTCCACCGTCCCTCGGATCGGGCCTGGTTCCTGGTCGCGCTGATGATCCTGGCCGTATTCGAATCGGGTTACGGCGCCTGGCAGGCGTTGAGCAAGTCTGATGCAGTCTTTCGGTGGGTCAGACCTGAAGGCTACCAGGGCCGGGGCAGCGGAACCTTCATTTATCCGAATTATCTGGCTGGCTTCCTCGAATTGGCGCTGGGCCTGGTGGTGGCCCGTGCCGCCATCGTCCGGCGGGAAAGCGCGTCACTCGAGAAGTCCGTCATCTTGAAAGTTTTGACCGTTTACGTGGTATTGATGGTGGTCGCGGGCATCGTGTTGTCTCGCTCGAGGGCTGGCTGGGGGGCGACGGTGATTGGGTTGTCTCTGTTCCTGTTTCTTGGCGATTGGCGTCCGCACCTCGGTTTGCCTCGGTTTGTTTTGGTCCTGGCGGTGCTGGCTGGCATGGGGATTCTTCTCTGGAAGTTCGATTTCACGTGGAACCAATTTCTACGCACGCTGAATCTTGACCGTGAGGCGGGGGCTGTCTCCCTGTCGGATCCGACTCTGGGTGGCCGGGTGCTGATGTGGAAAGGGACGCTCAAAATGATTCATGACCACCCGCTGGTGGGGACTGGCCTTGGATCGTGGCAGTGGATTTATCAGCAGTACAAGGATCCCGCTCTTTACTCGCGTCCGGAATACACGCACAACGACTTCCTGAATTTGGCTTCGGACTATGGGCTGGTGGGATTCCTGATCATGGCCGCTGTCTTTGCCGGTTTTTTCCGGCACGCCGCGGCCCTGGGGCAGCGGGGCCATCCTCCGGAAAAACAAGCGTTCGCCATCGGTGCCATGGTTTCGATTAGTTCGATCCTGGTGCATTCGGGGTTCGACTTCAATCTGCATAACCCGGCGCATGCCGTCTTGTTGGCCTCCATCCTGGGGTTGACCGCAGCGATGGATGATGGACCGCAGCGGTATGTGCGCCGGCGTCTGGGCGGTTTCCGGCGTTACGGCCTGGCTTTGGCGGCTCTCATCGTTTGTGGCGTTGGAATGTGGTTTTTTGTGCCGACGGCATTGGCCACGCGTTACACCGATTTGGGGAACTTGCTGAAGAGAGAGCTCGAATACGACGCGGCCCTGCAATATTACGAGCGGGCGATTGCCGCGGATCCAGGCTCGCCGGAACCGTACGTCCGGAAGGGCGATGTCTATCGGACCTTGGCCAATTATCGGCTGGGGCCGGAGAAGGAGGTCGAACGACGCGCTTTGGCGCTGCAGGCCATCACCGCCTATGATGGTTCCTTGCGACTGAATCCGTATCAGTCCTTTGTCCTGCTGAACAAAGCTCGTGTCCAGGAGTTGGCGGGCGAAATCGCCCAGGCCGCGGCCACCTACCAACGGGCCATCGAAGTCTATCCGAACAACCCGCTCGCTTACTTCCTGCTCGGGTGCTTCTATCGCGATCACCAGGAGCCCGAACGCGCTCGAGAGGCGTTTGCGCGATCGCAGAAAATCTACTATTCACCTGCGGCTAATCTCAACGTATTGGAACTCGAGCCTCGGCGCTGACCTGGCACCGGCGCCTGATTTTGGAAGTGACCTGCCCCCGGCCGTCCCTCAAGGCCGCTTGTTCCCGCCCAGGGCCTTGAGCATGGCTTTTTGCATCAGTTGGTCCACCGACGGGTATTTGGAAAAGCCGTCCGGCGCTTCGAATTGCCGGGCGTTCGGCCGGACCAACTTCACATCACGATATTGCATGACGACGATCGTTTGTTGCTGGTCCATCTGCATTTTCACGGGAAAATTCTTCAGCTCCGACGCGTACCAGACCAGGGCTTCATGCTTCTCGCCGGTCTCGGTGGAGAGGATAACTTTCGTTTTGTCGCACGCCTGGCCGTCGACGGTTTCCCGGGCCAATTTTGTTTTGTCGATCTTGAATTTTCGATCCATGTCACTGGCTTCTTCCTTCGACATGGGGAGTTCGACGTAACCTTGAACCGACGGGTAGATCAACAGCGCGGTCTTCCGGTCCGGCCGCAAGATGGTGGCCACCCGGTCCATGCCCGCCGATTTGTAACTGGCCAGGACTTCGGCCGGGATTTGTTTGGATTTGACCGTGCTCATGTCGAGATCCACCCGCACCTTGCCGTCGAGCATGGCGAAATCCACGGTCATCGTCATGGGTTCCCTGGCGCCTTTCTCCTGCAGACGCAAGTCTGCTTTGGAGGAGAAGGCGGAGAATTCACCAAAGAGCTTGAGCATGGAGGCATTCAAGCCCGCCTGGTTGCCCCCGGGAAGCTGGGCTCGCGCGCCCTGGCCGGCCAGCAACGTGGCCGCCAGCAAGATGGTCCAGCTCCGGGTCAACACTCCAGACGATTTCAGAATCGCAGCCGGTTCGTTTGGACTAAACATGGCGCCCGTATCCTAGAAGAATTCCTGGCATTTACCAACTGGAAATGTTTCGGGAAAATAATCGAAAATCGAAAATCGAAAATCGCAAATCGAAAATCACAAACCTCTCCGTTGACGCCCTCATAATTTGGTGATGTCCTAGCGCCGTGTTGAAATCAAATCCGATTCCGCTGCGGCCGCGGGCGGCAGCTGGTTGGGCTCTGTTTGGGCTGGGGTGTTGGCTCGGCTGGGCTGAAGTGTTGCCCGCGCAAAAGGTGCCGGTCCTCGAGAAATCGCTGCCCAACGGCATGAGGCTGCTGCTGGTCGAGCGGCACGACGATCCGACGATCGCCGGGGGCTGGGTGGCGCATGTGGGCAGCGCCAACGAGCGGCCCGGGATCACCGGTATCGCTCATCTCTTCGAGCACATGATGTTCAAGGGCACCCCCACGATCGGCACGAAGAATTATCGCAAGGACCTGCAGATCATCGCCGAGCAGGAAAACCTGCGCGCCGCCATGCGCCAGGAGGAGGCCAAGATGCGCGCCGCCTGGCGCCGTGGTGAAATCGACGACCTGCAAAAGCCGGAGAACAAGACCGGCCGTTACCAGGGAATCGAAAAGAAGTTCCACGAATTGATCGCCGAACAGCGCGCCATCCTGGTGAAGAACGAGTGGGACCGGATCTACACCGCGGCGGGCGCCTCGGGCATGAATGCCTTCACTTCGACCGATCTGACCGGCTACTTCATCACTGTCCCGGCCAACAAACTCGAACTCTGGATGTGGATGGAGTCCGAGCGGATCTTGCACCCGGTTTTCCGCGAGTTCTATGCCGAGCGCGACGTTGTGTTCGAGGAGCGGCGCATGCGCACCGAGTCAACGCCGCTGGGCAAGTTTGAAGAAACGTTCGAGGCGATGGTCTGGACCTCGCATCCCTACTTGTGGCCCACCGTCGGGTGGCCCTCGGATATCCCGGCCATCTCCAAAGCCCAGGCCGACGAGTTTTACGCGCTCTACTATTGCCCCCAGAACATCACCTTGATCCTGGTCGGCGACTTTAGGGCCGACGACGCCTCCGCCCTGGCCGAAAAATATTTCACCCGGATCCCGCGCGGCAAGGCCGATCCTCCGGACGTGGTCACGCTGGAAGTCGAGCAGCTCGCCGAGAAGAGGATGTATGCCGAGGCCGAAGCCAACCCGGAAGTGGATATCGCCTGGCACACCGTGCCTTTCGGCCATCGCGACACTTACGCGTTGAACATCCTCGCCCAGATCCTTTCCACCCGGACAGGCCGTCTTTACAAAGGGCTGGTGCTGGGCCGGCAGGTGGCCACCGAAGTGCAAGCCATGGCCGGCACTCGCAAGTGGGCTGGCACGTTCGAGATTAGCGCCGAAGCCAAGGATGGCCACCATCCCGAGGAGGTCGAACGGGCCATTTACGATGAATTCGAGAAACTCAAAAGCCAAGACGTGCCGTCGGAAGAACTGCAAAAAGTGAAAAACAATTTCGCCGCCAACGAATTTCGGCGCCTGACCTCGAATATGTCGATCCTCATGCAGTTGATTCACAACGATGGTTTCGGCGACTGGCGCGAAATCAACAACGCCGGCCCGCGGCATCAGGCCGTCACGGCCGCTGACGTGCGACGGGTCGTGAACAAGTACTTCACCAGGGAGAATCGAAACGTCGCCATTTATACCCGCAAAGCCGCCCGCTCCGGTCCCGCCCCCGGCGACTTGCCGGAATTGACCGCGCTCAGTCCGGAACAGCGGCAGGCCATCCGCGCCATCTCAGGCCGGCTCAAGCAGGAGAAGGACGTCGAGAAACTCAAGGCGGCCCTGGGCCGCATGGCGGAGGCTGAAGGCAAAGCCGACGAGAAGACCAGGACCTTCCTCCAGGCGCAAAGGAAACTGGTGGAACAACGCATCGAGGAGTTGAAGTGATTGCGACAATTGCCTTTGGACTTGTCACTGGTAACTGGTAACTGGTAACTGGAAATTCAATGAAGCTAGGCATGGATCCCTGCAAATCGCCGATTACCAGTTACCAGTTACCAGTGACCAGTCGATTCACGGAGAACTGCTCAGTTGTCCTCTGGGCGCTGACGCTGCTGGGCTTGGTCGTGGCTGCATCCGCGCCCGCGAAATCTGCTCCTGGCAAGATCCCCGATCGGCCCGAGAAACTGAGGTTCCCGCCGCTGGTTTACGAACCGCCGGTCCCGGCCGACTACCGTGTTCAGCTCAAGAATGGCGTGGTGGCTTACCTGGCCCCGGACCGCGAGTTGCCACTGGTCAACATCGCCGTTTACGTGCGGATCGGCGACTATGTCGAGCCGGAGGGCAAGGAAGGCGTGACGGATCTGACGGGTTACCTCCTCGCGCGGGGCGGAACGAAGTCCAGGAGCGCGGAGGAGCTCGAGGAAAAGCTGGCTTTCCTGGCCGCCAACCTTGGCTCACAGATTGGCGAGACGCAGGGGAGCGTCTCGCTCAACCTCCTCTCCAAAGATCTCGAAGAGGGCCTGGCCATTTTACGGGAGGTGCTCAGCGTGCCGCGCTTCCAGGAGGACAAGTTTGCCCTGCACCGGCAGCAGCTGTTGCAGGCGATGCAGCGCCGCAATGACGATGCCGCAGACATCGAGCACCGGGAACGGGATTTCCTCGCTTATGGCGAACACTTCTGGGCCAACCGCCAGAATACCGAAGCCTCCGTCAATTCCGTGACGCTCGACGATGTGCGCGCCTTTCACCAAAAGTGGTTTCACCCGGCCAATTTCATCGTGGCGGTCAGTGGTGATTTCGATCGGGCGGCGATGCTCCTGAAGTTGGAGGAATTGTTTGCCCAGTGGCCGTTCCGCGGCGAAAAAGCGCCGCCGGTTCCGGCGAACACCGAGTTCGCCGGCCCGGGTGTTTACCTGGTGGACAAGGAGGTGCCGCAAGGCCGTGTCTCCATGCTGCTGCCGGGTGTGCTGCGGGACAATCCGGATTACTTCGCCATCGCCGTGATGAACCGCATCCTGGGCGGCGGCGGATTCACTTCGCGCATCATGAATCGCGTGCGCTCGGATGAAGGGTTGGCCTATTCGGCGTTCTCCAGCTTTCAAGGGGGCGTTTACTATCCGGGGATTTTCTTTGCCGGATTTCAGTCCAAATCCCGCACCGTGGCTTACGCCACTGCGATCGTGCTCGAAGAAATCAAACGCATCGTGGTCGAGCCGGTCAGCGCCGAAGAACTCAACACCACCAAGCGCAGTTTCATCGACACCTTCCCGCGGGCCTTCTCCAGCAAAACGCAAATCGCCAACACCTTTGCCCAGGACGAGTTCACCGGCCGCTTTGCCAACGAGCCGGATTACTACCAGAAATACCGTGGTCGCATCGACGCCGTCACCGTGGCCGATGTCCAGCGAGTGGCACAGAAATACCTCGATCTTTCCAAATTGGTCATCCTCGTCGTGGGCCAGAAGGACGAAATCCTCAAGGGCCATCCCGACCACCCGGTCTCGCTTCAATCCCTCCGCCAGGGTCGCCTCATCGAGCGGCCGCTGCGCGACCCGATGACGATGCAGCCAATGACGAAATGATCGAGACCATCGTCGGTAGCAGCCGACGTGAGTCGGCTCTGATCTCTTGGGGCGATGGTTCGCGGTGGTGAAGAGTGATCCGGCTCACGCCGGATGCGGCGAGTCGAGCGCGGCCGAAGGGGACTGGCTTTGGCTTTCCCCGGGACGAACGACTTTTCAACGCCTTTGTCATCCGCCTTTGGGCCACTGGCCCCTGCAAATTCGCTATTCCCTCTTTTCGCGGTTTATGGCTTAATGCCATGAGTGCCGATGAAACTTCTCTGGCCCATGGTCCTGTCCTGGTTGTTCTTCGGTCCACTCCCCAGTCTGCGCGCTCAACCCTCCACTCAGCCGCCCAACCGCGTCCTCGAACTTGACGGCAACCAGTCCTACGTCGAACTGCCGGGCTCCGCTTTCACGAACCTCGACGAGGCCACCGTCGAGTGCTGGGTGAAGTTCCGTCGCTTCTACGACTCGGGGCGTGTGTTCGATTTTGGGGGGACGCGGCACGAGATGTATGTGGGCCAGGCCAATGACATGCCGGACCTCAAGTTTTTGATCGCGGATGCGGCCCGTGTGCGGCATCGCATTGATGTTCCCGGCGCGCTCCGGCTCAATCAGTGGTGTCACCTTGCCGTTGCCCTGGGCCGCGAGGGCGCGCGTCTCTATTTCAACGGCCGGCTCATCGGCACGAATCCCTATCGCGGCAGTCTCTCCAGCGTGGGCGTCGGACACAATCTGCTGGGGCATAGCACATTTGAGTTCGATACCGACCGCAATTTTCTCCTGGGCCAAATCGATGAGGTGCGCGTGTGGAAACAGGCGCGCTCCGAGTCGGAGATTCGGGAGACGATGTTCCGCCGCCTGACGGGGATGGAGCCGGGCCTGGCCGGTTTATGGAACTTCGATGACGGCACGGCCAACGACGCTTCCCCGGCCGGTTTGCACGGCACCTTTGCCGGCTCGGCGCGGTGCGTGGCCGCGGCCTGGCCGGCCCCGGAAGACGTGTCGTATCCGGCGATCCTTTTCGGTGAAGTGAAAAATGAAGCGGGCGAAGAAGCATCCAGCGCCTCGGTGATCGCCGAGGACGAGGTTGGGCTGCGGGTCCGGACCGACTCGGATGGGCAGGGGGCGTATCAACTGGCCGTCTATGCGACCGGCGGAACCGTCGACGTGTCCGCCCGGCGCGGCCAGTTCGCGGACCGCGTGAGGGATTTCCCGCTCAAGGGCGGCCAACGGAACCAACTCAATTTGACCCTGAAGGAGGCGATCAGCATTTCCGGCCGGGTGCAGGCCCTGGATGGGTCACCCTTGCCGTCGGTGCTGCTCTCGGCCTTGGAGGCGGAACCGGAACTGACGGCGCGGCGTCCGTCGCCGACCTCCGACGCGGATGGCTCGCCGCGCAGCCCGCGGGTGCTGGGCCGGGCGAGGACCGATGCGAAGGGCGACTTCAGGTTCGTCAACCTCAAGCCAGGCCGCTATCGCGTGGTGGCGAGCACAGCCACCGCGCCCATGTCCTTCGACCACGATCGAGTGCTGAGCTTCGACGGCAGCAACACGCTCGACCAGGTTGACTTCCGCCTCGCGCCGTTCAAGAAGGGGACTTTCAGGACTTACACCGTTCACGATGGACTGCCGGACAACGGCGTTTATCGCATTCGCATCGCCCCGAGCGGGGTGATGTGGCTGGCCACCGACGGCGGCGCGGCCAGCTTCGACGGTGGGGAGGTGGCCAGCGTGACCGTCGAGCAAGGGTTGCCGACCAGTTGGGTGCGGGACCTGGCCTTCGATGGCGCGGGCAGCATGTGGTTTGGCACCACGCGAGGGTTGTCCCGGCGGACGGGCACGAACTGGCAGCATTTCACGGAGCGGGAGGGATTGCCTCGCGACCGTGCCTGGTGCCTGGCGCGCGAGCCGGGCGGCGCCTGGTGGATTGGTTCCACCGACGGCGCGGCGCGTTGGGACGGGAAGAAAATGGAAACCTTCACACCGAAGGACGGGCTGCCGGAAGGCGAAGTGGTCACCATTCTGCCGGAGACCAACGGGGTGATCTGGTTTGGAACCGAAACCGGCTTGGCACGTCTTGACCCGGCGGCAAAGCCGGCTGGCACGGGTGCCCGGGGCGGCCCCACCGAGGCGGGCGAATCGCCAGTTGCCTCCACCGGGGCGGGCAAGCATTTCTTCCGCTTCGATGCCTCGAGCGGCCTGCCGCCCAACCCGGTGGTCACCGCTCTCCTCCGCGACCCGGATGGCAGCTTGTGGGTCGGAACCTTTGCGGGCTTGTTCCGTTTCGACGGGATCAAGTTCCAGGCGGTGATGGACTTCGTGCAAGTGCGAAGCCTGGCTCGTTCGAGCGACGGGGCCCTGTGGATCGGCCTGCGCAGTTCCGGGGTGATGCGCTACGACGGGAAATCGTATGTCAACTTTACCAAGGACGATGGCCTGCCCGGGAGCGTGGTGTACGACATTTATCAAGACCCATCGGGGGCGATGTGGTTCGCCACGGAAATGGGACTGACCCGTTACGACGAGCGCACCTTGGTGACTTACACGACGCGGGATGGGCTCACGGAGAACGGGATTTGGCCGCTCCTGGGCACCCCGGATGGATCGATTTGGTCAGGCCACACTCGAACGACGACAGACGGAGGAGGGCTGGACCGCTTCGATGGTCGGGAATTCGTTCATTTCAGCAAAGCCGACGGCCTGGCCGGCAATCGCGTTGGCGCGCTCTTCAGCGATACCAATGGAACGTTATGGGTCGGGTCACTCGGGGAGGCCACTGGAAGCTACCAGCCTTTTGGAAAGACCGGCGGCGGGGTGGCGACCTATGCCGGCGACGGTCGGTTTGTCACTTTCAATCCGACCAACGGCTTGAACGACGGTGGGGTCGGGTTCATCACCAGCGCGCCCGACGGCGCAATCTGGTTTGGTCTGCGCAATGGTCTCAGCCGCTTCGACGGCCGGTCGTTCCAGCACTATGTGGGCCCGACCGACGGAATCGGTGCCATCGGGGCGGGGCGAGATGGAGCGCTCTGGGTGGGAAGCTTCCGGCGGAGCGGCCTCTACCGGTGGAAAGAGGGCCAGGTGGACTGGTTGACCAACACCAACGGCCTGCCCGGCGGCCCCGTCAGCTGCGTCCTCTGCGACCGGGACGGCACAGTCTGGGCGGGAACCGGTGCGGGTCTGGGGCGTTACGACGGCACGAACTTTGTCCGAGTGACGCGCTTGAAAGACCGGTTGGCCGGAAATTCGGTATTCGCTTTGTACCGCGACCGCGAGGGCCTGCTCTGGGTGGCCACGGACGGCGGTGTGACCCGCTTCGATGGCACGACCTGGACTTCCCTCGACATGCGCGACGGCCTGCCCTCGGACTCGATTTACGCCGTTACCCAGGCCGCCGACGGCGCCATGTGGTTCGGCACCGAGAACGGCCTGGTGCGTTACCAGAAGCCCAGGATGCTGCCCCGCGCGCCGCTGGTGGCGCTGGTGGCCGGCGCTGAATATAAAGATCTTTCCAGTTTGCCGGAATTTACCAGCGGGACGCATCTCACCATCCGCTACCGCGCGGTGGACTTCACCACGCGCCCCGAGAGCCGCCAGTATCGCCATCAACTCGTTCGCGGCCTGCTCAGCGCGGCGGAGCTCCAGGATCAAAGCCGCTGGACCGAGCCCACGCGGGACACGGCGATCGAGTGGACCCCGGACCAGCCCGGCACCTACATGCTGGCCGTGCAGTTCATCGACCGCGATCTGAATTATTCCAAGCCAACGTTGGCCAGGGTCACCGTCGTCCCGCCGTGGTATCTCAATGCGTTTATCATGGTGCCGGTGGCGACGGTCAATCTCGGCCTCTTCGGCTGGGCCTTGTTTGCTCGCTCCCTTTACTTGCGCAAACGGCGCGAGGCCGTCCGCCTGCGCGAGTTGATGCTGGAACAGGAACACGCCGCCCGGGAAGCGCTCGAAATCAAGAACGCCCAACTCCTCGAAGCCAAAGAAGCCGCCGAAGCCGCCAACAAAACCAAGAGCGCCTTCCTGGCCAACATGAGCCATGAGTTGCGCACCCCCCTCAACGCCATCATCGGCTACAGCGAGATGCTCCAGGAGGAGGCCGATGAATTAAACCAAAAAGAGTTCGTTCCCGATCTCCTCAAAATCCACAGCGCCGGCAAACACCTGCTCGCCCTGATCAACGACGTCCTGGACCTGTCCAAGATTGAAGCCGGCAAGATGACGCTCTACCTGGAGGATTTCGATATCGCCAAAATGGTGCAGGATGTGGCGATGACCGTCCAGCCGCTGGTGGCCAAGAACTCCAACCATCTGGAAGTGGTTTGCGCGGAGGGCCTGGGCAAAATGCGCGCCGACCTGACCAAAGTGCGCCAGACGCTCTTCAACCTGTTGAGCAATGCCAGCAAGTTCACGGAGAAGGGCGTGATTCGGTTGGAGGTGGAGCGAGTGGTCAGAAGGTCAGTAATCAGTAGGTCAGTAATCAGTAATCAGTCGGCAGCCGCCACGTCGGGAACAGTGAACACTGATTCACCGACTACTGATTCACTGATTACTGACTCACTGATTACTTTCCGTGTCATCGACACCGGCATCGGCATGACGCCGGAGCAGCTCGGCAAAATCTTTGAGGCGTTCGCTCAGGCAGATCCCTCGACCACGCGCAAATACGGCGGCACCGGCCTGGGCCTGGCCATCAGCCGCAAGTTCTGCCAGTTGATGGGAGGTGAGTTGAGCGTCCGCAGCGAGTTGGGAAAAGGTTCGGCCTTCACCGTCACGCTTCCCGCCCAAGTGGCCGAAGAAAAAGTCGAGCAGGCCGCGGCCGCCGTCGCGGCGTTTCGCGGGCCGGCCGAGGGCGCATTGACCGTCCTGGTCATCGACGATGATCCGGCGGTGCGAGAGCTGGTCACTCGTTCCCTGGCCAAGGAAGGTTTTCGCGTCGTGACTGCGGCCGATGGTGCCAGCGGCCTGGAGCTGGCCCGCCGGCGCCAACCCGACGTGATCACGCTGGATGTCATGATGCCGGGCATGGACGGATGGGCCGTGCTGAACGAGTTGAAAGCCGACTCGGCGCTGGCGGATATCCCGGTCATCATGATGACCATCGTCGATGACCGGAATATGGGATTTGCCCTCGGCGCCTCCGAGTATTTCACCAAACCGATCGACTGGAAGCGCCTGGCCACAGCCCTGAAGAAATACCGCAAAGACCAGGACCGACCGCTCGTGCTGGTCGTGGAGGATGACCCCGCTGCCCGCGACATGCTCCGGCGCAACCTGGAGAAGGACGGCTGGGCCGTGCAAACTGCCGAAAACGGCCGGGTGGGCCTGGAACGCGTGGCTGCGCAAACGCCTGCCATCATCCTGCTCGATTTGATGATGCCCGAGATGGACGGTTTCCAGTTCGTCGAGGCCCTGCGCCAGCGCTCGGAATGGCACTCGATCCCCGTGGCTGTCATCACGGCGAAAGACCTGACCGTCGAAGACCGCCTGCGTCTGAGCGGTTACGTGAAGAAGATCTTGGAAAAGAATGCCGACAGCCGGGAAGTCCTCCTGGCCAAGGTCCGCGAACTCGTCGCCCAATGCGCCGAGAACAAAGGCGGCACGGCGCTGAAAGTCTGACGTGCCAAGGCTAATGACCAATGATTAATGACCGATGACCGATGGCCAATGACCAAGACTCGACTGAAGCAGCCGCAGAGGCCGGCGCGCGCCACTTGGGCACTGGTCATTAGGAGCATGATTAGAACACGGCGGCGCCGGGCGAACGCCATGTTAATTCAATGCCCCCTGCCCCCTGACTCCTGCCTCCTGCCTCCTGCCTCCTGCCCCCTGCCCCCTCACTTCCTCTCCGGCTTCAGCTCCCGTTCCCGCAGCCAGGTGAAAATGACCGGCGTCACGATGAGGATGTGGATGAGACTGCTCACCATGCCGCCGATGACCGGCGTGGCCAGCGGCTTCATCACTTCGGCGCCGGTCCGGGTGCTCCACATGATCGGGAGGAGACTGGCGACGATGGTGGCGACGGTCATGACCTTGGGGCGGAGCCGGAGCCGCGCGCCGTTGCTGACGGCCTGGATTAAATCGTCGTGGTTGAAGGCGGCGCCGCGCTCGGCCTGTTTTTTTTGCAACATCTCCTCGAGGTAAACGACCATCACGACTCCCGTTTGAATCGCCGTGCCAAACAACGCGATGTAGCCAACCCAGACGGCGACGCTGAAATTGTAGCCCAGCAGGAACTGGAGGAAGACGCCGCCCGTGAGGGCAAAGGGCACGGCCAGGATCACATGCGCCGCCTCCTTGGCCGAGTGATAGACCACGTAGAGCAGGAGGAAGATGATCAGCATCACGACCGGGACGATCAGTCGCAGCGTCTGCTGGGCGCGCAGCTGGTTTTCATACTGCCCGCTGTATTCGATGGTCGTGCCTTTCTCCAGCTTGACGTCGCGGGCGATGCGGCTCTTGACTTCCTGGACGAAACTTCCGAGGTCACGGTCTTGCACGTTGGCCTGGACGAAGAGGCGCAGGCGTCCGTTCTCGCTGGCGATTTCGCTGGGGCCGGTGTGGCGGCGGATACTGGCCAGCTGGCCCAGCGGGACGTATTTCCCCGAGGGCGTGGCCACGAGCACCTCGCCGAGCCGTTCGATGTCCTCCCGTTCCGCGCGCTCCAGGCGCACCTGGATGGGGAAACGTTGCCGGCCTTCGATCGTGGTGGTGAGATTCTTGCCACCGAGCCCGGCTTCCACGACGTCCAGGACGTCCTGCGCGCGCAAGCCAAAGCGGGCCATCGCCACGCGATCCGCCTCGATTTCGAGATACGGCTTGCCCTGCAACCGGCTCGGCGCCACCCCCACCGCGCCCGGCACGCTCCGGACGACGTGCTCGACTTCGAACGCTTTCTGCTGGAGCGCGTCGAGGTCGTCCCCCAGGATCTTGACCCCGAGTTGCGCGCGAATGCCGGTGCTGAGCATCAGGATGCGGTTCTCGATCGGCTGGAGGAAGCCGGGCACATAACCGGGCACCTGCGTGAGTTTCTCGGTCAGTTCGCCGACGAGTTTTTCCCTGGTCATGCCCGGCCGCCACTCGGGGTTGGGCCTGACCCGCAAGCCATCGGCGATGAACTGGGGCTTGAGGATGATGGTGGTCTCGATCATCTCGACGGGCGCAGGGTCCGTCGCGGTCTCGGCGCGACCCAGTTTGCCGCCCACGGAGGCGATTTCCGGCAATTGGCTGATGACCCGGTCCTGCCAGGACATGATCCGCTTCACCTCGGTGAGCGAGGTGCTCGGGAGCAAGACCGGCATGAAGAGGATCGAGCCTTCATTGAGCGGCGGCATGAACTCGCTGCCCATGCCTTTGACCAGGCCGGCCAGGGTGGTCCACTGCCTGGCTTCGAGCCGTTGCAGCATCCCGCGCGGCAGTCCAACGGCCAGGACCAAAGCCGTCGCCAGGAGCAGCGCGGCGGCGCCCAGGACGGTCTTGCGCCAGCGCAACGCCCATCGGAGGATCGGATCGTAGAGCGCGAGCAACAGCTTCATCAAATGGTTGCGGTCTTCGGCGTGGAAGGGGCCGCGCACCAACACCGAGCAAAGCGCCGGCACGATCGTCACCGCCAGCAACGTCGAACCGACCATCGCGAAGGTCTTGGTGAAGGCCAGGGGATGGAACAGTTTGCCCTCCTGTCCCGCCAGCGCAAAAACCGGGACGAACGCGAGGATGATGATGGTCATGGCAAAGAAGATGGGGCGACCGACTTGCCGGCAGGCGGCGAGGGTGACCTGGAGCGTTTCCGCCGCGGTGAGCCGCGTCATATCCGGCGCGGCGGTCGGGAGACGGCCCGCTTGGCTCGCCGGGCCGGCTGGCGGCGCGATTTCCTGCCGGAGACGGCCCCGTTTTTCTTCCTCGGCCCGTTCGCAGTGTCGGATCACATTTTCGGTGATCACGATGGCGGCGTCCACCAGCACCCCGATGGCGATGGCGATGCCGGAGAGCGACATGATGTTGGAGGTGATGCCGAACTGTTTCATCAACATGAACGAGATCAAAATCGACACCGGCAACGGGAACGTCACGATGAGAATGCTGCGGAAATGCCACAGGAAAATAATGTGGGCCAGCGTGACGAGGATGATTTCCTCCCAGAGCGCGTGTTTGAGGGTGTCGATCGTGCGCTCGATCAGGTCGCCGCGGTCGTAGAATGGCCGGAGCGCGATCCCGGGCGGCAGGCTGGGGGTGATTTGATGGATCTTTTCCTTGATGCGATTGATCACCTCGAGGGCATTTTCTCCCGTGCGCATGACGACGATGCCGCCGACGACTTCGTGGCCGTTCACGTCGAGGGCGCCGCGCCGGAAGTCGCCGCCGACCTGCACCGTGGCGATGTCGCGCAGGTAAATCGGCGTCCCCTCACGCTCGGCCAACACGACGTTTTCCAGGTCGCCCACCTCCTTGATCAGGCCGACTCCGCGCACGACGAATTCCATGCCATTCTCTTCGATGACCTTGCCGCCGACATTCAGGTTGGAATCGCTGATCGCCTTCATCACTTCCTGCAACGGGATCCTGGCGGCGCGCATCTTGGTGGAAGAGATCTCGATTTGGTACTGACGGACAAACCCGCCGATACTGGCGACTTCGGCGACGCCCTGCACGGCGTTGAGTTGGTAGCGGATGAACCAGTCCTGCAACGCGCGCAACTGGCCGAGGTCGTAGCCGCCCTGGGGGGACTGCCTGGGATCGACCTCGAGGTAATATTGGTAGACCCAGCCGAGGCCGGTGGCATCGGGTCCCAGCTGGGGCACCACTCCCGCCGGCATCTGCGACGTGAGCAGGTTGAGCCGCTCGAGCACGCGCGTGCGGGCAAAGTAGTTGTCGATCCGGTCCTCGAAGATGATGGTGATGAGCGAGAAGCCGAACATGGAGCTGGCCCGGACCGTCTTGACTCCGGCCAATCCCTGGAGGTTGACCGAAAGGGGATAGGTGATCTGGTCTTCAACTTCCTGGGGGCTGCGCCCCGCCCAGTCGGCGAAGACGATGACCTGGTTTTCGCTCAGGTCAGGGATGGCGTCGACCGGCGTGCGATAGACCGCTCGAATTCCCCAGGCGATGACAAACAACGTGCCGCAAGCGACCAGGAAGCGATTGCGCAGGGACCACTCGATGATGCGTTCAATCATATCACGGTTTCACTTCGGCTCCGCAGTCGAGCATCGCTGCCCCGAAGTAAGGGTTGCGCATCGGACCTTGCAGCTGCATCCACGGGCCGACTTTCGGCGCGCCGGGCACGGCCCGGTTGACCATGGGGCACTCGTAAACCTTGATGGACCGGAACTCGGGCTGGGATCGCAGCCGCAGGACGAATTGCGTCACGGCAAAGCTGAAAGGCAGGAAGGCTTTCCGCGCCGCGGCCAAATCCTCCGCCTTCTCGAGGTGACCGGCCCCGTCGATCTTTTGGAGGAGCGGCTGCCAGGACACTTCCTGGTCGAACCGATCGAGCAACGCCGGGATGGCGGCATGGACGTTGGTGGCCTGGCGATTGAAGTCATCGAGACTGTCGGAGGCGAGGGCCTCGGCCAAGGCGCTGGCCCCACTGAGGAACGTTTTGATGGTTGTCTGCTGGGCCGCGGTGAACCTCCTCTCCCGGTTCGGCGCCGCGTGGGTGGCGGGCGCGGCCGGCCCACCGGCGGGTTGGCTTGAGTCTCGATTCAACTGCGCCTGCGCATCGATCAGCAGGTTGCCTCTCGTCACGACGCGGTCACCTTCGCTCACGCCGGCGAGGACCTCCCAGTAGTCATCGCCCGAGCGGCCGAGTTCGAGCCGGCGCTGTTCGTAGACGCCGGGGCTGCGCTCGACGTAAACCAGCGGCTGCGATCCGGGAGAGAGGACGGCGCTGCGGACCACACTCAGAACCTCCGGGACTTCCACCTGCACCACGGCGTCGGCGTAGAGCTTGTGGTAAAGCAGCCGGCGCTTCCGCCCGTCCTCGTCGATCAGAGGGTTGGGCAGCTCGACGCGGGCTTTGGCGCTGCGGGTCATGTCCTTGACGTTCGGATCGATAAAGGTGATGGCTCCGTTGAAGACTTTGCCCGGCACGGCGGGCAAGGTCACTGCGACTTTTTGGCCGGGCTTGAGCCAGGCGAGATCGCGTTCGTAGGCATCGAACAGGAACCACATGGTGGAGAAGTCAGCGATCTCGAAAAGCTTCTCGCCTTCCTTCACGTATTGGCCTTCGTAGGCGAATCGTGAAGTGACCGTGCCGGTGAGCGGCGCCACGATGTCCGTATGAATGTCGGTTTCCGGTTTGCCCGGCAACCGGCTGATCTGTTCTTCGGTCAGTCCGAGTTGTTGCAAACGTTGCCGGGCGGCACTGCGAACCCGATCCTGTTCCGCTCCGAAAGCGTTGGCCGGAGACCGCCGGACCAAGGTCACGTAATCCCGCTCGGCGGCCAGCAGCATGGGGCTGTAGAACGTCGCCAAGGGCTGGCCGGCGACGACTTCGGCGCCCACGTAGCCAACGAACAGCTGGTCGATGCGCCCATCCACATACGCGGAGACCAGGCGATGGCGGCGGTCGTCGTCCTCAATCGTGCCGGCCACGCGCAGGGTCCGGAGCAACGGGTGGCGTTTCACTTCGTCGGTCTGCACGTCGATCACCTGGATGACGTTGGAGCCAAGCGCGACGACGCCTTCACCCACCTCGAAGCCTTTCTCCCCTTCGTAAACCGGCGACAGTTCCATGCCGCAGATGGTGCAACGCCCCGGTTTGTCGGATTTAATCCACGGGTGCATCGCGCTTTGGTAGTAAAGGATGCGCCGGCCGCCGCCGGCAGAGGCATTGGTGCCGTGCGGCGCGCGCGTCGAGGGCAGGCCGGGCCAGTGCCGCGCGGTCCACCAACCGGCCAGGCCCGCCAGGACGGCGACCAGCAGAAGGAGCAGTGGAGTTTTTGCTTTCATAGCGGAGGGAGGGTCAAGGGTTCGAACGGGTTGTCATGGAGCCGACTATCGGGTCCAGTTCGGCGAGCGCGGCCAGAAAATCAGTCAGATGCTGCTGCAGGGCGGCCTCCGCCTCGTGGGCTGAGCGCTGGGCGGCGAGCAACTCAAAAATGGCCACCTGGTCCGAGGCGTAGGCGGCGCGGGAAGCTTCCACGGTCTGACGGGCGAGCGGCAGAATCCGGTCGCGGAAAATTGTATAGTGATGGTGGAACGTTTCGATCTTCTTCAATTGGTCCCGCACCATGCCGAGGGTTTCGAGTTGCAGGACGGCAAGCTCCTGTTCCGCGCTTTCCTGGTTCTTGCGGGCCTCCCGGATCGCGCTTTGGTATTTGCCGCGGTTGAACCAGGGGAAATTGAAGAACACCCCGGTGTCGTATTCTTTGAAGCCGCCGCGCTCGAACTGGCGCGCCTCGACGCGCACCTCCGGGTCCGGCACCCAGGCGCGTCGGGCCAGGCTGGCCCGGGCTTCGGCCGCCTGGATTTTGCGGCGCGCGCCATGCAAGTCGGGGCGGTGCTGGAGGGCGGCGGCTTGCATCTTCGCCAGGTCCAGGTCCGGCGCGAGGAAGACCGACCGTTCCGGGCTGGGCAAGGATTCTTGCGCCGGACGGTTCATGAGGGTGTTGAGCTGGGATTGTTCGTCCGACAGGTTGCGCTCGAGGTCCTGGCGCAACGCGTCGTTTTTGGCCAACTCGGTTTCCGCCAGCAACAGGTCCGCCTGGGTGCGTTTGCCCACGGCGTACTTTTGTCGGCTGATTTCGGCAAACTCGCGCAGCACCGCTTCATTTCGTCGATTAATCTCCAGTTGCGTCGAGGCGTTGGCGTAGCGGTAATAAGTTGAACGCGCGCGGGCGATGACATCGAGTTCGCGCCGCTGCAATTGGGCCAGGGCCGCTTCCGCCTCGAATTGGGCCGATTTGGCGCGCAGACGGTTCTTGCCGGTCAACGGGATTTCCTGGCTGACCATCCATTCCAGATCGTTGAAGTCAGCGAACCGGATGCTGTCCGAGCGCTCGGCGTCGACGCCCGCGCGCGGATCGGCCCACGCCCCCGCCTGGGGGACGCGGGCCTGCATCGCTTCCCAGTTGGCCCGGGCGGCTTTGAGGGCCGGGTTGTTGCTCAATACGGCCCGCACCACCCAGTCCAGTTGGAGGGTGTTCGTGGGAACGGTCTGGGCGGCCGCATCAGCCGCCCAGGCGCATTCCGGCGCAAGATGAAATGCGAGCGACGCCGCCAAAGCTATTTTCATTTTCATAATCCGTTCTGTCCGATGGAACCGTCTTGACACGTTGGTGAATGGATCGCTCCAGGAAGGCGCAATCCGAATCGAGTTGTGGCCTGAAACCAGTCGGTTCAGGGCACACTACAGGCGGGAACAGACGAAGATCAGATGAGAAAGCTGCAGTTCCGTTGGTAGAGTGGAACCGTAGCGCGCTCGCAAGGGGCAGGGGACGCTGGCACCGGGCCGCGTGGAGATTGAGGCGGAGCGGCCGGTAACGTGGCCAGAAGCGGCAGGAGCGAAGCTGAATCAGTGTCAGTGGAAGAAGGAACCGAGGGAACGGGAGCCGGTAAGGAACCGTTGTCCTCGCTGCAACAATTGAGTTTGGCGCAGGAACAACAACGACACGGCAACGGTCCCTGCCGGGTGAGGTCGAGGGCGGAACTGCCCTGGCTCAACGCCAGCGCCAGGCTGAAAAGGCAGCTCAGAGCAAATCTCACCGTGCGAAAGTAGCAATCCAGGCTGGCGTTGGCCAACCCTATTTGTCTTTGTTCTGGGCGGCCGCGATCTTCTTCATGTAAGTGGCCGTGTCCTTCTTGAAATCCTTCAGGCAGGACTTGCAGCAGAGTTTGACCTCCTGGCCTTCATGGACGAAGACGTAGGGCTTCATGCTCGGGTCGGCCCCGAGTTTTTCGTCGGACACCACACATTTATCGAGCGGGTAAGGTTTGGGTTTCTTGGCGTCGTCGGCGTGGCTGAAGACGGCGGCAGCAAAAAGACTCGAAGCCAAGGCGATGGGGAGGGTGATTTTTTTCATAATTTAGGTCCCTTTTATACGCACGCGGATGGCAAATCACTCAAATTATTTCATTCCCCCATCGGTAGTTTCCCTACCTCGAGGCCGGGAAAAACCCCGAAAATGAGGCCGGCAGTAGCGGAATTCGACGTTCCAGGCGATAGTTCAGCGCGAATGAAAAACCTATGATGCGTGGTTTTGGCAAGTATGGCTGGTGGCTTGTGCTGGGCGGCCTGTGGGTCACGGGTTGCAGCCACAGTTCGCTTCGTGTGAGCCAGGCCCGTCCGGTGAACCTGCCTCCCGCGTTGGCCGCGGATTTTGCTTACGACCGGCCGTCGGGCCGGCCCTGCCTGGTCACGGTCGTGGAACGCAAACCGGAGTTTACCGTCAAGCATGTGCAGTTGCCTGCCATTGCCGAGGCTGGCGAGACTAATCGCTGGATTGAATTGGATTACTATGACCTGGCGGGCAAAGAGAAGACCCCGGTCATCATGGTCTTGCCCGTGCTCGGTGGCGGTTACGGCTTGGAGCGGCATTTTGCCAATTACTTCGTCTCGCGCGGCTATGCCGCGGTCATCGTCCGGCGGGACAATCGGACCAGTTCCGCGCACGTGGAAGACTTGAATGGCCTGTTCAAGGACATGGTCATCGACCACAAGCAGGTCATCGATTGGATGGAGACGCAGGAAGACCTCGACTGCTCGCGGATCGGCATTTTTGGAGTGAGCATGGGCGGCATCAAAGGCGCGCTGTTGTTGCCACTCGAGGACCGCATCCAGGCGGCGACCCTTGGCCTGGCGGGAGGCGATTTGCCTTACATCCTGACGCATACGACGGAGCCGGCCCTGGTCAAACGTCGCGAACAGGAATTGCGGGAACGAAGCATCACCTTGGAGCAATCGGAAAAGCGGATGCGGGAAGTGATCGCCTATGACCCGATCCGCTATGCGCGCTACGTCGATCCCAAGAAGGTGCTCTTGGTGCTCGCCCGCTACGACACGGTCGTGCCGATCGAGAAGGGCCTGGAATTGAAGGAGAAAATGGGCAACCCGGAGACGATTCTGATTCCCTCGGGCCATTACTCGGCGGTGTTGAGCATCCCTTACATCAAAAGCCAGTCGTTCGAGTTCTTCGAGAAACGGTTTGCCCAGGTGAAGGGCAAACGCCCAATCAGGCCGGGGGGCAGACTCACTCAAATCCAAGCCGGCCCCCGGTAGCCACGAGGTGCGTGCTGGTTGCGTCCTGACCAGCGCCTCTGGCCTAGGGCGCCGGGGGACTCTGAAGAGTTGCGCGATCTTCCACCTTAACGACGCAAGCTTTCAGCCACGGAGTGGCGTCAGAAAGTAGCCCACGGCGTCAGCCGTGGGACGGGGCGCAAATGGATGCGACCGAGGGCGGCACCGGCCATCATTTAGGGTTGCCGGAACCATGCGTGATCTTAATCTCTGAACCGGCCCGGAAATTAAGATCAAGCATCAACGAGCACGAACTTATGACACGACAACGAGTCCTGGATCTCTACTTCATGGACGCCCGGGCGAAACTGATCGACCTGGCGGCGTTTCTCGACCGGTTGGATCGCGCGCCGGGCGACGCCGACTTCCGCCTGACCGCCTTCCGCCAGGCCTTGCAGTCCTTGGAGGCTCGCGACGCCGCGCGCGCCCGACAGGTGCTGCTGGCGTTCAGTGACCCGACCACCGAACCGGTCGCGGCGGCGCCCGGCAAAGGCGCTTGCGGGGCCTGGCCAGGAACCAAGGGCTGAGTGTCGACAGCCCGCCAATCAAACCATCCACGTCCAACCATCCACCAGAAATGCGCTACATCGAACCGCACGCTCACATGGTCAGCCGCGTGACCAACGATTACCTCGACATGGTCACCGCCGGCTGCGCGGCTGTCTGCGAACCGGCCTTTTGGGCCGGCTACGACCGGAGCAGCGTCCACGGTTTCTTCGACTATTTCAGCCAGCTGACCGACTTCGAGCCCAAGCGCGCGGCCAAGTTCGGCCTGCCCCACTTCTGCTGGCTTTGCATCAATCCGAAGGAATCCGAGGATGTCGGCCTGGCCAGGGACGTGATCGGCATTATTCCGAAATTCCTCGACCGGCCCAACGTGCTGGGCATCGGCGAAATCGGGTTGAACAAAAATTCCCGCAACGAACTCAAGGTCCTGGAAATGCACCTGGATCTGGCCGCGCGCACCAACCAGCTCATCCTGATTCACACGCCGCATCTGGAGGACAAACTCAAGGGGACGCGCCTCATCCTCGATGTCATTCAGAGCGAGAGCCGGCTCCAGCCGCAACGCTGCATCATCGACCACGTTGAAGAACACACCGTGCAGATGGTTCTCGACCGCGGGCATTGGGCCGGTCTGACCCTCTACCCGGAAAGCAAGTGCACCGCCGCCCGCGCCGTGGACATTCTCGACACTTACGGAAAGGAGCGCATCTGGATGAATAGCGCCTGCGATTGGGGCGTGAGCGTGCCCCTGGCCGTGCCTTATGCCGCGCTGGAAATGCGCCAACGCGACTGGCAGGCCGAAACGATCGACCAGGTCATCTACCAGAACCCCCTCCGCTTCCTGGGCCAGTGCCCGAGGTTCAAACTCTAGTTCCTGAAAGATTCTCCTCGTCCGCTCGTTAAAGGAGGCGTATATAATTCGTCATTCATCTATGAAACGCCTTCGGAATGGACTCGTTCTAATCGTCGCCACGCTCGGTTTTGGACTGGGTTATGGCCATGCGCAACTTTTCGACAATCTCCGCGCCCTGGCCGGGAGCCGCTATCCGGTGGGCGATCCCCAGCTCACCGTCACCAATCTGCACGGGGAACCGGTGGTGGGGCCGAAGGACATCGCCGTAGCGGATCTGGACGGCGACGGCAAACCGGATTTCGCCGTGGCGAACAAGGATGGGACAGTGACCGTGTATTTTGGCGTGGGGGATGGCACGTTCAGCGACGAGCGACACCTGCGCACGCGTCAGGAGTTGCCGCTGGATCTGCAGCGGTTCTGGTTCATCAACATTTACACGAACATTTATTGTGACTGGCAGGCGACCAACTTCAGCCTGGCCTGTTACACCAACTACATCATCCCGCCGGGGCCGCCGCCGGTCACGAACGTGATGTGCGTGACCAACCTGGCCGACAACTCCTTCACGTGCGCCACGAACATCGTCCTGCCGCCCCCTTCGCCCTGGATCACCAATGTGTTTTGCCTGACGAACTACGAATACGGCTGCGGCAACGCGATTACCAACGTGTATACCAACCGCTGGAGCCTGGAGGGCCCATTCGGCCTGCGGGGGTTGGCCATCGCGGATTTCACCGGGGACGGTCGGAAAGACATCGCGGTGGCCTCACCGGGCGAGAGCCTGATTTACCTCTTCATTAATCAGGGCGGACGCGATTTCGGAGCACCGACGAATTTGCCCGCGTGGTTCGGCGTGCGGGATCTGGCGGCAGGCGACTTCGATGGGGATGGCCGGATCGACTTGGCGGCGGCGGGTACGACCAACGGTCTGGCCCAGTTCCGCGCCCTGGGCGGGGGCGCCTTTCTCCAGGTGACGAACCTGTTGGCCCTGGCCAGCAATGTGACTGGCGAAGAAGGGGACTACGACTTTCCCCAGCCGGCCTACTACCTGAAGGCCGTTCGACAACCGGGCGACACCCGGGACGAATTGGTGGTGAGTTTTGCGCAACGCGAAAAGATCTGGGTGCTGCGCGCCGGCGCGGACGGACGACTCGCGATCACGGGGGACATCGAGAATGTGTCTCTGACGGCGCTCGACGTGGCGCCGCTCTTGCACCCCGCGACCAATGGCGCGGCGCCGGACCTGATCACGGCTTACAGTCGGGGCGGTTGTCTGGACATCTTCGCCGCCACCAATACCCCGCAGCGGTTCATGGGCAAGTCTGTCCAGCGTTACTACATTCCAGGCGCGCCGCGCAACGTGCGCATCGCGGATCTCGACGGCGACGGTTGGAATGATGTCGTCGTCGTGGCCCAGCTCAACGATCGCGTCCTGACTTACAAAAACAACCAGGGCCAGCTCGAGTTGGTGGCGGAATCGATTGCCGGCCGCTTTCCCCGCGAAATGGATTTGGGCGATTTCAATGCGGACGGCCGGCCCGATTTGGCGGTGTTGAACCGCATTTCCCTCGACGTGAGTATCCTCCTGACCGCCACCAACCTCCTGTCCCCCGTGGGCTTCCTCGCGCTCGACAGCCTCTACCCGGTGGACGGAGGCGTCAATGGACTGGAGGTCCGCGACTACAATGGCGACGGGCGGGATGACGTCGTGCAACTGCATCTGGCCACGGCCGAGATCAGCGTGCGCCTGGCGAATACGAACGGCCTGCTCAGCCCGCCGCAGTTTTACCCCTTCGGCGGTCGACCCAGCGCGCAATCGGTCGTGGACGTGAACAACGACGGCATCCCGGACATGGTGGGCGTGGACTTGACCGGGAGCGTGTCGGTCCGGTTGGGGCTGGGGGACGGGACGTTCGGTCCGGAACAACGCTTCTTTTTGCCCGAGAACTTGCGCGGTGGCTTGTATGCGGTGGTCGCGGCGGATTTTGACAACGACGGCAAGGTCGATCTGGCCGCCGGCTATTTCGATTGCCGGCTCGTTTTTCTCAGGGGCAACGGGGATGGGACCTTCGCGGTGGTGGGCGATCACGATCATCCGCTTTATTTCACCTACGAGGCGCGGTCGATGGTGGCGGCGGACTTCGATCACGATGGCGACCTCGACCTGGCGGGCGCGGGCCTGGATGGGCGCCTGGTGATCGTGGAGAACAAAGGCGATTTGCTCACGACCAGTCATCTGGCGATCACCAGTTATCCGTCGCCGAATCTCTTCGACATCCGTTCTCTCCAGGTCCTCGACGCCAACCAGGACGGCGATTGGGACCTCTTCATGGCTGGCACCGGCGGGACGGCTCTTTATTTGGGCGGGCCCGGTATGAGCTTCACCCTGGACGAAACCTCGCTCCCGCCGCACATTAACGGTTCGAGCACGGCCCAGGCGGATTTCGACGGCGACGGCATCGTCGACCTGGCGGTGGCCGACGCCTACAACAAGACGGTCACAATCCTCACGCGTCGGGATCCGAGCACCCCCTACGAGCCGGTCCTGACGGTCAAGGTTCCCTCTGCGACCTACCTGGCCACGGGTGACCTGGATGGCGATGGTTTGCCCGACCTGGTCGGCACAGGAGATGTGCTGTGGGTTGCGCTGAGCAGCCGGCACGCGAGCAACGCTCCGCCGGCCGAACGGCTCACCGCCCGCCACGTCGGAACCGTGGTGATCAACGAAGTGTTCCCCCAAAACACCGGCGTGCCGCTGGCGGCCGACGGGAATCGGACTTCGGATTGGATCGAACTTTACAACGGCGCGTCGCAAGAGGTCTCCATCGCCGGCTGGCGCCTGCTCCTGGTTCACACCAACATCATCACCCTGACGGCCACCAACGGCGCCGCGGGCACCAACCAATTAAGTGTCACCAACGTGTTGGTGGTGGTCACCAACCTGTTCACTTTGCCGGCCGACGCCCCGATGGCGCCGGATTCGCATCGCCTCCTGATTTGCTCGGAACGAATCCGCACGATCTACCACACCGGGTTCACCTTGCCGGCGGAGGGCGGTCTGCTGTTGCTGTTCGATGCGCAGGGCACCGAGATGGACCGCGTGAAGTATCCGGCGGTGGGAGAAAACCTGGCGTTCGCGCGTTACTCGGACGGGGCGCGCACCTTCGTGGTCAACAACATTCCCAGCCCCGGTGCGCCCAACGTGGACAACGGCGCCGTCGATCCCGTGATCACCTTCAACGGGGTGGACCTGGACACGCTGCAAGCCCCGGGACAGGCATTGCGTTTTCGTGCCACGGCCCGCGACGACATGGGCGTCGTCAACGTCAGTGTGCTCTGGCGCCGCCTCGACGTGCCGGACAGCCTGACCAAACGCGTCATCCTTTTCGATGATGGGATGCACGATGATGCCGGCATGCTCGACGGCGCCTTTGCCGGCATGTTGACCGAGGAACTGCCCGCGAGCGCGGAAATCCAGTTTTATCTCGAATGCGCGGACCTGACCGACCAACTGGTCACCGCTCCGGGCAACCCCCGGTTTGTTTCGGCCGGCGAAGTCCCGCAGATGTATACGCTGGCCCTTGGCGTGGCGCGTCCGCCGCTGGAGATCTCCGAGATCGTGGCCAACAACGTCAACGGCCTGACCGATGAGCGGGGCGGCCACCCGGATTGGGTCGAGATCCGCAATTGTTCCTCGGAACCGTTGTCCCTCGTCAATGTCTCGCTTGGCTTAAAATTCTTCGGCGACAACGATCGGATGACGTTCACCAACCGGCCGACGATCGGGGCGGGGGAGCACGTGGTGATTTACGCCGATGGCAACCCGGCGCAGGGCCAGTTGCACGCGCCGTTCAAACTGGATCGACTGGGCGGACGCTTGTTCCTGACCGGCGGCACGCCGGATGGGGCGCGTTATCTGATCGATTCCCTCGTTTATGGTCCGCAGGGGCCGGATACATCATTGGCGCGGTTGGGTTGTGGCGGGCCGTGGGCGCCGAGCCTTCCCACCCCGCGCGCGGCCAACGTGGCCGGCCCGTGGCGCGCGCTCGTGCAATCGAACAGCTTCCTCCTGGCCTACCCCACGCGGAGCGGACGGACCTACACCGTCGAGTACAACGACCATCTTGGAGCCAATGACTGGATCGCTTTGCCGGCGCAGCCCGGTCTGGGCCTGGAACAAACCGTCCAAACCCCATTCGGCGCGCAACGCTTCATTCGCGTGCGGGAAGAGTAGACCGAAGCTCGGTGGCTCCGACGACTCGTTCGAAGTTGCGCTCGAGCTGATTTGGGCGCATTTCAGTTTTTAGGAGAGGGGACTCGGATCCGTAAGCTGCGGAGCAGCGCCAGAAAGTAGCCCACGGCGCCAGCCGTGGGGTTGGCGTTGAAGGGCAAGAGCCGCGGAGCGGCGAAAGAATCGCTAGTTTCTGTCCCCCCTCCCGGGGTTGCGCAGCAATTGCGCCACCTCCCACGGCTCACCGTGACTACTCTCTGACGCCACTCCGTGGCTGGATGCTTGCCTCTTCGAGGTGTGGCGCTGCGCAATACCTGAGACGCGCCCCGTTGATTTTTTCCCCTTAGATTCCCCTTGCCAGAACAAGCCAGGGGGGGGTAATAGTAGGGCGATTCGGACAGTAGTTTTGGAAGAAATCGCTTAGCGGCACAGGAGGCGGTTCTTCCCAAGCCATCGGCGGGGTGGAATTCATCAGTATGCGTCAGGTTAGAGCGTGATTTGAAAATGGGTAGCGCGGGCGACTCGCCCGCGCCACCCCTTTTCGAAACACGCTCCAAGTGACAATTCCGAGCCGAGTTTTCCGCAAGGCTTCAACGCTAACCAGAATGCTTACCGGTGCGGTGCTCGCCCTCCGTTCCAAAGAGCGGTTCAGCCTTCTCGATGCGATCGCCGTGGAGGGTCCAGCGCCAGAGTGAGGAGGCGGTGCCGTGTTGGAAGGCCTTGAATAACTCCGGCGCCGATCGCTTCTGCAATTCCAATTCGCGGACGTTTTCGGCCTGGCAACTCAGCACTTTCGCGAAGCCCTTGTAAATGCGCGGCACGCCGAGGAAGCGCGACCCGCCGTCGGCCTGCGTCCCGGGCACCGCCTCACGCAAGCCCTTTCGTTCCAGCACGAGGAAGCTGTAGGGCAGGCTCCGCAGGTCGATGCCCGCGCGCTGGGCGAAACGCACCCAGTTGGAGTCGGCCATGATCCCAGGGGGTGGCTTGGCGAAATGATGGCACCAGTGCCGCACATTCTCCGGCGCGAGCAACCCGCAGGCGCATTGATGGGTGCACGGGGCGATGACCAGGAAGTTCGCCCGGAGGCGCTCGCGCACCGCGATGAGCGCGCGGCTGTCGACCGAGGTCCCGGGCTCGACCCAGAGCACGGCGTCGGCGCGGTCGAGCATTTGTCCCAAGGCTTGTTTGCCCGCTTCGTTCAGTTCGTTCAGCACGTGGCTGATGATCAAGACGCCGACCGGCTCGCGGCTAGCCAACCAGGCCGGATCGGCCGCCTCGACCGGCAGCGACGGAAATGTTCCCCGCGCCAACTCGGAAGCGAAGGTCATCGCCAGCGATGATCGATCGTACACCCGCAGACAACGGAAATGTGGCGGACCGAAGAAGTCCAGTACCCGCCGGCTGGCAGTGCCGCTGCCGCAGCCCCAATCCACGAGCGGTCGAAGGGGCGGCGGTGCCCAGCCGCGACGTCGAAGCTCGTCGAGGACGGCGTCCCACTTCCACCCGATGCGTTGGGCAAAGGTGAAGTCGTAGTTCGCCAGATCCGTCGCGGAGCGCCAGTAGGAATCCACCGGCGGAGTGCCGTGGAGGAAAACCTCGCGCAAGCGGTCGAGGGCCGCCCAATCGAGCGTGTCCCAACTTATGATCTGTGGCATCTCGAGGCGACCATACTGACTCAACCATGAAGGGGCAATGGGACGACCGGGCCGTATGATATGATCTTCCCATGAACCTGGCGATTTACGATGTACGATTTACGAGGCTCCGATGGAGTGATCGCGGCTGTACGCGATTCGCGCGCCCGGCGATCTGCGCTGCGTTGCGCTCGTAAATCGTAGATCGTAAATCGTCAATGACTGCGGGATTGACGGGGCTAGTTGGACAAGGCGCAGCCCAAATGCGCCGCCAGGCGCAGAGTCTTGATGCCGTAGAAGGCAGCCAATGCCTGCACCTCGGCTTGACGACTGGCGCGATCAAACGGCTCGCGGCGTTTGACACCGGCGATCATGAGGTTCTTGCTCGTGTGCTCGGTCGAGATGAACTCGAACACGCGGGTCTCGTAGCCGGCCCATTCCAGCAACGCGGCCCGCAAGGCGTCGGTGACGAACTCCGCCTGGCGCTCGCAGAGGATCCCGTGTTTGAGTGTCCCGGCCAGCACCGCGGGCGGCCGCAGTTGCGGCCGCAATTCCTTGTGACAGCAAGGCGAGACCAGGATCAACGAGGCGCCGGCGTGGATACCCTTGGCGATGGCATCATCGGTCGCCGTGTCGCAGGCATGCAGGGCCACGAGCAGATCGACGCGCTCGAGCGACGCGCCCGCGATATCGCCGGCTTCAAAGCGCAATCGGTCGAAACCACTTTCCCGCGCCACGCGGTTGCACAATTCAACCAGCTCCGGGCGCGCCTCGATGCCGCGCGCGTCCAGCTCGTTCCAACCGGAGCGTCGCAGACACTCAAACGCGGCAAAGGTCAGGTAGCCCTTCCCGCAGCCCATGTCCACCAAGCCGAGAGCGGCAGCGGCGTCGGGGGGATCCTCATTCCGCGCCGGGCGGGCGCCGCTGTCCGGCGGCGACAAGGGAGAGGGGCGGGGCGTTCCGGCCGGGGTTAAGCCTGTCTCGATCAACAATGGCTGAAGCAGTTCGATGAACTTGTGAATCTGGCGGAACTTGGCCTCCATGCCCCGGGCGACGCGGCCGTCCGCCGTGGTGACGCCCAGGGCGTGCAGCCAGGGAGCTCCTTCCAGTGAGATGGCGCGTTCTTTGACCCGATCGTGTCGCAAGGAGACGCTCGCGGCGTGAGCAGCTTTGCCGAAGGACAGTCGCGGCTCCTGTGAGTCGTGGAACTCCAGTTGAGCCGACTGTTCTGTGGTGAAGAGGTGCGCGCTGCGGAACTCGCCGCCGAGCATTTCATCGATGCGCGCCAGTCCTTCCTCGTAACTGAAATTCCTCGTCAAATCGCGCGTGGCGTGCCGGAAGACGAACGAAAGGCGTGTTCCTTTCCGCAGGGCCACGGCCCGGATGAAGACATTTTGCAACGTCTTGTCCGCTCCGGCGACGCGGCCGAGGGTCAGTTTGACGAACACCTCGCGGCGCAACGCATCGGCCAACAACGCGAGAAACTTGTTCTTCGCTGAGGAAGTGGTGTTGGCGGTCGGCATCGTCAGGGGCAGATTAGCAGATGCGCAAAAGCGGCGGCAAGCCGCGCGCGCCGCTCTCTCAGGCGATTCTCACTCGCTAAACACATAGGCGGCGTCCGTTGTGGGACAGAGCGCAATGGATACGCAGCTTCGGGAGGGAAGAAACATACAAACGAGCGGTTCTTTCGCCGCTCCGCGGCTCTTGTCGTGCGACGCCGGCCCACCCACGGCTTACGCCGTGGGCTACTTTCTGGCGCTGCTCCGCAGCTCGCTCCTTCGAATCTGTCGCCTCCCCGCAAAGTACGAGACTCAAACTTTGAACATTGAACTTTGAACTTTGCCCATTGGTCATTGCCAACCGGCCGCAATGGTGGCTGAATCCTGGCACACACTGCTCTCATGCCACAGAAAAGGGCACCGAAACGTTCGTCAGCACCCCCGGAAGCCTCCGGACTGAGCCGTCGGGATTTGCTCAAGGGCGCGCTCGGGTTGGGCGCGGTTGCCGCTTTGTCCGGTTGCGCGACGGCGGACAAAACCGCCGAGGGGAGAGTGGCGCATTCTGCGGCTGACCCGGATAAGATTCGCCGGGAAAACGCCCGGCCGGGCACGCGTGACTGGCTGTTGCAAAAGACGGCGATCGATCCGAAGACCAAATATCGGTGCCCGTGGATCGAAGGATATTGTTCCAGGACCAGTCTGCGCGCCGGAGAAACAATTCAGTTTCACGTCAGCACAAATCCGCCCTCGCGTTTCACGTTGGACCTCTTTCGGATGGGTTATTACGGCGGAGCCGGGGGCCGGCTCATGGCACGGCTCGGCCCGTTCCAGGGGGCGACGCAAATCGACCCGCCCATCGGACCCAAGCGCCGGCGCGATTGCACCTGGGATCCTTGCGCGTCGCTGTCGATTCCGCCGGACTGGCCCAGCGGAGTCTATCTCGGCAAGCTCACCGCGGAAATGAGCGGCTGGCAGAGTTACGTCATCTTCATTGTGCGGGACGATCGTCCGGCGGATTTCATCTTTCAGTGCTCGGACACGACCTGGCAGGCCTACAACCGGTGGCCGAGCCAGTTTGCCCTCTACGACAACGGGGAACACCAGTGGTGGTGGGGCGGCGACGTGCAGGTGAGTTTCAACCGGCCCTACGGGAAGTACTGCCAGATCCTCGATGCCCCGCTGTCGACCGGCAGCGGCGAATGGTTTCTCTGGGAATTTCCATTCGCCTTCTGGCTGGAATCGCAAGGCTACGACGTGTCCTACCTCTCGAATCTCGATTTGCACAATGACCCGCGGAGCCTGAGACGAGCGAAGGGATTCCTCTCCGTCGGGCACGATGAATACTATTCCATCGAGATGTTTCATCACCTCGAGGAGGCGATTGGCGCGGGGCTGAATGTTGGGTTTTTCTCAGGCAATGCGGTTTGTGGCCGCATTGGTTTTTCCGCGGACAGGCCGGAGCAGGCGCCACGCGCGTTCGAGCGCGTCGGCGTGTTCGGCCCGCCCGGGGGAACGTTTGAATTCACCGCGATGAAGACCCTGCCGCACGAACGGCCATATGCCAACGAACTGATCGGCGCCCACAGCACCGGGCCGGTGACGGGCGGCGCGGATTGGATTTGTGCGCGACCGGATCACTGGCTGTTCGCCGGCACGGGCATGAAACAGGGCGACGGCATCCCGGGCCTGGTCGGCTGGGAATGGCACGGCGATCCGGCGAAGATTCCGGGGTTGGAGATCGTCGCGACCGGTCCGACCCAATCGGCGCCGGGCAAGCCCAACGGCGGCATCTTCACGGCGACGGTTTATCCCGGGCCGCGGGGCAACTTTGTCTTCAACGCGGCGACCTGCTGGTGGGCCGACGGGTTGAGCGAGCCGCCGGGTTACGTGCGTCCGTCGGCTTACACCTCGCCCAAGGGTCCCGACGCGCGCGCGCAACAAGTCACCCGCAACATCCTGGAACAAATGCGCCGGTCGGAGTTCCCGGTGAGTTGCTGAGGAACTCGCAGACTAGTGGGCACGCAGGCCATTTGGAGCAGTCCGCCGGCAAAGCGCAGCGGTGAAGGCGCTTTTGCTTGTGCCGGAACGGCGCGGCGAGCGAGCCAAAGAGGGGTCTCGCTTCGCTTGCCCCCGCACTCCAAAAGTACCGGCGCGGCGCACGAATGGAGTCCATCCCGCGCCCCTCAGGCCAGCTTCCACGGATCGCGGTGGGCCACGTCGAGCCAGCGCGGATCGCCGGTGCCGCCCACGAACCGTTCCGTCTTCGGGTTCCACTGCAATTTCTGGCCGTGGTAGTAGGCGAGGTTGACCAGGTGACAAACGGTGACCGTGCGCGCCCCGACTTCGACGTCGCAGAGAGGTTTGGCGCGGCTCTTGACGCAGGCCAGCCACTCGGCCTTGTGATCGTCACTCTTGTAGAGGCGAACCTTGGCGTCGGCCAGGTATGCCTTCTCGACGCGGTTCAACTCGTCGCCGAGCTTGGCCGCGGGATTGGTCTTTTCCTCCTGGCCGAGCCAGAGCTCGAACTTGCCGCGGTTGACGTAAATCTTGCCTTCGCTGCCGAAGAACCAGACGCCGTTGCCGGACTTGTGGGTAACCTCGATGCCGTTGGCGTAAGTGAAGCGCACGCCGCTCTGCGCGTTGGGCTGATCGGCCGGGAAGATCTCGGTCGGTCCGCTTTCATCCATGCCCAGGCCCCATTGGGCGATGTCGAAATGGTGCGCGCCCCAATCCGTCACCATGCCGCCGCCGTATTCGCGGTAGTTGCGCCAATTGGGGAAATGTGAGTGCACGCCGCGCGGGCTGAGTTCGGAGTGGTAGCCCCGCTGCGGGGCCGGGCCCAGCCAGAAGTTCCAGTCGAGGCCCGGCTCATCAGCTTCGGTCGGCAGATCACACGGTCTCCCGGGACCGCCGACCGCCACTTCGACGCGCTGGATTTTTCCGAGACGCCCGTTGCGGACCAGTTCGCACGCGAGGCGGAATTCTTTCGAGGAACGTTGCATGGAACCGGTCTGGAAGACGCGCTGCTGCCGGCGCACGGCATTGACCATGGCGCGCGCTTCGTGGATCGACTGGCAGAGCGGTTTTTCGCAGTAGATGTCCTTGCCGGCTTGGCTGGCGGCGATGGCGATGAGGGCGTGCCAGTGGTCCGGCGTGGCGATGACCACCGCGTCCAGGTCCTTTCGCGCGAGCAGTTCGCGAAAGTCGCCGTAGGCGGCGCAACCCGCGTAGCCCGAATTGTTCTGCTTGGCGTAATGGTCTTCGACGATCTTCCTGGCGTTCTCGCGGCGATGAGTATCCACATCGCAGACGGCGATCGTTTGGGTATCTTTGCGGCCCAGGAACCCGCCCATCAGGCCGCGTCCTTGCGTCCCATTGCCGATGAACCCGAGGGCCAGCCGATCGTTCGGCCGGGTCTCCGCCGACCAAAGGCGCGAGGGCAGAAGAAACGGAGCGGCGGCGGTGAGGGTGGCGGTGGATGTGAGAAAGCGCCGGCGGGACAGATGCATTGTGGTCATGCCGTTCTTATCCGGATTTTTGCCCGGACAGGCAAGATCGGATTGCCACGACACCGGCGCGCGACCGGTCCCCGGTCGCAGCGCTTCGCCCACGGCCGTGGGCCGGGAGTGTTCCACGCCGGCGATTCGAGTTGCGCGCTGCGGGCGGGAACCGCCCGCGGCCCGGCGCGCGACCGGTCCCCGGTCTTAGCCGGTCGGATGCCGGAACAGCAGGCGCTCATCTTTTGCAAAGGCCAGGTTTATCGGCTCGCACTGTCACTCACGTTCCGTCCAGCGGGTCGCCGGACGGCACAGGCGGGTCGCCCGTGCTACCCAGGGAGGGATTTTCAAACAAGTTTTCAGGCACTGGGCTGCGACAAGATGAGTGCGGTATATGGCCCGAGGCCGACGTTGCCGTGGCAGGGCATGTTATCCTGTGAGCCATCGAAAGCCACCGTGTCGTAGCTGAAGTGGTTGGTGAAATCGGCGCTGTAACCATTCCAATCGCTGTTGAAGCGAACCTGCCAGGGGCCGCTTCGCGGGAAACCGATGGCATAGCTGTCGTAGCTGCGGTTGGCGAAATTGACGACCACCACCACGTCGTCGCCCGGCCCGCCCTGGTCCCAGCGATGGAAGGCGAGCACTTTGTCCACCGGGTTGAGGTGGTGCACATGCAGATGCGGTCCGCGCAAACCGCGCGTGTGGTTGAACCAGTTGCGACGCAGTCGGAACAAGTCGCGATAGAGGAAGTGAATGCCGCCATAGGTCACGAGCTTGGACCAATCCAGCGGGTCTTCATCCCGGAAATAGCGATCTTCCAGGAATTCCTGGCCCTGAAAAACGAGCGGGATTCCCGGCGCCGTGCAGACCAGGGCCGCGCCCAGCGTGGATCGTTTTTTTGAGAAATAACTCCCGGCGTTCCCCGGCCAGATCTCTTCCGGCACGCGTTCGTGGCCGTTGGCCACTTCGTCGTGAGACTCGGTGTAGACCACCCGTTGGAAGGCATCGCCATTGTAGCCATGCTCGAGCGCATCCCGCACCGCGAACAGGTCCCGATCGGCATCGTTCGGGGTGATGATCGCCTGGCGGACGGGATGGACAAAGGCCGCGTCCCATTGCGAGGCAAAGCCGGCGCCGCCGTCGCTGGTTTCCTTGGTGATCCACTCGTTGTTCTGCAAATCCTCCGCGATCGTGATCTTCCAAGGTTGGGAGCTGCGGATTTCCTGATTAATTCGTTGCAGCAACTGCCAGCCGTCAGGCAGGTCTCCGCCGGGATCATTATTGTTCCCGCCGACGTTGCGAATGTAAGACACCGCATCGAACCGCAGTCCATCAATCCGATACTTGTCCAGCCAGAACAGGGCGTTGTCGCGCAGGTATTGGCGCACCTCGGGCCGGCCGTAATCCGGACGGGTGCTGCCCCAGGGCGTGCCGGCCCGCGCGTTGTCGTAGAAATAAATTCCGCCATCGTGGGTCGAGTCCGACCAGCCGTCAAAACGCCACAGATCCAGGTCGCCTGGACCGAAATGGTTGTAGACCACGTCCAGGATGACGGCCAGGCCGTTGGCATGCGCCGCTTTGACGAATCGCTGCAAACCTTGCGGGCCGCCCAGCGAGGACTCGACGGCGAACGGCTGCGACGGATTGTAGCCCCAGGAAAAACTCTGCGGAAACTCCAGCACCGGCATCAGCTCCACGGCATTGAGGCCCGTCTCCTGCAAGTAAGGCAGTTTCGGAATGATTTCGTCAAACGTGCCGGGGCCCTCGCCGGGTGCATCATTGAAGGTGCCGACATGCATTTCGTAAATGACCAGTTCGTTCCACGGCGGCATGACAAAGTTGTCTCCCGCCCAATCGAAGTTCGGGTCGTGGATGATGGCGTTGCCGACTGAGCTAACCACTTCGCGGGCGTATGGATTGATGCGCCACAAGATTTGGTCGTCATGCTCGATGACTAATTTGTACTGGTGCCCGATCTTCACGCCTGGCACGTCCACCGACCAATAGCCGTTGCCTTCGCTGGCCAGCGGATTGGCTTGGGGATCCCAGGCGTTGAATGAGCCGGCCACGGAAACCCGCGCGGCAAACGGCGCCCAGACCCGGAAGGCCGCTCCGCCCGGATAAACCAGGCTGCCCATGCCGGGCCGCGGGGAGGGGGCGACTTCCGCGAGGGTTGGGGATGAGATCGTCGGCATTTTGCGGTCCTTTCTTGGTTGAGACATTTGCTCAAAACCCTTCCGCGTCCCGCGCCTTCCCTGCGTGCGGGCAACGCGGCTCAGCCTGCGCTGGCCAAGGCTGCAGACAAGTCTACAATCGTCGCGAAAGATACGGAGGGAGAACCGTTCGTAGTCCCGGCTTTAGCCGGTCAGAGATCCCCGGCCGGCTCAAGCCGGGACGACGAACGGTCAAACCGGGACGACGAACGCAAAATCCATTGGTTTTCCCCCGACCGCTTGTTAGCCTGAGACTGATGCAGGCACCCGCCATCACTCCCGAATTGGTCCGATCCCATAACCTGACCCCGGACGAGTCCGCAAAAATCCTGGAGATTCTCGGACGCGAGCCGAGTCTCACCGAGTTGGGCATCTTCTCGGTGATGTGGAGCGAACACTGCTCGTATAAGAACACCCGTCCTCTCCTGAAAACCTTCCCGACGCGGTCGCCGAAAATCCTGGTCGGCGCGGGCGAGGAAAACGCCGGGATCCTCGACATCGGGGACGGGTTGGCCATCGCGTTCAAGATCGAGTCGCATAATCATCCGAGCGCGGTCGAGCCGTTCCAAGGCGCCGCCACAGGCGTGGGCGGCATCGTGCGCGATATCTTCACGATGGGCGCCCGGCCGGTGTGCGCGATCAATTCGCTGCGCTTCGGCCCGATCACCGACCAGGCGGCCTCCGCGGCGCCCGACCAGTTGCTGCCATCCTCCGACGCGGCGGGGCGGCCAGGCGAGCGGACAGGGTCGTCGGCGGGCCAGCGCCCATCGGAAATCGCCCATAACCGCCGACTTTTCCGCGGCGTGGTCAGCGGCATCGCGCATTACGGGAACTGCTTTGGCATTCCGACCATCGCGGGCGAGGTCTATTTTGACAAGAGCTACGAGGGCAACCCGCTGGTCAACGCCTTCTGCCTCGGCGTGCTGCGACACGAACAAATCGCCCGCGGGGCCGCCCGGGGGATTGGCAACCCGGTCTTTTACGTCGGCCCGGCCACGGGCCGCGATGGTTTGGCCGGGGCGGCGTTCGCCTCGCAGGATCTCACCGAGGAATCCGCCGAGCAGCAGCGGGGCGCAGTGCAAGTGGGCGATCCCTTCATGGAGAAGCTGGTTTGTGAAGCCTGCCTCGAACTGCTCGCCACCGGCGCCGTCGCCGGCATCCAGGACATGGGTGCCGCCGGGCTTACCTGTTCGACGTGTGAAACCGCCGCCCGCGCCGGCACAGGAATCGAGATCGAGTTGGACAAGGTTCCGCAGCGCGCCCCGAACATGAGCAGCTACGAAATCATGCTCAGCGAATCTCAAGAGCGCATGCTCATTATCGTCCGGCAGGGATGCCAGGAGGAAGTGAAACGCATCTTCGACAAATGGGACTTGCCGTGGGCTGAGATCGGGGTCGTCACCGACACGGGCCGCATGGTGGTGAAGCATCACGGCGCCGTCGTGGCCGACATCCCGGCGAAGAAGCTCGCGGACGAAGCGCCGATTTACTTTCGCGAGGCGAAGGAGCCAGCTTATCTCCAGGAAGTGCGCGCGTTTACCCTGGCCTCCGTGCCGGACACGAAAGACCCGGTGGCCCAACTCAAGGCACTGCTGGCCTGGCCGACCATTGCCTCGAAGAACTGGGTCTACCGGCAGTACGACCACATGGTGCGCGATGGTTCCGTGGTTTGCCCCGGGAGCGACGCCGCCGTGCTGCGCCTCAAAGCCGATTCGTTGCCGCCGGTTGCCGTCGCGAAGACCCAGGGCGACGACGGACAATCTTCCGCACCGAATCCTTCTCCGACCTCGCAAGACGACGTTCCCGAAAAATTCATCGCGCTGACGGTGGATTGCAACGGTGTCTACGTTTACCTCGACCCCTACGAAGGCAGCAAAACCGCCGTCGCCGAGGCCTGCCGCAACCTCGCCTGCGCCGGCGCGGTTCCGCTGGGCGCGACCGACAACCTGAACATGGCCAGCCCGCACCATCCGGAGCTGTTTTGGCAGATGAAGGAAAGTGTGCGGGGCCTGGCGGACGGTTGCCGCGCCTTCCACGCGCCGATCACCGGCGGCAATTGTTCGCTTTACAACCAAAGCCCGGCCGGCCCGATCGATCCGACGCCGACCGTGGCGGTGGTCGGCCTGATCGAGCGAGCGGAATACGTGACCACGCAATGGTTCAAGGACGAGGGCGACGCCATTATTCTGCTCGGACCGCTCCTGGACGCGGCGGACCCGCTCCAGGGGCTCGGCGGCAGCGCTTTCCTGCAAGTCGTTCACGGGCGGAAGACGGGCACGCCCCCGCGCTGCGATCTCGAGCAGGCCAGGACGTTGCATACCACGCTACTGGGCCTCATCCAATCCGGCCTGGTGAAAAGCGCGCACGATTGCAGCGAGGGCGGCCTTGCCGTCGCGCTCGCCGAGAGTTGCATCAGCCAGCAGATCGCGCGGGAAACGCCGCGGCTCATCGGCGCGCGCATTGATCTGGCCGGCGGGCGGACCGCCTCTCCGGAGAGCCCGGCGGCCAGCGATGCTCCTTCAACCGGGCTCGCCCAAGGAATTGCCGCGACACGGTTGGACGCCTGGCTGTTCGGCGAGACGCAGAGCCGCGTGATCCTTTCCACCAAAGCTGTTGACGCCGTCAAAGTCATCGAGCGCGCAAAACTGCTCGGGGTCCCCGCCGCGCGGCTCGGCACCGTGGGCGGTGATCAACTGGCCATTCGTACCGAAGCCGGCGAATTCACGTGGGCGCTGACGGAGTTGCACGACGCCTGGTGGCACAGCATCGCGCGGGCGATGACTTAGTCGCCCGGCCATCGAGAGAACGCCGGGCTTAATTCAACGCCAGTGGGGCCGGGGGGGGCAGGCCGCGCCATGGTCTGGGCTGAATCGTCACAAATTCGGATGCACTGGCCGCGGCATTTCGGATATACTTTGGGGCGTGCCGCAGAGTGATATAACCGAGACCCTCACCACGTTAGCGTTGGCGGTTCCGTCGATTTACCTGGTGCTGGTGGCTCTCGGCCGATGGCTCAAGCGCAAGGCCGGCGTGCCGCTGGGCATCCTCTTTCAGCTGTTCAGCCTCGCCCTGGCCTTTTTCCTGCCGCTCTGTTTCCTCAACACCCTGCGCTGGGTCATGCAACTTCTCGGCTCGGTCGTGGCCATCCTCGGCACCGTGTTCGGCCTGGTTCTGCTCCGGCGCTTTCTCTGGGAGTATTATTTCCGGGAACTGCGGCAGACGACCGTCCCCAAATACGTGCAGGATGTCGTGGCCCTCGTCACCTTCGTGCTCTCGATCATCGGTGTCTTCACGTTCATCTACGAAATCAGAATTCCCGGGTTGCTCGCCGGGTCGGGCATCGTGGCGGTCATCCTCGGGCTGGCCATGCAGGACACGTTGGGCAATATCCTGGCCGGCTTCTCCCTTCATCTGGGCAAACCGTTTCGGCCCGGGGATTGGCTCCAGATCGACCAGCGCACCGCGGAGGTCGTCGAGATCAACTGGCGCTCGACGCGGCTGCGAACCAACGACAACACTTATCTGGACATTCCCAACAACCACATCAACCGGCAGACCATCCTCAACCTCAGTTACCCGGACCGGCTCCACGCCATGCGGCTGTTGATCGGGATCGATTACCGCGTGGCGCCGAACGACGCCAAGGAAGCCCTGCTCCGCGCCGCCCGGCAGGCCAAGGGTGTGCTGGCCCAGCCGGCGGCCAAAGTCTATCTCGCCGCCTTCGGCGAATCGTCCGTCAGCTACGAGATCAAGTTCTGGATCGAGGACCACGCCCAGTTTAACGAAATTACCGATGCCATCCGCACCAACCTCTGGTACGAATTGCACCGGCGCCACATCCGGATTCCTTTCCCGATCCGCACCGTGCAGATGGAGCGCGCGGCGGCGCCCACACCCCTGGCCAAGCCGGGCCAGGCGGCGCGCGATTTAATCCAACGCCAGGCGCTCTTCCAGTGCCTCGACGAAACGCAGCGGGAACACCTGCTGGCGCGAGCCCGGCCCTATCGGTTTGGGCGCGGGGAGAAAATCATCGAGCAGGGCATGGCGGGGGATTCGATGTTTCTCCTGGCCCAGGGCGAAGCGGGGGTTTCCGTGCAGGACAACGGCGAGGTAACCCAGGTAGCCAACTTGCACGCCGGCGATTGCTTCGGCGAGATGTCGCTCCTCACCGGCGCGCGCCGCAGCGCCACCGTCGTCGCGCAGACGGACTGCGACGTGCTCGAAATCGAGAAAGGCGTCATGGCGGAACTGGTGCAAGGCCAACCGGAACTGCTGCGGCGCCTGAGCGAACTGCTGGCCCGCCGGCAACTCGAGACGGAGGGGCTCCTGGCCGAGAATGCCCAAAGCGTGCGCCGCGTCAACCTCAGCCAGCGCCAACGAGAGTGCGCGGAGGGGTTCCTGACCCGGATCACCCATTTCTTCGAGCTTTAGCCGGAGCGGGTTTTACCGAAGGAGATAGGGTGCGGCTTCAACATCACTGCAGCACAGTTGGATCCGGCGCGCAAACCGGCGGGCTCGTTCTGCGCGGGCTGGTGGCCTTGGCCGTGGTCACACTGCTTTGGCTGGCGTGGCGGGGCAAGCCCGCTGCGAAGCTCCAGCCCATGCCCGCGTCCCCGCCCAGGGCGGCGCAGGCTGAGAGCACGCGGAGCCTCCCCGCTGCCCACCCATCCGGAGCGCGCAGCGAGCCGATCGGGCTGGTGCCGGTCTCGGCGCGGTCAAGTCCGGCGCCTCTGCCCGCGCCCGCTGACCTGGGTGCTGCGCCATCCACGGCCAATCGAACCAACCGCGCCTCAACGCCGGCCGCGCCGCGTCCGCCCTTCGAGGAAGGCGTCGTGGCGGCCCAGGTCGCCCTGGGCCGCGCCGGCATTTCCCCGGGCTCGATCGATGGGGTGATGGGCGCGCAAACGCGCGCCGCCCTGCGGGTCTTTCAGCAAAAGCAGGGGCTGCCGGTCACCGGCGCGCTCGACGAGGCGACGCAGGCCAGGTTGGTGTTGGACGGGCCGATCTACACGAATTACGTCGTCACCCCGGAAGACGTGGCCAGCTTGCAAGCTCTGGGCAAGACCTGGCTGGCCAAATCGCAACAAGACAGCCTGGCTTACGAGACCATCCTCGAACTGGTCGCCGAGAGGAGTCATTCCAGCCCCAAACTCGTGCGCTGGCTCAATCCGCAGGTCGACTGGGAGAATGTTCCCGCGGGGACGATCCTGAGGATCGTGAACACGGACTACCCACCGGTGGAGCAGAAGGCCGCGTTCGTCCGCATTGCTCTGGCGGAACGGAGGCTGCAAGCCTACGATGCGAAGAGCAACCTCCTGGTCCATTTCCCGTGCAGCATTGCGGCGCGGGTCGACAAGCGTCCGCTGGGTGAAGAACTGCACATTGCCGCCACGGCGTTGAACCCAAATTACACGTTCGATCCGGCGGTGTTTCCTGAATCCGCCGAAGCGCAGGAACTGGGCCGCAAGCTCATTCTTCAGCCGGGTCCGAACAACCCGGTCGGCACCGTCTGGCTCAGCCTGGATAAGGCCGGTTACGGCATACATGGAACACCCAAGCCGGAGGAAGTGGGCCGCACCGAGTCGCACGGCTGCTTTCGCCTAGCCAACTGGAACGCCGAATATCTGCTGAAGCTTGTCTCCGTCGGCACGCCGGTTTTTGTTGAGCCTTGAGCGGCAAGTACAGTTTCGATCTCAAAAGCGAAGAACGCCGGCGTTCTTTGCCGGGCAAGATCGTGGTCGGTCAGAGAGAGAACGAGAGCGTGAAACACGTCATGCTCAAGTTCATCGCCTACGTGCTTTTCTATCGCGAGCGCATTCAGATCGAGCCGCGTCTGCCCGACGAAAGCATCCCGTTCGAGCCGGACGTGATCCAGCTCGATTACTCGCTGCGCCCCAGCTTGTGGGTGGAATGCGGCGACTGCGGCGTCAGCAAATTGCACAAACTCGCCGTCAAAGTCCCCGAAGCGGAGATTTGGGTGATCAAACGTTCCCTGGCCGATGCCGAGCTTCTCTACCGCGCCATGGAAAAGGAAGAATTGCGCCGCAGCCGCTACGGACTCGTCGGGCTGGATCCGGCGATGTTCGATGAGATGTGCGGCTTGCTCAGCGCGCGCAACCAGCTGACCTGGTTCACGGGCGGTTTCGACCCGCCCCATGCCCAGTTCGATTTCAACGGGCTCTGGTTCGACGCGACGTTCACGGTGCTGCGCTTCTGAGCGCGCGGGAGGGGCGGCTCAGCATCTGTTGCTGGGAGGCGGGGGACTTGAAGAATGACCAATGACCAATGACCAGGCAAGCCTGGAACGGCACCTGCCAAGTTGAGGGTGCATCTCAGATTTTGGGGGAGCGGAGTCCAAGGCGTTAGCTGCGGAGCAGCGCCAGAAAGTAGCCCACGGCGCCAGCCGTGGGGATCGGCGTAGAAAGGCAAGAGCCACGGAGCGGCGAAAGAATTGCTAGCCTTGCTGCTGTCGCCCCTGCCGGGGCTGCGCCTTCCTTGCGCCACCCCCTCCCACGGCTCACGCCGTGGGCTACTTTCTGACGCCACTCCGTGGCTCAAAGCTTGGGTTCTTGGGATGCAGAACCGCGCAAAAAAATGGAATACACCCGCCCAGCTGACCGCCGTCTTGCCAGGGCTTGCTTCGAGGCCTTCAGACCCGTAGCATGGCTGCTCCTTTGCCGGACTGACAATGGACTATAAAGACACGCTCAATCTGCCGCGCACTGACTTTCCCATGAAAGCCGACCTGGTGACGCGCGAACCGCAACGGCTGGAAAAATGGCAGGCCGGCAGGCTCTATGAACAGATTCAAGCGGCCCGCGCCGGCGCGGAGAAAAAATTCGTGCTGCACGACGGCCCGCCCTTTGCCAACGGGGAGGTGCACATCGGCAACGCGCTGAACAAGATTCTCAAGGACATGATCGTCAAGTGCCACAGCCTGCGCGGCCAGAGCGCGCCTTACGTGCCGGGCTGGGATTGCCATGGGTTGCCGATCGAGTTCAAAGTGTCCCAGGAAATGCGCCAGGCCGGCGATACCAGCGCCGAGCCCGCGACGATCCGCAAAGCCTGCGAAGCCTACGCGCGTAAATACATCGACGTGCAGCGCGCGCAGTTCATACGTCTCGGCGTGCTCGGCGCCTGGGACCAGCCCTACCTCACGCTCGACAAGGAATATGAAGCCGACGAGTTGCGCCTCTTCGCCGACCTGGTCGAGAAGGGGTTCGTCTATCGAGGCAAGAAGCCGGTCTATTGGAGCATCCCGTGCCACACCGCGCTGGCCGAGGCGGAAGTCGAATACCGTGATCACGTGAGCCAGAGCATTTACGTGAAGTTCCCGGTGGTCGGTCAGGACGGGCTCTCCATCGTCATTTGGACGACCACGCCCTGGACCCTTCCGGCCAATCTCGCCGTGGCCTTCAACTCGAGCTTCACCTACGCGCTGGTCCAAGCCGGGGCAGAGAGTTATTTGGTCTCCACCATCCTGCTCCCGGCCGTGGCCGAGAAGTGTGGCTGGGACGATTATCAGGTCACGCGGACCCTCGACGGGCGCGAGTTGGAGCAGCTGGAATATCGGCATCCGTTTTGCCAGCGCACCGGTCGGCTGTTCGCCGGCGATGAGTTTGTCGAGAGCAGCACGGGCACCGGATTCGTTCATATCGCGCCCGGCCATGGCCTGGAGGATTACGGTCTCGGCCAGCGCCACGGCCTGCCGATCTATTCGCCGGTGGACGATGACGGCTGCTTCGCCTACACGGACGACCTGCCCAAGGAGCAGCAGATGCCGGCCGAGTTCATCGGCAGATCGATTCTTGAAAAGCACGGAAAGAGCGAGGCCAACGAAGTCGTCTTGCACGAGTTGCGTCTGCGCCAGGCGCTGCTCAAGCAGGAGAATTATCATCACAGCTACCCGCATTGTTGGCGGAGCAAGACGCCGGTCATCTTCCGGGGGATGGACCAGTGGTTCATTCGCCTCGAACACCAACAGTTCCGTGGGCAAGCCCTCCAGGCCATCAACGGTGTCCAGTGGATCCCCGAATGGGGCAGAACGCGCCTGGAAAGCGCGGTTAAGTCGCGACCCGACTGGTGCATCAGTCGTCAGCGAACCTGGGGTGTACCGCTGCCGGCCTTCTATGATGCGCAGGGCCACGCCATCCTCGATGCCCGCATGGTGCGCGCCGCCGCCGATCTGATCGAGGAGCATGGCTCCAACGTCTGGTTCGAAAGGACCGTCGCCGAGCTCTGGTCCGCCCTCAAACCGAAAGATTGGAACGGGCCTGCCGCCGTCGCCAAGTCGAGAGATACGCTCGATGTCTGGATCGATTCCGGATCCTCGTCGCGCGCGGTTCTCATGCGGCGCCCGGAACTTTTTCGGGGCAAAGCCGGGCCGGCCGGCAGTCCGGCCGGATCGGCCGCCCGCGGGGACGGCCCGGGGCCGGTTCTGCCCTGGCAGGCCGACATGTACATCGAAGGCTCCGACCAGCATCGCGGCTGGTTTCAATCTTCCCTCCTGCTCTCCCTGGCCGGCAACGGCGCGGCCCCCTACCGGACGGTGATCACCCATGGCTTCATGGTGGACGCGGATCGGGAGAAGATTTCCAAGAGCAAGCAGGGTCCGAGCAGCTACGAAAAACCGCAGACGTCGGACGCTTATGTGAAGAAGTGGGGCGCGGACGTGGTCCGGCTGTGGGTCGCTTCGCAGGACTTTCGCAACGACACGGTCGTGAGCGAAGAGCGTGTGAACAAGGTCGGCGAATCCTACCGGGTCATCCGCAACGCGCTGCGTTACCAGCTCTCGAATCTTTACGACTTCGATCCCGCGAAACACGCGGTGCCCGATTCCGACCTGACCGGGCTCGACCGCTGGATCCTCGGCGAACTCTCCACCCTGGAAGCGGAAGTCCTGGCGGCTTACGAGGCCTACGAGTTCCATGTGGTTTACCAGAAGCTCAGCCAGTTCGCCGCCGTCCAGCTTTCCGCCGTTTACCACGACGTGGTGAAGGATCGTCTCTACACGGATGCGGCCAATTCTCCGCGGCGACGCTCGACGCAAACCGCGTTGCACCGTCTCCTCCTCCGATCTTGCCAGATGCTCTCGCCGCTCCTCGCGTTCACCGCCGACGAAGCGTGGGAGTTCATCCCGGGCCGGCCGGCCTCCGCCGCGGGTTCCGTTCATCTCGCCACCTGGGCACCGGCGACTCTCGCTCGTTCCGCCGCGGAGCAAATCGCCTGGCGGCGGCTCTTCGAGCTGCGGGAGCGGGTCCTGCCCGAGCTGGAGAAGGAGCGTCAGGCCAAGACCATTGGCAAATCACTCGATGCCAAGGTCACGATCTCGGGATCCAACCCGATGCTGGCCGACGGCAAGACGCACCTGGAGACCCTGCGCGAGTTGCTCAACGTCTCGCAATTGGAAGTCCACGTCACGCCCGGCAACGGCGAGCCGGTGCTCAACGTTGTGGTCAGCAAAGCCCTCGGACAAAAGTGCGAACGCTGCTGGCATTGGGAGGAAGATGTCGGCGAGGAGCCGAAGCATCCGACGATCTGCGGCCGTTGCGTCGAGGCCGTCAGTGCCGGCTCGAAAGGTTGATTAGAGTTCAAAGTTCAAAGTTCAAGGTTCAAGGCTCGATGTCCACAGATCGCTGCCTCCTGCCCCCTGCCTCCTGCCTCCTGTCTCCTGCCCTCTGCCTCCTGTCTCCTGCCCCCTGCCCCCTGCCCCCTGATTCCCGATCACCGTCCACCGGCAGAATTTCGTTTCTTTGCCCTCGGCGGGATGCTTAGCTGTTGACATGCAACCGATGATCAGCCGGCGCACGTTTTTGAGGCGTTGCACCGCCGCGCTGGCCCTGGCGCCGGCGAGCCTTCGGGCGGTCGATCCGTTCCAGCGCGCGGGCACGCCTCGTCTCCTCCTGAGCCTGGCGGCCTACTCCTTCCGCGAATACTTCAAAGACGCCAATCACGAGCGTAAGCTCTCGAGCGACCCGGCCCGGCGCCTCGACTTGTTTCAATTCATCGATTACTGCGCCGACCATGGCTGCGCCGGCGCGGAATTGACCAGTTACTATTTCCCGTCGGAGGTGAACGACGATTTCCTGGTGCAGCTGCGCCGTCATTGTTTTTTGCGGGGCGTCGAAGTCAGCGGCACGGCGGTGGGCAACACGTTCGTGGAGCCTCCGGGCGAAAAGCGCGAGGAACAACTCCGTTACGTGAAGAAGTGGGTGGACTACGCGGCGGTGCTGGGCGCGCCGCACATCCGCGTTTTCGCCGGTGCGGCGCCCAAGACGATGCCGCTGGCGGAGGCGAAGAAGCTTTGCATCGCTGGTTTGGAAGAAGCGGCCGATTACGCCGGTCGGAAAGGGATCTTCCTCGGCCTGGAAAACCACGGCGGGATCGTCGCGGAGGCCTCCGATCTGCTGGATATTCTGCGCGCCGTGAAGAGCCCCTGGGTGGGCCTCAACCTCGATAGCGGCAATTTTCAAACGGAGGATCCCTATCGGGATTTTCAACGCTGCGCCCCGTATGCCGTCAACGTGCAGATGAAGGCTGAAATCCAGCGACGCGGACAAAAGCAGGAAGAGGCCGACCTGCCGCGGCTCATGAACATTCTGCGCGAGGCGAACTACCAGGGCTACATCGCCCTCGAATACGAATCAGCCGAGGATCCGTGGAAGGCGGTGCCCGTGTTGTTGCAGCGGATGAAAGCTCTCTGCAGCATCTGAGAAGTGGACGATCGGCTCCTCGGACCTGCGAGGTCATGGGGATGGGCCTATGGGTGTTGAGTACAAAGATTATTACAAGATTCTGGGCGTCGATCGCGCGGCGAGCGACGATGAGATCCGCAAGGCATTTCGCAAACTGGCCCGTCAGTATCATCCCGACGTGGCGAAGAACAAGGCCCAGGCGGAGGAAAAATTCAAGGAGATCAACGAAGCCTACGAGGTGTTGGGCGACGCGGAGAAACGCAAGAAATACGACGCCCTGGGCGCCCATTGGAAACAGGGCTCCGAATTCCGTCCGCCGCCGGGATGGGAACCGTTCGGCGGCGGTTTCCGCGGCGCCCGGCGCGGGCGGAGGGGAGGAGTCGAGTTCGAGTTTGATGGCACCGGGTTCAGCGATTTCTTCGAGCAGATTTTCGGGCAAAGGGGCGGCGGCGGGTTTGGCTTCGAACCGCAAACCTCCGCTGAGCGGGGGCGGGATCTGGAAGCGGACATCATGGTCACCCTGGAAGAGGCGCTGCGGGGGTCGCTGCGCAGCATTTCCTTGCGACGGGCGATGCCGTGCGAATCCTGCGGCGGCACCGGCGTGAGCGGGCGCAAGGCTTGTCCAAGTTGCGGCGGCTCCGGGCAGCAGGTTCGGACTGAAACGCATCAGGTCAAAATCCCTGCGGGCGTCACGGAAGGCCAGCGTCTGCGCGTCGGCGGCAAAGGTGAACCAGGCGTCGGCAACGGCGGGCCTGGCGATTTGTATCTGACGGTGCGGCTGGCCGGTCACCCGGATTTTCGCGTGCAGGGTGGCAATCTGTTCTACGACCTGGATTTAGCCCCTTGGGAAGCGGTCCTGGGCGCCAGCGTGGCGGTGCCCACCCTGGAAGGGCCGGTCAACATCAAGATCCCGCCGGGCACGCAAAACGGCCAGCGCCTGCGCGTGCGCGGACGCGGACTGGGCAAGGAAGGGGCGCGGGGCGACTTGTTCGTCGTGACGCGCATCCAGGTGCCGAGCCGAATTACGGAAGGCGAACGGCGGCTCTGGGAACAGATCGCGAAGGAGTCACGGTTCCACCCGAGGGATTGAGCGGAGAGCCCTTGCCGCTGGTTAGCCCGCTTTGCCAGACACCGCCTTCTTCTCTTGATAAGTGGGTGGATTGACTAATGACCAATGACCAATGACCAATGACCAAAGAATGCCCAATGCTCAATCACCAAGCGGCGCTGACGACTGCCCCTGCGGCGGTTTTGTTCGAGCTTTGGGCATTGGGCCTTCGTCGTTCCTTGGTCATTGGTCATTGGTCATTGGTCATTGGTCATTGGCCGCTGTATGGGACCTTCGCCCGGTTGGATTGTGCGGCGAGCAAGGGCCGCGGGGGCTAGCTATACACATAGGCCCGCCTCAGCGAGTCGAAATCTTTTGCAGCGTCACTACTGAACCGCGGCGCAAGCCGAGGACGCGGGCGGCGTTGCCGCCGTTGAGGGCGATTTCCAGGAACCCGCTGGAGCCAGCCACTGCCACCGGTTTGCCTGGGCCAACCGCCTGGTAGAACGGTCGGACCGGACAGAGATGCCGGTTGGGCAGACGCACGACCCATTCGTGGCCGGTTGCATCCAGCCAGTCATTGCCCACATTGCTCAAGGCATTCCCGAACCGGTCCACATACACAATCTCGCCGCGCAGACCACCGCGGTTGGGGCGCACTTCCGGCCATGGCAGTTTGCGGTAGTCCTCTTGCTGCGCCCCGAAGCGCTGAGCTGGAACACCTCGGCTGAGATGCGCGGCCACCGGCGCAAAAATATCCCGGCCGTGGAAAGTCTGACTGATCCGAGGAAGGAAGTATCTCGAGTTCTCCAGCCGGTGGATGCGTCGGACCGTTTCGCGCCGCAAGGCGAGCGACAGAATGCCGTTGTCTGGCCCGACAAAGAAGTAGTCACGCGTTTCCACGACAATCGCCGGGCGCGCGCTGCCGACACCGGGATCGACCACCGCGACGTGAATGGTCCCGCGCTGGAAGAACCGACAAGCCGCCCGCAGCGCCACGGCGCCAGCCAGGAGGTCCCCCGGCGGCACCTCATGGGTGAGGTCGATCACGCCAGCTTGTGGTTGCAAGCCCAGGATGACCCCCTTGAGCGTGCCGACGAACCAATCGCAAGTCCCGAAGTCGGTGAGCAATGTGATGACACGGCGGCGGCGACGGTTCATTGGGGGTTGATTCTGGCCGGAATTCTCTCAATAGTCATCTTTAGTTCCTGGTTGGGGACGGGGGTGACTTAACACGGATGTTCTTGCTGAATGGGTTATGATAGATGACAGGGCAAAAAAGAAAATCGTGGTAATCACCGGCGTCACGCGCGGCCTGGGCCGGGCCATGGCAGAGAAATTCATCGCCTTGGGCCACACGGTGTTGGGTTGCGGCCGCAATCGGGAATTCATCGAGCAACTCCGCCGCCGTTACCCCAAACGCCACGATTTCGACGTGGTGGACGTGTCTTCGGATGCCCAAGTCCAAGCCTGGGTCAGCCGGTTGCACAAGAAATGTGGAGCGCCGGACCTGGTGCTGAACAACGCCGCCTTGATCAACCGCAACGCCCCACTCTGGAAAATCAGCGCCAAGGAATTCTCCGAAGTGATCGACGCGAACATCAAGGGTCCGGCGAATGTCATTCGCCATTTTCTGCCGAACATGATCAAGAAGCACCACGGATTGATTGTGAACTTCAGCTCCGGGTGGGGGCATTCCGCGGACAAGGACGTCTCGGCTTACGTCGCCACGAAGTGGGCGATTGAAGGGTTGACCCAGTCGCTCTCGCTGGAGCTGCCGCCGGGACTGGCCACCGTCGCGCTGAACCCTGGCGTCATCAACACCGAGATGCTGCAAAGTTGTTTCGGAGAATCCGCCGCGCACTATCCTTCGGCTTCGCGCTGGGCCGAACGCGCCGTGCCGTTCATCTTGAAACTGGATGCCGACGACAACGGGCAAGCGCTCTCCGTGCCGGACATGTAAGGGCCGGGGTGAGGGCGACAGCAACCTCAGACGTGAATAGTTAGCGAGGTTTAAGCAAAGTATTTCCCGGCGTCACCTCCGCACTTGTCCTGCGAATGATTTCTGCGAAAGATAGGCCGCATGGCACCGACCACTTATGACGCCCTGGTGATCGGCGGCGGACCCGGTGGGAGCTCGGCGGCCACTTTCCTGGCGCGCGCCGGCCGCCGTGTCCTGGTGCTGGAAAAGGAATTCTTCCCCCGGTTCCACATCGGCGAGTCGCTCCTGCCTTACAACCAGGGAATTTTTCGCGAGATGGGGGTGCTGCCCAAGCTCGAGGCCGCCGGGCTGATCAAAAAAACAGGCGCCCAGTTTCATCTGGCCAACGGCGCCAAATCGATCTCCCTCGTCTTCAGCAATGGCTCCTTCACCCGACACACCGAGGCTTTCCAGGTGGAACGCGCCGCGTTTGATCAACTCCTGCTCGAGCACGCGCAGGAGTGCGGCGCCGAAGTGCGCCAGGGTTGGACGGTGACCCGGTTCACGTCTGCTCCGGATTCGGTCACGGTGGAAGCGCGGGATCCGGCCGGGCAGACGACCCGGCTCGGCGCCTCCTTTCTCATCGACGCCAGCGGGCGGGGCAACCTGACCGGCAACCAGGAGGGGCTGCGGGTCATTCATCCCCGGCTCAAGAAGCTCGCCGTGTTCGGTCATTTCACCGGCGTGCCGCTCGACCCCGGGGAAAGGGCGGGCGACACGATCATCGTCCGGCTGAAGAACAAATGGTTTTGGCTGATCCCGTTGTCGACCGAGAAAGTCAGCGTCGGTTGCGTGCTGGATCGGGAGGAGTTCATGCGCAGCCCGGGGACGCCGGAACAGATCTTTACCCGGCTTTGGAACTCCAGTCCGGTGCTGCGCGCGCGCATGGACCGCGCCCGGCTGCTCGGGCTGATGCAATCGACGAGTGATTTTTCCTACCGTAACCGCCGCCTGGTCGGACCGCGCCTGTTGCGAGTGGGAGACGCCGCCGGTTTTATGGACCCGATCTTTTCGGCCGGCGTTTACCTGGCGATGCACTCAGGCAAGCTGGCCGCGCAGTTGGTGAGCGACGCCCTGGCGGCCGGAGACGACGGCCAAGGCCGGCTCGCGCGCTACGAGCAGCGGGTCAATCACTCGATGAGCTTGTATTGGGAGATGGTTGAAGGTTTTTACACCACGCCGTTCATCGACCTGTTCATGCAGCCCAAGAACAAGTTCAATCTGCCTTCCGCGATCACAGCCTTGTTGGCTGGTGAACTGGAAGGAGGCTGGGCGGTTCGCTGGCGGATGAAGCTGTTTTTCCTGTTGGTGAAACTGCAAGCCCGATTCCCCCTGGTGCCGCATGTCCTCCTAGAGTGATTGCGGATTGCGGATTGCGGATTGCGGATTGCGCTGGGGATCGCTGATTCTGAGAGTGGACTTGGCTCGGGTGGGGCGGGCCTTCGGGCTCAGGCCCGTCTGAACGCCAAGGAGTTCTCTGAGTGATTGCGGATCTTTGCCGCCGACTTGAACGCGCATTGTCGAAGCGATGCCTGACACCCGCGTGGGGGTGCACAGCCTGGGCAACCAGCCCCAGTGAGCAACCCGCAACCCGCAATCCGCATTCCGCAATCGGCAAATCCGCAATCCGCAATCCGCAATCCGCAATCGGCAATCGGCAAATCCGCAATCGGCAAATCCGCAATTCCTACTTTGGTAAGGGCGGTTGGATTTCCGGCTTCTTCGTTCCCTCTTTCCTGGGCTCCTCCTTTTTCGGCTCCTCCTTCTTCTCAGCCAGGAGATCTTTTCGCTCCTTGAGCAGCGGATCCACCGTCCACTTGGAAACCACGTAAGTCCACTTATCGAAGGCCTTGTCTGTTTTCAGCTTTTCTTCCAGCTTTTGTCGTTTCTCTTTGAATTCCTTGTCGAGCTTCTCTTTGTCTTCCGGTTTTTCGTCTTTGCCGGCCGTGCGCTCCTTCGGGAAATCTCCGGCGGCGGCGATTTGGAAGTAATAATTGTCCTCGCCGGACTTGTGGCCGACCTTGGCCGAGTAATTGAAACCGTCGAACGTTTCGATTTTGGCGACCAGGGGCTGGTTCATCCCGGTGACCTCGGGACTGGAGTTGGTGGCGAGATCGGTGAAAGAGGGATACGACAGCGCGCTGCTCGCTCCGCTGCTCTTGCCCGTGTCCAGCTGTTCGCCCGGTTTGGCGTCGGCCAGTTTCCATTCGCCGGTTTCAGTTTCCCGCGTGAGTTTCCAATTGTTGGTCGCGTTGGTCGAGGTAACCGCGATCGACTTGATCTTCTCCACCTTGAACCAATCCTTGTTCAACCATTCCTCCGGTTTGGCTTCGACGTTGCTGAAGGGCTCGGTGACGAGGGAGACGGTCTGGATATCCGAGCCGACCATGAGGTAGCGGCCATCGGGCCAGGCGCCGCCGCCGAAGCCGGTATCGCTCCCCGACTGCTTCATGCTCTTGGCGCCGAGCAGGACGGAATTGATGGCTTTGCCCGATTTGTCTTTGAACTCGACGAGGGTGCCGGGGCCTTTGTCTGGCGGGACGAGTTCCAGGGCCGGCAGGCGGGCCGCGGCGGTCTTCACCGGTTTGGCGATCTTCAGCTCCCAAAGTTTGCGGAGCAAATCACTGATGTTGGAGAAGTTTGCCGGGTAGTCGCCGCGTTCCTTCACGACCCAAATGTCGTCCTTCTTGGCCAGGTGCAACTCGGTTTTGGGTTGCTTGATAATGATCTGTTCGACGTCGTTGAGTGGGAAGTTTGAGAGGAGTATGCCGCCCATTTTCTGGGTTGATTCTTTGTAGGGAGCCTGTTCTTTCCGCCAGGCCACCCACCCGAGGCCCGCCAGCACGGTCCCGACCACGATCAAGAGAGTCAGTTGTTTGCGGTTCATTGTGCTTTCGTTCTTTGCTTGCGGATCACGGCCAGGGCGATGCCGGCGGCGGCGACCAACAGCGGCATACCGGCGATGTTGATGACCTTGGTCCTCAATTCCAGGGACTCGATGTCCTGTCTCAGATCCCGGCGCACCCTTTTCAATTGTTTGTTGGCCTGGGCGCGCTTCTGTTTGAAGCGCTCCAGCTCCTCCTGCTGCTCCTTCGACATCACGAAGCGCTGGCCGCCTTCCTTTTTACCCTGGAGTTCGCTGAGCTTCTGGTTCGTCTCATCGACCTCTTTCTGCAACTTGGCGATCTCAGCCTGGAACCGGGCATTGGCTTGCGCCTGCATTTCCTTCACCACGGTGAAGGGCCGGTTGAGTGTCCCACGGCTGCGGGCGCCGATCAGGTTCTGGTCGCCGGCAAACTGTTCGACGATATTCTGCACCAGCGCCAGGTTTCCATTGCGCGGCTGGATAATTTTCTGGCCGAAGAAATTCCCGATCTGAACCGAGAACTGGTCGGAGAGCCAGTCGGTGTCGCCCATCAACACCACGGCATTGTCGCCCTTGGTTTCCTTGAGTGTATCCTTGCTCTTGTCCTCGGCTTTCTTGTCGTCTTTCTTCTCATCCTTCTTGTCTTCCTTGTCGTCGGATTTGCTCTCCGGTTTGCCGTCCGGGAAAGCGGTCTTGAACTTGCCTTCCAGCCGGACGGCCAGGGCGTAACTGGTGTCGGATGCCTTGAACTCATCGACGATTTTCGCCGGGGACATCTGGGCCATGAACGGCTCGACCAATTGCGATTTTTTCGTGGTTTTGAGCAGGATGGATTCCTTCAGGCCGGAGACCGGCGTGCCGGTGAAGACCCCGGCGAACGGCAGGAGCACCTCGTCGATCTGGCTGGCCACCGCGTCCTCCTTGGTGATGCCGACGTCGGTCAGGAACAGGACGGTCGGGATGACTTCCGCTTGGTTCCCGCGGGTCATGAGTTTGCGGGCGAAATTCATGTCGGCGGCCACCTTCGTGGTGTCGAAGGAAACGCCCCAGGCTTTGAGCAGTTTGTCCAGGTTGGAGGGGCCACCGGGCATGGGCATCATCGGGTTCTGGCGTTGCATATCGCCCAGGCAGAGCGAATCCAGACAGGCGATCAACTTTCCTCCGCGCATGACGAACTGGTCGATGGCGTATTGGGCGGAATCCTTGATTTCCTTGGGGTGAATGACCATCAGCACTTTGATGTCGTCGTCGATCTTTTCCGTCTCCATCGGCACCTGTTTGACCTCGTAATCCTTCTTCAGCTCGCTGATGAACACCCACGGATCCTGGCCTTGTTGGCCCATGCGCATCATCATCGGGTTCATCGGCTGGCCGAAGACCGGCAGGGGAGTCATCACGCCGATGACCGGCTTGTTCGTGGAGAACACCTGGGAAATGGCGCGCGCCAGGTCGTATTCGAGCAGCCGATCCCGGGCGGGGGAGAGGATGGGGATCGCCACCTTGTGCGGATCGAGGCTGACGGCGAGTCCCAGGTAGGTTTTCTCGCCCGTTTCGGTCATCTGCCCTTCGACACCGTCGAGGTTGGCCAAATCTTCCGCTTCGGAATCAGGCTGTGGGTCCAGTTTCTTGATCTCGAGGTGCCCGTGAGCCGCCTGCTTGAACTCGGCGAGCAAATCCTCGACCCGTTTGGCGTAGGTCTTGTTCTGGGAAGGGACCCGCGTTTCGCTCTGCGAATAGTAGAAGCGCACTTCCACCGGGCTGTCGAGTTTGCCGAGAATGGCGCGCGTGCCGGGCGAGAGTGTGAACGCCTTTTCCTTGGTCAGATCCACGCGGGTTTTGAGCGCGGAGCTGATCAGGTTAACGGCCACGACGATGACGAACATCACGGCCACGCCGATGCTGGAGAACAGGAGCGTTTCGAATTTCTTCTCTTTCATGACTTGGAATGGCTTTGCAGTGGGCCTGGCCTAACCGGCCCGCAGGTTGCGGATAATCACGCCGTTGAGAAACAGCGCGAAACCAATCAGCGAGGCGAAGTAAATCAGATCACGGGAGTCCAACACCCCCTTTTGAAAGGCGATGAAATGCGTCAGGGAACTCAACCCCGTCGCGATGCCCACCAGCCAGTGCGGCAAGAGGTCGGTCACCGGCTCAAAGCCCGAGAGCAGCAGGAAGAAGCAGATCACCACCGACACGATGAAACTAATCACCTGGTTGCGCGTCATGGCCGAGGTCATGCTGGTCACCGCCAAATAGCCGCCGGCGAGCAAGGCGCTGCCGACATAGCCGGAAACGATTTCCCCGAAGTCCGCTTCGCCGAGGTAACAAACGGTGATCACCACCGGGAAAGTCAGCGCCAGGGCGATGATCAGAAAAGCCCACGACGCGACGAATTTGCCGACGATCGCCTGCCAGGAAGTAATCGGCATGGTCAGCAGTAATTCCATGGTGTGCAACCGCCGTTCCTCCGACCATAACCTCATGCCCACGGCCGGGACGAGAAACAGGTAGAGCCACGGGTGCCAGCGGAAAAACGGCATGGCCAATGAAGCCTGGCCAATCTCGAAGAAGCCGCCGAGGCTGAAGGTGAAGAATCCGTTGAGCAACAGCCAAATGACAATGAACACATAGGCCACCGGCGCAGCGAAGTAGCCATTGAGCTCGCGCTTGGCGATGGTTTTGATGTTTTGCAGGGCGTCGCTCATGGCCTGGCCTCCTGTTTGCCCGTTTCCGACCACGTGATGCTGCGAAAGACTTCGTCCAATCGTCCCTCCTCCGTATGCAATTCCTCGACTCGCCAACCTTCCTTGACCGCGACTTCGGCCACCCCGCGGGCCAGCGCGCCATTGGCGCTGCCTTCCGCCGGATAAGTGCGGGCCCACACGTTGCCGGCGTCTTCCCTGACGATCGTCGCTTTGCGCGCGCCCGCGACCGACGAGAGTCGGACCCGGATGGTGTCGGCGGCCACGCCGACCACGCGCAAGGAGACCGCGCCCGCGACTTCGGAGCGCTGCTTGAGATCCTGCGGCGTGCCGTTGGCGACAATCTTGCCCCGGTCGATGATGATGGCGCGCGTGCAGACCGCTTCGACTTCTTCGAGGATGTGGGTGGAGAAGATGATCACCTTCTTCTCGCCCATGCGGCGGATTAATTGTCGGGCCTCGTGCTTCTGGTTCGGGTCGAGGCCGTCGGTCGGTTCGTCCAGCACGAGCACTTCCGGATCGTGGAGGATGGACTGGGCGAGGCAGGTGCGATGCTTGTAACCTTTGGAGAGCGTATCCACGCTCTGGTGCAGCACCGGTTCCAAAAAGCACATCTCCACCGCGCGGTGCACGGCTTTCTTGCGGCTTTCCCCATGCAGTCCGCGCAACTCGGCACAGAAACCGAGAAACCCGGAGACCGTCATGTCGGTGTAGGATGGAGCGTTTTCCGGGAGGTATCCGATCAGTTTCTTGGCCGGGATGGGATCCTCCACCATGTCGAATCCGCCGACCGTGACTTTGCCGGCCGTCGGCGGAATGAACCCGGTGATCATCCGCATGGTGGTGGATTTTCCGGCGCCGTTGGGGCCGAGGAAGCCGAGGATTTCTCCTCGTTCCACGGAGAACGTGACACCCGCCACGGCTCGTTTCGTGCCGAACTGTTTCTCTAAATTCTCGACTTTTATCATGCGTTTTCGCTCAAGTTTTCCAGCGGAACAGTTTTTCGGAATAGCATCTCGAAGCAAAAGTTGTAAAGAGCTTTCCTGCCCCCAGACCATTACATCTTTGTAATTCCTGCCGAGGACAAGTCTCCATGAACTGACTTGTCACTGGTAACTGGCGGTTTGCAGAAGCTCATCCCGAGTGTGACCCTGTTTTCAATTTCCAGTTCCCAGTTCCCAGCTACCAGTTACCAGTCTAAGCGGTTCATGTTCCCGATGCGTGGCGAAAGGCCATGGAGGTTACCCACGGATTACGTCGAGCTCGTTGAATTCGCCCGACAAAGCGGTTGCAAAGGTCGGAAAACATCCATACGATGTCGTTGGTTTCAACTCATAAACAATCAGCTGGCGAACTTATGAAAACCGTTCCCACTTTCCCATTCGCCTTTGCCATCACCGTCGGCAGCATCAGCCTGGCCCCGCTGCTGCAGCCGGCCAACCTCGCGGGGGCGGGGCTCTCTTCCCCCGGCAGCCCGGCGGCCGGACGGCAATCTGCCGCCACCCTTCAGATCAGCCGCGACCGTTTGAGCGGAAAGGTGCAGGTTGCCTGGAGCGGCCAAGGGGTGCTGAAACAATCCGCCACGCTGAACGGTCGATTCAAACCGGCCCGGGTCCGTGGCCGCGTGCATGCGACCGATCCGGAGGGCGACCAGATGGTTTATCTTCTGGAATCAGCCAGTAGCCGGGTCTACTCGGTCAACATCGTGGGTTACGTGAACCTTCAATTGCCGCCCGGCCTGTCGCTCATTGCCAATCCGCTGCTCGCGCTGGACAACACGGTGGGGGCGCTGTTCCCGGAAGCGCCGGACGGCACGCAGGTGCTCAAGTATGTGCCGGCAGTGGGTTATGAGGTGAGCACCTTTGACGAACTGGCGCAAGGTTGGACCAATCCAGACATGGACCTTTCCCCCGGGGTTGGCTTCTTCTACGACAATCCTTCGTCCAGCTCGATCCGTCAGACTTTCGTGGGCGAGGTGTGGCTCGGAACCTTAGTGAACCATCTCCCGGCGGGCTTCTCGACGAAAGGCGCCTTGCTGCCTCAAGCCGGATCGATCAACTCTGTCCAGGGCATCCCGGGCCAGCCCGGGGACGTCATTCGACTTTACCAGAACGACTCGTCCGGCGGCGGGGGCTACGTCACCAGCGTGTTCAGCGCCACCGAGAACGCCTGGGTTCCGGACTTAATTCTCCACCTCGGCGAGGGGTTCGTGAGCGAGAAACAGAACGCGCAAGACTGGGTTCGGGTTTTGGGGTTGCCTTGAGCGGGAGGCGCACTCGCGGCCTGCGGGCCACTATCTGGAGTTGTTGTTGAGAGCGGGGTTCATCATTGCTTTGTCGTTCCTGAGCGGGGTGGAAGCTCTCCCGCAAGGCCAGGTCATCTTCAACAACCGCGTCAACGGCGTAGTCGTCGCCCCTGTTTTCGGTCCGGAGCCTTCCGATCCGGAACGGGCGAAACAGGGCAACTCCGCGTCCGGCACGCCCGCGGGGACGCAGACTTACTCCGGCCCACTTCTGCAAGGGCGCGATTACACGGCACAACTCTTCGGTGGCCCGACCAACGCCGCGACCGCTGACCTGCTCGCGCTCGGATCCGCGACCTTCTTCCGGATTGCGGACGGAGCGGGGTTTGTCGAGGCACCTGACTTCCCGGTGAGCGTGCCGGGTGTGCCGGAAGGGACGCCCGCGAAGCTCCTGTTGCGGGCCTGGGATAACAACAACGGCGCCCTGACCAACTGGCAGCAACTCCTCACCAATCGCTGGATCCCGCGGGGCCAATCGCTGCCGTTTATCAGCCGACCGCTTGGCAGCGCCCTGGTGCTGCCGCCAAACCTGGAGGGACTACAAAGCTTCAACCTGGCCCTGCCCATGGGGGTTGCCGCATTGCTTCCGTCGATTCCGGCCAATCTCCAGGCAAAGGTCATTTCCTCCACCCGGATTGATCTTTCCTGGACGGACACCTCAACCAACGAGATGGGTTTCAGGATCGAACGGTCCTTCGACGGCATTGCCTTCACGCCTCTCGATGTCACAGCGTCGAATGTCTCCCTGTTTTCTTCGGTCGGTCTGAGGCCTGGCATCCGGCATCACTATCGCGTCCGCGCCTTCAACAGCACCGGCGAATCCTCCTACTCGAACACCAACTATGCCACGACCATGACCCCGTTTGCGGAATGGCAACTGGCTCGTTTTACGCCAGCCCAGTTGACCAATGCCGCCTTCGCCGGGCCGGGCGACGATCCGGACGCCGATGAGCTGCCGAACTTCGCCGAATACGCCCTGGACCGCGAGCCGCTCGTCGCGGAGGTCGCTCCACCGGCTCGAGCCGTCCTGGAACAATCCTCCAATCGTCTGGAGTATCTCGCGCTGGTCTATGCACGGAACAAGGCGGCGATCGACGCGGAGTTCCAAGCCGAAGCGTCCTCCAATCTCTCCACCTGGCAGGCCGGCTCGAACGCCGTGCTCGGCCCAATTCCAGTAAACGAAACAGACGCTACGGTGACGGAAAAGTTCCGAGACAACTTGCCGGTCGGCGCATTCGCCCGCCGCTTTCTACGACTCAAGGTGAGCGAGACGGGCGTGCGCGACTCGTGGAAAACCAATACCTTGATGCCTGTGGCGCTGGACGAAGTGGCGTGTGGCATCATCGGGCGCCGCCTCTACGTGGTGGGCGGCGGCAACGCTGCCACGTTGGCATTTGATCTGCCGACGTCGCGTTGGACCAACCTGGGGGCCGCCCGTCCATTTCCGGGTAATCATCACGCGGCGGAAGTGCTCGACGGCAAGCTCTACCTATGCGGTGGCTTGGGCGGCGGTGCGGAAGGCAAACTGCAAATCTTCGACCCGGCCACGAACGGTTGGTCGCTCGGAACACCGATGCCGTTTGCGGCAGGTTCGTGCGCCTCCGCCGTCATGAACGACAGTCTCTACGTCGCGGGCGGCATCGTGAATGGCGGCACGACCGACGCGCTGGCCCAATATGACCCGGTGGGAACCAACTGGACGCGGCTGGCGCCCATGCCTCAAGGCCGCAATCACGCCGCCGCCGGCACCGACGGCTCGTTCCTCTACGTGTTTGGCGGACGCGGTGGCAACAACTTCCTGGCGAACGGTTCGGACACCGTTCAGATTTACGATTCAAAAAACGACACCTGGGTTTCCAGCGCCAATCCTGGCTCACCGCTGGCGCCACTCCCGCAGTATCGGGGCGGGATGGGGAAAGCGGTTTTCTTCAACCAGGAGTTCTACGTGATGGGTGGTGAAACCGCGAGCGGGCCGGGCGCCACGGCGCAGCGGGTTTACAACCGCGTGGATATCTACCATCCAGCCTCCAACACCTGGCGTCAGGGCACGCCGATGCTGACCGCCCGTCATGGCATCTATCCGGTGCTCGACCACCGCCGCATCTATGTGGCGGGCGGGGGCGTCGTTGCCGGCGATTCCAGTTCCGCGCTGCTCGAGGTTTATATCACTCCCTGATCGGCTTCAACTGCGGGAAGAGAATCACGTCACGGATGCTCTCCTGACCGAGCAGCATCATGCAGAGGCGATCGATGCCCAGGCCCATGCCGCCGGCGGGAGGCATGCCGTGTTCCAGGGCGGTAAGGAAGTCTTCGTCGAGCTTCTGTCGTTCGCCGCCGGCCTGGTGTTCGAGCCGGTCACGCTGTTCAATGGGGTCGTTCTGTTCGGTGTAGGCCGGGGCAATTTCCTGGCCGTTGATGCAGCACTCGAAGACTTCAACGGTGGTGGGGTCCTCCGGCGAGAGCTTGGCGAGAGGCACGAGTTCCTTTGGCAGATGCGTGACGAAGATCGGCTGAATCAGCTTCGGTTCGATCTGTTTTTCGAAGAGCGCCCCGGTGACTTCGAAGTCTTCCTGCGCCTGGCCGATCTCCGCGCCGAGTTCCTGGGCGCGTTGCCGGCGTTGCGCGGGCGACAGTTCAAACCAATCCGCGCCGGCGTGTTCCCGGATGAGGTCCTTGTATTTGGCGCGGCGCCAGGGCAGGGTAAGGTCGATCGCTTTCAGGACCTGGCCCTGGGCGTCGCGGTGCTCGATCTGGAGCGTGCCGAGCACGGTGGTCGCGACGTGGCAGACCAGGGACTGCACCAGTTCCATCATCTGCTCGTAATCGCCATAAGCCTGGTAAGCTTCGAGCATGGTGAACTCGGGGTTGTGCTTGCGCGAAAGACCTTCGTTACGGAAATTGCGGCCGATCTCGAACACACGGTCAAAACCGCCGACGAGCAGGCGCTTGAGGTAAAGTTCCAACGCGATGCGGAGATAAAAATTGCACCCGAGCGCATGATGCTGGGTGACGAACGGTTGGGCGGCCGCGCCGCCGGGAATGGGCTGCATCATCGGCGTCTCCACTTCCACAAAGCCACGCGCGTGGAGGAAATTGCGAATCTCGCGGATGATGGCGCTGCGCTTGAGGAAGACCTGCTTGACCGCGTCGTTGGCGAGCAGATCCAGGTAACGCTGGCGATAGCGAATTTCAGTGTCTTCCAAGCCATGCCACTTGGCGGGCGGCGGACGCAGGGCCTTGGCCAGGATGACGAAGCGGTTGAGTTTGACGGAAATCTCGCCGGTCTTGGTGGTGAACATCGTGCCGGACACGCCGATGAAATCGCCCAGGTCCAGCTGCGTGAAGAGGCGGTATGGTTCCCCGCCGAGGACGTTCTTTTGGGCATAGACCTGGAGGCGCCCGCTCTGGTCCTTGACGTCGATGAACATACTCTTGCCCATATCGCGGTGGGCGGTAATGCGCCCCGCCAGGGTCACCTCGCGGCCTTCCGCATAACGCTGGCGCGCTTCGGCGCACGATTCGCCGGGCGTAAACTTGTTCTGGAACGGGTCAATGCCCAACTGCCGCAAGGCGGCGAGCTTGGCTTTGCGCTGTTCGATCAATGAATTGCTCTCTTCCATGCTCAATTGTAGATCCGCGTCCCGAGTTCTTTGAGGCTGGCGATCTGTTTGCTCTTGGCGACGGAACTGAGGGGGTTGCCCTTGAGATACACGTTGAGGAATGGCGCGAAACGTTGTTCCTTGTCCTGTTTGGTCATGGCCAGGAGCGCGCTCAAATCGCGGATCTGGTTGTTCTCGAGGAAGAGATTGTATAACCCCGGTAAGTCACGCAGAGGACCCAGGTCCGAGATCGCGTTCTTGCTCAAAGACAAGGTAAAAAGCCCCTTGAGTTGATGAATGCCCTGGATGGACTTGATTTGGTTGTGGTCGAGATAGAGCGAGGACAATTTCGACAAACTCACCACGGGGGCAATGTCGGTGATCTGATTGTGCGAAAGGTAAAGTGACGCCAGGTTCGTCAGCGCCTGGAGGGTCGTGATCTCTTTGACCCGGTTCCGGCTCAGCTCGATGTATTGCAAGGCGAATATGCCACCCAGCGGTGCCAGGTCTTCGATCTGGTTGTCCGCCAGGTTCAGGTATTGAATTTTGGCCAGCCCGCGAATCGGCGCCAGGTCGCTGATTTTGTTTCCGGACAAGTCCAGCGAAGCCAGTTCGCGGCATTTCTCCAGGCCGGTCAGGTTTGTTACCCCCAAACCTTTGGCTTCGATCGTCGAGAGATTGACCAGGTCGGCTTCGACGAGCGGTTTGTCACTGTCGCGTTTTTCGAAAACATATTTCCGGACGGCCGCTTCAAGGTTCTTGTCCAAAAACAGCGGCGCTGGCGGAGAGGCCGAGTCCGCGCCGATCCCCTGGCTGCCGGAAAGAGCGAGGAGGAAAAGGCCAGCGAGCTTGCCGATTAATGTCTTCATCAGGACGGTGGTTGTTGCTCGTCGAGTTGGATAATCGCGAAACGCGGCGTGTTCAAGGATTTTGTTCGTCGCGCCAAGAATCTGGTGAAGGAGGTCCTCGAGTTTCGCCAGCGGAGGTCGACCACGGATGACGGATTTCCCAGAGCGGCAGAGCCGCAACCAAAGAAGCGATCGAGACACGAGGGGCCGAAGTGACCGTGCAGGCGATTACGGGGGAGATCTTGGGCCACGGATGGAACACGGATTAAACACGGAAAGAGAAAGAACCCTTACGGCTTTGGAAAAAGAGGGATCACGGAGAAGATCAGCGGGGCGGCCTTGGAGGTTTATCGAGGTTAAATACCAAGGCATTGTCGTAGGCGACTCGCAGCTTCCCCTGGAAGGTCTCTTTTGGGAATCCGTGTTCCATCCGCGTTCCATCCGTGGCTCGCCTGAAAATCTTGTCGGAAATGAGTGACTTTCACTCAGGCAGTGCAACGGTGGGCAATGTGCAATCCCCAGCCGGCTTTCCAGTCAAAAATCCGTGGCACCCGCCGGAAGTTGGACGACCGACCGGGCTTTCTGCTTGTGGGCCAGACGGGTCTGCGAGTAAGAAGTGAGCGGTGAACCGCAGCAAATCATTCCGGCTCGGCGTGCTCGGTTCGGGCAAAGGCTCGAACCTGGTGGCGCTGGCCGAGGCTTGCGCCTCCGGGCAGATCCCGGCCGAGGTGGCGGTGGTGCTGAGCGACGTGCCGGACGCGGGCATCCTGGAGCGGGCGCGGGAGCGGAAGCTGACCGCCGAGTTCATCGCCCCGGGAAAATTTCGCACCAAGCTGGACGAGGAAGCCGAGCAAACGTTCGTGAGGCGGCTGAAGGAGGCGCGGGTCGATTGGATCGTGCTGGCCGGGTTCATGCGGATTCTCAAGGGCGAGTTCCTGCGGGCTTTTGCGCATCGGGTGGTCAACATTCACCCGTCGCTGTTGCCGGCGTTTCCCGGGTTGGAGGCCTGGAAACAGGCGCTGGAATACGGCGTGAAAGTGACCGGCTGCACTGTGCACCTGGTGGATCAGGGTATCGACAGCGGACCAATCCTGGCCCAGGAGACGGTGCCGGTGTTGCCCGAGGACACGGCCGAGGCGTTGCACGAGCGCATCCAGCAGGCGGAGCGGCGGCTCTATCCCCAGGTCGTCGGCGCGTTGGCAGAGGGAAGGATCGCCATCAAGGGCCGCCAGACCGTCTGGTCGCGGCTGAGCGAAGACCAATGACGCCAGGCCCCGGGAACCACCGTTGACCCATGAAGCGTACACTGAACAAGCCAATGCTGCGTTTTGGACTGCCCAAAGGCAGTTTGCAGGAAGCGACCATCGAAAAGATGGCCAAGGCCGGCTGGAACGTCTCCGTCAATAGCCGATCCTACAATCCTTACGTGGACGACCACGAAATGGAGATTCGCCTGATCCGGGCCCAGGAGATCAGCCGCTACGTGGAACACGCTTACCTTGATTGCGGGATTACCGGGCACGACTGGATTGTCGAGAACGGTTCTCACGTCCACGAGGTCGGCGAATTGCTCTTCAGCAAGGTCACGCGCCAACCCACCCGCTGGGTGCTGGCCGTGCCGGAGGATTCGCCCATCCAATCGGTCAAGGATCTCGAAGGCAAGCGTCTGGCCACCGAAGTCGTCAACCTCGCCAGGAAATACCTGCGCCGTCACGGGGTCAAGGCGGAGGTCGAGTTTTCCTGGGGCGCGACCGAAGTGAAGGCCCATGAGCTGGTGGACGCCATCGTCGAGGTCACGGAGACCGGCGCGTCGCTCCGCGCGAACAAATTGCGGGTGATCGACGAATTGCTGGTCTCCACCCCTCGCTTGATCGCCAACCACGATTCGTGGAAGGACCCGTGGAAACGGGAGAAGATCGAGACGCTGTGCCTGCTGCTCAAAGGCGCGCTGGAAGCGGAGGCCAAGGTTGGGCTGAAGATGAACATCGAGGAGAAAAACGTGGCCCGCCTCCTCGAAAGCCTCCCGGCGTTGCGACGGCCCACCATCGCCAATCTCAGCCAGAAGGGTTGGGTGGCCGTGGAGACGATCATCGACGAGCATGTCGTGCGGGAATTAATCCCTCAACTTAAAGCGGCCGGTGCCGAAGGAATCATTGAATATCCGTTGAACAAAGTCGTATATTGAGCGACAACGGAACGGGGTAATGGGTTGGTGGAGTATCGGAGCGGCGCCGCGGTCGTCCTCCTTTTTTACGCCATCATTCCGGTTGTCCGATAACACCTATGGGTTCACTGAAAAAACGTCGGAAAGCGAAAATCAACAAACATAAACGGCGCAAAAAACTTCGCGCCCATCGTCACAAGAAACGCACCTGGCAGCAGTAAGCTGCCGGAGGTGGCGAGGACTCACCCAGGGACGCAAGGCCGCGCAGGCTTGCGCCCGGCGCGCTTGTCAATATTCTGTTTTATGCCATCGCGCTTACATGTTGGATCGGCCAGCCTGGCGCTGGGCCTCGCGTTGCTCGCCGGGTGCTCCACTTCGTCGGCCAACCGCCACGCCGACCCCGGCGAAGCCGTCGGCCCGGGCCCCGAGGGCGCGGCCAGCGCGGACTACTCGACGGCCGCCGTCAAGGCGCGCATCGATTCGCACACGCACTACACGGCCGCCATCCTGCACGAACAGAACGACGAACCGGAACTCGCCGCCGAGGAATTCTTCCTGGCGGCCATGGCGGATCCGTCCAACGAACCACTGGTGCTGGAGGCCACCGGCCGTCTGCTCCGCATTCGCAAAGGCGACAAGCCGGGCGAGAAGGGCGCAGACTCGCGCGCCAAAGCGGTCGAGCTTCTCAAGAAAGCCACGGCTAACCCCAAAGCCAGCGGCGCCCTTTTCGCCCGGCTCGGGCTGGTTTATTCCGTCCTGGGCAAGAAGGAACTGGCGGTCGAGGCCAACCGCAAGGCCATCAAGAAGGCGCCAGGCTCCCTCCCCGGTTACCAATACCTGGCCCAGATTTATTTGCAAAACGGCCAGGGCGACGAGGGCCTCAAAGTGCTCGACGAAGCCGCCCGCCAACCAAACGCCGATGCCGCGTTCCTCATCGACCTGGGGGAAACCTACGCCGCCTTCGCCCGCAGCGGAGCCAGCGAAGCCGTCAAGTCGCGCGCCCTGGACGCTTTTAAGCGCGCCGCCGCGCTCAGCCCTTCCAATCCCGTCCTGCTCCAACGATTGGCGGACGGGTTCAATCTCCTCGGGGACACCGACCGGGCCGTCGAGTATTATCTGAAGTTACTGGATCGAATGCCCAACCTGACCGCCCTGCGGGACAAATTGATCGAACTTTACCTGCGCAAACAGGATCGCACCAATGCCGCGGAGCAACTGCGAGCGGTCATCCTGGAGTCGCCCGGCAATCCCCAGACTCACTACCTGCTGGGCAGCATTCTCCTTGAGGAAAAGAATTTCAAGGAAGCCGCCGAATGTTTTCACAAGACCATTCTGCTGAGTCCAAACTTCGAGCCCGCCTACTACGACCTGGCCGTGGCGCAAGTCAATAACAACGAGCCCAAGGCCGCCCTGGAGACCCTCGACCAGTCGCGCAACAAATTCCCGCAGAGTTTTGTCGGCGAATTCTACACCGCGCTGGCCTACTCGCGGATGAAGGACTACACGAATTCCCTGAAGTATCTCACGTCCGCCGAAGTGATCGCTCGGGCCACGGCCACCAACCGGCTGAGCCAGGCCTTTTATTTCCAACTGGGATCGGCCTACGAACGCAACCAGAAGTTCAAGGAGGCCGAGATCTATTTCCGAAAGGCCCTGGATCTGGCCCCCGATTTTTCGGAGGCGCTCAACTACCTCGGTTATATGTGGGCGGAGCGTGGGGAGAACCTCGAGGAAGCCAGGAAAATGATCGAAAAGGCCGTCCAGTTGGAACCGCAGAATGCCGCCTACCTGGACAGTCTGGGCTGGGTGCTCTTCAAGCTCGATCGGCCGCAGGAAGCGCTCAAGTGGCTGCTCCAGGCCATCGAACACACCGAGGAGCCTGACGCCACCCTTTACGATCACCTGGGCGACATCTATGCCGCCCTGCACCGCACGGACAAAGCCCGTGAAGCCTGGCAGAAATCCCTCTCCATCGAGCCAAGTGAACCGATCGAAAAGAAACTCAAGGCCAGCGCCTCGGCCGCGCCGGCCCCGTCCTCCGGCAGTGATCCTTGATCCCTCATGGGCTTCCAGTTCAAAAAGCACTACACGGTCGAGGAAGCGCGATCCCTGATCCCCCAGCTGCGCAAGTGGCTTGACGAACTAAACCGCCTGCGCCAGCGCGTCGCGCACCTCGATCAGCGCCTGGGACCAATCCTGGCCGGTGGCCAGGATGCTGGCGGCGAAATGGTGACCGACTGGATCAAAGCCCTCTGCGGCATCAAAACCTTGCTCGGCCAATTTCAGGAACGGGAAATTCAAATCAAGGATCTGGAACGCGGCCTGGTCGATTTCCCCGCCATCCTGGGCGGTCGCGAAGTGTTCCTCTGCTGGGAACAGGACGAGGAGGATATTGAATACTGGCACGACCTGGACACCGGTTACGCCGGACGGGAGCGCTTGCCGGAATCCTGAGGGCCGGGCTGGGAGCCGGGATCGGCGGTTCTTCACCCCGGATTCGTGACGAGACAAAATGACCGCTTCCCACGAACCTTCTGATTGCGGATTGCGGATTGCGTACTCCGCGACGGTTCATGGCCGGTGAGCAGGTCCGAAAGGAACAGGGAGCTTTCCATGAACCGTCCGTTGCGCAGCCGCCAATGGCCTATGGCCAATGAGCAATTAGCAATGAGCAATGTGCAATGAGCAATCTGAATGGCCCCGGATATTGCACATTGCTCATTGCACATTGCACATTGCTCATTGTGGGGAAATCCTCCCGGAGGTTCATGGTCCCAAGGCGCGGTCAATAAACCGTGGAGGCTTTCCCAAAGCGCAGCATCCCTCACGACTTCAATACTTCCACGACTCATAGACCTCATAGGCGTCCACCCTCCCTCCCATGAAATAATCATTCGGTGGATAATAAAACCGGCGCCGCTCCCGCTGGAAGGTCAACTGAGAAGGCTTCCCCGGATCGTAAGGGTCGTAGACGGAGAACTGAATTTCCTGTTCGTTCTCTCTCGCGTCGAACAACACGAGGGCGTGGTTGATGGTGATGTCCGGGAAACGCACCACGTGCACGACTGGGGGACGGTTCTGCCGAATCTCGCGCAGAAGGTGCGCCGCCATCTTCTGCTGGTGACGCCTGCTGAACGGGAAAATCATCCGCCAGTGGCCGCGCTGAAAGTAGCTTTGCCACGCGCTGCCACACTCCTGCTTCAAAAGCTCCTCCTGGGCCGCGCTGAACGCGAAAAGGTTCGGATAGCCCGGAATGACGATCTTCTCGCCCCCAAATTGTGGACGAGGATTTCGCGAGACGACGCGCCGGATGAGCGACCGGTAAGTGGCCCGATCGGCGAGGGGTTGCGCCGCGTCAAATCGCGCGTGCTGGAAAAACTGCCGGGCGGATCGCGCGATGACAAAGCAATGATGTGAATAGGTCGGCGGCGGCTCCCGGTCCTTGTGGCGGAGTTTGCCCGTGTCCGGATCGCGGTAGTAATCCCAGACCAGTTCGTTGGGGTAGGAGAATGTGTCCTGTCCGAACACGAACGGCCGGGTGAATTCGGTGGTGCGGGAGCCGGGAGCCGCGCAGCCGGACAGGAGCAGGAACAGCCACCACGCCGACGCACCCGGAAGATGGAACGGGGAGCGCGCCCGGCGGAACGCGAAGCAGCCGATCCGGAACTTAAACATTGCGGCAGACGCTATCGCTGGGCTACGAAACTGACAATGCTTTACGAACGCTGGCAGCGCGTCGCCCGTGAGCGTCGTCACGAAATCGCGCTGAAAGACCTCGCCTCCGGACAGCAATGGACTTTCGCCCAGCTGGCCGAGCCTCCAGCCGGTGAGAAACGTCACCGCGGGGACATTTTTTATTTCCCGGAAGGCCGGAGTGTCCGGTTCGTCCTTACCGTGCTGGAGGCCTGGCGCGCGGGAGGAGTCGTCTGCCCCCTCGAATCCGGCCAACTCCCTCCGGTTCTGTCGCAGCGACCCGAAGCGATCGTCCATTTCAAGACGACTTCCGCCACGACCGGTCAGGCGCGCCTGGTCGCTTTCACCGCCGAACAACTCGCGGCCGATGCCGATCAGCTCGTGGCCACCATGGGGCTGCGAGCGGACTGGCCGAACTTAGGGGTGATCTCGATGGCCCACTCCTATGGGTTCTCCAACCTGATTCTCCCGCTGCTCCTCCACGGCATTTCGCTGTGGCTGCTGGATTCTCCCCTGCCTGAAACCCTGCGCCGGGCCGCCTCGCGCATGCCGGGCCTGACGCTGCCCGCCGTCCCGGCCCTTTGGCGCACCTGGCACGATGCGGCCGCCATTCCGCCGAACGTGCGCCTGGCCATTTCCGCCGGCGCGCCCCTCCCGCTGGCGCTCGAGCAGGAAGTTTTTGCAAAGTCAGGCCTCAAGATCCACAACTTCTACGGCGCGACGGAGTGTGGCGGCATCGCTTACGATGGCTCGGCCACACCGCGCGCCGCCAGTGAGTGCGTCGGCGCGCCGGTCAAGAACGTGAACTTGACGGTCAACGACGAGGGCTGTTTGGAAGTGCGCGGCGCCGCGGTCGGGCAGACCTACTGGCCGGAGCCCGAATCCATCCTGGGACGCGGCTGTTACCAGACCACTGACCTGGCCGAGATAAAAGATGGACTGGTCCTGCTCCGCGGGCGGGCCAGCGATCAGATCAATGTCGCTGGACGAAAAGTTTTCCCTGAACTGATCGAGAGAGTCCTGTCGAGCCATCCTCAAGTCCGCGACTGTCTGGTCTTCGGCGCGCCGACGGCCGATGGCGGACGCTCCGAGGTCGTGGTGGCTTGTGTGGCGACAAGGTCCGAGATTTCGGGCGAGTCGTTGAAGCAATTCCTGCTGTCGCGCCTGCCCGCGTGGCAGGTGCCCCGGGAGTGGAGATTGGTCGAGTCGCTCGCCCCGAACGAACGAGGCAAGCTTTCCCGCGCCGAATGGCGGGCGCGGCTTGGATTCACATCGCAACAGTCCACTTCATCACTCTCCGATCCATGAGTCACGTGCGACTCGTAAATCGTACATCGTACATCGTACATCATGAATCGCTGCCAACGCGACGCGAGTTTGCCAGCCCGCTGGTCGGCTTGACGTCACCGACCTCACGGTCCACAGAGCGGGCTAGAGCACGACCACCGATTCGATCAGCTCGTGGGAATAGCCGTTGACGTGGTCTTTGGCGTGACCATGGTTCCTCGCGCCGGCGCGGTCGAGGAGTTTCTTGTAGGTGGCCAGGGCGAGGAGCGGCCAGGTGTTCCGATACATGTCGTACTTCAAATAAAAGACCTTGGGAAAGCCCGTGCCGGTGGTTTCAGACTCGGTCCAGGAACCGTCCGGGTTCTGCATGCGGGTGAGATACTCGATGCCTCGCACGAGGCTTGGGCGAGAGGGGTCGTCGAACGCGCACAAGCCCATGACGGCCCAGGCGGTTTGGGAAGGGGTGCTGGGGCCTTTGCCTTTGAAGACCGGGTCGTCGTAAGTGTTGCAGCGTTCGCCCCAGCCGCCGTCCAGGTTCTGCACGCTTTCCAGCCAGTCCCGCGCCCGGAGCAGCCAGCGTGCTTGCATGTTGATGTTGAGGGCGCGCAGTCCGCGCAGGACTTGCCAGGTGCCGTAGATGTAGTTGACTCCCCAGCGGCCATACCACGAGCCGTCCTCTTCCTGGTGATCGCGAATAAACTGCAGCGCCTTGATCACTTGCGGCTGCGTCACGGCCTGGCCTTCGTAGCCGAGCAATTCCAGGATCCGCGCGGTGATGTCGGCGCACTCCGGGTCGAGCATGGCGTTGTGGTCGGCGAACGGGACTTTTTCGAGCACGCCCTTGGTGCAATCCTTGTCGAAGGCCGCCCACCCGCCGTCTTTGCACTGGAAGGTCAACATCCACTTCAATCCTCGCTGGAAACACTCGTCGCGCCTGGCCGGGTTGTCCGTGGGAATCTGGCGCAAGGCCAGCAGGACCATCGCCGAATCGTCCACGTCCGGGTTCCATTTGTTCTCGTATTCAAAGACCCAGCCGCTGGGTTCGACGTTGGTCGGGTTCTTGTAATACCAATCACCCCGGAAACGGATTTCTTTCGTCATCAGCCATTCCGCGGCCTGCTTGAGACGCGGGTGGTCCGCCGGGACACCCGACTCCCGCAAGCAGATGGCCGCGATGGCCGTGTCCCAGACCGGCGAAAAGCACGGTTCGATGCGAACGGTGTCTTCCTCCTCGTGTTCCAGATTCTTCAATTCGCGTTCCGCGCGCAGGACTTGCGGGTGATCGTCGGGGTAGCCGAGCGCTTTGAGGGCGATCAGCGAGTTCAGCATGGCCGGGAAAATCGCCGCCAGCCCATTGCTCCCTTCGAAGCGCTCGAGCATCCACTGTTCGGCCTTTTTCAGGGCCAACCTGCGGAAGGGGCGCAGATTGTTGTGCTCGACGAACTGGTGTAGCTTATCGAGCCACAAGAAGAAGTTGCGCCAGGTGAACCGTTCCGGATCGGGTCGCAGCGCCAGGTCGCGCTCGTGCCATCCTTCCGGATAGAGCTCGTGGAGTGTCACCGGACAGTTGTGCGGCCGGGTGGGCTTGAAGTGGTTGATGATGGCCAACGGCACCAGCATCGACCGGCTCCAGTTGCTCATTTCGTTGAAATTCACGTAAAACCATTTTCCGATGAGGATGACCTCGGAGGGGATGGTCGGCACATAATCCCAGGGGTAGAGGCCAAGCAGCGCCAGGTAGAGCTTGGAGAAGGTGTTCATCCGTGGCACACCACCCAGAGCCATGGCCACCTCGCGGGCACGGAGCATGCGCGCATCGGTGACCGGCACGCCGGCCAGTTTCAAAGCCAGGTAGGCTTTGATCGTGGCGTTTACTTCCGATGGCCCGCCGAAATAAATGTTCCAGCCGCCGTCGGGCAATTGCATGGAGAAGATGTGATTGACCGCCTTGCGCTGCCATTCCAAATCCACCTTCCCGTTCCAATGATGGTAGGCGATTGTGTCGGAAACCAGCGTCGAGTCCACCATCAGTTCTCCCACCCAATAACCTTCCGGTTTCTGCACGCCGAGGAGGTAGTTCTGCGACCGCTCAATGGCGGTTTCGAGAGAGTTCCGGTGGCTGGACGACATTTCCGGCTGGACCAGCTGGCCACTAAGCCGATCCGCTTCGCTCAATGTCAAGGACACCCTAGCAGTGTGCGAAGGGAGGTCGGGTGTGTAAAGTCCTATTTCCGCAGGAGCAAATAACAACGAGGTCCAGGGACATTCCATCTTCGCCAGGGCCCGCGGCATCCTCCCGGCCAGGCGAATTCCTGCAAAGACTTGTGGTGCGCCAAGGCCGCCACACAAGATTTGGAGTTGCGCGGTAGCGAAGTGTGGAACCTCGAGTGCACTGGGAGATTTGCGTCGCCTGACTCTTCAAAGACGCAAGTTGTCAGCCACGGAGTGGCGTCAGAGAGTAGCCCACGGCGACAGCCGTGGGACAACGTGCGATGAACGCGTAGAGCCCCGGAGGGGCGACAGACAAGCGGCTGGACGGGCATTTCTTTCGCGGCTCCGCGGCTCTTGTCCCTCAATGCTGACCCCCACGGCTCACCGTGGGCTACTCTCTGGCGCTGCTCCGCAGCTCAGTGCAGTGACTGTGCCACCTTCCCGCAAAGCTTGAATCGTGGCCCGGTCCCTCGAGGTGAACACGAGGTGAACAACCCAGACTTGCCATGACCCGCAACCGATGGTGTGCTCCCAGGCCGTGCCATCAGCCTCCCGATTAAAACGTGTTCCCCCGGAAGAGTGGGGTGAGTTCCTGGAACTTCCCCTGACCTTCAGTGCTGAGCCATCGGCCAAGCCGGTCAAGCCAACCGTCAGCCTGGTCGAAGATCTCACCAGCTTCCGCGAGTTCGGTGCGGACACCCGGCACTGCTTCACCCGGGCCATCACCTCCTCAGGCAGCGAGATCCAGGTGCCGACCTATGTCAACGAGTTCTGGACGGCTCGGCAGCGGCAGGCCAGTCGCCTGCATGAGATCAGCTACCGGGCTTGTTTCAAGCCGCAGCTTCCGCGTTTTTTCATCGAACGCCTCACCCAGCCGGGCGATCGGGTTTACGATCCGTTCATGGGCCGGGGCACCACGCCCATCGAGGCGGCCCTGCTCGGTCGCGTGCCGGTCGGGTGTGACGCGAACCCGCTCAGCCTGACTTTGGTTCGACCGCGCTTGCGCCCCCCTGCACTCCAGGAGATCGAGTCGCGGCTCCGGCAGATCCCCCTGGAGGATCGCGACGAATTTCCCGAAGACCTGCTGGTCTTCTACCATCCCCAAACACTCGAGCAGATTTGCGCGCTAAAAAAATATCTGCTCCACCGTCGCGCAGAGCAGACCTTTGACGCGGTGGACGATTGGATCGCCCTGGTCGCCTTGAACCGGCTTACCGGTCATTCCGGTGGATTTTTCTCCGTCTATACTTTGCCCCCGAACCAGGCCGTATCGGTCAAATCCCAGCGCAGAATCAATGAACGCCGCAACCAGGCGCCCCCGCCGCGGGATGTGCCGGGTATTATCCTGAGAAAGTCCAGGTTCCTCCTCGCCGACTGCACGCCATCCGTCCGCAAAGCGCTGGCCGGCGTGGCGAACGAGGCCTTGCTGCTCACGGCCCAGTCCCATCACACCCCGGAGATCGCTGCCGCCTCGATCCAGCTCGTGGTCACGTCGCCCCCTTTCCTGAACGTCGTGCAATACCAGGCAGACAATTGGCTCCGCTGTTGGTTCCTCGGCATCGAGGCCGCGTCTGTCCGGCTCACCGTGCCGCGCCGGCTGCCAGACTGGCAGGAGGCGATGACCGCCGTGTTTCACGAACTCCATCGGGTGCTCAAACCCGGCGGACACGTGGCTTTCGAGGTCGGCGAAGTGCATGGCGGCAAGACGAAACTTGAGGAAACCGTGCTCCCGTGCGGTCTGGCGGCGGGCCTCGAAGCGCTGCTCGTGCTCATCAACGACCAGGAATTCACCAAGACGGCGAATTGCTGGGGAATCGACAACATGAAGGTCGGCACCAACACTAACCGAATCGTGGTCTTCCGCAAAACGTGAGTCGCGTGAGATCCGACGGATTTCGGCCTTCGGCCTTTTATCTTTCGTGCTTCCAGATCATATCCGCCACGGTGCGGCCAGCCGGGATGAAGGGGAGCACATGCTCGGTGTAGGGTGTGACGACGTCGAGGACGTAAGGGGTCTTGGCGTCGAGCATGCGCTGGAGGGCGCCTTTGAGGTCGCGCTTGTACATCACGCGCTCGCACGGGACGTTGAAGCTGTTGCAGACCCGGACGTAATCGGGATAAATCTGGGTGCGATCATCGGGATTGCCGAGGTAAGTATGGCCGCGGTTGCCGGCGTAGAAGTTGTCTTCCCACTGCACGACCATGCCCAGGTGCTGGTTGTTGAGGATAATCGCCTTGGCCGCGATCTTCTCGACGTGCGCCGTGGCCAGTTCCTGGATGTTCATGAGGAATGAGCCGTCGCCGTCGATGTCGATCACTTCCTTGTCTGGGCGGGCGACTTTGGCCCCGAGGGCCGCGGGGTACCCGAAGCCCATCGCGCCCAGGCCGGCGCTGGTGATCAACTGGCGGGGGAACTTGTATTTGTACCATTGCCCCGACCACATCTGGTGCTGGCCCACCCCGGTGGTGATGATGGCCTCGCCCTGAGTCAATTCGTAGAGCAACTCGATGGCCATCTGCGGCAGGATCACCTGGTCCTCCTGGTCCTTGAGGTGGTCTTTCATGTGATCGCTGTTGGCGATCTCGGCGGTGATGCCGTAAGCGAATGGAGCCCGCTTTTTCCACTCGGCGATTTGTTCGTGCCAGGGGAGGTGCTTATTGGTGATGGGCTGCTGGACGACCATCGCGTTGAGGCGCTGCAAGGCGTCCCGGATGTCCCCCACCACCGCCAGGTGGGCCCGCCGGTTCTTGTTCAACTCGGAGGCATCGATGTCGATGTGAACAATCGTGCCGTGCTTGCAGAATTCCTCGAACTTGCCGGTGACGCGGTCGTCGAAGCGCACGCCGAACGCCAGGAGCAGGTCGGCCCCATCTTTGAGCTTCACCATGGGTTCGCTGGGATCTTTGCGCTGCTTGTATTCCCCGTTGACCGCCCAGTTGGCATAGGCCGCCCCGTGCATGCCCAGCCAGCGCAGGGAAAGCGGGTGCGTTTCCGGGAAACCGCCCACCCCCATAATCGTGGTGGTGACGGGAATTTGCGTGGCTTCGGCGAAGGTTTTCAGTTCCTGGGCCGCTCCGCTGGTAATGACACCGCCGCCGCAATAAAGCACCGGTCGCTCGGCCTTGGCGATCAGGCCAAGGATTTCGTTGAGGGCGAGTTGGTCGGCGTACTTGTTGGGATTGTAGCCGCGGAGATTGACCGTCTTGGGCCAGACCGGCTGAGTCTTGGCCTGCTGAATGTTCTTGGGGACATCGATGACCACTGGACCGGGCCGGCCGGTCTGGGCGATGTGGAAGGCTTCCTTGACCACGCGCGGAATGTCGTTCACGTCGGTCACCAGGTAGGAATGCTTGACGATGGGAAGGGTGACGCCGATGATGTCGGTTTCCTGGAAAGCGCCGCGGCCGATCATGCTCTGATTGACCTGGCCGGTGATGGCGATCAACGGACAGGAATCCATGTAGGCGTCGGCGATGGCGGTGACGAGGTTGGTTGCGCCGGGCCCGGAAGTGCCCATGCACACCCCGGCCTTGCCGGTGGCGCGGGCGTAGCCTTCCGCGGCGAAACTTCCCCCCTGCTCATGACGGGGAAGAATGGTCCGGATCTTTGACTTGGTGAGCGACTGGTGAATTTCCATGCTGGCCCCGCCCGGGTAGGCGAAGATCACTTCGACCCCCTCGCGTTCGAGGGCTTCGACGAGGATGTCGCGGCCGGGCATGAGGGGCCCCAGCTCGGCCCTGGGAGCGGGCGCAGCCGGCGCCGTCGGTTGCTTGCTCTTGGCGGTAGTCGTTGTTTTGCTCATAGTTCAATCGGTTCGGCCGGCGGACGGGGGCGACGAAAAAACCCACGACCGTTTCCAGCCGTGGGTTCTTGTCGGAAATTAATTCTTAGCCTCGACAAGCACCGACGGCGTCGCCGACTACGACGACCAGCAGGTTTACTTGTCCAAGATGACCAATCACGGCCGAGAGGTTAAGCCAGTCGGGCCGGTGCGGTCAAGCACCGATTGAACCATTGATGTGCGCGGCGGGCCCCTCCGCTTTCCCAGTTGACGCTCGCAACAGACGGCCCGTAAGGTATCGCCCACTTACTGCGGGGGTCGTTCAGACCCTGCGGTCAGGAAATTTTATGCCCGAAGGATACTGCGTTAAGTGTAAAGCCAAGAAGGAAATCTCGGACGCCGTTGAGGAAACGATGAAAAATGGCCGTAAGGCCATCAAAGGCAAGTGCCCGACTTGCGGCACCGTCATGTTTAAGATATTGGGCGGCAAGGCCACGCCCCCTCCGGCAGGTCCTGCGTCACCTTCTTCCACGCCGGCCAGTTGATCGCTGCTATGTCCCAACAACTCGCCTACGTCATCATCACCCCGTATACGCTTTACAAGTCGCGAACCGGCGGCATTCTGGCCAGGCTCATCACCCGCACCGGGATGGAAATGGTGGGCGCCCGCATGTTTGCCCCCAGCTTGGAGCTGGTGCAGAAATACTCGGAAGCAATTCTCTCCGCCGACGACCCTCAGGATCGACGCGTCCAGGAACTCCTTCGCGACTATATCCTCAAGAACCTCTCCCCCGATCCCAAGACCGGCCGGCGCCGCCGCGTCATGATGCTCCTGTTGCAGGGCGATGACGCCGTCCGTAAAGTCCGTTCCGTCATCGGTAATATCAGCACGGAGCGCCGTGGGGGCGAAACCATCCGCGACACCTACGGCGATCTCATCCTCGACGAAGCCGGGAACGTCCGTTATTTCGAGCCGGCGGTGCTGGCCGCTCCAAACGTCGATGAAGCCCGCCAGAAGGCCAAGCTTTGGGCCGAATATTCCGACAAAGACGGCGGTTTGGTGGATGATACCATCGCCTACGGCGCGGACGAGAAACCACAACGCACCCTGGTCCTGATCAAGCCGGACAACTTCCGCTTCCCCACAGGGCGCCCGGGCAACGTCATCGACTTCTTTTCACGCACCGGCCTTTACATCGTCGGCATCAAGGTGCACCGGATGAGCGTGGCCGAAGCGATGGAATTCTACGCTCCCGTCAAGGAGGTCCTGCGCACGAAGCTCAAGGAAGTGGTCGCTTCGCGCGCCAAGGCCGCGCTGGAAAAGGATCTGGGCTTCCCCATCCCGGGGGGCGAAACGGCGCAACTGGGCGAAATCCTCGGCCCGCTGTTCGCCGAAAACCAGTTTGAGAGCATCGTCAAGTTCATGGCTGGCCGCACGCCCAGCGATTGCGACCCCAGCCGCCGCGACCTGCCCGGGACCGAGAAGTGCATCGCCCTGGTCTACGAGGGGGTCAACGCCGTGAACAAGATCCGCGACGTGCTCGGCCCGACCGATCCCTCCAAGGCGCCGCCGGGGTCTATTCGCAAGGAATTTGGCTCGAATATCATGGTCAATGCCGCCCATGCCAGCGATTCAGTCGAGAATGCCAAACGCGAGATCAGCATCGTGAAGGTCGGCGAGAACACGTTCCGGAAGGTGGTCGAGGAATTCTACGGCAGGTGAACTCCGGGCCATCCGTGGTCTGCTCTGGCCATTCGTTCAGAGGTTAACCACGGATGGCCCAGAGCAGCGGAGCCGCAACCAAATCAATCGTCCTGGGCCACGGATGGAACACGGATTAAACACGGATTCCCAGGAGGAGCCTCTCCCCTTTTTCCAAGGCTATAAGACTTGTTTCCCTTTCCGTGTTTAATCCGTGTTCCATCCGTGGCTCGGAAATCTTCGCAGCCCGCGGGAATTTTGCGCGATAGTGGCACGGATTCCGCGGATGGAAGAGCAAGCGCAGGTGGGAGGGAGCTTTGACCTGGTGAAGATTTTCGTCATGCGCCCTCGTTTCTACGCGTTTCTTTTAAATCGCAAATCGCAAATCTAAAACCGCAAAATCTCCCTCATTCCCAGAGGAGCGGTTTCGTTCTCAGCATTTCCAACAGGCGTTCATCGGCTTCGGGAAACTTCAAGGCGCCCAATTCCTCCACGCTGGCCCAGCGGAATGCCGGACAGCCCAGCGCCTGGGGTTCGTATTGCTTCCAGGCGCAACGAAAGAAGCGCAGGTGGACGGTCTTTTCCGGGTAGGCGTGCGTGATCGACTCCACCAGTTCGCCTACCTCCACTTCGATGCCGAGTTCCTCTTGGAGTTCGCGGCGCAGGCATTGTTCAAAAGACTCCTGTGGTTGACGTTTGCCTCCAGGAAACTCCCACAGCCCGGCCAGATGGCTTCCCGCGGGACGCTGGGTGACGAGAAGTTTGCCAGCGCGCAAAATCAGGGCGGCGGCGACCTCGACGACTGGTGTCACGGGGTAAATCGTTTAGTCCTCAACGACTAACGGCCGACGCTCTTATAAATGAACCCCAGCTTCTCCATTTCCTTCGGCTCGAATAGATTTCGCCCGTCGAACAGGATGGGATGGGTCAGGAGCTTGCGGGCGCGTTCGAGGTCGAGCTTTTTGAAGACAGGCCATTCGGTGGCGATCACCAGGGCGTCACAGCCGGCGGCGACTTCGTTCATGTCATCCACGTAGGTCACGCCCTTGAGCACCTCTTTGGCCTTGGCCATGGCCTTGGGGTCATGCACGCGCAGGTTGACCCCTTCGTTGAGCAAACGCTGGCACAAGGCGATCGCCGGACTGAGCCGGACGTCGTCGGTATTTTGCTTAAACGCCAGGCCGAGCACGCCGATGGTTTTATCCTTCAAGACCCAGAGGGTGTCCTGCAGTTTTTTGAGGAAGCGGTCCATCTGCCCGCCGTTGATGCGCTGAACTTCCTTGAGCAAGTTAAACTCGTAACCAAGTTGCTCGGATATTTTGATAAAGGCGCTCAAATCCTTCGGAAAACAACTCCCGCCGAAGCCCAGCCCGGCGTCGAGGAACCGCCGGCCGATGCGCGCGTCCATGCCCATGCCGTTGGCCACTTCCAGCACATTGGCGCCAGAAGCTTCGCAAATTACCGAGACGGCGTTGATGTAGGAAATCTTGAGCGCGAGGAAGGAATTGGCCGCGTGTTTGATCAGCTCCGCGGAATTGATGTCGGTCTCGATAATCGGCGCGTTGAAGGGCGCGTAGATCTCCCGCATCGCGGCCAGAGGACGCTGGGAGCGAACGCCGACCACGATCCGGTCGGGCTTCATCAGGTCTTCGACGGCGAAGCCTTCGCGGAGGAATTCCGGGTTGCTCACCACGTCAAATTCCACCCTGGCCTTGCAATAGCGCTTGATGGTTTCGGCCACCTTATCCCCGGTCTTGACCGGCACGGTGCTCTTGTCCACGACGATCTTGTAGCTGCTCATCGCGGCCGCAATCTCCCGGGCGACCCCTTCGATGAAACTCAAGTCCACTGAACCGTCGGGCAGGGGCGGGGTGGGCACCGCGATGAAGACGACGTCGGAGTTTTGCACGCCTTCGGCGGTGCTTTCAGTGAAACGCAACCGGCCGGCGGTGACGTTCTTCCGCACCAATTCCTCCAGGCCAGGCTCGTAGATGGGAATGCCGCCGCCTTGAAGGAGTTTAACTTTGTCCTTGTTGTTATCGACGCAGATGACCTGGTGGCCGACTTCGGCAAAGCAGGTGCCGGTGACCAGTCCAACGTAACCCGTTCCAATAATCGTCAGCCTCATGCTCGCTCCGGGGGCGTCTGGGCCACATCCGGCTTAGGGTTGCTTGATGAGATATCGTCCATAAATCAACCCGGCCAACCCACCGCCTAACAGCGGGCCGACCCAGTAAACCGCGTGGTGGTCCCAGTGCCCGCTGGCCAGCGCCGGCCCGAATGTGCGCGCCGGATTCATCGACGCCCCGGTCAGCGGCCCGCCGAACAGGATATCCAGCGCGATGGTCAACCCGATCGCCAACCCGCCGATCTTGGGGGCGCGGGAATCCACTGCCGAGCCAAACACGACGAACACCAGGAAAAAAGTGAGCACCGCTTCGATCACCACCCCCTGGCCCATGGAGACGGAGGTGTTCAAGTCAGGCGTGCCGTCCGCCACAATCTTGGCCGCCAGAACCGGCTGGCCCTGGTAGAGAGACAGAAGCAAGTAAGCCGCCGCGACCCCGCCGGCCAGTTGGGCGATCCAGTAAGCGATGGCCGATTTTAAATCGATCTTGGCCCCCAACATCAGTCCGAAAGTCACCGCGGGATTCAAATGCCCGCCAGAGATGCCGCCGGTCGCCGAAACCATCACCGCGATGGTCAATCCATGAGCCAAAGCAATCCCGAGGAGCCCGCCATTGCGTTCGAGGCCGCCGAGTTGATAAATCGCGCCCACCCCCACGAAAATCAGGGCGAAGGTCCCGATGAATTCCGCGACACACTGTTTGGCCAGGGGCACTTTCATGACCGTCACTTTTGCGGCGCTGGGACCGGAGCGAGCTTCAACGACACTGGCGGGTTTGTGCCGGGGCGATTGGTCAGAGCCAATGGCGTCAGGTTGGTCAGAACGCGAGTGACCGCGTTGGTGAGCGCGTTGCTCCCGGTGGCGACGGCACGATTGGTCGTCGGAGTTACCTTGATGGATTGGTTGAGCGGCGGCGTTGGGGTGTTGGGGGGAACGGCCGGTTCCCTTAGTTTGGCAAATTCCGGATGCAGCTTGAGCAAATCTTCCTGGCGCATGCCGGCCTCCATGGCGACGGCGGTGCCGGCAGCTTCCTTGTCCAGTTCCTCGTAGAGCTTGAAGGCTTCTTCCGGCTTCGAGCCTTCATAGAGCCGGGCCAATCCCAGCTTGGCTTCGTTAATGATCGGGGAACTGGCGAAGCGGCGGCGAATTTCCTCAAACTTGGCGGTGGCTTCGTTGGTCTTGCCGAGCGCGGCGAGCGACGAGGCCACGCCCAGGTTTGCCTCCGCCAGCCATGGGCTGTCCGGATAATTCTGCGCCACGTCAGTAAAGCGTTTCAGGGCTTCGGTGTAACCCTTTTCCGTGTTTTCGGCGAAGAGCAGGCCGGCGCTCAGGAGCATCGCGCGCGCGGCGGCTTTCGTCCCTTTATGGTCCGCGGCCACTTTGAGCAAGGCGTCCGCCGTGCCGGCCGGAGACGGAGTCCCGGCGCTGATGGGCTTGTTCCTTCTGTACCTGGCGCTGGACAAAGCCGAAAATTAAGCAGCTCACGAAAAGGGCCGCGACCGCTCCGATGAGGAGCCGCTTCTTGTTCGCTTCCACCCAGGCCAGCACGCCTATCAATCCGGCTGGCTGCGACGATTCTACATCCATAAGAGCCGGGAATCTTCCGGCCGGGCTTCAAAAAGGCAAGACAGAAAATGGTTTTGCGATTGGAATAATTGCCTCCGCCAGATAGCCTGCGGCGATGGCTGGCGGCTCCTCATCAACCCCATGGGCCGGACTGTTGGCGGCATGGCTCGGCTGGAATGCGGGCTTTGCCAGGGTGGCGCCAGCCAACCCGCCAGCGGCCAGCGAGGGCTCGCCACCTGCCCCTGCCCCCGAACTATTCACAACCGGCCAGGTCCGGTGTCTCCGCATCGAGCTTTCGGCTGACGCCCTGCAATCGCTGCGCGACGCACCGCGCGTCTATGTGCGAGCCCTGGTGCGCGAGGGCGACCGCGCTTACCCGGACACCGGGCTTCATCTGAAAGGCCGCAGTGGCAGTTTCCGCAGCGTGGCGGAGAAACCGGGACTGACCCTCAGCTTCGACAGGTTCTCGCCAAGCCAGAGATTTCATGGCCACACCAAGATTCACCTGAACAACTCGGTCGAAGATCCCAGCTATCTCAACGAGTATTTGGGCGCGGAACTTTTTCGCGTGGCGGGCGTGCCGGCACCCCGGGTGACCCACGCGCTGGTCGAATTGAATGGACGAAAGCTGGGACTCTATGTGCTGAAGGAAGGGTTTACTCGCGAATTTCTGGCCCAACACTTCCGCCGGACGGACGGGAGCCTTTACGAGAACGACCCTGGCAGCGGGCCACCCGGGCGGATGAGAAGGCAATTCGGTATCGATCATGAGGCTGAACTGAAGGAACTGGCGGCTGTCGCGCAGGAACCCGATTTTGCGAAACGGCGGCAACGCCTCCAGCGGATCCTCGACGTGGATCGGTTCCTTTCCTTCATGGCCATCGAAGTCATGACCGGCCACCGCGACGGGTATTGTTTGGCTCGTAACAATTTCCGGATGTATTACGACCCGGATGGGGATCGTTTCGTCTTTCTGCCGCAGGGCCTGGACCAATTATTCGGCCGGGCTGACCTGCCACTGCGCGCGCGCCTGGCCGGACCGGTCGCGAGCGCGGTGATGGAAATGCCGCAAAGCCGGCGCGATTTCCGGGAACGCGTGGCGGCGCTTTACACCAATGTGTTCAAAGTCGATGAGTTGACCAGACGCGCTGACGAGTTGCTGGCGCAGTTGCTTCCGGCCTTGGATAAAGACGCCGCGGATGAAGTCGAACGCCAGGCGACCCTGGTCAAACAACGGATTGCCCTTCGCGCCGCCAACCTTGCGAAACAACTGAGCGAACCGGAAGCCACACCGCCCCGGTTCGAGCAGGGGGTCGCCCGGTTGACCAACTGGCGTGCGGTGGATGTCCCGGCCGCGGGCAAGCTCGAGCAGGTAAACACGCCGGATGGCCGTCGCGCGCTGCGCATTCGCGCCGAGGGAACGACCGGGGCCTCGTGGCGGACCACGGTACTACTCGAAGCGGGTCGATACCGGTTCGAGGGCCTGGCGCGCACCGTCAGCGTCGAGCCGCTGGCCTTCGGCAAGAACAAGGGGGCGGGTCTGCGCGTCTCAGAAGCCGAGGGTCACCGCCCGTATCAGCTCACGGGCGATTCGCCATGGACTTTGCTGGTCGTTGAGTTCGCCGCAACGGCTCCGCAGTCCGAGGTGGAGTTGCTCTGCGAACTGCGGGCCCGCCAAGGCGACGCCTGGTTCGATTTGGAGTCGCTCCGGTTGGTTCGCCAGAAGTGAAAGCAATCCGTTTGACACGGAAAGCCTTTCGGTTACGGTGAGACACAACTCCGCACAGGCATGATCTGATATTTGCTGTAACATGAAAACCACGCGTCAGGGATTAGGCCGGGCTTTCACCCTCATCGAGCTGCTGGTCGTGATCGCTGTTATCGCGATTTTGGCGGGACTGCTTCTGCCGGCCCTGGGCCGGGCCAAATCCAAGGCGAAGCGCTCGGAATGCATCAACAACCTGAGGCAAATCGGGCTCGGGTTCCGCCTCTGGGCCAATGACAACGGAGCTCATTTCCCGTGGAACGTTGAGATGACTGACGGCGGCAGCCTCGGGTCGCCGGACTGGACAGACCACTACCGGGCCTGCTCGAATGAATTCGATACTCCGAGGTTCTTGATCTGCTCCTCCGACCGGCAGCGAATGGCGGCCACGGAGTGGACGGTGCTCGACGGAGATCGACATATCAGCTTTTTCATTGGCTTGGACGCCCGGGAAGCCAATCCGCAAACCATCCTCGCCGGAGATCGTAATATTTATGGCGGGGGCGGCGGCAGCGAGCCTTCCTGGAACACGGCGCTGGGCAGCTCGATCGATGCCGCCTGGCTGGACACCATCCATGTCTACCAGGGCAATATCACCCTGTCCGACGGGAGTGTGCAGCAATTCAACACGCCGCAGTTGAGGGACCAAATCAGCGCCGCGCTCTCGGCGGGCAGCACCAATGTGATCTTCGCGCTGCCTCGCGGCGTGCTTTAACGCCACACCAGAGGTCCCGTGCGGGCTAGTTCCTCAGCCGGTAGAACATCGTCGCCGGAGGGTCGGGCGGGCAGAACGGACTTGTCTTCACCGGGCCAGGCACATCCTTCCAGGAATTCGTATTCCCCAGGTCGCTCGTTTGCTGCAGGGTCAGGTTGCCGCCGTCCCATGAGAGGCAGACCGCACTGTTGGCCGGACTGATCCACAGCCTGGTTTCAGAGGCCAGGGCCCGCACGTAGCCCAGCGCGGAGCCGAACACAATGTCCGGGCTTTTCAGCACGTCCTGGTGAACTTCTGCGGCAAGGACATTGTCGCCCTGCACCAGGTTGGTCATCAGGTCTCCCCCCACGCGCAAGACGTCCGCGAAAACCGCGTCACTGAACGGCGGCGTGGACGTGGCGAGACTGCGATTGCTAATCAATTCTGGAGGAGGCGCCATGCGCAAGCGGGAGATCTCTGTTCCGTTGAGATAAAAAACCGCCCCGTCATCAACATAGTTGGACAACACCAAGGCGAAGCCCGGGATCCTGTTCGTGAAATTAAAGTGCGTGCGAAAATAGTAAGTCGGCGGAAGCGAACCCGGCGTGCCTGGGAGTTGGGTGTTCTTGGGAAGCACGTCGGGGTTATCTTCAACATAGAGGAGGGCCGCGCCCGGTCCCATCCAGGCGGAGTCATCGTAACCCGGGTCGGTCCAGTTCTGCGCGTCCAGATCGACCGCCGTATATCTCCAGGTGCCGGTCAAGGGAATGATGCTTTCATAGAACGGCACGGTGGAAAAGATTCCGTCGGCCGTGTATTGGGTCGCGGCGAGCGTGGAGTTGGCCCGAAAATGGTATTCGGTCGACTCGAGGAGCCCGGTCAGGACCATGGAGTGATTCGTCACCAGGGTGGAGTCCAACGGCGTCGAACTGCCCAAGCTGGCCGTCAGGCCGTATTCAACCCGGGACGTGGCATTGGAGACGGTCGTCCAGGTGACGGTGGCTTGGGTGGTTCCCGGAACGACCGACAGGTTGTCAAGGAACGGCGGCTGGGGCTCTGGAGGCGGAGGCAGACTGTAGAGCAGTGCTGCGCCAAACGTCACGTCCGGGCTGTTGCTTCGTTGATTGTGAACTTCGACCGCCAACACGTTGTCGCCCTGCACCAGGTTGTTGATCGAGTCGCCGGACACGGTGAAGATCTGCGGGCAAGTGGCATCGCCGGCGCAGCCAAATCCCGTGGCGACGGTGCCGTTGGTGATCACGGTGGGCGGCGCCGGCAGCAACAGCCTTCGGATTTCAACCCCGTTGAGGTAAAACGCCGCGCCATCATCGAGGTAATTGGAGAACGTCAGAATCGCTCCGGCCGGGCTGTTGGTGAAAGCAAAGTGCATCCGGAAGTAGTAGGTGATGTAGGGATAGGTCGTGTTGGGGTTAATCGGCAGCTGGGTGCCCTTCGGTTGGATTGCCGGATTAGGGGGATTGCGCGAATCCGCCCAGAGCAATCCCGGACCGCTCGGCCAGCCCGAGTCATCATACGCTGCCGCCTGCCAACCGAGACGATCCAGGTTGTCGGTGCTGTATTTCCAATTGGTGGTCACGTTGAAGAGGCTTCCATTCGGAGCATTATTGGTCGTCGCAAAACACCAGTCCGCCGTGTATTCAGCCACGTCCACCCGGGAGATGACGCGGAGGAAGTAGTTGGTCGCCGGGATGAGCCCGCTGAGTGACACGCTATGGTTGGTGACGGGTGTCGCATCCAGGGCGGTGAAGCTGCCATAGCTTGGGGTCAGCCCGTAGGCGACCTGGCTGGTGGCGTTGGAGACGGTCGTCCAGGTAACCGTAGCCGTCGTGCTTCCCGGAATCACCTTGACGTCCGTGATCAGGCCCTCCAGAGGTTTGGCGTGGATGCCTAAATGATTGGCGATTACACGTTCCTGTCCCGGTCGACCGCCATCGATCGGCAGATTAAGTTGCACCGGCTTGCCCATGCAATCCGCCATGACCAATGTGGCGGACCCTCCGCCATCCGTATTGAGGGCGTTATAGGCGCCGAAAAGGATCAGCCAGTTGGCCGTTTCCCTATCGGTTGCCCCATCGCTGTAGCCCTGCCGGCCATCGATCGTCATGAGATAGAGGTAGCGGCGATCCTGGGAGAGGCCAAAGGCGGTCCGCGGGTTTACCGCGGGATCGGTGCTGGCGACGACGACGCCATTCACGACCAGGGGAAGATCGCCGGCCACGGCGGTAAAGATGCCCGCGGTGTTGGTTGGCGGGTTATCGTTGGGAAGGAACGTGGGCACATTATTCGTGGTGAACAAAAATTCGGCGGTATATCCCGGTTGGTTCGGCGAGACCACAACGCCACGGGAAATGGACAGTCCCCGCACGAACATCGGGGAGCCTGGGGGCTGGCTGCAACAAGGATCGAAGAAGCTGCAATTGACCGCGGCTTGGACTCCATACCTCTGCAGGAAGCCGCTGGTCGTATATCCCAGGGTCTCTCCCGCACAGCCATTCGTGCAGTGAGGATCGGTGAACAGTTGCACATCCGGATCCGTCAAGTCGACTCTGAGGACATAGGCCGCCTGGTTTCGGGGAATGGTGGCGTCTGGAGAATTGGTTCCCGCCGCTCGATCAATTCCCTTAAAGATCGGCATCCAGGGAGTCACCACGATGCCGGCTTGAGTGGCGGGGACACACAAAAAGAGGGCGACGCAATAAGCTGCGAACTTCATAATGTGAGTGGTTCGCTATAGAATACAGACTCTTCGCCGTTTGGAAAGCTAATCGCCGCTATACTTGTAGTCGTAGCCGCCGATCGGATCGCGGGTGTAAGCCGCGTTCATCCCGTCGAAGTAGATCGGGATGAAGCGGACGTGTCCGTCGGCAAACCCGGTGACATTTTCGGCATCGTTGTAAAAGGGGGTGTTGGCCTGGCCGGTCCGGCTCTGGTGCCACGAGAGCGGCGCGTGCGCCGTCCACTCCATGACCAGCAACGTCCGGGCCGGCTGTTTGACCGCGGCGAGCGACCAACCGGCGATGTTGGGCACACCCGGCAGGTTCACGCCATTGAACACGTAACTCGTGTAGTCGTGCTTCTTGCTCCGGCAAAAGGGCTGCGGTTCCTCGGTGCCCTCGCCGTAGCCTCGATCCGACGGGCAGGCGAACACTTTGTCCTGCGCGGACGAGGATCCGGCCAATCCCGCGTAGCCTTTGACCTGTTCCTTGAAGTACCACCAGCCACCGGGCGGCGGACTCGGTTCGAGGATCGGCAAGGTGCCTTTGTGTTCCTCGGCGTAGAGCAGGACGGCCCGGCTGACTTGCTGCAGGTTGGCGATGCATTGCGTCAGCTTCGACTTGGCCCTGGCCTTGGCCACCGGTGGCAGGACGATCGCGGCCAGAAGGGAGAGGATGGCCAGCCCCACCGATAGGTCGGTCATCGTGAAACCAGCCTTGGTCGCCGGCTCGTTTCTGCGCTCGGACGTGGAGTGGCCTGGCATGGGATTTGCCTCACTGCTGGGCCGTCGCCACGGGCAATTCGGACAGGGTCGCCGGAGTCATCAGGGCGTAGAGATGATCGAACCAGGCTTGCGCATTGTCCGCGGCCGGCGCCCCAGCCGTCACGACCTTGCGACTGACGACCGCCACCTGGAGCAGTTTGTCTTCGAAAATCCGCCTCAGGTCCACCTGGCTGGGGATCGAGCCCGTGCAAACGGCGATGACTTTGGGTCTGTGCTCCTCCAGTTTGGCGATTTGTTCGCGGCTCAGCGCGGGCGGGCCGAGGAACGACACGACCACGTCGGCCTCGGAGGCCTTCTTGAGGATCTGGAAGAAGTCCCCCGCCGGAACGCTCACCAGGCGGAGCGGATCCAGTTTGAGGAGGTTCGTCACCGCCACACGCGCGCCCGCCCGGTTGAGTGTCCGATGCAAACTTTTCATCTGCGCGTCGATCGCCGGATTCCGGAAGGTGGCGGTGTCCCGGGTGATGAGAAGGATGCGGCCGCCCGGTCCGAGGAGTTTCAGCGCCTCGACCGCGACCGTCTGGCCGAGCGCCTGGTGGGGCCTGGGATCCAGACGCGGGGGCAATCCGCGGAGTGAGACATAGAGGAAGGACAATGCTCCTAAAGTCGTCAGCGAAGCGACGACACTGGTGACCTTATTGTTCCGCATGAAGCACAGGAGCGGTTTGAGTTTTGGAGAAATAGTTCGCGCCGCCGCCGGTCGTTTGTCGAGCGCAAACTTCGACTTGGAGGAACCCTCGCCGGTTGGTCTTCGGCTGGCCTCAGAGCCGAACCGGGATACTCCGTTGCGCCAGATACCGTTTCACGTCGCCCACGGTCAACTCGCCGAAGTGGAAGATACTGGCGGCGAGAACCGCGTCGGCCCGGCCTTCCACGAGCACCTCAGCCAGGTGTTCGAGGGTTCCCGCGCCGCCGCTGGCCACCACCGGCACCTCGACCGCTTCGCTCATCCGGCGGGTGATGGCGAGGTCGAAACCAGCCTTGGTTCCATCGGCATCGATGCTGTTCAACACGATCTCGCCCGCGCCGAGCGACACGGCTTTTCTCGCCCACGCGATGGCGTCGAGGCCGGTCGCCTTGCGCCCGCCGTGCGAGAAGACTTCCCATTTGTCCACGCCGGTTTGTTTGGCATCGATGGAGACGACCACGCACTGGCTGCCGAACTTCTCCGCTCCGGCCCGAATCAGGTCGGGCGTGGCGAGGGCGGCGGAGTTGATGCTCACCTTGTCCGCCCCGGCGCGCAGCATGGTCTGCATGTCCTCGACGGTGCGAATGCCGCCTCCGACCGTCAGGGGCATGAAGCACTGGTCGGCCGTCCGCTCGATGACTTCGACGATGGTGGCGCGTCCCTGGGCGCTGGCCGTGATGTCGAAGAAAACCATCTCATCTGCGCCTTGCTCGTTGTAGCGGATGGCCAGTGCCACCGGGTCGCCCACATTGCGCAGTTCGCCCGCTTCGGCCTTGCCGAAACGCACCCCGCGGGTGACCTGACCGGCGTGCACGTCCAGACAGGGGATGATTCGCCGAGCCAGCATGAGGAACTAGCGTGCCCGAAATTTCGTCAGACCGTGGCGGTCAAGCGGGTCACGTCTCATGCTCCGCCTTATAGGGAGCGGCCTTTCGGTTGACAAGCGAATAAAGAGGTTGACCTACGGGCATTTGACTTCTTACTTGGAGAAGGCGCCGGCGGAAACGGCCGACGAATAGATCGCTCGTTGGCCCGTCGAAACTGGGCGGCGCCGGTCCTGAAAACAGAATTTGGTCGCTGCATTCAACCGTCCGGATCTGACGAATACTCGCAACATGAAAAAACACACCTCCTCGGCTTCTCTCGGCCTGGCCTTGTTCACCGCGCTGATCACCAGTTGTGCTTCCTCCGGCGTGAAGAATCCTTCCGGCGTGCCGGTCACCGAAATGAAAGCGGACGAGCGCGGATTCGTGGCCGGGACCGGCGTCGAGTCGCAGGACCTGGTTGCCGTGACCGACAAAATGGCCCGCGGCATTCTCAGCGTGAAGCAAATTGCGGGCGCGACGACGCCGCCCCGCATTGTCCTCGACCCGGTGGTCAATGAGACCCGCTTCCCGATCAACAAGGACATATTCCTGGCGCGCATCCGGGCCCAGCTCAATTCCAAATCGCAGGGCAAGGTCGTCTTCCTGGCTCGTGACCGCATGGCGGCGCTGGAAAAGGAACGGGAAATGAAACGGGCCGGCCAGGTCACTTCCACCAGCGACCCGACCGCGCAGGAGTTTAAAGGCGCGGACTTCTTTCTCACCGGCAAGCTGCAGGGCATGACCACGCGCACCAAGGCCGGCACGAGCGATTACGTCCTCTATTCCTTCCAGCTGATCGACCCGCGCACCACGGAGATCGTGTGGGAGGATTCCGCGGAGGTCAAAAAACAAGGCTTGGAAGATGCGGCCTACCGGTAAGTCGCGCGGCTCCGCCGTCGTCCCCCGATGAATCCTCTGCGCACGCCGTTGCTGCTCGTGGTGTCTCTGCTTTTGGCCGGCTGCGCCACGGAGAGCCACCCGTACCGGCACCTGACCGGTGACCCGTTGGTGGACGGCCAGAGCGCCATCGAGCACGGACCGGCCCGCGATAAGGTGCTCTGGCAATACCGCACCGGGCTCGCCGCCTTGCGCGCCGGTCAGGACGACCTGGCCAGGCGCTACCTGGACGACGCGATTGCCCGGATCAGCAACATCTACGGAAAAGATGAATCGGCCAGCAAGGCCCGCGGCTATTTCGCGGCCGAGGCCAAAAAGACCTTCATCGGTGAACCCTACGAACGGGCCATGGCCTACTTCTATCGCGGCCTGCTTTACTGGAAGGAGGGTGAGCCGGACAATGCCCGCGCTTGCTTCCGCAGCGGGCAGCTCATGGATAGCGATACCGAGGAGAAAAGCTACTCCGGCGATTACGTCCTGTTCGATTACCTCGACGGCTACATCACGATCAAACTCGGCGGCGATGGCAGCGACGCCATGAAGCGCGCGCAGACCGAGGCCCGTTTCTGGAGACCGCCGGATTTCAGTCCGAAAGCCAACGTGATGGTCTTCGTCGACTATGGGCCTGGCCCGAAAAAGTTCGCCACCGGCCAGTACGCAGAGCAACTGCGGTTCAGCGGCGGCGTTTCTCAAGTCCGATCCGCGATGGTGAAGGCCGGCGAGTTGATCGGCAAGGCCGTCCCCTACGACGATCTTTATTTTCAGGCCACCACGCGCGGTGGCCGGGTCATGGATCATGTTCTCGGAAACAAGGCGGTCTTCAAGAGCGCCACGGACACGGCGGGCAACGCCGCCATCATCAGCGGCGCTGTCCTGGGCACGACGCGGAACCGCGAAACCCAAATCGCCGGGCTGGCCCTGGTGGGCGCGGGACTGGTCAGCAAGATTTTCTCCGCCGCCGCCATCCCCGAAGCCGACATTCGCATGTGGGACAACCTGCCGCTCTTCGTCAGCTTTGTGGCCTTGGAGTTGCCGCCGGGTCAGCACACCCTCAGCGTGGAATTCCACGACGCCACCGACCACCTGATCCCCGGCTTGACCAAAGTCGTCAATTTGAACGTCCCGGCTGGCGCCGGCGACAAAGTAGTCTACGTCAGTGACAAATCGATAACCCCCCAGACGCTATGAAACGGATCCTGCTCTCCTGCCTGGCCGTCGCGACCCTGCCCTGGCTCCACACCGGCTGCCAATCCCCGGAAACCGGGGCGCTGACGCCTCAGAACACCACGAAATTCGACACGGAACTCAAAGAGAAATTCGTGCTGATGGACCCCGACACTCAGCACTCCATCACTTGCATGGGCTTAAAGGAAACGCCCCTGACCGACGGACGCCTCCAGGTTGACGCCCAGGTGCGCAACCGCGAGAACCGCCGGCTCCAGGTCCAGGTTCAATGCGAGTTCAAAGACGCGCTGGGCTTCGCCCTCGACTCCACTCCCTGGGAAAACCTTATCCTCACCGAGAATTCCATCGAAACCAAAACGTTCGTCTCCGCCAACGACAAGGCCAAGCGTTATACCGTCCGCGTCCGCCAGGCGCGGTGAGCGGTGATCAGTAATCAGTCATCAGTGATCAGTAATCAGAAATCAGTGAATACTGGTCGGCGAACTTTGAACTTCGAACTTCGAACCTTGAACTTCGAACCTTGAACCTTGAACTTTGAACTTCGAACTTTGAACCTTGACCTTCGAACCTTGAACTTTAAAGAGATGCTGGTCGGTGCGGAGGAACAATGCGCCGTCGGTGACCGCGTAAGACGCCAGGGTGCGCTCGCCCAGTGAGTTGGTGGCCAGCTTCAAAAAGTCCTTGCCGGCCTTGACCACGACGGCGGTGCCTTCTTCGTTCTGAAAATAAATTCGCCCGTCCGCCTGGATGGGCGAGGCCGAGTAATTGCCACCGAGGCGTTCCTGCCAATAAACGCGGCCGGTCCTGGCCTCGACGCAACTGGCGATGCCGCCGTCGGAAACCATGTAAAGCTCCGCCCCCACGAGCAGGAGCGACGGTGTGTTCGGCGCGCCTTTCGCCAACGTCCAGGCCACGTGGGTCTCGGTCACGTCCCCCCGTCCGTCGGGCCGAATGGCCAGGACCGCCGGCCGATCAAAGCCTGTGGCGACGAAAACCAGTCCCTGCCCGTAAACCGGTCGCGGGATGACCGAGTAACCTTCACCGTAACGCACCCGCCAGATTTCCCGTCCGGTCTTCGGATCGTAGGAACAAACCGCCCCGCTGCCAGGACTGATCACTTGCGCCCGGCCGTCGACCCGGATGGCCAGTGGGGTACTGAAGGAGAATTTTCTCTTCGCCGAAGTCTCGCGTTTTGATTTCCACAAGACCGTTCCGGTGTTCTTGTCGAGGGCAACCACGAACGGTTCGCTGGCTCCATCGCAGTTGAAGATGAGCGCCTCGTCCACCAAAATGGGCGAGCCACCACTGCCGTGCACGGGCGGATAGCCCAGACTGGTGTTGCGCCAGACGACCTGGCCGTCCAGATCCAGACAGGCCGTTCCCTGATGACCGAATGAGACGAAGAGGCGGTTGCCGGCGGCCAGCGGGGTCGGGCTCGCGTGGCTGTTTTTGTTGTGAATGCGCGGCAGCTGCGCGGCCGGGCTCGCCAACACTTCACGGTCCCACAAAATCCTCCCGGTGGCCTGGTCCAGGCACAGGGCCCGCAACGACAGCGTCGCCGTGCCGCCAACGGTTTGTTCCACGGCGGTCGTGAGAAAGACCTTCCCTGCTTTGAGGACTGGCGAAGACCAGCCATGCCCCGGAATGGCCTGCTTCCAGGCGATGTTGCGAGTTGTATCCCATTCGATCGGCAAATGCTCCGCAGCCGCGTCACCCTGCCCGCCGGGTCCACGAAACTCCGGCCAGTCCTGCCCCGGCCAGACCGGGACCACCCCCAGAAACAAACTTGCGATGAGCATGGCTTGCGTTTGAGACATGTGACGAAGATGAAGAGTCGCCCGCGGGGCGTCAAGAGACGGGGGCCATTTGTCACCGCGCCCCACTGCCGTTGAATTAAGGCCTCCGAGAGAACGCCAGGCTTAATTCAACGGCAGTGTCACCGCGCCCTCCCCCGGTTCCCGTGCGCGGCCCAACCGCCGGAAGCGGGACGGCGAACGGGATGGCTCCCTCAGCGCATCGCGCGCTGGATGAGTTGGAGTAATTCCGCGTAGGTCTCCACGGCTTTGAACTGGGGAAACTGCTGGCGAACATTGGCCGGGGCGCGGAAGAGGAAACCGAGGTCGGCCTCGGCGAGCATCGCCGTATCGTTGAATGAGTCGCCGGCCGAGATGACGAAGTAGTTCAGCAGCTTGAGCGCGGCGACGGCTTTCTGCTTTTGCTCCGGGATTCGCAGGTGATAGTCCAGGATGCGATCCTGGTCGACTTCAAGCCGGTGGCACAGCAGCGTGGGCCACTCCAACTGACGCATGAGCGGCTGGGCGAATTGTTCGAAGGTATCCGACAGAATGATGACCTGGGTGGCCGCGCGCAGTTCCCGCAGGAATTCCAAGCCCCCCTCCAAAGGCCGCAGCGCGCCGATGACTTGCTGAATGTCGGAAAGTTTCAATCCGTGTTGGTCCAGGATGTTGAGCCGTCCTCGCATCAGCTTGTCATAATCCGGCTCATCGCGCGTGGTCCGACGGAGTTCCTTGATGCCGGTCTTCTCGGCGACGGCGATCCAGATCTCCGGCACCAGCACGCCCTCCAAATCCAGCGTCACGATGGACTGTTTCACGGGTCCGAGTGTTTCAAACGGCTGCCATCGTGTCCAGCGGGGGATTTGGCAGTGACTCTCTTTTGGTGGGCCGGTAGGATCCAGCACCGTGGAATCGACTTTGCCAGCGCTCGCCCCGGGCACGCTCTACCTGGTGGCCACCCCCATCGGCAACCTGGAGGACATCACCCTGCGAGCGCTGCGTACGCTCAAGGAATGCGATGTGGTGGCAGCGGAAGACACCCGGCGCACCGGTCAACTGCTGAAACATTTCGGTCTCGCCAAGCCGCTGCTGAGTTACTTCCAATTCAATGAAGCCAGGCGCAGCGAGGAGATTCTCGAGCGGCTCCAGCGCGGGCAGACCGTGGCCCTGGTCACCGACGCCGGCTGCCCGGGCATCAGCGATCCGGGCGAACGCGTGGTCAAGGCCGCCCGGGCCGCGGGCCTGTCGGTCCAGGCCGTGCCCGGGCCGTGCGCCCTGATCGCCGCCTTGACGGCCAGCGGGCTGCCGACCGACGAGTTCCATTTTATCGGCTTCCTCCCACACAAGCCCGGACAGCGACGCAAACGGCTTGAAGCCTTGAGCGCTTTCGCCGGGACGTTGGTGCTCTACGAGTCGCCGTATCGCGTGGAAAAGCTGCTGAGCGAGCTGGCCGGGGTTTTTCCGCAACGCACGGTGGTGCTGGCGAGGGAACTGACGAAAAAGTTCGAAGAGTTTCTGCGCGGGACTCCGGCGCAGTTGCTGGAGATTGCCCGGCAGCGATCGCTGAAAGGGGAGTTCGTCGTGCTGATCGGCCCGGACAACGAAGGAGTGAACAAGGCGAAGCCTGAAGCTTGAAATCCGCAATCCGCAATCCGCAATCCGAAGGCCTTCGGCCAATTTTACTTGTCTTCCGCCCGGCAAAGGCATTTCATGCTTTGCGTCTTAAGCGCAAAGCGAAGTGAGCCGAAACAGACCCGCAACGCCTCGCCCCATGACAACCAGAGAACACACAGCATTCTATGGCGACCAAACTATTCGTCGGAAACATCGACTACAACGTCACGGAGAATGATCTCCAGGACCACTTCGCCAAGGCGGGCACCGTGGTTTCAGTCAACATCGTCCAGGATCGCACGACCGGAAAATCTCGAGGCTTTGGCTTCGTGGAAATGTCCACGGCGGAGGAAGCGCAGAAAGCCATCGCGGAACTTCATCAGAAAGAGCTCGGGGGTCGTCGTTTGACGGTGAACGAGGCGCGTCCGATGGAGGAGCGCCCGCGCGGGGGCGGAGGCGGGGGCTATCGCGGGGGTGGTGGAGGCGGTGGCCGCGGCGATGATCGCGGCCGGCGTTGAACGCCTAAATAAATTTCCCCGGATTCAAAATCCCCCGCGGATCAAGGGCGTCTTTCACCCGGCGGTGTAATTCGCGCACGCCGGCGTCGGCCGCCTGGGGCCACCAGCGTTTTTTCGCCAAGCCAATGCCATGTTCGCCGGTGATGGCCCCACCCCAGGCGAGGACTTGCCGGAAGAGGTCATCCAGCGCGGCTTGCGCCCGGGCGTCGCTGTCTGGCCGCGTGCGGTCGACCATGATGTTCACGTGAATGTTGCCGTCTCCGGCGTGGCCAAAGGCGGCGACAGGCAGGCCGTGTTTCTTTTGCAGCTTTGCGCTGAATTCGAAGAGATCCTCCAGCCGCCCCCGGGGCACGACGATGTCCTGGTTCAGCTTGGTCAGACCCGTGTCGCGCAGCGAGTAGGAAAATTCGCGACGCAATCGCCAGAGCTTCTCGCAAGCGGCATGGCCGATGGCCCGATCCACAAAGAGCGGTTTGGCCCGGCGCAGGACCCGTTCCAGGTCCCGGATTTCCCGCCGCACGGATGCTTCCTGGCCGTCGAGTTCCACGATGAGGAGCGATTGACAGCCTTCGAGTTGCCGGCTGCCGCTGCGCTGGCGCGCCGCGGCCAGGGTGAAGGAATCGGCCACCTCCAGCGCGCAGGGGAGGAATCCGGCGCGGAAAATTTGCCCGATGGCCCAGGTGGCGGCCCGCGTGGAGTCGAACCCGACGGCGAGGCAGGCGCGCGCAGGGGGCAGGGGCAGGAGCTTGAGCGTGGCCTCGGTGACCACCCCCAACAACCCTTCGGATCCGACGAACAACCGGTGCAGATCGAAGCCGGTCTTGTTTTTGTGCGTGCGGCTGCCGAGACGGACCCGGGAGCCGTCCGCCAACGCCACTTCCAATCCCAGCACGTAGTCGCGGGTAACGCCGTATTTCAGGCACCGCGGCCCGCCGGCGTTGGTGGCGATGTTGCCCCCAAGCGTGCAATCCGCCCGGCTCGCCGGGTCGGGCGGATAAAAAAGTCCGCGCTTCTCGACCGCCGCTTGCAACGTCTCCGTGATCACGCCCGGCTCGATTACCGCGACGAAATCCTCCGCGTTGATTTCCTTGATCCGCTTCATCCGCTCGAGCGAGAGCACCACGCCGCCGCAGCTCGGGACACAACTGCCGACATAACCATAGCCGGTGCCCCGCGCCGTCACCGGTATGCGATGCTCGTGCGCGAAGCCAAGCACCGTCGAGACCGAGCTGGCGGATCGGGGCAACGCCACCGCGTCGGGCCGGTGCGTGGCAAACCACTTGTCGCCGGAGAACCTTTCGCAGAAGGCTTTTTCCAGCCGGAGTTCGCCGGGCGGAAGTAGCTTTTTCAGACGGGTGAGCGCTTGGGTCCAGGGGGTCATGAATTGAGTCGTTGAAGCGTTCAAGCGTTGAGGTGATGAAACGTTGAATCGTTAAAACGTTAAAACGTTAAATCGTTAAAACGTTAAATCGTTAAAACGCGGCAGGGTCGAGTGGCCAGGCGCGCCACGCTTCATTCTCCGGTCGAATCCTTCGATTCGATCAGCTCGCGCGCGTCCTCGGCCTCCTCGGGGGGCACTTGCACCAGGATGCCTCCGGCGGCCAACGCATAGCCATCCAGGCTGAGCGCGGAAAGTTCATGCGTGACCGTGGGGTGAAGGTCAGCCGCTTCCAGGCGCGAGCGGATGACTTGCGCGTCCATCGGATTGAGCGCTTTGAATACTGTAACGAGTGGCATAAGATTTACTTTCGTATGCCAGATTGTGAGTCCGCGCGCAAGGACACTTACCACGACGCCCGACCGATCCTCAGGCGGCCGCGGCGACTTTCAAATCCGCAAAAAGGATGATGCCGGCGCCGGTCTGCAACAGGCTTTGCACCTGCACCTGCACCTGCTGACCGACGAGCGTTTGCGCGCCGTTGACCACCACCATCGTGCCGTCGTTCAAGTAACCCACCCCCTGGCCCTTGTCCTTGCCTTCGCGGGCGATGCGCAGATTGAAGCTGTCGCCCGGCAGCACGGCGGGCTTCAAGGCGGCCGCGAGATTGTTCAGGTTCACATGCGAGACCGACTGCAGTTCGGCAATCTTGCCGAGGTTGAAGTCGTTGGTGAACAGCTTGGCTTCCAAAGCGCGGGTCAGCTTGAGGAGCTTGGCGTCGACTTCCTTTTCCTCGGCGAAATCCATTTCGTGGATGCGCACTTCACTGCGCGGGTTCTGGCGAATGCGGTTGAGGATGTCGAGTCCCCGTCGGCCACGGGCGCGTCGCGTGTTTTCGGAGGAGTCGGCGATCACTTGCAATTCCTGCAGGACAAACTTCGGGACGACGATAATACCCTCGACGAAGCGGTTTTCGATGAGGTCGGCGATGCGCCCATCGATGATGGCGCTGGTATCGAGCACGATTAGGTTGTCCGGCTTGTTCTGCGAGCGAAACCGGATGTAAGGGATGAGCAGGGAGAAATCCTCCTTGTTGCTGCGCATGGCCAGGATCATCCCCAGGTAACCGAAGCCCAGGAACAGGCCGAGCCGGATGAGCCAGCGCGTCTTTTCCTCCGCATAGATGAACAGTTGGGTGCGATCCATCAGCCAGGCGACGATGGTCCCCAGGAGCAGCCCGAAAGTGGCGGCGGAAAAGGCGCGCAACGAAAAGCCCTTGAGCATCTGGTCCAGTCCGATGAGCAACCCGCCCAGGCTCAGGCCGATGCCCAGGCCATAAAGACCGCCATGGATGATCTCCGGCCGGTACTGGCTCACCGCGTAACCGGCCACGGCGCACAGCAACAAAAAGAAGGTTCGGATGACCCAAAGTGACATAATCTGCCAGACGGTTATCGGCGGAATCCGGAGTAACTCAACCTACTTTCCGGCCTTGGGCTTCTTCGGTTTATAGAGCAGGCCGTAATTAGCCACGTTGCTGGCGGCGGTGGCCAGATTGGCCAACGTGTTGGAGAAATTGAAGCGCAACTGTTCATCCTGGAGCAGACTGCCCGCCACCCCTTTGCCGGTTTCCAGGTCCTTGGTCAGCGTGCCGATCGTCCGCGCCGCCTCCTCCAGATTGCTCACCGCGGCGGAAATGCCGGTGCGGTTTTCCCGGACCGTCTGGCGCAGGTCGCCGGCCAGGCTCTTCAGTTCTTCGGAAAAGTGGACCAGGTTGGTCAGGGAGGTGGCCACGGGCGCGCTGTTGGTCACCACCAGCCAGTTGAGGTTTTCCACCAACCCGTCGGCCCGCTCCGAAACATTCCGGAATCGGTCGATGCCCGCGGCCAGGTTGTTGAGGGTCGGTTCGTTGAGCAGGAGGTTGTTCACGCGGGTGATGGCTTCGTTGAGCACGCGGGCGGTTTGATCGATGCGCTGGATGAAACCCACGGTGGAGCGGGCCACTTCCTGGAGATTAAAAGGCGGCGCGCACTCCACTTCGTCGCCATCCTTGAGCACCGGTGCTTTGTTCTCCGTCGGGTAAATCACCACATACTGGTCGCCCAGCAGGCCAACCTGTTCGACGACGAACCGGGCGTCGCGATGAACCTGGTAGCGCTTGTGAATTCTCAGCAGGATGGTCACCCCTTTGCCCTCTTGCGCCAGTTCGGTCCCGGCGACGCTGCCGACGGCCACGCCGGAGATCAGCACGGCGGAGCGAGCCTTGAGTCCGCCGACGTTGTCCGCCCGCAGCCGCAGTGAGTAGACCGGCGTCAGCCAGGTCATCCCTTTGCTGAAAACCAGCAGCAACGCCGCCGCCAGGATCAGGGCGACGACGACAAACGCACCAACTCGTCCGGCATAGCGTGATTCATTCATAGGCGGGATGGGAAAGGTCGGCTCTTCATCGCGGAACGGTCAGTTCGCTGGCATCGGAAATGCCCTGCACGAACCGGCGCACAATCGGGTCCGCCGAGCCGAAGATCGCCTCCGGGGTGCCCTCGGCGTAAATGCGCCCTTCGTGCAGCATGAGAATGCGGCGCGCGATGCGACCGGCGCTGCGCATGTCATGCGTGACGGCCAGAGAAGTCACTTTCAGGCGCTGGCAAATCCGAATGATCAACTGGTCGATGCTGTCGGCCACGATCGGATCCAATCCCGTGGTCGGCTCATCGTAGAGGATGATCTCCGGCTTGTAGACGATGGCGCGAGCCAACCCGACCCGTTTGCGCATCCCCCCCGACAACGCGCCGGGCATCTTCTCCTGGATGCCGGGCAGGTCCACCATCTCGAGGGCTTCGCAGACTTTCAAGGCCATTTCCTTGTCGGTCCATTGGCGCGATTGGCGCAGGGAAAACGCGACATTCTCCGCCACCGTCAACGAATCGAACAGCGCGGCGCCCTGAAAGAGCATGCCGAACTTGCGCCGCACCTTGAGCAATTGTCGCTCGTTCATCCCCGTCAGGCTTTGGCCATCCACCAGCACCTCGCCTGCGTCCGGCTGGAGCAGGCCGATGAGATGTTTCAGCAGGATGCTCTTGCCGCCGCCGCTCCGGCCGATAATGACGACGGTTTCCCCGCTGTCCACGTGCAGGTTCACCCCTCTCAGCACCGGCTGCGACCCGAAGCTTTTCCGCACGTCACGCGTCTGGATCATGCGTGCGCCAGCAGGCGGTTGAGAAAGAGCGTCAGGAAAAAGTTGCTGACCAGGATGGTGATCGAGGAATAAACGACCGCTTCGGTCGTGGCCCGGCCCACGCCCTGCGCCCCTTCCAGGCAGCTCATGCCCTTGTAGCAACTGACCAAACCGATCATGGCGCCATAGACCACCGACTTGATCAGGCCGGTGATCGCGTCCTCCGGCGCCGTATAGGTGACCATGTGGCTCCAGGTATAGCTGGCTTCGATGTTGAGAAAGCCAACCGCGACGCCATAGCCGGCCCCGATGCCGACGACAATCGATTCCGCGGTGAGCAACGGCATGGCCAGGACGATCGCCAGGATGCGAGGCACCACCAGGTAGTCGACCGGATGGGTGGCCAGGGTGCGCAAGGCGTCGATTTGTTCAGTCACCCGCATCGTGCCCAATTCGGCCGCCAACGCCGCGCCGACCCGGCCCGCGACCATCAAGGCGGTGAGCACCGGCCCCAGTTCACTGCACATCGAAACGCTCACCACCGCCAGGGTGGCGGTGTCCATGCGGACTTTGTGGAACTGGAAATAAGTTTGCGCGGCCAGGACCATGCCGGTGAACGCGCCCGTCACCAGCACCACCGCCTGCGATTTCACCCCCAGGTAGTAAAGCTGATAGGTCAAGTCGTGCCCACTGGTGCGATGTCCGAAGAGCGAACAGAGCACTTCCTTGGCGAACAAAGTCAGTCGCCCCATGCCTTGCGTCCAGCGGAAGACCCGATTATAGGCGTCGCGGATCATCGTGCGGCGTGTTTGTAGCAGGGCCTGCGCGGCGTTGGCGAGTGTTTGCTTCAGTTGGCCGGGACGAACCGCTGCAGCAGCAACGCCAAGGCGAACAGGACGAGGAAAATCGCCGCCACCATCGGCGATCCTTCCCACACCGAGAGCAGATCGACCAGTGGGATCCCGGCCAGGAGACCGCTGACACAGCGCCCGAGATTGCGCTGGGCCGACCACAGCGCGAATCCGAGGCAGCGCAGGAGCCAACCCGCCAGCACACCGCTGAGCAACATCGAACGCAGCTCATGCTCGCCCCGGTTCACGATGAAGGCCAGGACCAGCGGCGCGGCGAGCACCAGGCACGGCCAGAAGCGGACCGACGCCAGCGTGCCTTCCTTCCGCGCCAGGTAGCTCAGCCCGATGATGTAGGCGGCCATCACCAGCGCGCTCCATATGGCCAGGCCCGTCACTCCCTCCCGGCCGGTCGACGCGGCCAGCAGGATGAGTAACCCGCGGCAGGCCGCCATCAGGAAAGGCGAAAAGGCGAAGATCTTATGCACCGCATCGTAGACCAGAATTGTCACCGCCAGCAGCAGGGCAAAAATCGTCGTGGTCTCGCTGAACAGAAACAGGCAAGCCAGCCCCGCCCCCAGCCAGGCGAAACCCCAGCCCCAAACCGTCTCCAGGCGGATCGCGCCGGAAGGGATCGGGCGTTCGGGCCGGTGTTGCCGGTCGAACTGGGCATCGAAGGCGTCGTTCAGGTACATGCCGGCGACGTAAAGGCAGGTGCCGCCTAAGCAGAGCAGGCCAAACCGGCGCCCATCACCGCCGCCGCTCAGGAGCCAACCGGCCAGACAATTGGACCAGACGGTGGGGACATTGGAAACACGGCCGAGCAGCAGGAAGGTGCGCAGTGTGGGCATCGGGATTTTCCCAGAGTTGTCAGCGGTTGATTAACCAACGGCGCCGTTCTTCCCGTGATTGGGCCGGCCGCCGCTGCCACTTCATAACCCGAAAGCAGGATGGGTTGACAACTCTCAAGTCGATTCAGCGCCGCAACGCGCCCTCGGCCAGCCCGGCTTCGCGCAACCGCGCCAGCGTCCACTCATACTCGCAGACCAACTGGTCGACGACCTGGCGATTCTTCAGTTCGGGCGGCAGGACTTCCCAGGTGTAAGTTTCCATCTCGAAATGGGCGCAACGCCGCGGATCCTGGCGCAGCACTTCCAGCACCCCGGCCATGTGATCCTGGGTAGTGCCGAACAGCCGCGTCGGCGGACTGTGCAGCGGGATGTGGAAGTGGATCCGCCATTCCTCCCCTGGCTCCGGCGCCTGCGCCGCGGCATGGTGCAGCGCCACGTCCAGGTCCCGGTAGCGCTCCAGCCGGCCATCGGGCGCGCGGGCCACCACCTGGTGGAAATAGATGTCGTCGACGAATGCCTTGAGCGCCCCGCGCACCTCCGGCGTCGGCCACACCTTCAAGGCCGAACTGAGATGGATCTTGCTGACCCTGACCTGGTGCTGGCGCAACCGGGCCAGCGCGGCCGCGGGTTGCTCGAACTCGACCGCCAGGTGGCAGCAGTCGTAATTGACGCCGAGATGATCCTCCAGCCGCAGGTCGCCCGGACGCTGGGCCCGCAGCAACTCGAAAAACTTCACCGTCTCCTCGCTGGTTTCGAGGTAGCAGAGCGGCTCCGGCTCCAGGCCGAGATGGAGCGGTTTGCCGGTGCGACGGGTGAGCCGCTCGAGGTGCTCCACACAACGCCAGAGATTGGCGGCCGCTTCGTTCACCTGGCGCGGGTGCTGGATGAATTCCTTGAACGACACCGGCACGGTGCTGACACTGCCGGCCATGCCCGCGGGAACGATTTCGGCCAGCAAATCAAAGAGCAGCACCGTGTAGTCGAGCCGCTCGCGCGTCGTCCAGTCCGGCGCATAGACTTGTTCCTTCACCCGGGCGCCGTGGAACGTCCCGTAGGGAAACCCGTTGATCGTAAAAACGTAACAGTCCTGCTGTTCGAGCCATTTCTGGAAGGCCAGCAGGGTGGCGCGATCCTGTAGCTCGCGCGCCGCCTGGGCCCCCAGCCGCAGCCCGATCCCGTAAGGCTGGCCCGGTGAAACCCGATCCCGTACGGCCAGCGTCTGTTTTTGCAGCGCTTCGAAAGTCTGGGGCCAATTCTCCCCGCGATGAATATTCGTGCAGTAGGCGAGATGCAGGCCATGCTTGAGTTTCATCCGGCCGATTGAACAACAAAGGCGCACCGGGGCGAAGACGAAAACAGGGTTGCCTTGCGAAAAGCTCTCCGCCCATCATGTCGGGGGATGACGTCCGCGGACAAAATCATTTCCTGGGAACAATTGCCGGCCTGGCGGGCCGCGCTGCGCGCCCAGGGCCGAAAACTGGTTGTCACCAACGGCTGCTTCGACTTGCTGCACCGCGGACATGTCACCTATCTGGAAGCGGCCCGGTCCCAGGGGGACGTCCTGCTGGTCGGGGTCAATGACGATGCCAGCGTGCGTCTGATCAAAGGCCCCCATCGGCCGGTCAATGCCGAGGCGGACCGCGCCGCCGTCCTCGCGGCGCTGCAAAGCGTCGATGCCGTCTGTGTCTTCACCGAGCGCAACGCCCTGCGCTTTCTCGCCACGGTCGAGCCGGACGTTTACGTCAAGGGCGGCGATTACACCCTCGAGACGATCAACCAGGAGGAGCGGCGTCTGGTCGAGCAACTCGGCGGCAAAATTGTGGTGCTGCCGGGTGTTCCCGGAAAGTCCACCACCGCGGTGCTGGATAAGATCTCGCGGCGATGAATGGACGACGCCGATGAGCCGCCCGCTGACGAGCAAGAAAGGCCCCCACGCCGATGGGGAGGAGGAGAGCAGCCCGACGGCTTTTGTGCGCCGCGCCTCGACCGCGGAAGCGCGCCGGCTGGCCGAGGACGCCGCCCGCGAGAAAAACTGGAAGCGTTGGGGACCGTACCTCGCCGAACGCCAGTGGGCCACGGTGCGCGAGGATTATTCGCCGGACAGCACTTGTTGGGAATATTTTCCCCACGACCATGCGCGCAGCCGCGCCTATCGCTGGGGCGAGGACGGCCTGCTCGGCATCACCGATCGCGAGTGCCGCCTCTGCTTCGCCCTGGCGCTGTGGAATGGCCGGGATCCGATCCTCAAGGAGCGCCTTTTTGGCCTGACGGGGAACGAGGGGAACCACGGCGAAGACGTCAAGGAGCGCTATTTCTACCTGGACTCGACGCCCACCCATTCCTACATGAAGGCGCTCTACAAGTATCCGCAGGCCGAGTTTCCCTACACACGGCTGGTGGAGGAGAACCGGCGGCGCGGCAAGAGCAGCCCGGAATTCGAGTTGGACGACACCGGGCTGTTCGATGACGGCCGTTACTTCGACGTGCTGGCGGAATACGCGAAGCATGAACCGGACGACGTGTTGATTCGGATCACCGTGGCCAATCGCGGCCCCGCCGGGGCGACGCTCCACCTGTTGCCGACGCTCTGGTACCGCAACTGCTGGTCGTGGGGTTGCACGCAGGAAGGTTGCAACCTGCGCCCGCGCCTGCGCCTGGAAAAGTTGGGCAGCCGCGTCAGCGGTTCGCACGAGAGCCTCGGGACGTTCCTTCTGGCCATCGGCCCGGACCCGGACGGCCAGCAACCGCCGGTGCTCTTCACGGAGAACGAGACCAACCTGCGCCGTCTCTGGGGCGCAGGCCAAGGTGGCGCATTCGCCAAAGATGCGTTCCACGAATACGTGATCCAGGGGAACCCGGCGGCGGTCAATCCCAAGGGGATCGGCACCAAGGCCGCCGCCCATTATGTCCTCCGCGTGCCCGGGGGCGAGTCCCGGACGGTCTGCCTGCGCCTCTACCATGAGGCGGCGGGGCCGGAACACCCGTTCGGCAGCGACTTCGAACGGATCTTTGCGCAGCGTCTCCGGGAGGCGGATGAGTTTTATGACGCGCTCTCCCCACCGGGACAACACGAAGCGGAGCGATGCGTCGTGCGGCAAGGCTACGCCGGCCTGCTCTGGACCAAGCAATTTTATCACTACGTCGTGGCGGATTGGCTCGACGGCGACCCCGGCCAACCGCCGCCTCCGGAGAGTCGCCAGAGCGGTCGGAATGCCGATTGGAGACATTTGTTCAGCCGTGACGTCATCTCCATGCCGGACAAGTGGGAGTACCCGTGGTTCGCGGCGTGGGACCTGGCGTTTCACATGATCCCGATGGCCCGGCTCGACGGGAAGTTCGCCAAGGAACAGTTGGGCCTTTTTTTGCGGGAATGGTACATGCATCCCAACGGTCAGATTCCCGCTTACGAATTCGCCTTCGGCGACGTCAATCCGCCGGTGCACGCCTGGGCGGCCTGGCGCGTTTACAAGATCGCCAACCAGGCCGGAGAACGGGACCGCGATTTCCTGGAGAGCGTTTTCCAAAAGCTCCTGCTCAATTTCACCTGGTGGGTCAACCGCAAGGACACGCGCGGCAGGAACTTGTTTTCCGGCGGCTTTCTCGGCCTGGACAATATCGGCGTGTTCGACCGCTCGAAACCGCTGCCGACCGGAGGCCAGTTGCAGCAGGCCGATGGCACCGCCTGGATGGCTTTTTACTGCGCCACCATGCTGAGCATCGCGCTGGAGCTGGCGCGCGACGGCGAGCGGATTCATCCCGCCTACGAAGACATGGCCTCCAAGTTCTTCGAACACTTCGTCCAGATTAGCGATGCCATGCATACGGTCGGTGGCACCGGCCTGTGGGACGAGGAAGATGGCTTCTACTACGACCAGATCCAATTCGATCATCACGTCGTGCCGCTCAAGACCCGTTCGCTGGTGGGCCTGCTGCCGCTCATCGCCGTGGAAGTGCTCGAAGAACCGACCTGCCGGATGCTCCCGGGCTTTTACAAACGGATGAGCTGGTTTCTCAAACATCGCCCCGACTTGTCCCGACATATCTCCTATTGCGAAGTGTCCACCCGGCACGGCCATCGACTGCTGGCCATCCCGTCGTGCCAACGGCTCCAGCGCGTGCTTCGTTACCTGCTCGACGAACAGGAGTTCCTCTCGCCCTACGGCATCCGCTCGGTCTCGAAATTTCATGAGACTCATCCGTATGAATTTCATGCCGGCGGCCAGGTGCATCGGGTCGCTTATGAGCCCGGGGAATCGACCAGCGGCCTCTTCGGGGGGAACTCGAACTGGCGCGGACCGATCTGGTTGCCGACGAACTATCTCCTGATCGAAGCGCTCGAACGCTATTACCACTATTACGGCGAGGCCTTCAAAGTGGAGTGCCCGACGGGTTCGGGCAAACTCATGAACCTGGAGCAGGTCGCCCGCGAGCTGGCGCGCCGCCTGGCCAGCATCTTCCTGCCGGACTCCGCCGGCCGCCGCCCTTGCCACGGCAACGATCCGAGGTGGGCCATTGACCCGCACTGGCGTGACCTGGTGCTGTTCCACGAATATTTTCACGCCGATACCGGCAAAGGATTAGGGGCAAGTCACCAGACCGGTTGGACGGCGTTGGTCATCCGGCTGATCAAGGACGTGGCGCGGGGACGCCGCTTGTAGTCCCGCCTTTAGGCGGCACGGGCGGGCTGAAGCAGGGACCAGGAACCGGCTAGATTGATAACTGGTAACTGGTAACTGGTAACTGGTAATCGAAAACAGAATCACGCTCGGGATGAGCTTCTGAAAATCACCAGTGACCAGTGACAAGTTACCAGTGACAAGTCGGTTCATGGGGAGGTCCTTGTTCCTTTTGGACCTGCTCAGCGGCCATGAACCGTGGCGGAGTACGCAATCCGCAATCAGGAGGTTCGTGGAAAGGGAACACCTCAAAAATTTGACGTGAGTTGGGGCCACGAACCGGACCGCCGCCGGTCCCGCAGGCATGTACGATTTACGATCTACGATTTACGAGCGCCGCGCAGATGGCCGGGCGTGCGAATCGCGTAGAGCCGCGATCGCTCCATCGGAAGCTCGTAAATCGTACATCCTACATCGTAAATCGTAAATCGCTGGGCCCGAGAGACCGCCCGGTCCGAATCGCCAGGTTGGTAGAAAGCCTTTACGCCTCGTCGTCCCCGTAGTAAAGCACCTCTGGACATGCTAGGATCCTCATCGATCGAACGACGACAAAGTATGAACCTGTCATTAATTCCGTGTGGGACGGCGGCGGCAGTCCTGGCCATGCTGTGGGCGGTTTGTCCGGCCGACGGTGACGGGCTCGATGCGCGCTTGGCCACCAACGCCCCGCCAAAGGCCTGGAACATGAAAGATAAAGTGATTAAAACCCAGGAAGAATGGAAAAAGCAGCTCACCCCGGAGCAATTCAAGGTCACCCGAAAAAAGGGCACCGAGCGCGCGTTTACCGGCGAATATTGGAACAATCACCAGCCGGGCGTTTACCAATGCGTCTGCTGCGGCCTTGACCTCTTCAGCTCCGAGCACAAGTTCGAGTCCGGCACCGGGTGGCCAAGTTTCTACCAGCCCATCCTCAAGGAAAACGTGATGACCGCGCCCGACAACTCCCTCTTCACCCGCCGGACGGAAGTGCTTTGTCCCCGGTGCGACGCCCATCTCGGCCACGTCTTCGACGATGGCCCGGCCCCGACCGGCCTGCGTTATTGCATGAATTCGGCCGCGCTCAAGTTTGTGAAAAAGCCGTGAACCTTCTCCGGGGGGCGAATCTCTACGATTGAGCACATCAACTCTCGAGCCAGGAGGCGCGGGCCATTGAACGCAAAAACCAGGGACGAGCCATGATCGCCACACAAATTCGCCAGAAGGATGCCGTCTTCTATTTCGCTTCGTATCCGTCGGAAAAACTGCTGACCAACGTGCGTTTCATCAGCCGCTTTTACGATGAGGAGGGCGGATCGATCCAACCGGAGGAAGTCGCGGAGGACGACGACGTCGCCCAGTTTATCGCCCGCATCGAGCGGAGTGAAAAGGCATTCCAGCGGCAACTCTCCCGCTCGAAGGTCCGCAGCATCCGCAATTTTTACGAGACGGCCGTCACCCAGCCACCCATTCCCGGAACGGTCCTGCTCTTCACGCCGCAAAAGCTCCAGTTCGAGCCGTGGAGCGACGACAGCGGCATCGGCCGGTTGCGGGATCCGGAAGATAGATTTCTCATCATCGACGGGCAGCACCGCCTCGCCGCGTTGCAGTTCTACGAGCGCACCCATCCGGACGAGGCGAAGAACATCCAGGTCCCCTGCGTCATCTTTGACGGCCGCAGCGAGGATTTCGCCACCGAGATGTTCGTCATCATCAATTCGACCCCCACGCGCATCAACAAGAGTCACCTGGTCGATCTCTATGAGCGGGTCTCCTGGGCGGAACCGGACCGGCGCTTTGCCGCGCACATCGTCGAGATGCTTTACCGCGAAGCGGACAGCCCGTTGCGTTACCGGATCAACCGCCTGGGCGGCCGCAGCAAACAGGAAAAATGGATCCTCCAGGCCGAGTTATTCAACGAAATCCACCGCTGGGTCAAACAGGCCTGGACGGAAATTGAACCGGAAGGAACCGATAAGCGCGGGGCCGCGCGTTATTACGGCCTGGTCCGCGATTTCCTCAAGGCCGCCGCCACGGTCTGGGGTCCCGCCTGGGGCGACCCCGGTTACATGGTCACCAAACCGGTCACGCTCAAGGCGCTCATCCGGGTCTGCGCCGACCTCACCGCCCAGGAATCAGGCACTGCGGACAATCGCATCAGTCGGTGGCGCGAACGGCTCGCGCCGTGGACCGAGCAGGTGCGGGCTTTTCGCAACGAAGGTTTTTACGAGCGGTTCCCCGCGAAAGGCCAGGTGGAACGGGTGGCCCGGATTCACCGCGAACTCGCCCGCGTCGCCGGCATCCCGCCGCGCCGTCGCCGCTCATAGTCCCGCCTCGTTCGTAGTCCCGCCTAAATGCGGGACTACGAACGAGGCCTCTCCACCGCGATCGCCCAGTTGGGCAGGCCGGCGATGGGGAATAGTTTGGAAGTGCTCGACCAGGCCACTTTCTTCACCGAACCGTCCCGGCAAGTGATCTGCCACTCCCAGTCACGGTAATCGCCCTCGCGCCGTGTGTGCTGGTCCAGGATTTGCGCGCGGTATTTGTCGTTTGGAAAAAGCAGTTTGAACCCCTGCGGATGCCCGACGATTTCCTCGGCCTTGTAGCCGGTGAGCCGTTCACATTCGCGGTTCCAGGCCACCAGCACTTTGCGCTCGTCCCAGGCCGCCACCATCACGGGGATATGCTCGAAGAACCGGAGCAGACGCGTTTCGCTCTCGCGCAGGGAGATCTCCAACTCTTTGAGCGCGGTGATGTCCGTGAAGGTGAGGACGGCACCGTCGATTACATTATCAATGGTCCGGTAAGGCATGATGCGCATGAGGTACCAGCGCTGGTCGGTCGTCTGCACCTGGGCTTCCTTGAAGGCCAGGGTCTGGATCACCTCCCGGACATCGCTGACCAGGGCGGCGTATTTGAGTTTGGGCACGACGTGGTCGATCGGCCGGCCCAGGTCGCCCGGGATGAGATTAATAATCTTGGTCGCCTGCGGGGTGTAGCGCTTGATCCTGACCTCGTTGTCGAGAAAGATGGTCGCGATTTCGGTGCTGTTGAGCAGGTTCTTCATGTCGTTGCCGGCCTGCGACAGTTCGTCCACTTTGGCCTGCAACTCGCTGTTCACCGTGACCAGTTCTTCGTTGAGCGACTGCAATTCCTCTTTCGAAGTGGTCAGTTCCTCGTTGGTGCTTTGGATTTCCTCGTTGGTGGACTGGAGCTCTTCGTTGGTGGATTTGAGTTCCTCCTGGGAAGTCTCCATCTCCTCGTTGGCCGATTGGAGTTGTTCGCGGGTGTGTTTGAGTTCGCGCTCCAACTCCCCGATCTGCGAGCGGTAGTGGCGGGCGGCGGCAGAGGAGGTCTTGTCGGGCGGCGCGGTGGGCTGGGTGGCGACTTCCGTGAACACCACCAGCAGCAATCCGCGCAACAGTTCCGGATCGGAGAGCGGCCGCACCGTGAGTTGGAGGAAAACGAATCCGCCGTTACACCGCACCTTGACCCCGCGCGCGGTGACCTCGCGCTGCTGCGAGGTGGCTCGGCGCAGAATCGCCCCCAATTCATGGCGCAAGCCTTCGCGCGCCATCGCCAGGACATTCAGGTTGGCTTTGCCCGGCGAGGGCTCGAGGTATTTGCCGGTGCGGCCGCTGACGTAAATGATGTCGCCGCTGGCGTTGACGACGACGGCGGCCGGGGCGAAGGACTCCAGGAGCAGGCGCTGGGCGAGGCCCGGCAGGGAAGCGTCGGCGTCTTTGGCGGCCCGCGCCTCGGCCCGCGGCGGCGCGGTCGGCTGTGAGACCAGCGACGAGGGCAGTTCCGCCATCGCGTTGCGGGCCGAGACACTTTCTTTCCGAGTAAAAATTTTCCACTGATTGTCCACCACCGCGAAATGGTCGGAGGAGGAGCCGATCGATTCGGACGATCCCAGCATGAGGATGCCGCCGGGGTTGAGGGAGAAATGGAAAAGGGGCAGCAATCTTTTCTGCAATTCAGCGGTGAAATAAATGAGCAGGTTACGGCAGCAGAGCAGGTCGAGTTTGGTGAAGGGTGGATCCATGATGAGATTCTGCGTCGCGAAGATTATCATCTGGCGAACTTCCTTGCCGATGCGATAGCGCCCGTCCTCCTTCGTAAAGAACCGTTGCAGCCGTTCGGGCGAAACATCCGCTTCGATGCTGCCCGAATACAGCCCCTGCCGGGCGACTTCGATGGCCTCAACGTCGATGTCCGTCGCGAACATCTCGATCTTGATGTTCCCCCTGGCCTTGAGTTTGTCGAGACTCTCCCGCAGGACGATGCCCATGGAGTAAGCCTCTTCGCCGGTCGAGCACCCGGGCACCCAGACGCGCAGTGTATTGCGACGCGGATGGTTCTTCAGCAGGAGCGGAATCGCCTTCTCCTGGAGCGCCTCGAAGGCCTCCGGGTCGCGGAAGAAGTTCGTCACCCCGATGAGCAATTCCCGGAAGAGCAGCTTGGTCTCTTCCGGATGTTCCTGGAGGTAACGGAGGTATTGGGCCAGATGATGATGATTGTGCACGGCCATGCGCCGCTCGAGCCGACGATAGACCGTGTTCTTCTTGTAGAACGAAAAATCGTGCCCGGTCTGCGCGCGGAGCTGGACAAACACTTTGTGCAGGATGCCGGTGGCTTTGTCGGTGGCGGAAAGCGGTTGCCGGGTGCCGCTGGCGGCATGCCGGGCGTACTTCATGAGCTTGGCCGGCAACGCGGACGCCGGCGCCACGAAGTCGGCCAGCCCGGTCTCGATGGCGCTGCGGGGCATCCCCTCGAATCTGGCGGTGCGGGCATCCTGCACCAGGACCAGGCCAAGGTTGTCCTTGATGGCCCTGAGGCCCAGGCTGCCATCCATGCCCATGCCCGAAAGAATGATCGCGATGGCCCGACCCCGCTGGTCCTTGGCCAGCTGCTGGAAGAAAAAATCAATCGGCATGCGCGACCCGCGAGGGCTGCCCGGCTCCAGAAGGTGCAGCCGCCCACGCTTAATCGACAGGTCTGCGTTGGGCGGGATCACGAAAACGCAGTTCGGCCGTACTTTCATGCCCTCCTCGGCTTGCTGGACTTTCATCGTGGTGGAACGTCTCAGCAATTCCGGCAGCAGCGCCTTGTGGGTGGGATCCAGATGAGCCACCAGGACAAATCCCATGCCGCTGTCGGGCGACAGATGCCGGAAAAATTCCTCGCACGCCTCCAACCCTCCCGCCGAGCTGCCCAGTCCGACGATATGCGAAGGTGTTCCGACGTTGCCGTCGCGGGATCGCGCCCCTTTCCGGGTCGAGCAGGTGGCGGCCTTGGCGGGCCGGGGCGAGGCGGGCCTTTTCAAGTTGACCTTCATCGCCTTCATCTCGCGCAGAATCGGGAGGATCCCTGCCTCCGCGCAAGCTCAATCAGCCGGAGACGATCCGCGATGGCCAATCCCAACTCAGTGCGGCCGCTCGCTGGCCAGGGGACCTTCCTGCGCATGGAGCCAGCCACGGCGCAAGGCGTAGCGCACCATTTCCGTGCGGCCGTGCAGGCCCAGTTTTCTTCCGAATCGGCCTTTGTAGGATTCAATGGTTTTGGGGCTGAGCGAGAGTTTGCTGGCAATTTCCTTGTTGGTGTGGCCCCAGGCGATCAAGCGCAGCACCGATTCCTCCCGATCCGTCAGGTGGCCCGGGGCCCTTTTTCGCGGGGAAGTCAGCTTGGCCAACTCATCGCAGAGCGCCCGGGTCGCCAGGGCGGAGTCGAAATAGACGCCACCGCTGGCCACCTTGCGGATGGCTCGGAGCAATTCGTCGCCGGCCGATCGTTTCAAGACGTAACCGGCGGCCTTGGCTTTGACCAGTTCGCGCAGGTAGCTCTCGTCTTCGTGCATGGTCAAGGCCAACACCTTGACCTCGGGACAATCCCGATGCAGCACCTCGGCGGCCTTGAGACCACTCATTTCCGGCATGGAGAGGTCCAACACGACTACGTCCGGCTTGAGGGTCCGGGCCCGCTGACAGGCTTCGCGCCCGTCGGCCGCTTGCGCCACGACTTGCATGTCGCGCTGCGAGTTGATCCGCAGCATGAGGCCCTCACGCATGATGCTGTGATCGTCGGCCAATAGAACGCGAATTTTTTTCATAAATCTCCAAGTCCCGAACCGGCTCCGTCGCCACCGGAATGCGCACGAAGACAGTCGTGCCGGACCCGCGGGATGATTCGATGTTGACGGTCCCGCCGGCCAGGGTGGCCCGCTCCCGCATGCCCAAAAGCCCCACATGGCCCTGGGCATCCGGACTGCGGTTGAGCATCGACTCGACGGCGAAGCCCCGTCCGTCGTCCTCGATGATCAGCCCGATCTGGTTGCGCTGGCCTTCCAGGAGCACACTCACATTGCGGGCCTGGGCATGTTTGAAAACATTCGTCAGCGCTTCCTGGGCGATGCGATAGAGGGTGGTCTCGATCTGCGAGCTCATGCGCCGGTGGTCGAGGCCGCAGTTGTGGAAGTGCACGGGAATCCCGCTGAGCTTGGCCCATTCGGCGGTGTAACGCTCCAGGGCCGTGGCCAGGCCGAGGTCATCCAGCGCCGGGGGACGCAATTTCCACACCAGGCTGTGCACGTCGCGCAACACGCTGCCTACGATGTCGAGCATCTGCGCGACGCGGGGCCGGAGTGGAGAATTCAGGGGCAATTGTTCCCCGATCCCGTTCAACCCGAGGCTCAGCGCGGCCACTTCCTGACCGAACTGATCGTGCAACTCCCGCGCCACCCGGCAGCTTTCCGCCTCCTGCGCTTCAACCAGGCGCTGCAAAACCAACAGATGCGCCGCCTCGGCCCGCTTGCGCTGCACGATTTCCGCCTCCAGGACCTGCTTGGTCTGCAACAGTTCCGCGGTGCGCTCCTGCACGCGCCGCTCCAATTCGGTGTGGGCCCGCTGGAGCTCTCTTTCGGCCCGCTCCCGTTGCAGAATTTGGGCCTGTAAAGCCCGGTTGGATTCCGACAACTCGCGCGTGCGCTCTTCCACCATCGTGGCCAGGGTCTCCTGGCCCTTGCGCAGAGCGTCTTCGGCCTTTTTGCGCAACGTCAGGTCGATGACGGTCGTGCGGCAGCAACGATCCTCGTCGGGATCCTCCTCCGCCAAGACGCTTTCCAATTGCACCGAAAACGGCCGGCCATCCACGTTCTGCATCGATAACTCGCAAAAACGCCGCGCCCTTCCCTGGAAGACCTCCCGCAAATGTCGCAGAAAGACCGGAACGGATGCGCTGGCCAGGAAACTCATGAACCGTTGATGGAGCAGCTTGGCGCGCGCCACTCCCAGCAGCCGCGCCCCGCGCACATTGACCTGGAGAACCCGGCCGTGTTGATCCAGGGTGAAGTACCCGACCGGCGCAAAATCGAAGAGGTCGGCGTATTTGGCGCGCGAATGTTCGAGCTGCGAGCGGCCGATGCGCAATTCTTCATTCTGCATCTCCAGCTCGACCTGGTGAACCTGCAGTTCATGGACCAGTCGCTCAGCGTCAGCCGCCAGGGGCGCAGGTCCATTTGCCTTCCCGCCATCGCCTCGAGCCTTCGTTTGCGCCCCGCGGCGCAGTCCTTCCCCATTCGTTGCGCTCCGACTTAAATTGGTCCGGAGCTGTCTCGTGGGACGTCCTGGCATAGGACGAAAATGCTTTCGCAGATCGGGGCGAAAGTCACGACAATTATTCGCGTCAACCCACGACTGCTGGGCATCGGCACCCCGATCCCGTGGTGCCCAATCCCCTATCGCTATTGAGGTGTTCACCCCATTGGCACTCTGTCCCATGTTCCGATAGGGTGACTGGCTAGCAACAATAGTGTGAGAAAGGGCATGGATTGCTGCAGTTGGTTACGGGCTTGAGCAGTTCGTGGTCTGCTTGGATTCAAGCACGGGAACGAAAGAAATTTCGGGGGGGCAGTTAAGTCACGGCGGTATTGGGTGCCGCGAAAAGAACGCGCTCGGGCGGCTTTGTGTTGTGTGGGCGACGCGAAGTCGATGGCGCAGAAGGGAACGAAAGTTTCTGAGAACCTGGCTATGAATGCTCTTACTGAATTGACCTCGTCACCGCTCGTTGCCGGATTGGAGATCGTGCGGTCGCCCGTGGCCGCGGCGGCCAAGCCCACCTTGAAGACGCGTCCCAGCGTGAGAGGCAAGTTCCTCTTCGTCGGGGAGGAGAAGTGGTACATCCGCGGGGTCACTTACGGCACGTTTCGCCCGAACGAACAAGGTGACGAATTTCCCGCGCCGGAGGTCGTCGAGCTGGACTTCGCCTTGATGGCCGCCAGTGGCGTCAACGCCGTGCGCACCTACACCCCGCCGCCGCTCTGGTTGCTGGATGCCGCGCAGCGTCATGGTTTGCGGGTCATGATCGGCCTGTCGGTCGAACGCTCCATCGCCTTCCTCGATTACCGGCAATGCGCCCACTCGATCGAAGAGATGGTGCGGAGGGAAGTGCGGGCCCGCGCCGGTCATCCCGCCATTCTTTGCTACGCCATCGGCAACGAATTCCCCACCTCCATCGTGCGCTGGCATGGCAGCCGCAAGCTGGAGCGTTTCCTGGAACGGCTCTATCGGGTGGCCAAAGCGGAGGATCCGGAGGGCCTGGTCACTTATGTGAATTATCCCTCCACCGAATATCTCCAGCTCCCCTTCCTGGATTTCGTTTGTTTCAACGTTTACCTGGAATCCCAATCGTGCCTCGATGCCTACCTGGCCCGGCTCCATAACATTGCCGGCGATCGCCCGCTGGTCATGGCGGAAATCGGCCTCGACAGTCTGCGCCACAGCGAAGCCACCCAGGCCCGCGTGCTCGACTGGCAGGTCCGCACCGCCTTCGCCGGCGGTTGTGGCGGCGCTTTCGTTTACTCCTGGACCGACGAATGGTTCCGCGGTGGAGCGGAGGTCGACGACTGGAAGTTCGGGTTGACGACGCGCGACCGCAGCCCCAAGCCGGCGCTGGCCGCGGTTCGGCGCGCGTTCGCCGAAGTGCCCTTCGTCCCCGACGTGCCGTGGCCGCGCATCTCGGTGGTCGTTTGCAGTCACAACGGGGCGCGCACCTTGCGCGACTCCTGCGAGGGGCTCCTCCGGCTCGAGTACCCCGACTTCGAAGTGATCGTGGTCGATGATGGTTCGACCGACCAGACGGCGGCGATTGCCAGTGAATATGACTTCGTCGTCCTTCGCACCCGCAACCGGGGCTTGAGCCGGGCCCGCAATACCGGCCTCCATGTCGCCACCGGCGAGATCGTCGCTTACCTCGACGACGACGCCTATCCCGATCCGCACTGGCTGACCTATCTGGCCGCCGCGTTCTTGAACTCCTCCAGCGCCAAACACGCGGCCATCGGCGGACCGAACATTCCGCCGCCGGACGACGGACCGATCGCCGCTTGTGTCGCGCATTCGCCGGGCGGACCGATTCATGTCCTGCTCTCCGATCGGCAGGCCGAACACATTCCCGGCTGCAACATGGCCTTCCGCAAATCCTGTCTCGAGGCCATCGGCGGGTTCGACCCGCAGTTCCGCGTGGCCGGCGACGACGTCGATGTCTGCTGGCGTTTGCAGCAGCAGGGCTGGACTCTCGGATTCAGCCCGGCGGCCGTGGTCTGGCATCATCGGCGCAATTCGGTGGCCGCCTACTGGCGCCAACAAAAAGGCTACGGCCGGGCCGAAGCCATGTTGGAAAAGAAATGGCCGGAAAAGTACAACCTCGCCGGCCAGCCCATCTGGTCGGGGCGGATGTACGGCCAGGGCGTGGCCTACGTCCGCTGGCGCGGGGGCCGAATTTACCATGGTCTGTGGGGGATGGCTCCGTTCCAATCGCTCTACGAACCAGCTCCCAGTTTGATCGAAGCGTTGCCCATGATGCCGGAGTGGTACCTGCTCATCGTCGTCCTCGGCCTGTTGTCCACCTTGAGCGCCCTTTGGACGCCGCTGCGCTTTTCCATTCCGATCCTCGCGCTCGCCCTGGGTGCGCCGCTGGGCCAGGCGGTGCGCTGCGCGGGGCGCGTGCGTTTCAGCCGCCCGCCCGTTTCGCCTCTGGCCCAATGGAGACTGCGTTTGGTCATCGCCGGCCTGCATCTGCTCCAGCCGTTGGCCCGGCTGTGCGGCCGGGTTCGCTACGGCCTGACCCTTTGGCGGCAACGGATGGTCGCCGGTTTTGCGCTGCCCCGGCGCTGGACCGCCGACCTCTGGAGCCATCGCAGTCTGGGCATTGAAGAGCGACTCCAATCCATGGAATCGGCGCTGCGGGCCAAGGGCGCGCTCCCTCAGCGGGGCGGCGAATTCGATCACTGGGACCTGGAAGTGCTCGGCGGCCTGCTCGGCGCGGCCCGGATGTTCATGGCCATCGAATACCACGGCGATGGCCGCCAGTTGCTGCGGATCCGCTGGTCGCCGCGCTGCTCGATCAGCGGATTGGTGCTGACCACCTTGTTCGCCTTGCTCTCCCTCGACGCCGCGATTGACAAGTGCTGGCCGGTCGCCATCATCCTGGGCACCGCGACGCTGCTCTTCGTCGGACGCATGCTCCAGGAATGTGCCTCGGCCACCGGCGCGTTTCTGGCCGCAGTTCAATTCATTGAGCGCGATGAAAAACGCGACCCGCCAGCATCATAATCTGTATCTTTACCGGCGGTTGGTGCAGCAGGTGCGGCCTTACTGGAGGCACCTGGCGGGTATTCTCCTGTTGAGTTTACTTTCGCCCCCGCTGGCTTTGCTCACCCCGTTGCCGCTCAAGATCGCGCTGGACAACATCATCAGCGGCCATCCGCTGCCGGGCTTTCTGAGCTGGTGTCTGCCGGCGTCGTTGCGGCAATCGGAGGCGGCGCTGTTGGGGTTCGTGGTCGGCCTGGTGGTGGTGGTGGCGCTGCTCAGCCAACTGCGTGACTTTGCCACCGCGCTGCTCAGCGCTTACACAGGCGAGACGGTGTTGCGGGGATTTCGCGCGCAACTGTTTCGTCACGTGCAGCGGCTCTCCCTGTCCTATCACGACACCAAGGGCACGGCGGACTCGACCTACCGCATACAATACGACGCGGCCGCGCTGCAACGCATCGCGGTCGATGGCGTGGTGCCCTTCCTGACCTCGGCGTTGACCCTTGGCTCGATGATGTATGTCACCACCCGCATCAACTGGCAGCTGGCGCTGATCGCCCTGGCGGTGGCGCCGGCGATATTCGCGGTTTCCCGCAGCTACCGGCGCAACCTGCGCAGCCAGTCGCGCGAGGTCAAGAAGATGGAAAGTTCGGCCATGTCGGTGGTGCAGGAAGTGTTGGGCGCGGCGCGAGTGGTCAAGGCATTCGGGCAGGAAGACCGGGAAGGGGACCGGTTCGTGCAAAAGTCCAATGAGGGTTTGCGGGCGCGCATGCGCCTGGCGCTTGTCGAAGGAGGCTTCGGCGTGGTGGTGGCGCTGATGACGGCCACGGGAATGGCGGCGGTGCTCTACATCGGCGTGCGCGACATCAAGGCCGGTACCCTGACCGCCGGCGGACTGCTTTACGTGATGGCCTTGTTGGCCCAGCTCTACGCGCCGGTCAAGACCCTCAGCAAAAAGATGGCCGCCATGCAAAATCACCTGGCCGGCGCCGAACGGGCTTTCGCCTTGCTCGACGAAGCGCCCGACGTGATCGAAAAACCAAACGCCCGTCCGCTCGCGCGGGCGCGCGGCGCGATGGCTTTCCGGCACGTTTGCTTCGCCTACGATAAGAATCGCCCGGTGCTCCAGGACGTCTCGTTTGAGATTCAGCCCGGCACTTGCCTGGGCATCGCCGGCACGACCGGCGCAGGCAAAACCACCTTGGTCAATTTGCTGACTCGTTTTTACGACCCGACGGCCGGTCAACTCCTGCTCGATGGAGTGGATTTGCGCGATTACAAGCTGGCGGATCTGCGCCATCAATTCGCCATCGTTCTGCAAGAACCGCTCCTGTTCTCGACGAGCATCGCCGAGAACATCGCTTACGCCCGGCCGGGCGCCAGCCAAAGCCAGATCGTGCTCGCGGCCAAAGCCGCCAACGCCCACGAGTTCATCGCCCGCTTGCCCCAAGGCTACGAAACGCCCGTCGGCGAACGCGGCATGTGCCTGTCCGGGGGCGAGCGCCAGCGCATTTCCCTGGCCCGCGCCTTCCTCAAAGACGCGCCCATTCTCATCCTCGACGAGCCCACCAGCTCGGTGGATGTGCAAACCGAGGGAGCCATTGTGGAAGCGATGGAGCGGCTGATGCACGGGCGGACCACCTTTATCATCGCCCATCGCCCGAGCACGCTCCGACACTGCGACTTGCTCCTGCGGATGGAACACGGACGCCTCCTGGCCCTGGAGCCGGTGCCATCCACCCTGGTCGGCGACGCCGATACATTCCGCGGCGGCTCCGCCACAGCCCAGGGTGCCCCTGTCCACGCTTAAAGCTGTCAGCCATGCTTAAAGCCACCAGCGAAGTGTTGCCCGAGCGACTCGCCGAACACCGGGCCGTGCAGGCCTGGCGGCGAATCGGCCCGGAGGATTTCGAGCCGGAGAGTATCGAGATCCTCAAGCTCAAACGAAAGACGGCGGTCTACCGCTTGAGCGAGGCCGACGGAAACGGCTCGACGATCATCGCCAAACGGTGCTGGGCCAAGACCGCGCTGGTCGAGCAGTTGGTTTACGAGGAGTTCCTGGCGAGTTTGTCGATGCCGGCCTTGCGTTGCTATGGAATGATGCCCGAGCCGGAGAGCGGGTATTGCTGGCTCTTCCTGGAGGACGCCGGCAAGCACGCGTATTCACCGGCCAGCGACGAACATCGCGCCTTGGCCGGCCGATGGCTGGGCGCAGTGCACCGCGCCCCCCTCCCGGAGAAGCTGCAGGAGTTGTTGCCCGATCGGGGACCGAAGCACTATCTCCAACTGCTCCGTTCGACCCGCACCGCCTTGTGGGAGCGGGCGGAAAACCCGGTCTTGCTGGCCAATGACGTGGCGCTGCTGCGGACGGTGGCCGAGCAATGCGAGCGGATTGAGGACCATTGGCAGGATATGGAGAATTGTTGTGAGCGTTGGCCGCGGGTGCTCGTGCATGGGGATTTCGTGGTCAAGAACCTGCGCATCCGTTCCGGGGACAACGGCCCGGCCCTGCTGGTCTATGATTGGGAGATGGCCGGTTGGGGCGTGCCGGCGACGGATGTGGCCCAGTTCCTGGGGCGCAGCGTCAGTCCGGACCTCGACGCGTACATCTCGGTGTTGCGCCAGGAGCTGCCCGAACTGGAGCTCCGGCACCTCCAGCAACTGGCCAGCTACGGCAACCTGCTGCGGGTGGTGGACAAAATCTTCTGGGAAACGGCCACCATGCAGGGAGAGACCTACGAATATCTACTCAAGCCAATCCTGACGATTCGCGACTACGAACCGCAAATGGCGGCAGCGCTGCGCGCGGTCGACTGGAGTTAGCACGATGGAAGTGGAGGCAGTATGATTGAGGGAATGGAGAGATGCCTGGAAGACAGCGGGCAGGCCGGCCTGGAGGAGTTGCGCCAATTGCTCGGCGAGTTGCTCGGCGGGAATGGCGTCACGGGCCGATTGGTCGAGCAGTGGTTGCGGGAGCTGGAACCGGTGCTGGCCGGGGAAGGCGAGGCGCTCGACGCAAGACCGGTATCGGTCTTAAACCATTAACTGGGGAAACGCCGATGCCAACGGTTGTTCTATCGCCTTGCAACGTCATCAACTTCCCGGAAGGCGGCGGGCACTTCTGGGTCTATATGCAATACGTGCAAGGTCTGCGCGAATTGGGGTGCGAGGTCTATTGGCTCGAGAGTTTCCGCAGCCGGGGCTACGATCCGTCCGATGAAACCCTGCTCGCCCCGTTCCTGGCGCGGATGGAGCAGTTTGGAATGGAGCATAAACTGTTGTTGTACCGGGGAAGTGATCGGCGCGGCCCGGCCGGTTTACCCGAGAAATATTTCGGGATCAGCCGGGAGGAAGCGGAAGCCGTCTTCGCGCGCGCCGATCTGTTGCTCAATTTTCAATACGTCATTGCTCCGGCGTTGCTGGCCCGCTTCCGCCGCACCGCGCTGGTGGATATCGATCCCGGCCTGCTCCAGTTTTGGATCAGCCGCGGACAACTCGCGGTCCCTCCGCATCATGTGTATTTCACCACCGGCGAAACCGTCGGCACGCCGGCGGCCCGTTTTCCCGATTGCGGACTGACCTGGATTCCGATTCGTCCACCGATTTGCCTGGCGCGCTGGCCTTACTCGCCCACCCCGCGCGCCGAGGCCTTCACCACCGTCTCCGCCTGGGACTCGGACGATTGGATTGTGGACCGGGAAGTGATCTACGAGAACACCAAGCGGGTGGCCTTTTTGGAATTTGCTGATTTACCGCGTCTGACCGATCAACCGCTGGAGTTGGCGCTCTTCTTGAGGACGGCGCGGGACGCGCAGGACCAGCGCGACCTGGAAAGTCGAGGCTGGCGCATCCGTCACTCACGCGAGGTGGCTGGCACGCCCGAAAGCTATCAGGCCTACATCCAGAATTCGCGCGGCGAGTTCAGTTGCGCCAAGCGTTCCTGCCTGAAATTCCAGAATGGCTGGGTGAGCGACCGGACGCTTTGCTACCTGGCCAGCGGCAAGCCCGTGGTCTTGCAGGACACCGGTCCCAACTCTGTGTTGCCCGACGGCGAAGGCGTTTTCCGCTTCACCGCACCGAAGCACGTGGTCCGCGCCTTCGAGGCCATCAACAGCGATTACGAAAAGCATGCCCGCGCCGCCCGCCAGGTCGCGGAAACCTTTTTCGACGCCAAACAGGTGCTGGGACACATCCTGAACCAGGCTTTGAACTGAGCGGCGCGCTCTCGTCCCTGCCTTGAACCGATGTGCGAACAATGGACGCTGCGGCCGACTCGAAAGCCGGACTCGCTCACGCGTGGACGCCGGGCGTTCATCATCACCGCGCGGGCGAGCGCGTCGGGGGACAGGCTCCTCCGAAAATCGAGGATCGCCGCGGGGTTGCACCGGAGCCCGCCCCGGCCTTTCTTCGGAATACGCCGGGGCGGGTCCAACAGGGGTGGGTTCTGGCCTTCACTTGTCGTCCCGCCTTCAGGCGGCACCGGCCGGCCGAAGCCAGGACTTGGAACGGGAGGTTCATGGGGAGGGAACAACTCAAAAATTTGACGTGAGTTGGGGCCATGAACCGGACCGCCGCCGGTCCCCCAGCCATTGACGATTTACGATGTACGATTTACGAGCGCCGCGCAGCGCAGATCTCCGGGCGGGCGAATCGCGTAGAGCCGCGATCCCTCCATCGGAGCCTCTTAAATCGTACATCGTAAATCGCCAGGTTCATGCAGAGGGCTTTTCCTGACGGAGCCAGGGGTAAACACCTACTAGGCGTTAAGGGATGGTTACGCCAGCGTAAACATTGAGTGAAGTAGTACGGGGGACGCTTATCAGTTCTTTGAAGGCGTTAGCCGAAGAGCAGGATTTTGTTGCACATGGATGATTCGGGTGGCCCGCACCAGAGCGGCCAGCGCGAGGGTGGAAACATGCGCCTTGGTAGTCCAGCGACAAATATGAAACAACGGAAAATCCGTGTGGCCATCTACTCGCCGGGGATGGTGGGGTTTGGCCACATTCGCCGGAACGCGTCCATTGCCCAGGCGCTCCGTTGTTCGCCGCTCGAGCCGGCCATCGTCATGATTGCCGAGGCGCGTCAAGCCGGGGTGCTCCCGATGCCCGAAGGGGTGGATACGGTCACCCTGCCGTCGCTGCGGAAAGAGTCGGAGGGCTGGATCAAACCCCGCTTCCTGGATGTCTCCAACCGCGACGTCATCGCCCTGCGCGCCGAGGTCATTGCCACCGCCGTCAAAGCCTTCGAGCCCGACGTGTTGATCGTGGATCATTTGCCGCGCGGGGCTGCGCGCGAACTCGGTCCGACCCTGGAGCACTTGCGCGCGCGCGGGGACACTCGTTGTGTGCTGGGTCTGCGCGATGTGTTGCAGGACGCCAAGACCGTGCAAAGCACCTGGTTTGAACAGGCCAACGTTGACGCGATCCGGGATTATTACGACGCCGTCTGGATCTATACCGACCCGGCGGTCTACGACCCCGTCCGTGAATACGGCCTGCTCGATCCAGTGGCCGCTAAAGTCCAGTACACCGGTTATCTCGACCAGCGGCCGCGACTCGAATTCGCCGGTCCCCAGGCCGCTCAAGTCGTGGCCGGCCTGCCCCAAGGCAAACTCGTGGTCTGTGTCGTCGGCGGCGGGCAGGACGGCGTCAATCTGGCCGAGGCATTCGTCCGGACGGATTTCCCGCCTGATACCACCGGGGTAATCGTCACCGGGCTGTACATGCCGGGAGAGTTCCGGCAGCGCCTGCGCCGGAGCGCCGAGGCGCGTCCCTGTCTGCGCGTCCTCGAATTTCTTTCTGAACCTGCCCCGCTCATCCAACGGGCCGATCGGGTGATCGCCATGGGAGGTTACAACACGATGTGCGAAGTGCTCTCCTTTGAGAAGCGAGCGCTGATCGTGCCACGGGTGCGGCCCAAGCCCGAACAATGGATCCGTGCGAAACGCATGCAGGAGTTGGGCCTGGTCGGGATGCTTCATCCCGACCAACTCACCCCGGAGGCGCTCGCCGAATGGCTGGCTCGCGACCTGGGGCCACTGCCGAACATCCGCGGTCGAATCGATCTGGGCGGCCTGGCTCGCATTCCCTGCATGCTGGCAGAACTGTTGGACGTTTCCCCCAGCCCGGTCCTGCGGCTCATGGCCGCCTCTTAAAACCAGGAAAGGAGGAGGCAAATGACCCAAACCAAACTGGCCCAGACTGGCACGGTGTTGCTCTACGCTCAGGACACCCGGGGCCTGGGGCACATCAATCGGACGCTGACGATCGCGCGGCACATCCTGGCGGCCTATCCGGATTTTGTCGCCTACATCACGACCAAGTCGCCTGTCGCCGGCCATTTCGTCCTGCCCGAGCGGTGCGACTACATCAAGTTGCCCACTCGTTTGACTCCGCCTTCGATTCAGCAGACGGAAGCGGAAGAGGAGGCGGCCAAACAACATTTCCGGAAGATCCGCGGCCAGATCCTGCGGAGCGTGGCGCTGGGTTTGGCCCCGGACCTGGTTTTGGTGGATCACGAACCGCTCGGATCGGCGGGTGAGTTCCGCGATGGTTTGTATGCCCTCAAGTCGCAGTGTCCCTCCACCAAGTTCGTCTTTGGTCTGCGGGACATCATGGACGATGAAGTCAAAATCCGGGCGCTGTGGCAGCAGTTGGGAGTTTACGACGCCTTGCGGAATCTCTACGACGGCGTGGCCGTCTACGGCTCGCGCACGATCTACGATGTGGCGGAAGCTTACGCCATCCCGCCGTCCGTCCATCCCAAACTCCATTACTGCGGCTACGTCGTCCGCGATTGTCCGAGCACGGATGGGACCGCGGTGCGCCGCCAGCATGGGCTGCCTTTGAGTGGCCCGCTGGTCTTCGCCACCGTCGGCAGTGGCAGCGACGGGTACCCGGTTTTGCAGGCCGCGCAGAACGCGGTGGAGCAATTGCAAGCCACGTTCCCCGATTTGCTCGCGATCCTGGTGACGGGTCCGTTCATGCCGCCCAAACAGCGGGCGTTGTTGCAAGCGCGAGCCACGGCCACTTGCCGGATCATGTCCCACGCCGACAACGTTCAACTCATGGCGGCCGCCGACGCCATCGTCAGCATGGGTGGTTACAACAGCGTGTGCGAAGCGCTGGCCGTGGGGCGGCCCCTGGTGATTGTGCCTCGGGTCACGCACAAGATTGAACAGCAAATCCGCGCTGAAACGCTGGCTAAACATGGTCTGGCCCGATGGGTGCACCCGAAACAATTGAATGGTCCATGCCTGGTCGATGCCCTGGCGTGGGCTCTCCACTGCGATCGGCAGGCCCACGAGCGACGCGTGCGCCAGATCATCCCGTCCTTCGACGGAGCGGCGCGCCTGACCGCTTATGTCTCGCAATGGCTGGGAGGGGGGCGAACGGGGTCAGTTAAATGAGTTAAATGGGTTAAATGGGTTAAATGGGTTAAATGAAAAGTTTCGGCAAAAATCCAGCGCCGGCCAGCCGAGTGTCTCGTTCTAACTCATTCGAGTCATTCAACGCATTTAACCCATTTAACCCATTCACCCCTTCTAACCCTTTTGGACCATAGCGGATAAAGTATGCGGTTCCGATTTAAACCCACCTCAGAGCAACGCTCCAGTTTGCGGGCGCAGCTGGCGCGTCTGCAGCAACCGGAGGTCGCCTTGGAGATTCTGGGCTCCGTTTTGCCGCTCGACTTCAAGCCAGCCAGCGTCCTCTGCACGCCGCGCAGTGTGCATTCGGACCGGTTCGTGATGCAGACACAAGTCCGCTCGGAGGCCGGGGAAGAGCGCGCGTATGCCTTGAAAGTGTATTCCGATGATTTTGGCGAGCAGGTCTGGGCGCACGCCCAAACCCTGGCCAGGCACTGCCAGCCGAATCAGGGCGGGCTTTGCTTGCCGAGCCGGTACATCCCGCCACTGCGGATGCTCATTTTTCCGTGGGTGGATGGCCCATTTTTGTCCGAGATCGTGGACGGCCGGAAACTGGAACTGTTGCGGCAAGCCGCCCGATTGGCGGCGGACTTGCATCGATTGGCCATTGTTCCGGAGAAGCTCACCACGGCCCAGATGCTCGTTGATGAGACACGGGCCCGGTGTGAGCGCCTGAGGCATCGGTGGCCCCAGACCGCGCAAATGGTCGAGCCTTTGCTGGCCGACTTGCAGGAGGCCGCGGCTTGCCTTGATCCAGCTCAGCCCGCCCCGGTGCACGGCGACATGGCGGCAGGGCAGTTCCTCTGCACGGGAGATCGACTGGTGTTGCTGGATTTGGACATGTTTGGTTACACCGACCCGGCTTATGATGCCGGCCACTTTCTCGCGCAATTGGAGCGGCGATGCCTCTTGGATCCGACGGTGCGGGCCCACCGTGGCCAATGGCTGGCTTGCTTTCGTGACGCCTATCTCGCGGCCATGCCAAAGGTTTCTCCGCGCAATGTGTCGTTCTACCGCGGCCTGACGCTCATCCGCAAGATCTACACCGTTTGTCGGCGCCAGCCCACCGAGGGGCCAAAGCTGGTGGCGCAGCTTGCCGCCCAGGCCGGCACGGCCCTGCGCGAGACGGCGGTCCCGACGTCAACCCAATGAACCCAGCGCTGACCAAATTGAGCCAGGAAGAAACGCACGCCTTGCTGGGCGCGGTGTTGCGCGAGGTTTACGGGCCGAACGCCTGTCTGGAGGGCTGGAGCGCACAGCCTCTTTCCAAGCGCGGGAAGCATCGCACGGTCCATTATGAGTTGAACGCGCGCCAGACCGCAACGGCGCAGACCCAACACGAGCAGTGGGTCGGTAAATTCTACGAAGACGACCACGCCGCCCGCCGGGTCGTCACCGTCCTGCGCGCATTGGCCGACGTCGGCTGTCGCGCTGGTGGAGGTTTGGTCATTCCACGTGTGCTCGCCTACCACGCCCCGTGCCGGCTCCTGCTCTTGCGCTTCGAGCCAGGCCAGTCCGTGATCGCCGCGCTGACTCAACATCTCGAGTTGGTTTTGTGGGCCATCGGACGCGCCTTGGCGGCGTTGCATACCACGCCGGTTGTGCTCGGTGGGTTCACTTCCCCCGTCGCGCTCCTGGAGGACCTGCGACCACGCATCACCGAATTGTGTGGGCGTTTTCCCGATCAGACCGTTTTGTTACGGCAAATGCTGCTGCGGTTGGAACGGCAAACCCCGCGCGGGCCGGCCGTGCCCTCCTTGTTGCACGGCGACCTCGGCCCAGCCCAAATTCTCTGGCAGCAGGGCCGCATCGTCGTCCTGGATTTTGATGGCTGGACGTGGGGCGATCCGGCCTTGGACCTGGGAAACCTGCTGACGCAACTACGCCGGCTCAAACTGCGCAAGCCGGAAAAACTGCCCGATTTCGCTTCGTTGCGCCGAGGCATGCTGGAGGCCTATCAACGTTGGCTCCCTCCGGACCCGGAGCTGGCCGGGCGGGTCGCCTGGTATGAGATGACCACGCTGTTGCGAAAGCTTCACTTCCTGGCTTCCGACAGCGCCAGGCACCAGGAGGCCGAAGCGATGCAGCAACGCCAGGCCGAGGCGAGGCAGTTGCTGGAGGCATTGCCCACCCTGCTGGAACCCGACCCCGGGCGGAGCATCGCTCCCAGGTACGAATTCGAATTGCGATCCGCATGAATAAAAAAAGACGCACACGATTTCACGAGATTTTTTTGGCGCACTTGGGCCAGCTCAAAGGGCGCCTGCTTCTGGCGGGCCTGTGTACCTTGGGTGTCTCGACCGCCGAACTGTTGAAGCCCTGGCCGCTCAAAATTATCCTCGACCATGGCATCCTCGACAAAGCGATGCCTCATTCCCTGCGTTTTCTCCAGGCCCTGACGGCCCACGGAAAAGTCACGCTGCTGGTGTCCGCGGCCGTCGCCATCGTGGTGATTGCGCTTTGTGGCGGACTCTTCTCCTACTTTCAGATCTTCATCACCTCCTCGATCGGGTTCAAGATGGTCTATGCCCTAAGGCGGGAGCTGTTCACCCATCTGCAACAACTGTCGCTCTCCTTCCATACCCGGGCGAGATCGGGGGATCTGCTGACCAAAATCGCCGGGGATACGAATACCTTGAAGGACATTTTCGCCGAGTCCATTTTGAAGTTCTGCTCCCATTTCCTGACGGTGGCCGGGATGTTCGCCGTCATGTTCGCCCTGAACTGGAGAATCGGTCTGATCGCCCTGGCCACCATGCCGTTTCTCTGCTACGGGCTGCTCCATCTCTATCACAAGACCAAAGCGTCGGTCAAAAAGCAGAAGAAACAAGAGGGCAAGGTGGCATCCCGCATGAGCGAGGTGCTCTCCGCCATGCCCCTGGTGCAGGCGTTTGCCCGGGAAAAATACGAGGAGGAACAATTCGACGCGGCGACCGCCCTGAGTTTGCAGGAGAGCATCCGCGTCGCCCGGCTCGAGGCGGCGGCCACCCGATCTTCGGAGATTATCACCGCCCTGGGCACGGCGGCGGCGGTGCTCTTCGGAGCGTTCCAGGTCCTGCACGGCCAGATGCTGCCCGGCGAACTCATCCTCGTCACCGCCTACCTGACCAACATGTACAAACCCATTCGCACGCTGGCCAAGCTCTCGACTGACTTTTCCAAAGCCATGGCCAGCGCGGACCGCATTTCCGAAGTGCTCGACATCGAGCCTGAAATCCAGGACCGCCCGGATGCCATCGAGGCGGCGGACCTGAGGGGAAAGATTGTCTTCGAAAACGTTTCCTTCGACTACGGGGATGGCAAGGATGTGTTGCGGAAAGTCTCCTTCACCGTCTCCCCGGGCCAGCGCCTGGCCCTGGTCGGAGTTTCCGGGGCCGGCAAATCCACCATTGTCAGCTTGATCCTGCGCCTCTACGAGCCCCAGGAGGGAACCATCTTCATCGATGGAACCGACATTCGCCTGTTTCGTCGCGAATCGCTCCGGCGCCAGATCGGGATCGTGCTCCAGAATTCGATCCTCTTCGGAGCAACCATCAAGGAAAACATCGCCTACGGAAGGCCTGAAGCCGGCTTCGAGGAGATCGTGGCCGCGGCTCAGGCGGCCCAGGCCGACGAGTTCATCCAGGAATTGGAGGATGGCTACGACACGATCATCGGCGAACGCGGCGCGACTCTCTCCGGCGGGCAGCAGCAGCGCATCGCCATCGCGCGCGCCCTCATTCGCAATGCGCCCATCCTGATCCTGGACGAACCGATGACCGGCCTGGACGGAGAGAGCGAAGCAAAAGTGCGCCGGGCCCTGGATCGACTCATGGCCGGCCGGACCTCACTCATGATCACCCACGACCTTCAATCGATCGCGGACGCCGACCTGGTGTTGGTGCTGGAGGGAGGGCAAATCGTCGAGCGCGGCCGGCATGCCGAGCTCGTCGCGCGCAGTGGCCGCTACCGGCAACTTTACGAACTCAATCTCCAGCATTCGCCCATGACCGTTTCCACGTAACGAGCGAGACGACAGCTATGCGAAAAAAAGAGCTACCGCCGGCGGTTTGTTGTCAGGCATTTCCTCGCGACCCGGACTTTCCCCAACTCGAGATCGCCAGCGATCCCGGGCGGATGCTCGAGGTCTTCCGCCGGAACCTCAAACCAGTCTCGGGCAAGCTCTATCACATCCAGGATTGTCTCCCGTTCCGGTTTCGGTGCCGCCAGTCGATCTCCCGTTGTGTCCTGCAATACACGCTGCGCATCCTTGAACCCAGTACCGGTCGCCGGTGGGACCAGTGGGTGACCGGTCTGGTCTATGCCCAGGCCGGCGAGGCCGAACGGCTTTGGCGCGAGATGCAGGCCGCCGATCCGCGCCAGGAGATCCCGGAGAGTTGGCTGACCTTTGAACCGGTGAACTTTATCCCGGATCTGCACATGCTGGTGCAGGTCTTCCCTTATGACCGCAAACTGCGCAATTTGTCCCTCGTGTTGGGCGGGGCCCTGCGCGGCCTCGAGCCGCAGTGGCTGGCCCGATTGGGCCCCGGCCAGTGGCGCGTCGAGGAACGGACGCTCGAGCCGACGCGCTACCGGACGGAGCTGGGCGCCGCGCTCAAGTACACCCTCCAGGCTCGCGAGGACTCGACCGGGAAACGCGAAACGCTGCGTTGCTACCCGAAAGTCTATCGCAACCGGCATGGGGAAGAAACGTTTCGATTGCTGCAGTCCTGGTCGGAGCGCGACGGGCAGGGACAGAATTCGTATTCGGTGGTTCGGCCGATGGCCTACCTGGGCGAGCTGCGCACTCTCGTGCTGGAGGAGGCGGCCGGTACTTCGCTCCAGCAGCTCCTGCTGCAGGGCCATGACCCGGCGGCGCTGCGGGCGGTGGCCCGCGCCGTGGCCGCGTTCAATCTAGATGGCCTGAACTTTCCGGCGCGTCATTCCCTCGCTGACCAGCTGGATGACTTGAAGCGCGCCTCGACTCTCGTTCAGTGGGGCTGCCCGGGGGCCGGGGCTGAGGTCAAAGCCATGACCGGGGAGGTCGCGGCGGGCCTGCACGAAGTTCCCCCGGCGCCCATTCATCGGGACCTGAAGACCGACCATATATTCCTCTCCGGCGACCGCGTGATCTTCATCGACCTCGACTCGGTTGCCATGGGTGATGCGGTCCGGGATCCGGCTCATCTTTTTGCCCACCTCGCGGGCAGGGTCGGGTTGGATTCGCTGTCCAGGGAGCAGGCGCGCGCCGCCGCCGCCGTTTTCGTCGAGGAATACTTCGCCCGGGTGCCGAAGGGTTGGCGCGAACGTTTTGCCCTGCATTGCGCCGGCGCCCTCATCGAGGTGGCGGGCGGCATCTTCAAGCGGCAGGAGCCGCAGTGGCAGGTAAAGGTCCCCGCGGCCATCGAAGAGGCCCGATCCGTGTTATCGGGAGGGTCCAGTTGAGTCCAAACTTGAACGCCGATCGGAGTGGAACCGGTTCGCTGAACCATCGGGAGGCTTTCCATGAACCAACTTGTCACTGGTAACTTGTCACTGGTAACTGGCGATTTGCAGACGCTCATCCCGAGTGTGACCCTGTCTTCAATTTCCAGTTACCAGTTACCAGTTACCAGTTACCAGTCTAGGCAGTTCCTGGTCCCAAGGCGCGGTCAATAAACAGTGGAGGCTACCCATGCACTCATTATCCAGAATCGATTTCGCCCGGCGCGAGCGCCCAGTACCCGGTTTGACCGGAATGCTGGCGCTCATTACCAGCCTGTTGGGCGCCCCGCTTTCGGACCTGGCCACCGACGAAGCGGAGAAAAAAACGCTGAAACCATGCTCGCAGAAAAAGGCTCCGGACTGGCGGATCAAGGCGGCCAGCGAGCTTCCCGACGATCCCTCCCTGCCGGGGTTGGTGGTGCTGCGCGCGGCATCGCTGGCTGGCGCCGTGCAGGCCATGGAGCATGGTGCTCGTCCGCCCATTGAACTCCTGCTGCGCGGCTTTACGATGGGCTCGCGGGCCACGCTCGAGGCGCGGGCCGGACATCGTCGCGTGGCCGTGAAAGCCTACGCGGAAGATCCGGCGGCTGAGGCTGCGCTCTATGCGGCTCTGGCCGCCGCCGGGCTGGCGAGTCACTCGGGAGCGCGCGTGCCGCCGTTACTGGCCTGGGAGCGGGATCTGCGCTTGCTCGTGATCGGTTGGCTGGATGGGCCCACGGCAGAACAGTTAATCGAAGACGGACGGGGCGAGCGGGCCGGCGAGATGGCCGCGCGCTGGCTGCAACGGATTGCGTCCTTGCGGTTGAAGCTTGGTCCACCTTTCGGTGCGCCGCGCATGCTCCAACGGGCGCGCAAGTGGGCCGGTGCCCTGGAGTCGGCCGATCCCGGGCTGGGGAGTGTCGCGATGACCCTGTTGGGGACGCTGGCGCGCACGCAACCGAAGGAAGGCACCCCGCACCTCGTGCACGGCACGCTCTACGCCCGTCACGTCCTGGACTTGGGCGACGGCCCGGGGGTGATCGACTGGCAGCGCTTCGGGCAAGGACCGTTGGAGCTCGACGCCGGCATGTTCCTGGCCACGGTCTGGCGCATCGGGATGCTGCATGAACCTCTGACTCGCGACGCCGCGCGGGCGGAGAAGGCTTTTTTGAAAGGGATCGCTGGCCTGGTGGATGAGCGTGCCCTGGCGTGGCACCAGGCGGCCGCGCTGCTGCGCCTGGCCAATAATGCCATCAAGCTGGTCCGCCGGCAGGGGGACTGGGCGGAACGGGCCGGCAAGCTGCTCGGCCAGGGGACGCGGGTCGCCCAGGGTGAGGAACGCGCCGCGGTCGGACCGCGCCGAACCTCTCCCGACCGCCGCGCTGTTCCTGGCTGCCGTGGGCGAATTCGCCAGCCTCAACGGTCGCTGGGCTAGCGACCACTCCCCATGCTTTCCCGCACTGAAATGGATCTCGCCCGGCGTGACCCCGCCATTCCTGGACTGGCGGTGGTCTTCGATCCTGACGCTTTCGTCGGCGAATTGCGCGGAGTCTTGCCGGAAGCGGATCTGCGGACAGCCCAGATCACTTATCTCAGATACAAGCCTCAATCCTACTGCCGGGCGGCTTATCGGCTCGACGTCGCCGGAACGGCCGTGGAAGCGGACGTCCGCGCTTGTCGGCCCGAGGATCTCGCCGACTGGCCCGCCGCGGGCGAAAGTTCGAGCATCTCGGGGCCGCTGGGGCCGGGGCGCATTGTTCTGGGGCAGCGCGCCGTCCTGGTCACGGTCTTTCCCAACGATCTCAAACTGCTCGCGCTTCAGCCTCTGTCGGACCTGGAGGAGCGCGGGCGCTTGCTGCGCGAATTGTTGCCTGACCACCCGGAGCTGTGGTCCGCGGAGCTGCGGTGCCTGCGCTATCGGCCGGAGCGGCGTTATGTGGCCGAATTGCGCGCGACAAACGGGAAGCGCGCCCTTCTCAAATCCTACACCCGGCGCGCCTATCTCCGCGGCAAGCGCAACGCCCAGGCCTTTCAGTCGCGCGGCCCGCTCCGCGTGGCGCGACTGCTCGGTTGCTCCGACCAACGCGGTCTGCTCGCCTTCGAGTGGATGCCGGGCGGCCTGCTGTTTGACCTCTGTCTCGCACCCGAGATCAATTATCAGGCGGTGTCGGCGGCGGGCGCGGCGCTGGCCGCGCTGCATGCCCAGCAGCCCGTCGGGCTCGACCACTGGACCCGCCAGGCCGAAGCCGAGGACCTGATCGCGCTGGCGTCGGAGGTTGGCTTCATCTATCCCAAGCTGGCGGAACGGGCGGAGCAGTTGGCGCGACGACTCGCGACGGAGTTGGGGAGTGCGCCGGCCATGCTCGCACCGCTGCACGGCGACTTCTCGGCCAAGCAAGTGCTGGTGGACGAAGAACAGGCGGCCATTATCGACCTGGATTGGGCCTCTTACGGCGACCCGGCCGATGACCTGGGCAATTTCATCGCCCAGACCGAACGCTGCGCCTTGCGCGGCGAGTTGGCTCCAAGCCGCGTTGCCTGGATTCGAGCCGCCCTGCTTGAAGGTTACGGGCGAACCTCGAGCCGCCCGGTGCCCCAACGGCTCGGGTTGTACACGGCCGTGGAATTGTTCCGTCGTGCCCGCTTCCCGTTCCGCACGCGTGAGCCTGATTCGGCGCAACGGACCGAAGCCCTGCTCGAACGAACTGAGGTCCTCTTGAACACGCTCCCGCGATCACCATCATGAAATCCAGGAGTGAACTTCCCGACGATGCGGCACTGCCGGCGCTGGCGGTGATCCGCCAGAAAGGCTTGCCCGGCGCGCTCCCGGCCCTGGGCCTGGACGGCGAGTCGGTCGAACTCCAGTTGCGCCGCTACCACCCCAGCTCCCGTGCGACCCTCGAGGCACGGGCCGGACCTCGTCGACTCGCCGTCAAGGTTTACGCCCAGGATCCGGCGTCGGAGGCCGCCCTCTACCAAGCGCTGGCCTCCGCTGGACTCACGGGCGGCTCGGCCGTCCGCGTGCCACCGTTGCTGGTCTGGGAGCGCGAGCTGCGCGTCTTGGTCCTCGGCTGGCTCGAGGGACCCACGGCGGCACAGTTGGTGGAGCAAGGTCAGGGCGAGCGCGCCGGCGAATTGGCGGCACGCTGGCTCCGGCACGCGGCATCCTTGCGGGTCAAGCTCGGGCTGCCCTTCGGGGCGGCCCGCCGAATGGACCAGGCGCGCAAATGGGCCCGCGCGTTGGCCATCGCCGATCCCGCGCTGGGCGCGACGGCCACGGCGCTCGTCGCGAGGCTGTCCCGCACGCAGCCGGTGGAGGGCAAGGCCTGCCTGGCGCAGGGATCGCTCTACGCTCACCACGTCATTGACCTCGGCGATGGCGTTGGCCTGATCGATTGGCAGAAGTCGGGGCAAGGGCCGGCGGAGCTCGATGCCGGGACATTCCTGGCCACCGTCTGGCGGCTGGGCCTGTTGTGCGCGCCGCTGACCAGCGCGGCGGCGCGGGCGGAGCAGGCGTTCCTGGCGGGGACCGAGCGCCTGGTGGAGCCACGCGCGCTCGCCTGGCACCGGGCGGCCACGCTCCTGCGCCTTGCCCAGAAATTCACCCGTCGACAGAGAGATGCCGACTGGCGCGCGCGCGCGCAGGCCCTGTTGAACGAGGCCACGCGGGTTGCCGATGCCGCCGGATGAGGTCGCCGCGTCCTGGGGTCTTGGACCCCATCGCGCAGCGAGCTTTTCCTGGAGTATCTACGGTGATCACCCCAATTACAATTTGGTCGCGTTTGGTTACGGTGACGTTACGGTTTTCTGACGTTCTGGGGGTGAGATCGTCGCATGAAACTCAGCTGTCGGGATGGATCAACCGGCTGAGGGGAAACTCGCGTCCCAATCAGCCGAATGGAATCGCGCGAGAGTTGTGCGTCGGTCAAGTCACGGCCCAGATCGATGAAACCGATTTCCATAGACGCCGTCCGGCAATCCCCGCTGCCGGATTCGGCCACGCTGGCTGATCGGATGACGGCGGCGCTGCCTGGCGTCGCAGATGCCAGCCGGCCGGTGACGATCCTGCGCCGCGAACTCCCCAGCATCACCAGCACTTTCCCGAACGAGATCGTCACCTGCAGCTTGTCCAATGGCCGCAGGCGCCGTGTGTTTGTCAAATACAAGGCGGGGCAAAGCCATGCTTCCTACGGCCACCGGGGCGACGTCCCTTACGAAGCGGAGGTCTATCGGCGGGTGCTGCAGGGATTGCCGGATTTCAGGCCGAAGTACCTCGGCGCGCACACCGACCCCAAGACGGGCGACGCGTCGCTATTCCTCGAATACGTGGATCGCAACGTGCGCCTGAGCGACATTCGATGGAAGTTCGCCATGCGCCAACCGCGCGCGCTGGATCGAGCGGCCCGCTGGCTCGGCCGCTTCCACCTCGACCAGGAGGCGCGCGTGCACGATCCGGCGCTCTCCTTTCTCAAGCGCTACGACGCGGAATACTTTCGGGGTTGGGCGGAGCGCACTTCCGAGTTCGCCCGCCCGCTCTACCGGCGCTTCCCGTGGCTGGCGGGAATCCGGGATTGGGGAGACGCCTGGTTCGCCCCGTTGCTCGCCGCGAAGCCGACGATGATCCATGGCGAATTCTATACCAAGACCATCCTGATGCGGGCCCAAAGTCTGTTCATCGTGGATTGGGAGTCCGCCGCCATCGCTGCCGGCGAAATCGATTTGGCCGCGCTGACCGAAGGCAACGGATGGCGGAGGCAACGCGTGCGCCGGTGGGAAGACCAGTATAAGCGCAGCCGCTGGCCCGAAGGACTGCCGGACGCATTTCAAGGCACACTCGATGCCGCGCGGGTTTACTTGCATTTACGCTGGCTGGGGGATCGACCGGACTGGAGCGTCCGCGAAAAATCACTCTGGCGCTACGATCACCTTCACGCGACCGCGCAACGACTCGGGTTGATGCCGAGCGCTTCGCCCCCCGCCCGACGGGCGGGGAACCCGCCGCCGGCCGCCGGCCCGCTCTTCACTCGTAGCGCAGCGCGTCGATCGGATCCAGGAGCGAGGCTTTGCGCGCGGGATAGAAGCCAAAGAAGATCCCGACCATCGCGCTGAAGAGAAACGCCACCACCACGGAACTGACGGAAACCAGCGTCGGCCAGTGGGCCAGGGCGGAGAGCATTTTTGAGGTGACAATGCCCAACGCGATCCCGATTTGGCCTCCGAGGGAACTCAGGGTAAAGGCTTCGACCAGGAATTGCCGGAGGATATCGCGCGCCCGGGCCCCGACGGCCATGCGAATGCCGATTTCACGGGTTCGTTCGGTGACACTGACCAGCATGATGTTCATGATGCCAATGCCGCCGACGACCAGCGAAACACTGGCGATGGCCCCCAGCAGCAGGGTCATGGTGCGCGCCGTCGCGGTGGCAAGTTCATGGATTTCCAATTGACTGCGCACCGAGAAATCATCGTCTTTGCCCGAGTCGATGCGATGCCGGTGACGGAGCATGTCGATGATCCGGTTTTGCACGTCGGCCAGGGCCTCGGCGCTTGCGGCCTGGATGTTGATCCGGCGCAGGTTGGTCTGCTGCCCAATTACCCGTTTCATCGCGCTGGTAAACGGGATGATGATATTGTCGTCCTGATCGTAACCGGCGGCCGAAGTGCCTTTGGCGGTCAACACCCCGATCACTTTGAAAGGAACGTTCTTGATCCGCATAATCTCGCCAATCGGATCCTCGTCGCCAAAAAGTTCCTCGGCGGCGACCGAGCCGAGCACGGCCACTTTCGTCGCGCCGCGCACATCGGCGTCGGTAAAAATCTCGCCGGCGGACAACGGCCATTCCCGAATGGCAAAATACTCCGGGGACTCCCCATAGATCGAAGTGGACCAATTGCGATTGCCGGCCACGACCTGGGCGGTGACTTTGACTTCGGGACTGACGGCGATGACGTCGGGAACCTCGTTCTCGATTGCCTCGGCATCATCCACCGTCAAGGAGGTGGAACTGCCCAGACCCAGCCGCACGCTGGTGCGACTGACGCTGCCGGCGGAGACCTGGATGACATTCTCTCCAAGGCTGGCCACTTGCGCTTCGACCTGGGCGCGCGCGCCGTTGCCGATGCCGATCATGGCGATAATCGTTCCCACCCCGATGATAATCCCCAGCGCGGTCAACCCGGAGCGCAATTTGTTGCGTCGCAGTGCGCGCAGCGCCGTTTTCACCGTGGCAATCAGGGCTCTCATGACCTCGGTCTATTTCTTTTTCTTGTTGGCGCCGAACAAGCTGGTCAACTCCGGCGCGCTGCTTTTCGCCTGGGTCAGGCCGGTGAGCACTTCGTCGCCTTCCTTCAACCCTTCCAGCACTTCGGTGAAGCTGCTGTCGCTGATCCCGGTCTTCACTTGCACGGCCTGCGGCACCAGGTTGGTGGTCCCGCGCTCCCCTTCGGCCCGGGCGGCCAGCACGAAGACCACGCGCTCGAACTTCCGTTTCTCCTTCTTGTGGCCGGAACCCTCGGACCGCTGGCTCTTCTTGGCCGATCCTTCCGCCGATGTGGCGGTGAGGGCCGGCTTGCCTCCCTCGCCCCCGCCGGGCGGGCGGAACCGGAACGCCGCGCTGGGCACTTTGAGGGCCTGGTCGCGCCGGGCGACGATGATCGACACGTTGGCGGTCATGCCTGGCTTGAGCTTCAGGTTCGTGTTGTTTACTTCGATGATTGTGTCGTAGGTCACCACGTTCTGCTCCGCCTTCGGTGCGTTGCGGATTTGCGTCACCTTGCCGTGGAAGGTCTGCCCGGGAAACGCGTCGACCGTGAAGACCGCTTCCTGTCCGACATCGACGACGCCGATGTCCGCCTCGGCCACATTGGCTTCGATCTGCATTTTGGCGAGGTCGTTGGCGATGACGAACAACTTGGGGGCACTGAGGCTGGCCGCCACCGTCTGGCCGACGTTGACGTCGCGAGAAATCACGATCCCGTCGATCGGCGCGTAAATGGTGCAACGGGCCAGGTCAACCTGGGCCTTGCGCAACGCGCCTTCGTTGATTTTCACGTTGGCTTCCGCCTGGTGCAGTTCGGCGATGGCTTTGTCGTAGTCCGCCCGGGGAATCAACGTATTAGTCTGCAGAACCCGGGCCCGCTCGGCGTTGACCTTGGCCAGCTCCAGCGCGGCCTTGGCACTGGCCAGATTGCCCTCCGCCTGGATGAAGTTGGCTTCGTAAGTGGACGCATCGAGCTTCGCGACAAGCTGGCCTTCTTTGACCGGTGAATTGAAGTCCACCAGGAGCTTTTGAATGATCCCGGAAATCTGGCTGCCCACCTCCACGTTGACCACTGGACTTAATTGGCCGCTGGCGGTGACGACCTGCACCAGCTCGCCTCGCGACACCAGCGCTGTCTGAAACTGGGGCGTCCCCTCCTGCAGATGTTGCCACCACCACCACCCGGCGCCCGCGGCGCCGGCCGCCAATAAGCTAAGGATTAAAAAGCGTTTCATTTCAGTGGGATGTTCGTTGGTCTGTCATGTGCCGCCTCGACTCCCGGCCCCTTCCCGGCCATGCGGAGACTGACTACCTCCGTTTCGCATCTCATGGTTTACGCCAAAGCCGGCCCGGGCCGCACTGGGGTATCTAACCCAGTTTACTATAGGGGATTGAAGCAGTGAAGCAGTAAATTGGATCAATTCTGAACGATGCGCGACGGGGTGCGCCTCTTCTCCCGCGTCTACGTGCCCAAGGACTCTTCCCAGCCATGGCCCATCATCATCACTCGCACGCCCTCCGCGCTCAAGCCTTATGGGACGGACAATTGCAAGGATCCGGGCGGCTCGTTCCGATCGCTGGCCAAAGACCTTCGTGAATATCCCGACGGCCCGGCCGGAGGACTTTCGAAAAGCGACGCAGCGCGTCTATCGCGGGGGGCAGACAGCCTCGGCGCTGACCGTGCAGGTGCTGCCCGAACGGCTCGATGCCCAATGACCAAGTACCCAAATACCCAAATACCCATCGATGAGTCACGCGCCGCTCGTAAATCGTACATCGTACATCGTAAATCGCTCCAGACACTGTGCGACGCGGGCAACTTTAGGCGTGTCATCGTCGCTCCCAGGTTGGTAGGCTCAATCCAATCCTGGGCTGAATGGTTCGTGAGCTCGACGCGTAAAGCAGCAAAACGGGACGCGGGTTTCCCAATGACCCGACTTGTCACTGGTAACTTGTCACTGGAAACTGGCGATTTGCAGAAGCTCATCCCGAGTGTGGCCCCTCTTTTCAATTTCCAGTTACAAGTTACCAGTTACCAGTTACCAGTCGAAACGGTTCCTGGTCCCGAAGCGCGGTCCATAAAGCCTCGAGGCTTTCCATGAATAGTGGAACCAGTTATTCCATCCGATCAAAGCTCATCATGAAACCTGATTGCCTTCACCTAGCGGTCGGCCGGGCCTTGGCCTGCGGTGCCATCCTCCTCGCCCCCGCGCTCCGGGGCGCGGGAGATGCGCCGGCACCGGGCCCGGTCGTTCACGTCATCCTTTGGTTCGACACGGAGGACTATCTGCTGCCGGCGGACGACGACGCGACGAAGCGGCTCTGCGAGATGCTCTCCGAGCGCGGCATTCGCGCGACGTTCAAGATCGTGGGCGAGAAGGCCCGCGTGCTCGAGCGGCGCGGGCGTCGCGACGTCATCGCCGCGCTCCAGAAGCACGACATCGGCTACCACTCCGACTTCCATTCCGTCCATCCCACCCCGACGGAGTACCTGGCTGGTTGCGGCTGGCTGGATGGCGTGGCGGAGTTCACGCGACGCGAGGGCGATGGCGCGGCCGATGTGCGGAGGATTCTGGGTGTGCCGACGCTGGCCTGCTACGGTCAGCCCGGCTCCTCCTGGGGGCCGCAGACGCTGGCGGCGCTGGCAGCCATTGGCGTCGCGCCGCACGGCGTGCCGTGTTACGTGGACGAAGGCTCGCAAGTGGGCATCGACGGCCAGCCGTTCTGGTATGCCGGCGCGCTCAATGTCTTTCATATGGGCGCCAACTATACGCGCATGGAGCTGCACGATCCGGCGGCGGTCGAGCCGGCCAGAAAGAAAGTGTCCGGCATCGCCGCGCGCCTGCAGAGTGAGGGCGGGGGAATCATCAGCATCTTCTATCATCCTTGCGAATGGGTCCATCGTGAGTTCTGGGACGGCGTCAATTTCGCGCGTGGCGCCAACCCGCCGCGCGAGCAGTGGAAGCCGCCGGGCCAGCGCCCGGCCCAGGAAACCGACGCGGCCTTCCAACGCTTTGCCGAATACGTCGATCACATCCGCGGAATCGCGGGGGTGAAATGGGTTACGGCCAGCGATCTGCCACTGCTTTATCCCGACCTGGTCCGGACGGACGGCGCCACCGAATCGGATTTGAACGAGTTGGCTCGGCGCATCGCCGATCCTGGCGTGACGGGACTCGACATCCAGCGCCTGGGCCGGCGCGTCTATTCCGTCGCCGATCAGTTCGAGCTGCTGACCCTGGCCGTGAACACCCTCAGCGCCGGCCAGCCACCTCGCTTCCCTTTGCGCGCGGGCGGACTCCTTGGCCCCGACGCCGCGCCACCCGAACCGGCCACGGTCACCAGCCTGGATTGGCTGACGTTCCGCGACACCGCGCGTGACGTGTTGGAGTTCATCCAGACCGAACACCGTGTTCCGGCGCGGGTCTTCATCGGCCCGGAGCCGGTGTCGCCGGCGGATTTTCTCGTCGCGATGGCGGCGGTGTGGACCTGGTCGCGGGAACACAGCCAACGACCCCCCGAGTCAACCGTGTCGTTAGGCCGCTCCGTGCGGATTCTGCCCGAGCGTTACATCGCGCAGGACACGCCGGAATTGTTCGGCGGCTGGATCATTCACAAAGCTGGTTTCCGCGCGCCCAAAGTAATGGAGATGGCGCGCCTGCAAGCCTGGACGTTGAAGCCGGCCCTGCGCAACCAGCCATGAACTCCCTCGGGGCGTCCGGTTTCACCGGCTTGTTTTGCTCTTGACCGTGTAAGTCAGGTCGTCGAGCGCGATGTCCACGAAATGCCCGCCGACCTGGAGATTGAACAGACCGAACCGATCAAAAAACGCACCTCGCTTCAGGTGCTCCGGGCTGAGCGCGAGTGTGCGCCGGTCGCCGTCCAGTTGCACCGTGATCTGCCCCGACTGCGGTGCATAGTGGATCGACCATCGATGGACGCGCGCGTCGGGCCGAATAATCGGACCGGTCTCCTGAATCACGCCATCGCCGCGCGCCGTGCGGTAGGCAGCGCGAAAATAGTGGCCGACGATGCTCGGTCCTTCCAGCAACACCGCCAGTACATTGGTCTGCGGTTCCTGATGGTCCGACGTCGTCTTGTTTGTCTTCGACATGGAATTGAACCATCCGAGATACACGCCACTGTCCGACCCGGCGCCGTGGAAGGCGATCCTGCCCGAGGCAAACAACTCGTCGGCCAGCGTGAGCGGGCCCACTTTGCCCGCGTAATAGGCCGGTTGCTCGTCGCGCCAAATCACGCCGCCGATCTCGCCGGATTTGCCGCCTGCCCTGGCCGTCGCCATCCAGCCAAAATCGTGAAAGGGGCGCATGTGACGATCTTCAAACTGCGCGTTGTTTCCCCGCCCCTCCCAGCCCGCCGCGCCGCCCAGGTCGAGCGGCTGCCCGGCGAGTTTCAAGCCGCGAAACCAGGCTTCCATTCCGCTGCCGGTGTTCTGCAGATTGAAAACTCCAAACCGATTGAACTCCGCGCCATCGGCTTTGTGACCCGGCGCCAAAGCGAGTGTGTGGGTTTTGCCGTCGAGCAAAAAGGTGATGAGCCCGTTTCCGTCCGCGCCGGCCGGATCATAATCCAGCGACCAGGCGTGCGTTGTTCCGTCCGCCGGAAACGGCCTGGTCGACGTCGTCTGATAGCGGTTGCCTTCGAAACAGCCGCCACCACCCGTCAACCAATGGCGCGTGCCGTATTCGTAAAAGACCCAGTACTTGCCGCCGTTGCCATCGAGTCGGAACACCAGCGAGTTCGGCGTGCGCCAGCCGCGAGATGTCTCGTGAAACCATCCGAAGAGCACGCCACTGGCGCCCTCGTCGCGCGTCACCGCAAATTTGCCCGACGCCGACAGCCGCTCGTTCAAGGTCCGCGTCGGAATCGTCCTGGCGAACCAGGCGGGCCTCAGCGAGCGTTGAATCCAGCCGCCGATCTCGCCCCGCGTGCCGTCGGCGTGCGGGGTGTCGCGCCAACCAAAGTCCTGGCGCGTGACGGGCAGCGGGTTCGGCAGCAAGCGGCTGCGGTAACTCTCCCACTGCGGATCGGTGGTGAAATCCTCACAGCAGCGCGATGGGTCCTGGGCCAAAGCCCCCGGCATCCCAACCGACAGCCATGCCAGGGACAATTGCACAGCGATGTTGTGGTGCGCGCCTTTCATTGCCACCGAAGAAATACCCGTTCCTGGGTCACCGTTCTAGAATTAACCGGCCCCAACCTACGGATCTTCTGGTGCGATGTAACCCGGGCCCAGGACAGGATTCTTCGGGTGGACCGTGAGCGATCGACCGTCCCTGGGGACGGCACATGGCAGCCGGTGATCGCAACTGCTGGCGGGCTGTTGAGCTCAGACCATCAGTGAACCGCAAAGGAGTTGGACCACGGATGAGCCGGATAGCACGGAGAGAAGCGCAAGCGCAGGTTGGAGGGGGGTCTGAGCACTGACCGGCAGGTGGGTTGGTCCTTCCAACGGATGACTTCTCCCATCTGTCATCCGGAAATCCGTGGTCTCAGCCGCCGGAAGTCAGTTGGACAATCCCTCTATTGCCCGTGGCTGGGAATTCGAAACTGCCGGCGTTTGGCTGTCACTGCGATCAGCGTCCGGCGCAATTCGCGAGCCAACAGGCGGTCGGGTTTCTTGCCGAGTTTTGCCAACTCCTTCGCCGTCCAGGCCGGCGCGCGGGGACTAAACCGGTTGGCGATTTGGAGAGCCGAGCGCTTGGCCTGAACCGACTTCCTGGGCCGGCCCAGCTTGCGGGCAAGCAGCTCGTCAGGAGCAGTTCCCAACAGTTCAAGTTCCGCGGCCGACCAGCGCCGCTTTGGCCGCGTCGGATCCGGAATTCCCAGACAAGCTCGCTTCGCTTGAACGGCCTGACGCGTGCGCGCAAGTCGCTTTGCCAGGACTTCATCCGGCACCTTGCCCAGCAGCTCGACCTCCGACGTACTCCAGGGTCGAACCAGACTCGTCGGCTCGCGCAGACCGAGTTTTCTTCGGCGCAAGCGCACGGCGGCGACGGAACGATGAATCTTCGCGGCTACCTCTGCGTCGGACGCGTTGCCAATCAGCGAAGATTCAGCCTTTGTCCACGGGCGACTCTCGAGGTGCGGATTGGCGACGCCGCGCTTGAGGCGCTGCAGCTGAATGGCCGAATAAGATCGCTTGATCCGTCGCGACAAATCGCGGTCACTCATTGTCCCCAACAGCCGCAGTTCCTCCTTGGTCCAGGGTCGCGTTCTGGGCTGCTGGAGCGGAATGCGTAGCCCAACTCTCTTGCTGTGGACGCTCCAGTAGGACCGCTTGAAGCGCCGGGCTAGTTCCTCATCGGAAACTTTTCCCAGCCTGCGGAGTTCCGACCGCTTCCAATATTTTTTGCCCTCGGGCTGCTCGACCCGGAGGTTCAGAGCAGCGCGCTTGGTCCGCACTGAATAGAGGCTGCGACCGAGGCGTGATCTCACTTGGCGGTCGGGGACCTTGCCCAGGAGCTTTGTTTCCGCGTCAGTCCAGTAACGCCCTTTGAACTCACCCGGAGGGATCCCGAGTTGCTGGCGTTTGTTCTGGACAGAGGCGATGGTCCGGTTCAACACCAAGGCCAGCTTGCGATCCGACAGTGTGCCGAGCGAGGACATCTCCTCCACGGTCCAGAAGCGCCGGCGCATCACCACCGGGATGCCCAATTGCCGGCGGCGTTGCCGAACTTCCGATCGGTCTCGACGCAGCAAGCGGGCGATCTCATTGTCGCCCGAGGTGCCCAGACGCTCCTCTTCGGCCGGCGTCCACGGCTTGGGGTTCTTCGCTTTCATTGTGGTGCAGTGCATTAAACTCCTCGGCGGGCCCTTGGGAAGCCGTTTCTGACGGATGCCCATTCAGTCGCCAGCGGTTTCACGACTCTGTCGCCAGCACCTTCACCTCTTTGTCGAGCCGGCCGGCGAGGCGCTCCTGTGCGAGGTCGTAGCGGGCTTGCAGGTTGAGCCAGGACCCTGTTCTCCCCACTCGCGTGGGGATGGTCCCTTCATCTCTTCAATCCGGGTGCATTGTCATGTGGTTCCCCCCCACTCGGGTTGGGATGGTCCGATCGGCAGATATACTCGGTAACCGGGATCGCTCGCAGTGCAGCTGGTTCTGGCGACGAGCTTCTCGCGGTTCACCGACCTGGCATCGTTGGGTCCGGAGTTGGTGTGCAGCCTATGTTGCTTGCCGTTGATCGTGACACGGATGTCCCCGACCAGGTTGTCGAGCGGGGCGTTGAGACCCGTTTCGTTGCCGTTGGAGGCCGCGCTGTCGTCGGACCGTTCGAGCCAGGCGCTGAGATAGCTCTGGCCCAAGTAGAGATCGCAGGTTGCGGTGTTGCTGGCTTGGATCGAGTTGAACGTCGGTTGAAGTTTTTTGCGAATAGACATCCGGGTGGGGGATTGGCGGGTGTGGGATTGGTCTTGCCGCTCTGGCGGGGAGCTTGAGCCGGTGATGAACTGGCGAAGCCTGGCCGGAGCGAGCCGGAAAACGAGGAACATCACCGCCAATGGTTGCAAGTGGCGCTCACAGGGAGCAACAATGCGCCGTGCGCACGTCGATTCGTCTCCTGGGAACGCCAGCGGGCCATCAAGGCCAAGCTTAAGCAAGTGCTCAGGCTTTTTGTTTGAAACGACGGAAATCTAAAAAAGAGCGGGCCATCGAGCGCGCTGCGGTCAAGGCAAGTTCAAAGCCTGGCCCGGTCGTCCCAAGGCTCAGGCGAAATCCGGCCAAGGAGAAGATGGAAGATGCGTTTGGCCGTGCCGCCTGCGCCAAGCTTCCGCCACCACCTCAAGATTGATTCTCCCGCGCAGCTCTCCTCCGCTGTCCAGGTTGCGCGTGACGAATTGCAAGGCGTGCAGGCTCATTTCTTACGAGGGGAATCGTGGGACGCCGCGCGTCCCTGATACCCGGCACCCTTTGCTCGTTGCTCTCGACGATTCCCAGGCTTGCCGAGGCGGAGCCCGGAGCGAAGCGCAGGCCAAAATCTGGTGGAGGCGGCGGGAGTTGAATCGAGTCCAGCTCTTGCGCGATGGTGCGTGATGCGTCTCAAACCCGCGTCGTTATTGACGATAGTGCGCTTCGTAGTTTTGCATCGTTTCCGGCAGAATGGCACCAAGACGCACGAAAATGAACGAAATTTTTCCCGTTGTTTCCCGTTACGGAGGTGGCGGGGGGCGGGGGGGTAACGCGCGACTGACGATGGAGTGAGACCGATGGATTTGTCCGCGCAATTGTTTTTTGCAAAAGGCGTCTCGGATTGACGCTGATTCGTGCCAGGAGGTCCCTGCGTGACGTCTTCAATTGACGGTCAAGCGCGGTGCGCTGGAGAGGACTATTGAGCAGGTGAACCCGGCTCGTGGCGTGAAGATCCGCAGCGACGCATGATGCGCCTTTCGGCGTGTTCGTGGAGCAGAACAGTGTCGCGGCGGGCAGGTCGCCGCGCTCCGCCCGTTCGCCGCATTTCGTCCGTTCGCCGATTTCCGGACGGAAAGGATCGACCAGCCATTAATCTTACCCACAAATAAATGAGACGCAGATCGAAACACTTTTGGGGGTTGGACTGTCTTTGACCCACCCCATCCGCTATCCTCGCGCGTGGCTAACGAAAGCGCTGCTTTGTGGTGGCCGACGAAATCTGTTGTCGCAGTTGCGCCAAGGTGATAGGCAGAAGGGAACGCCAACAGGAGAGGTTGCTGGACCTCAAATGAAATACTACGCACATACAGCCAAGAATCCAGATGGCAAACCGGACCCAGACGAGACTCACTGGCAGCTCCTGTCCACGCATCTTCGGAGTGTCGCCGGCTTGGCCAGGCAATTCGCCGTCCCGCTCGGCCTGTCCGCCGAAGCCGAAGTTGCTGGGCTACTGCATGACCTTGGGAAATATTCCGAGCGGTTTCAGGCACGGCTCAGGAATCCTTCCATCCACGGCATTAACCACTGGGCAGCCGGAGCCGCGTGCGCCGCCGAGCTGCGCCTCCACAACACTGCCTTTGCCGTGGACGGTCACCACACCGGCATGCCGGCGCGGGACGGTGATGGTCTGAAACAAACCGTTGGCCGAATGCGGTCTGATCAAGAGCGGGAAGGCTTTTGCAGGTGTCCAGAGTCCGTGCGAGAGCTGCTGAGTAGGCTGGAGCGGGATGATCTTCGTCTGCCGGACATCTCGGCGCGAACCGCCGGGGAACCGTTTTCCGAAGCCCTCCGAACACGCCTGCTGTTTTCCTGCCTGGTGGATGCCGACTTCCTCGACACAGAGAAACATTTCGAACCAGAAGCGCTGCAGCGTCGGCAGGTTCCGCACCTCCAATCGGTTCATGCTTTGAATATCCTCTGCCGCCATCTTGACGGCTTGTGCGGCGATGGAGCTGTGAACCATCGCCGCCGGAAGCTTCTTGCTGACTGCTTGGCAGCGGCCAGCCAACCGCCCGGTCTGTTCACGCTCACGGCGCCTACCGGGAGCGGCAAGACGCTTAGTTCACTTGCGTTCGCGCTCCAACACATAGTCCACCACAACGCATCAGTAGCAGAAGACGATCCGCGAAGGTTCCACCGGGTGATCGTCGTCATCCCGTTCACGAACATCATCGAGCAGACGGCCCGTGTGTATCGTGAGTTGTTCGAGTCGGAGTTCGGTCCGGACTACGTGCTGGAACATCACTGCGCCGTCGCTCCGCGCGAAAGCCGGGAAGACAAGGGCAAGGACGCAGAGGAGGAACGAATCCGCCGCGCCCGTCAGGCCGCGGAGAACTGGGCTTCGCCACTGGTGGTCACCACCAGTGTCCAGTTTTTCGAGAGCCTGTTCAGCAATCGCCCATCCGACTGCCGCAAACTCCACAACATCGGCCGCTCCGTCGTTCTGTTCGACGAGGTTCAGACACTGCCGCCCGACCTCGTGCCATCGCTCCTTTCAGCTGTGAAGTTACTGACCCGAGACTATGGGGTGACGACGGTCTTTATGACCGCGACTCAGCCCGCCTTCACCGCTGCAGGCCCGGCACTGCCTTACGGATGGAGTCCAACCCCCATTGCTCCGGATGAAACCGCCTTGGGCGAAGCCCTTCGGCGGACGCGGATCGAACTTCCTGAACTGGACGAGAAACACTCCTGGGAAGACATCGCGCGCCGGATGGCTACCGAACCCCAGGCGTTGTGCGTGGTCAACACCACAGCCGACGCGCGGGATCTGTTCAAGCTGCTCCGTGACCGCGTCCCTGATGGCCTTTTCCATCTCTCCTCCCGCCTTTGCCCGCAGCATCGTCGTGACAAGCTGGAGGCCATCCGCCAACGCCTGCGGGACGCGTTGCCATGCCGGCTCGTCTCCACGCAGCTTATCGAGGCCGGCGTGGACGTAGACTTCCCCATTGCTTTGCGCGCGCTCGGCCCGTTGGACTCGATCATCCAGACGGCCGGCCGCTGCAATCGCGAAGGGAAGTCCGCCAAGCCGCGTCCGGTGATCGTCTTCCGACCCGAAGAACTCAAAACACCGCCCGGTGCGTACCGCACCGCCACCGCCAAGACCGTCGAGTTTCTCAATCGTCATAAAGACGCGCCCAGTCGTCTCCATCAGCCGGAGTTTTACGCCGCCTATTTCCGGGAACTCTACGGACTGCTCGGTCCGCAGTCGGTGAAGGAAGACAAGGTCTTTGCCGCCAGCGAGGCGCTAGACTTTCCCAAAGCTGCCGAGGAATGCCGGCTCATCGGGGATGAAACGCGACCGGTGTTGGTAAAGTGGCCGGATGAAAGCAGGGGAGGTGGATCACTCATCGGCAAGCTTCGGCGCGAAAAGCATCTAACTGCTGCCGAGTGCCGAGAGGCTCAGCGCTACTCGGTGAATCTTTACCGGCGCGAATTCTTGGACGCACAAGCCAGAGGCTACATCTACCAACCCACCGACGAATGGGACTTCTGGGCCTGGAACTCAGATTACGACAAAGACCTTGGACTCGGCCATTTGGAAGCAGAGGCGATGGTATGCTAATTCAACGAATTCTTTGCAAAGAAAGTGCCGATCGGGCTCTGACTCGGTCGGCACCTTTCCATAGTAGGCAATTCAATATTTCAATCCGCGCCAAAAGTGGCGATGACACAGGAATTAATCAAAAAGATGCGGGCTTTGCCACTGACAAAGTTGGCGGCGCAAAGCAATTTTCGCCATTGAATTGCCTATTATAATACAAGAGACGCTTCTCGAAGCAACCTGCAACATGCAGAAACGCTTGGATTATCGCTCCTCCACCCTGTACTTATGAAAATCCACCTCCGCACGTGGGGCGAACTCGCCTGTTTCACCAGACCGGAAATGAAAGTCGAGCGAGTAAGTTATTCCGTCATCACGCCCAGCGCTGCACGTGGCCTGCTCGAAGCCATCCTCTTCAGGCCGCAATTCCGCTGGCACATCCGGCGTGTCGCGGTCAAGCGGCCAGTCCGGTTTCTCGCCTTCCGTCGCAACGAGGTGAAATCCCGTCTCTCGGCGCGTAAGCCGGAGCCTTTGTTGGCCGACGAGGATCGCACTCAGCGGAATACGCTCGCGTTGCGCGACGTGGAATACGTGATCGAAGCGAGCTTGCACTTGACGCCGCTCGCCGGCCTGCCGCGCCACAGGCCTGCTGAGGCCGAAGACCAGGGGGACGACACGGAGGTGAAATATCTCGCCATGTTCCAGCGCCGCGCGGAGAAGGGCCAGTGCTTCGTCCAGCCATGCTTTGGCTGCCGCGAATTCCCTGCACACTTCGAACTGGCCGACGAAGCTGCCATGGCCGTCGCAACAGGGATCAATTCCGACACCGATTTGGGGCTGATGCTCTACGACGTCTTTCACCTCGACGTTCCCAAGAACCATCTGCCCGGCAAGGTCGAAAAACCTGACCCCAGGGTGACCTTCTTCAGAGCGACGCTCAAGGATGGCATCGTGGCCGTGCCGGAGTGGAATGAAGTCAAAACTCAACTCGGAGGTGCCCAGTGATGCTCCAAGCGCTCATCGCCTACGCTGAACGCGAAAACCTCGGCGACCCGAATTCTGAAACGGTCGGTGTTCGCTGGCTCATCCCACTGGACCGCAACGGACAGTTGGCCGGCGATCCAATTCCGCTTGCGGAAAATCCGAATGACAAGAAGCCCCGGCCCAAGCCGATGTCCAGGCCATTCACCTCGCCTAATGAGCTGAACCAGGGCACCAAGTCGCACTTCCTCTGCGACACCCTGGAGCGAGCGACACTGTTCCTTGATCCGAAAGGCATCGGCAAGGTGGACGCGCGGCGCATCCAGCATGGATATTTCCAGTTGCTCTTGGAGGTGGCGGCCCGGGCCCAGCCGGAGGAAGCCGCCCGCCTGAACGCAGTCGTCAAGTTCCTCCGCGACCCTGCCGCGACGGCGCAGCTCCACGCCGCGTTGACGGCGGTCAGAGCCAAGCCGAATGACAATGCCACGTTCGCGGTCGAGGGTGACTGCCTGCTCGACTCAGCGCGGCTGAAAGCCTTCTGGCGGGAGCGCCGGCAGCGCTTGGCCGCTGCTGCCGAACCGCGTGAACCGCGAGTCTGCATCGCCACTGGCGAACTCGCCGAAACGCTTGATACGACCGAGAAAATCAAAGGCGTCCCCGGCGGACTCGCCACTGGCGCGAACCTTATCAGCTTTGACAAGGACTCGTTCTGCTCCTTTGGATTGGAACAGGCGCAAAACGCCGCACTGTCGGCTACGGCAGAGTTGAAAATCCGCTCCTCACTGAACACCCTGATCGAAAAGAGCCGTGACCAGGGCCTGGTCTTCAACGAGACGGTTCACCTCCATTGGACGCGCCAACCAGTGAGACACGATCCCTTTGACCTGCTCACAACGGCCGACTCTGAGGCCGTCGCAGCGTTGCTCAAGTCGGTGAAGGAGGGTCGGCAATATGTCGGCCTCGATGCCAACGCCTACTACGCTCTCAGCCTCTCCGGCAACGGTGCCCGCATCGTCGTGCGCGACTGGCTGGAAAGCACTGTGGCCGAAATTGAGCGCAACATCGCCCACTGGTTCGCCGATCTCGCGGTCGCGGAGCCAGACGGCATCGGTATTAAGCGCGATTTCAAGTTTCGTGCGCTCCTCTACGGCATGGTGAGGGCCGAATTGACTGAGCTCTCACCCACCCTGCCTACGCAATTGCTCCACGGTGCACTACGTGGCCATTCCTTGCCGCTGCCGCAATCCGCCTTGGCCGCGGCACTCCGCCGCCAGCAACTTGATCAAGAAAACAAACTCAATCCGGCCCGACTCGCTCTCATCAAAGCGTGCCTCCTCCGCTCGCCAAATATCTCAACCAACAATCATCAACAAGGTGAACTTATGACTGAATGCCTGAATCCTGAATCCCGTGACCCCGCCTACCTCTGCGGTCGCCTGTTCGCGGTCTTTGACCGGCTCCAATACCTCGCCCTTGGCGGTGTCAACGCAGGTGTGGTAGAGCGTTACTATGCCAGTGCCAGCGTCACGCCCGCGCTCGTCATGGGCCGCCTATTCCGCAACGCCCAGTTTCACCTGGCCAGGGCGGAGGGTGGTGTTGCGACCAACGTGCAGAAAGACTTTGAAACAATTACTTCCGCGCTGGGGGACAAGTTCCCGGCAACGCTCGACCTTGAAGCCCAGGGCCGATTCGCCCTCGGCTACTACCACCAGAGGACTGAGTACCGCCGGCGCACCGCAGAACGGAAGGAAAAGGAAAATGCCCAGGCCACCGCCTAAACTTCAACTTTGAATCACCAACACTCAACAACTCCACTCATGAACCATCGCTACGACTTCGTTTATCTCTTCGACTGCAAGGACGGCAATCCGAATGGTGACCCCGATGCCGCAAACGCCCCCCGCATTGACCCCCAGGATATGCATGGCCTCGTCTCCGACGTGTGCCTCAAGCGCAAGGTCAGGAACTTTGTCCTGCTCGCCAAGGAAGGCGCGCCCGGCTATGGCATCTTTGTTCAGCAGGGGTCGGTGTTGAATGACCGCATTGCCGAGGCTCACAAGTCGCTTGGACATGAGGTTGATCCGAAGTCCGAGAAGAAAAAGGCTAGCCGCGAGCAGGTAGGCGCAGCGCGGCTCGAAATGTGCAAACGCTTCTTCGATGTCCGCACGTTCGGCGCGGTCATGTCCACGGGCGCGAACGCCGGCCAGGTACGCGGCCCAGTACAACTCAGCTTCAGCCGCTCGGTCGATCCTATCCTGCCACTTGACCTGAGTATCACTCGGATGGCCGTCACTGAGGCCAAGGAAGCGGACTCGCCGAATCAAACAATGGGTCGCAAGAACCTCATTCCTTACGGCCTCTACCGCTGCCACGGTTTCATCAGTGCCCATCTCGCCCGTGAGACTGATTTCAGCGAGGCCGACCTTGAACTATTCTGGCAGGCGCTTACGCAGATGTTCGACCACGATCGCTCCGCCTCGCGCGGCACGATGGCTCCCCAAAAACTCATAATCTTCAAGCATGCCACTGCTCTCGGGAATGCTCCTGCCCACAAACTCTTCGAGCGCGTCAGGATAGAAATGAACCCGGATCTTCGCTCCAACGGCAACGCCGCTCGTTCCTTCACGGACTATCAAGTGAGCATCAATCGCGAGGGGTTGCCACAAGGTGTGGAGCTTATCGAAAGGCTCTGAAAGTGGGTGAGTCTGTACCTGCTGCTGGCCCCGGCCTGCCGGAGCCATTGCCGCTCTCACTGCTCAACGACTACCTCTACTGTCCACGCCGGGCGGCGCTGAAGATCGTCGAGGGCTGGCGCTCAGCGAACGAACACACGGCACGCGGCGACATCATCCACGAACACTCGGATCTCGCAGGTTACGAAGTCGCGAAAGGCGTGACGCTCCTGCGTGCGTTGCCGGTCTGGTCCGAGCGACTTGGCTTGTCTGGAAAATGCGACATTATTGAGCAGCGTTCGAATGGCTCTCTCTTTCCCGTCGAGTTCAAACTCGGGCGGCGTCGCCAGTGGGAGAACGACGACGCTCAGCTTTGCGCGCAGGCACTTTGCCTGGAGGAAATGTTCGGCATTGCCATCCCGCGCGGTGCAATCTTCCATGCGGATTCAAAGCGGCGCCGCGAAGTCGAGTTCACGGCTGAACTTCGCGCCAGAACTGAGGCCGCGGTAGGGCAATTGCACCAGTTGCTCGCGTCGAGTGAAATTCCACCCGCGGTATTCAAACCAGCCTGCGAGGAATGTTCGCTCTTCAACATCTGCCTGCCCAAAGTGACCTGTGACGACAGTCGGGCCAAGCGTTTGAGCAGGCTCCTGTTTCAAGCGGAGTAAGTATGAGCGACATCCAGCAAAACACCCTCTATCTGACGACCCCGGCTTCCTATGTGACGCGCGACCACTTGACGCTTCAAGTCGAGGTGCCGATCTATCCTGTCGATCTGCCGGCCGGAGAGCGCGCGCGTGACCGGGCCACGGATTGGCGCAAACTTTCCATTCCGATCCACATGCTCGAATCGATCTGTGTGTTTGGTCAGAGCACCATCAGCCCGCCGGCGCTTGACCTGTGTTGGGAACATGGTGTCGCGGTGAACTTCCTCAGCGAGGCCGGTTACTTCCAGGCGCGGATGACCGGGGTCGCGGACACCAGCGTCACGCTCCGCCGCACCCAGTTCCGGGCGGCGGACGATTCTGCAAAGTGCGTCGCAATTTCCCGCCAGATTATCGCCGGCAAGATTCAGAATTGTCGCAACAGCCTGCTTCGTGCGGCGCGCGAAAACGATTCATCGGACGAACAGGGAAAGATAAGCGAAGTGACGGACGCCCTGGGTCGGCAAATCCGGGAACTTGCATCGGTGACCCAGCTCGATGTGATACGGGGCGCTGAAGGTCTGGCTTCCAGCCACTATTTCTCAGTGATCTCGCTGATGTTGAAACAGCAGCGCGAAGCCTTCGCATTCAGGGCGCGCAGCCGGCGTCCGCCGCGTGACCGGATTAACTGTCTCCTATCCTTTCTCTACGCCCTCGTCCGGCATGACTGCATCGCGGCCCTCACCGCGGCGGGACTCGATCCTTTTGTGGGCTACTTGCACGTCGACCGTCCGAATCGTCCATCGCTGGCGCTGGATTTGATGGAGGAGTTTCGACCGTGGCTGGCGGATCGATTGGCCATCACGCTGATCAACCGTCAACAGATCGGACCTGAGCATTTCAGGGAACGGGAAGGCGGCGCGGTCGAGTTCACGGAGGCCGGGCGCAAACTCGTCATCAAAGCGTATCAGGAACGTAAGCAGGAGAGTTTGAATCATCCATTGCTCGACCAAAGTTTGCGGATGGCGCAATTGCCCTTCGTGCAGGCACGGGTTCTGGCCCGGCATTTGCGCGGTGACATCCCTGATTATGTGCCCTTAGTTCCGAAATAACTGGCTCGATGCTCATCCTGGTCACCTACGATGTTTCCACCGTGGACAAACGCGGACAACGGCGTCTTCGCCGCGTGGCGCAGGCCTGTGAGGACTACGGCGTTCGCGTCCAAAAGTCTGTTTTTGAATGTCAGGTGGGCCAAAAGGAATGGATACGCTTGCGCGACCGGCTTCTCCGGGAGATCAACCCGGACGAGGATTCCCTACGCTTCTATTTCCTCGACGAAAAGGCCGTCCAACGCGTCGAGCACCACGGAGTGGACAAGCCGGTTGATCTGAGCGAGCCCTTGATCCTGTGAGCGTTTTCAGTCGCCCGCCCGCTGGCACTTGTCCTGTTCCGCGAACCTCAAGCGCCGACTTTACCCCCAACCTTTCGCGAAACCGTCAAAGCAGCCGTCCTGATTGCCTATTTCGCCGTTCATTGACATCAACAACTGGATCACTTCCTGAAAGACTCGCCACATTCGCGGAAGAACGCTACAAAACCCCAGCGACCGTGCCGGTTGGGATGGTCGCAGGCGCCCCGTGAGTGATCGCGGGGCGCGGATTGAAACATGCCCAGGAAATTGTAAAAGTA
>WNGF01000068.1_pt1 | contig 180866 bp, 167 predicted proteins | sample 5400641 | NCBI WGS metagenome assembly WNGF01 (sample SAMN13153371, study PRJNA577476) | soil metagenome | isolation source: 80 cm soil or saprolite under grassland replicate 2 | place: USA:California | collected 2016-06-15 | reverse complement strand
AGCTGGCCTTGCCGTTCGCATCGGCCGTGCCCGCCGGGACGCCGTCGAAGCCCGCCGGCACGGACCCCATCCCGGGCACGGGGCCGTACGTCATCTCCTCCTACCGACCCGGGAAGGACCTGGTCCTCGAACGGAACCCCGCACTTCCGGGAATGGTCCGCGGCGGCGCAGCCCGACGGGTTCCCCAACGCGATCCACTGGAGGTTCGGCCCCACACCCGACCAGGCCGTCGACGCCGTTGAGTCCGGCATCGCCGATTGGTACTCGAGCACGCCGCCCGCCGATCGGGGGCAGGAGGTGGTCACCCGCTTCGCCGGCCAGGCGCACGCATATCCGCAGGAGGCAACACTTTTCTGGGCCATGAACACGCGCCTTCCACCGTTCGACGACATCCGTGTCCGGCGAGCGGTGAACTACGCACCGACCGTGGCGAGCTCCTCCAGACCCTCGGAACCCTGGGCGCCCGGATCACGTGCCAGGACCTGCCCCCGAACTCGCAGGGCTACGTCCCGTATTGCCCCTACACTGTGAACCCGGGACCGGGAGGCCAGTGGACGGCGCCCGACATGGCCAAGGCGCGCGAGCTCCTTCGTGAAGCGGGCAATCCGCACACCCATGTGACCGTGTGGACCGGGCCGCCCCTGGTCGGCCAGGCGAGGTACTTCGGCCGATTGCTGACGAGCCTCGGCTTTCCCTCGTCCGTCCACGTGGAGCCCAACCAACAGCGCTTCTTTGAATCCGTGTACGTGTCGCCGTCGCGGGTCCAGTTCGCCTTCTCCGGATGGCTCGCCGACTACTCGGCGGCCTCGGACTTCATCGCCACGCAGTTCACCTGCGACAGCATCCGGCGGAACGCCCCGGGAGCGAACCTCAACACCGGGCAGCTCTGCGACCCGGAGCTCGACCGGAGGGTCGCCGCCGCCGAGGCCGCCGAGACGCAGGATCCGCAGCTGGCCGGGCGGCTCTGGGCGGCGGCCGACCGTGCGGTGGTCGACCTGGCGCCGGCGGTGTTCGTGGCGACGCCGGAGGGGCTCGACTTCGTATCTGCGCGAGTCCAGAACTATCAGCACAGCCCGCAGTGGGGGATCCTGCTCGACCAGCTGTGGGTGCGCTGAACGCTTCCGGTTGAGCGATCCCCTCGACCTCGGCTAGCGTTGCCGGCCGTGGCCGTGAAGGTGGGGATTGGGCTGTTCACCGGGCAGGTCATGCCCGGGACCGACCGGACGTTCCACCGCGAGTACCGCGAGGTGCTCGAGATGGTCCGGCTGGCCGAGACGCTCGGGTTCGATTCCGCGTGGGTCAGCGAGCACCACGGCGCCGGGGACGGGTACCTGCCGTCGCTCCTGCCGATGCTCGCCGCGATGGCCGCGGTCACCGAGCGCGTGCGCCTGGGAACGGGAGTCATGCTCACCCCGTTCCACGATCCGCTCCGCCTGGCCGAGGACGCCGCGGTGGTCGACCAGCTCTCGGGGGGGCGCCTGATCCTCGGGCTCGGGCTCGGGTGGCGGGAGGAGGAGTTCCGGATGTTCGGCCGGCCACGCGGCGAGCGCCTGCGCCGGACGACGGAGACGATCGAGGTCCTGCGGCGGGCATGGACCGGCGAGCGATTCTCGTTCGAGGGAAGCCACTATCGCTACGACCGGGTTCTCGTGACGCCGAGGCCATTTCGCGAGGAGGGCGTGCCGATCTACATCGGGGGCATGACCGAACAGGCGATCAGGCGCGCCGGGCGGATCGCCGACGGCTACATCCGGACGCGCAGCAACTCGAACACATGGAGGGAGGCGCTCTCGCTCGCCGAGGACGGCGCCCGCGAGGCGGGCAAGGACCCGTCACAGCTGGGGTACGCGCAGCTGCAGAACGCGTTCGTCTGGGGCGACGCCGAGGGCGGCTGGCAGACGGTCAGGGACGGCGCGGCGCACCAGATGGGTATGTACGCCGCCTGGGACGAGGGCGCGGACACCCCGGAGCGGGAGTTCTTCCTGAAGCCGCCGCCGGAGGAGGCCCTCCGCCATATCACGCCGACCGGGACGCCCCGGGAGATCGCGTCGCTCCTTCGGTCCCAGATCGAGCCCTTCCTCGACCGGCAGGAGTTCCACCTGATCGTCCGGCTGCACTACCCGGGGATGGGGTTCGACACCGCCTCCCGGGCGATCGAGCTGTTCGGCGAGCAGGTCCTGCCGGCCCTGAAGGGCTCGTAGCCGCGAGTCAGTCGGACTCTGATATCAGCGCCGCGAGCGTCTTCCGGGCCTGTTCCAGGTGGAACCGGTCGTGGCCGGCGAGCATCCGGAACGTCACCTCGAAGCTCTCGGGGCCGCGCTCGCCGTGGAGCCCGTAGCGCGATCGCTCTTCCGGGGGAACTCGCTCCCACAGGACGAGGTTGGCCTGGCGCAGCGCGGTGAACAGCGCGAGCAGCTCCTCGGGGCCGGCCTCCCGGTGGCGGAGCCGGTCGACCCACAGGTCCTGGTCGTAGGGCATCAGATCGGGGGTGTCGTGGGCGATGATCCAGCGATACCGCCCCGAGACCACGAGCTCGGCGTCGGCAAAGTGGCCGAGGAGCTCGATCATCGACCACTCTCCCTGCGCCGGAGGCGTTCGGAGCTGCGGCCCGGCCCGGAACACCAGGTCCCGGAGGTCCTCGATCGTGGCCCGCTGCACGGATGCCGGGTCGTCCGCGCCCACCAGCGACAGGAGGAGGTCGCGGTACTCCGACGGCTGGGCGACGGGGTCGGGGGCGGCCGCGGCCTCGGATGCGCTCACGACGCCGATGCTACCCGACGCCGCGGCACGCCCCAGTCCGTGCGCGCGGCGACCGGCTCAGGCCTCCGCGCCGGCCTGGCGGGCCCGGACCCGGCGCCACACGAGCAGCCCGAGCAGCGCCAGCGCGCCGAGGGGCAGCAGCACGCCGATGCTGACGACGATGACGTAGATCAGGCCGAAGAACGCGGCCTTGGCCCGGTCCCAGGCCTCGGACAGCTGGGGGCTCACGATCCCCGCGGACTCGGCGGAGGGGCGGGTGGGGAGGCCCGGCTCGAACAGCTCCACCTGGATCGTCCCCAGCTCCGCGCGGTTCTGCAGCGACCGTTGCTGGCCGACGAGCTCCTCGATCTGCAGCTGGACATCGGACAGCGTCCGCTGGACCTGGAGCGTTCCCGTCACCGTGGTGGCGGTGTGCAGGATGCCGAGCAGGACCTGCTCCTGGGCTCGCGCGTTGCGGATGCGGGCCGCCAGGTCGACGAAGCGCGACGTGACGTCGCGGCCGGTCACCGACCGCAGGCGGATGTCCCCGAGCCCGGAGATCTCGGACAGCGCCGCCTCGAAGCGGTCCGCGGGGATCCGCAGCGTCAGCCGGCCGGAGCGAACCTTCGCCCCCTCGGTCGAGGACGACTCGACGAAGCCGCCCTGCTCGCCGGCGATCGAAGATGCCCGGTCGTAGGCCTCCTGGAACCCGCCCCGCGCCACCTGGATGGACAGCCGGGCGGTCTTCACGATGCTCGGACCGACCTGCGGAACGCCGGCCATCACGGCGACGTCCCCCCTCCCGATGGGGCCGGCCACGCTCGGGGCAGGAGCACCCCCGGCGGCGGGCCTCTCCGCGTTCGAACCGCCGCCTCCGGCACCGGTGCAGGCCGCGGTGGCGAGGGCAACGATCCCGGACAGCATGAGCAACCGGCCGGTTGCACGCGCGAACTGCGTCATTGCCGCCTCCCTGATCTCGGTTGGCCGACGGTGCGCGGCGGAGGCGCTCACCTCGTTGTACGAGGGAGCGACGGGATGAGACTTGGACGGCCGAGCGCCGCGATCCGTTCCACCGCAGGGCGATCAGTCCGGGAGCCGGACGCGGCCCCCCGCCCGCCCCGCCAGTGCGGCCGGCCCCGCGACCACCACGCGGTCGGCGTGCAGCCCCCGCACGGCGGCCGCCACGCTGTCCTCGTGCCCGCCGGTCGCCGACGCGAGCCCGCCGAGGGTGGCCGATCCGACCAGGCGCAGCCTGGCCAGGACCAGCCCGCGGACCTGCCGCATCGACCCGGCGAACCCGGGCCGTCGGCGGGCCGGGCGTTCGGGCGTCCCGCCGGCCAGCCGGAACCGGCAGGCGCCGGCGAGCGGGCACACGTCGCACCGAGGGCGTGGACGGCACACAGCCCGGCCGAGGTCCATGAGGCCCTGCAGCACGTCGCCGGGGCGCCGGCCGGCCAGCCAGCCCTTCGCAGCGGCCCGGAGGTCCACGCCCGGGACCCGATGCGGTTCGACGCCGAGCAATGCCCGCGAGGTCACCCGGCGGACGTTCGTGTCGATCGCCGTGACCGGACGGCCGAAACCGATGACGGCCACCGCCGCGGACGTGTACGGCCCGATCCCCGGCAGCCCGCGGAGCACGGTCGGGTCGTCCGGGACCCGCCCGCCGTGGTCCCGGACCATGGCCCGCGCCGCCTCCGACAGCGCCACGGCCCGGCGCGGATAGCCCAGGTTCCCCCACGCGCGGATGACCTCCCCGCGCGGAGCCCCCGCCAGCGCCTCGACGGACGGGAACCGTTCCAGGAACGCCGAATAGGCCGGCACCACCCGCGCCGCCTGGGTCTGCTGGAGCATGACCTCGCTGACCCACACCCGGTAGGGGTCGGCGCTGCCGCGCCAGGGGTACGCGGTCCGTCGCTGCCGGTACCACCGCATCAGGGAACGGCGGAGCGACACGTGCGCGGCCGCGGCCGAGACCGGATTTGCCTCCCGGGAAGCGGCGAGTAGGCTACGGCTCGAAGCCATGGCGACCGTCGGCGAGATCATGACCCGCGACCTCATCACGGTGGACCCCTCCGCGACCGTGGCGGAGGCCGCGACCGTGATGGGGGGCAAGCACGTCGGGTCCGCGCTCGTCATGGACGGCGACCATCTCACTGGCATCTTCACGGAGCGCGACATCGTGCGCGCGCTCGGCGAGCACTTCGACGCGGCCGGTCATCCCGTCTCCCACTGGATGACGTCGAACCCCCACACGATCGGCCCCGGCGCCCCCACCGAGCAGGCCCTCGACACCATGCTCCGCGGGGGGTTCCGCCACCTTCCGGTCGTGGACGGCGACCGGGTGGTCGGCATGCTCTCGCTCCGAGACGTCGCGGCGTCCGATTAGGGCTCCCGCCCGCTACCGGCCGAAGCCGGGGAGGCCCTGCTTGTCCGGGAGGTCCTCGGCCGCCTCCTTCAGCGCCGCCCACACCTCCCGGAACACGTCGCCCGCGAAGCGCGGTTCCTTGCCGTTCTCGAGGCCCATCGCGCCTCGAACCGCCGACGCCGTGATCTCCACGGCCTTCTCGAACAGCGCCCAGTCGATGTCGCGCGCCACGGTCGAACCTCCTCCTGCAACCTCGGAATGGAGTGCGGTCGACCAGCGTACCGGCTCCCCGGCGGCCCTCGATCCCGCGGCTCAGTGGGCGTGCTGGTCCCATTCCACCGGCGGGGTGATGTGCCAGTGGCGGGGCAGGACCAGCTCGTCGGCCTCGACCGGGCCCCATGAACCCTGCTCGTAGAAGTGGACGGGCGGGGGGTTCTCGAGAACCGGGGAGATGACCTCCCAGGCCCGCTCGACCTCGTCCGACCGTGTGAACAGCGTGTGGTCGCCCGCCATCGCCTCCAGGATCAGCGTCTCGTAGGCCTCGATGAGCGGCGTCCGGTACGCGCTCTGGTAGTCGAAGTCGAGCTCCGCCCGGTCGAGCTCGAACCCGATCCCCGGCTTCTTGATGTTGAGGTGCAGCGACATGCCCTCGTTCGGCTGCACCCGGATCACCAGGGCGTCGCGGCCGAGCGGCACCGCATTGGTCCCCCGGAACACCGAGTACGGCACCTGCCGGAACGACAGCGAGAGCTCCGTGACCTTGCGGTGGAGGTTCTTTCCCGTCCGGAGGTTGAACGGCACCCCCGCCCACCGCCAGTTGTCGATGAACACCTGGACGGCGGCGTACGTGTCCGCCTGGGAGTCGTGGGCGACGTCTGCTTCGTGGCGGTAGCCGATGTACTGCCCGCGCACGATCTGCTTCGGGTCGATGGGCTGCATGGAGCGCAGGACCCGGACCTTCTCGTCGCGCAGGCGGTTGGGATCGAACGACACCGGAGGCTCCATGGCGAGGACGGTCAGCACCTGGAACAGGTGCGTGGCGATCATGTCGCGGATGGTCCCCGTCTGCTCGTAGAACGAGCCCCGGCCCTCGATGCCGATCTCCTCGGCCACCGTAATCTGCACGTTGTCGACGTACCGCCGGTTCCAGATCGGCTCGAACATGCCGTTGGCGAATCGCAGGGCCAGGAGGTTCTGCACGGTCTCCTTGCCCAGGTAGTGGTCGATGCGGAACACCTGGGACTCTTCGAACACGCGGTGGATGGTGTCGTTCAGGTCCTTGGCCGTCTTCAGGTCCCGGCCGAAGGGCTTCTCGATCACGATCTTCGCGTCCGTGTGCAGCTTGCTTTCCCCCAGGCGAGCGACGATGTCAGGGTACGCGGCCGGGGGGGTCGCGCAGTAGTAGAACCGTCCGCCATTGGTTCCCATGGTCCGGTCGAGCTCCTCGAGGCGCTCGCGGAGGTGCTCCATGGCCATCTCGTTGGCGAACTCGCCCGGGACGTAGGACAGGCGCTTGGCGAAGTCGTCCCACCGTTCACCCTCGGGCTGCTCCCGGGCGAACTGGTGGACCTGCTCCTTCGCGTACTTCCGCCAGGCCTCGTCGCTCATGTCGGTGCGCGCGTACCCGACGATGGCGATGCCCTCCGGCAGGAGCCCCTCCGCCCACAGGTGCCAGAACGCGGGCAGCAGCTTCCGCCGGGTGAGGTCGCCGGACGCCCCGAAGATGACGATGGCTTGCGGCTCGGCGGGCTTCAGCGCCATGCGGTCACGCTCCCTCGATCGCTCATCCCGTCCTCCTCGCGCGGTGGTCTCGAACCCAATCCGCTCGTTACGGGTCGGTGCATTCTCCCCACCCCGGCCCACTCCGGTCGAGCCCTACGCGACGGCGACCTCCAGCCACCCCCGCTCGACGCGCACGGCGAACACCGGGATCGGGTCCTCCGCGGGCCCCCGCAGCGGCTCGCCGGTCGTCAGGTCGAATGCGCTGCCGTCGTCCGGGCACGCCACGGCCTCGCCGTCCTCGATGGACCCCTCGGCCAGCTGGCACCCCTCCACCGTGCACTCCCCGCCGAACGCGTGGAACCGCCCGTCGACGCACGTCACCGCGATCCGGACCCCCGGGAGGTCGAACTCCTTGATCTCCCCGTCGGGGACCTCCGCCGCGGCCCCCACTCGCACGAACTCCGCCACGCCGGGCATCTTTCCACGGCCGCGCTCTTCGGTTCAGCCCTGCTTCTCGGCGTGCCCGCCGAACTGCTTGCGCATGGCGGACAGGACCTTGTTCGCGAAGTCGTCGAGGTCGCGCGAGGCGAAGCGGGAGTACAGCGCGGACGTGAGCACCGGCGAGGGAACCCCCTCATCGATCGCGGCGATCGACGTCCACCGCCCCTCGCCCGAGTCCGACACCCGGCCGGAGAACTCCTTCAGCGTGGGCGACTCGTACAGGGCGGCCGCCGTCAGGTCGAGGAGCCAGGACCCCACCACGCTGCCGCGACGCCACACCTCGGCGACCTCGGTGGTGTCGATGTCGTACTGGTAGAACTGCGGCTCCTCCAGGGGTGCGGTCTCGGCGTCCTGCTCGCGCTGCACCTTGCCGGCGTTCGCGTTCGCCAGGATGTTGAGGCCCTCGGCGTAGGCCGCCATGATCCCGTACTCGATCCCGTTGTGGACCATCTTCACGAAGTGCCCGGCGCCGACTGGACCGCAGTGCAGGTACCCGTGCTCGGCCATGGTCGTGTCGCCCGACCGTCCCGCGCTCCGCTCGGCCGAGTCCACCCCGGGCGCGATCGAGCGGAAGATCGGCTCCAGGTGGGCGAAGACGTCCGGCTCGGCCCCGATCATCAGGCAGAACCCCCGTTCCAGCCCGAACACCCCTCCGCTCGTGCCGACGTCGACGTAGTGGATGCCCTTCTCGGCCAGCTCCCCACCGCGTCGGATGTCGTCCCGGTAGTACGTGTTTCCGCCGTCGATCACGATGTCGCCCTCGTCCAGCCGGGAGGCCAGATCCGCCACCGTCCGCCCCGTGATCTCGCCGGCCGGCACCATGACCCACACGGCCCGCGGCTTCGACAGCTTGCCCACGAAGTCATCGAGCGACGATGCGCCGGTCGCTCCCTCCGACTCGAGCTGCTGCACCACAAACGGACTTCGGTCGAACCCCACCAGATCGTGCCCGTCCCGCATGAGCCGCCGGGTGAGGTTCGCCCCCATCCGCCCCAGCCCGACCATCCCGAGCTGCATCGGTCTGTCGGTCGTCATGGCTGCCCCTTTCCCCACCTGTCGTGACCGCGAGCGCACGCGGCCCCCGCGCTACCGTCCATCGAACCCTCCGCGCGTTTCTAGCACACGCCCTGGCGATCCCCGCACCGGACGGCCGATGGGGTTCAATTCGGCCTGATGAGCGAGGAGCGGTTCTTCCGCGATTGGCCGGCCCACAAGCGGAAGGCCGCGGTGGCGCTGGTCCCCGGGCTCGCCGAGCACTCGGGCCGGTACGAGCACGTGGCGGGCCGGTTGAACGACGCCGGGTACTCCGTGGTTGCCGTCGACATCCGCGGCCACGGCCGCTCCGCCGGCTGGCCCGGCATGATCGAAGGGCTCGACGACTGGGTCGCCGACGCCAGGGCCGTCCTGGAGCGGGGCCGGGCTGCGGCCGGCGTCCGCCCCCTTTTCCTCATGGGGCACTCCCTCGGGGCCCTGATCGCCGCCACGTACGTGGTCCGCGCCGGCGGCGACGGCCTCGCTGGCCTCGTGCTCTCCAGCTTGGCCGTCCTGGCCGGCCCGGCGATTCTCGAGTCGATGGGCGACCCGGAGGGACAAGGCATCCCGTCGACTGCGCTCAGCCGCGACGTCGAGGTCCAGCGCGCCTACGACCAGGACCCGCTCGTCTTCGCCGATCGGGTTCCACCGGAATCGACCGCGGCCGCGCTCGAGGCCGCCATCGAGGTCAACCAGGGCACCGGCCTCATCGCGCTCCCCGTCCTGATGTTCCACGGCGAGCTCGACGCCATCGCCGACCCCGAAGGCGCGCGGTATTTCTTCGAAGCCCTCGCCTCGACCGACAAGCGCCTGCGCATCTACGACGGCCTGCTCCACGAGACCATGAACGAGCCGGAGCAGGACGAGGTCCTCGACGACCTGGTCGCCTGGCTCGACGAGCACGCACCGTAGGACCCTCCGGCACCCTCGGCCCGCGCCGCGGCCCGACCACGGTACGGGTGGCGGGAGAGTTCGGCGTCGCAGCGGTCCGTTGGTGCGGCCGGCAACGGACCGAAACCACGGCATCCCGGATTCCGGACGCACCACGGGGCACCGCGGAGACGCCGAAACTCCCGCCACCCACCACCGCGATCAATCCGCAGGTACGCGACCGCAAGGAGCCGACACGCCCACCATCGCGGAGACTGGTCCCCGTGCCGGAGCTTCCTGACGTCGAGGGGTATCGACGGTTCTGGGTCGAGCATGCCGTGGGGCGGACCGTCCGGCGGGTGGTGACCACCGATCCCACGATCGTGCGGAACGCCTCGCCGCGGGGGCTCGATCGGGCGCTGCGGGGGCGGACGTTCGAGGAGCCCGTGCGGCACGGCAAGTGGCTGCTGTGCTGGACCGATGGGCCCTGTCTGCTGATCCACTTCGGGATGACGGGGTGGTTCCTGTGGGGGGATTCGGCCGAGGGGCGCCACCGCCACGACCGGGTGATCGTTGAGCTCGAGGGCGGTGGCGAGGTCCGGTACCGGAACATGCGGAAGCTGGGCGGGGTGTGGTTGGCACACGATGTCTCCGAGGCGGCGGCGGTGACGGGAGGGCTCGGGCCTGACGCGCTCGGCGTCGACCGGCGGCGGTTCCGGGAGCTGCTTGGGCACCGCCGCGGGGGCGCGAAGGCCGTGCTGATGGACCAGACGTTCGTCGCGGGGATCGGCAACCTCCTGGCGGACGAGATCCTGTGGCAGGCGCGCATCCATCCGAACCGGCGGATCGAGGATCTGTCGGTCGAGCAGAAGGAGGGTCTGTTCGAGGCCGTGCGGAAGGTCGTCCGCGAGTCGGTCGCCGCGCACACCGACTACATCCCGAAGAAGCGGAACTGGCTACTGTCGGTGCGCGGCGAGCCGGGGGCGGCGTGTCCGAGGTGCGGGACGCCGCTCGCCCGGACGGTGGCGGCCGGGCGCACCACGTGGTTCTGCCCACGGGACCAGCCCGCGCCGGAGGCCGCTGCGTGATGCGGGGCGCCGGGCTCGCCGCCCTCGTCGCGCTCGCCATGATCGGGCTCCCCGGGACTGCGCAGGCGGTGCGGTCGTTCGAGGTCCCCGCTTCCGCGTGCACCTCGGACGGCGACTCCGCGCCCGCCATCGAGCGGTTCCTGGCCACCGTGCCGAACGGGTCCGTCGTCGTGTTCCCCAAGGACGCGACGTGCCGGGTGGAGCGCACCGTGGACCTCGGCGTCCCGCCTTCGGGGCAGGACAAGCGCGACCACACGGTGCTCGAGCTGAACGGCGCCACGATCCTGCGGACCTCCGAGCCCTCGTGCCAGAAGCTCGACGACTGCAACGGGCCGGTGGTCGCGCTGAACCTCGTGGACGGCGTGACCATGCAGGGGGGCTCGGTCCGGGGGGGCCAGCACGTGGACGGCCTCCCCGAGTTCGACGCGAGCCGCGAGCACGACCACGGGATCGCCGTGCACGGCTCCATGAACGTCACCCTGTTCGGCCTGCACATCTCCGACGTGGCCGGGCACTGCGTCGACGTCGACAAGGAGAAGAAGGACCTCGCGGGGAACATCCGGCTGATCGGCACGCCGGGACGCCCGTTCGTCTGCGAGGGCGCCGGGCGGCAGGGCGTGTCGGGCAACGCCGTGACCGGCCTGCGCATCCAGGGACTGATGTTGGACCGCATCGCGTCGACGGCGGTCGACCTGGAGCCCCGCCACAGCGGCTACATCGACACGGCCGTGGTACAGAGCAACCGGTTCGGCTGGGTGGGCAACTACGCGATCGCCGGGATCGGCAGCGGCGAGACGTGGAAGGACATCCGCATCGAGCACAACGTCCAGACCGACCGTGAGCACACCGGCGACGCGTTCCTGCGGGCCGGCAACTCCCTCGACCGTGGCCCGGTCGTCGTGGTGGGCAACCGCATTCGCAACCGCATCCAGCTCAACCACACCAGCGGGTCGGCGGGCGGCAACGTGCTCCTCCCGGGCCCGGACCGGCCGAGGTGCATGTTCGAGCTGTTCAACGACCCGCCGTTCGTGGTCGCGGACTCGAACCGGCATCCCCGCAGCGTCGAGCTCACCTGCGCCCTCGAGGGAAAGATCGCGAACGGCGGCATCAGGGGGACGGCGAAGAAACTGCGGAAGTACCTGGTGCCATCCCTGGTCGTCCTGGCGGTGCTGATCGCCGGCGCTGCGACGCTCATCGTCGCCCGGCGGCGGCGGGCGGCCGGCTGACGGTGGTCAGCGCGGCGTGCCCGTCCCGACCTGGGCCGGCGGCTCGGCGGGCGAGGGGGGCTTCGACAGGCCCTGCCACGCCGACCAGACGCGCTGCGCGATCGTGATGCTCCCCAGGCCGGTGAGGATGGCCAGCACCGGCAGCAGGGCGCCCGGCGCCGTCAACCCGACCATCAGGGCGACGTAGCGCTCCAGACGCTGGAACACGCCCTCGCTGAGCCGCACGCCGAGCGCCTCGCCCTCGGCCCGGAACTGGCTGACCACCAGGGAGATCGACAGCGTCGACAGCGCCAGGATCGCCGAGGCGTGGTGGTCCTGGCCGGCCTCCGACCAGAACAGGCAGCCGAACAGGATGCCGTCCGAGACCCGGTCGAGCGTCGAGTCGAGGAACGCGCCCAGCCGGCTGTCCTCGCCCCGCAACCGGGCCACCCCGCCGTCGAACACGTCGAACAGCCCGGCCGGGATGAGCAGCATCCCGGGGAGGAACCGCTGCCCGTCGACGAGGAGCCACCCGATGACGACGTTGGTCAGGAGCGACAGGATCGTCAGCTGCCACGGGCGGACCCGCGCCTTGTACAGGCCGATCAGCACGGCCCGGTACGGCCACATGAACACCCGCTGGAACAGCGGGCCGATGACGCTCTCGTTCCTTCGAGGCCCCGGCGCGTCGCGGATCCGCGGTGCCTCGGCCGGGCGCTTGCCGTCCATCGACGCTCAGGCTATCCCCGTGCGAACGCGTGCGCGACCCGCTGCTCAGGCGTGGGGGCGGAAGCCGACGATGCGGTAGCGGAAGCTGCCGCCGGGGGCCTCGTAGACGACCTCGTCGTCCTTCGTGGCGCCGAGGAGGGCGGACCCCAGCGGGGACGTGGTCGTGATGGTGCGAACGCCGTTCGCGCGTTCCTCGGCCGAGTCCGCCAGGAGGTAGCTCTCCTCCTCCGGGTCGTCGTCGTCCAGCGGGAGCACGGTCACGAGCATGCCGGGGGTCACGGCCTCGGCGCCGACGGGGGCCTCGACGATCTCGGGGTCGCGGAGCATGCGCTCCAGCTGACGGATGCGAGCCTCCATGAGGCCCTGCTCGTTCTTCGCCGCGTCGTACTCCGCGTTCTCCCGGATGTCGCCGTGTTCCCGGGCGGCCTTCAGCCGCTCGGCGATGCGCAGGCGGCCATCCAGCTTCAGGTCCTCGAGCTCGTCCTTCAGCCGGTGGTAGGCCTCGAGCGTCAGCGTTGCACTCGGCTCCGTCCCTGCCGGGCGCGGCGGACGAGAGGCGAGTTCGTCGGGAAGTTGCATGGGCGGCACTGTATCAGCGGCCCGCCAGGCCTCTCCGTCCCGATTTGACGATGTGACAGCAATGGTTCTATTGTCACACGATCATGGCGCTGACCGCCGATGAGCTCCGCGCCGGGACCAGGGAGCGGATCCTCGACGCCGCCTTCGACGCCCTGCGGGACTTCGGGCTGTCCCGCGCCACGGTCGAGGACGTGGCCCAGCGGGCGCGGCTCTCCCGGCAGACCGTGTACCGGTACTTCCCCTCGAAGGACGCGCTGATCGTCGGCCTGGTGGCGCGGGAGGAGGAGACGTTCATCGCCGGCGTCCGGGAGGCCATCGAGGGCCAGGACGACTTCGGGCCGGCCATCGCTGACGGCGTGCGGTTCGTGCTCCGGTTCGCCCGCGAGCACCCGCTGCTCGACCGGCTGCTCGCGACCGACCCCGACGCGTTCCTGCCGTACCTCACGACCCGGGGGCTGCCCGTGGTCGTCCGCGCGCGGGAGGCCATGGTCGAGATATTCCGGCCGCGCGCGCCGCACCTCCCCGAGGACGCCCTGCGCGGAGCGCTCGACGCGGCCACGCGCGCGATCGTCTCCTACGTCATCACGCCGTCCGAGCGACCCGACGACTCGATCGCCGCCGACCTGGCGGCGATGCTCATGGCCACCCTGCACGTCCCCTCCGAGAACGCCACGCGAAGGAGGTCCCACAGATGACCACACGCCACTACGTCGTCCCCGTCGACCAGACCAGGTGGGCCGTCCCGGGGACGAGCGAGACCGTGTTCTCGTTCGACTACGACGAAGGCCGTGACCGCCTGCTCTCCCTGTACGAGAAGGGCAAGGAGAAGCAGTGGAACACGAACACCCGTCTGGACTGGTCCATCGACGTCGACCCGGAGTCCGCGGAGAACTTCCCCGACTACTACATCCCGATCTACGGCTCGGACACCTGGGAATCGATGGACGAGAAGGGCCACGCCCAGCTCCGCCACCACATGAGCTCATGGATGAACTCCCAGTTCCTGCACGGCGAGCAGGGCGCGCTGGTGTGCACCGCGAAGATCGTGCAGACCGTGCCGGACGTCGACTGCAAGTTCTACGCTGCGACCCAGGTCATGGACGAGGCCCGGCACATGGAGACGTACTCGCGGTACCTGCGCGAGAAGGTCGAGCTGGCCTACCCGATCAATCCCAACCTGAAGTCGCTGCTGAACGACATCGTGTCCGACGGCCGGTGGGACATGACGTGCCTCGGCATGCAGATCATGGTCGAGGGCCTGGCGCTGGCCGCCTTCGCCATGGTCCGGGACTTCTCCGACGAGCCGCTGGCCAAGGCGCTGAACGCGTACGTGATGCAGGACGAGGCCCGCCACGTCGCGTTCGGCCGGCTGTCGCTGCGCGACTACTACCCGCAGCTCACCCAGGCGGAGCGCGACGAGCGGGAGGAGTTCATCGTGTACGCCTCGTACCTCATGCGCGACCGGTTCCGGGGCGACGAGGTGTGGGAGCACCTCGGCCTGCCCTACGACGAGTGCATCGAGTACGTCGAGAACTCGGAGATGCTCGGGGAGTTCCGCAAGATGCTGTTCTCACGAATCGTGCCGACCGTGAAGGATCTCGGCCTGTTCGGCCCGAAGGTCCAGCGGGCCTTCGTCGACATGGGCGTGATCAGCTACGCCGAGACCAACCCGGACGATCTCTCCGCGGCCGACGAGCAGATCGCGGAGGACATGGAACACCGCCAGGAGATGGGGGGCGGCAACGGGTCCGGGGGGCTCACGGATGTCGACCCGGCCCGCGCCGAAGAGGTCGCCGCGACGATCGAGGCGGGTCGCGAAGACTAGTGCTCCGCCTCGGGTGGCGGGGGATCCCGGTCGGATCAGTGCAGGCGCCAGGAAGCGCTCGCAGCGACCGCGAGAGCAGCCAGCGTGGCGAGTGGAATCGCGTAGCGAGCCAGCCTCTTCATCGTCCCCTCCTTCCACCGATACCGGGCCGATCCTCCGGGTGAAAGCGAACCGCAGATCGGCTCCTATGGATATCGGCGAAGCGGGGGGATTCTTGTATCGGTCATGCAGGGGATCGCCTCATCCCCCATTCGGCCGATCCCCGCTCGGATAAGGCGTTGACGAGGGACGCACCGGTCGTCCAGCATGCTGGCGAGGACCGTGCAGTCGACCCGAGAGCACACGACGGAGGATCAACCGCCGGCGCATCCGGAGCCCCCGTCACTCCGGGTGTTCGAGGCCGCCGTCACCCTTCCCATCCTCGGGGTGGTGGTCTACGGGATCGTCCGGCGCCCCGAGGCGTTCACCCACGGGCTCGTGCTGTGGATCGTCCTCGTCGCCGCGGTGGACCTCCTCCCCGTCGCGGCCTGGCGCGGGGTGGAGATGCTGCTCGACTTCCCACTGCTGGTGGCGGTCGCGATGCTGTACCGGCCGGAGACGGCCTGCGCGGCGCTGTTCATCGCCTCGTTCGACACGTGGGAGTTCAAGCGGCAGGTGAGCGTGCTCCGGGCCGGGTTCAACCGCGCGCAGGTGGCGGCGTCCGCACTCGCGGCGAGCGCCACGTTCCACGCGCTGGGGACGGTGCACGACGGGTGGCCGGTCGTCGCCCTGGCCGGCACGCTGGCGATCGTCGCCGCGTACCTCGTCAACGCCGGGCTCGTCGCCGTGGGCGCGGGCCTCCTGTACCGCGAGTCGATCCCGTCCGTGATCACGCGCCTGCGCATCGGCCGCCCGCTCGAGTTCGTGGTCGGCCACCTCGGGCTGGGGATCGTCGGCATCGCCGCCGCCGAGCTGTATGTGCGGGTCGGCTTCTGGGGTGTGGCCCTGGTGATCGTCCCGCTGGCGCTGGCCCGGCAGTCCTTCTTCCGCACCCTCGCGCTGGAGGAGGCCCAGCGGGACCTCTCCGCGGCCTATGCCGCGGAGAGGCGGCGGGTGGAGGAGCTCGAGCGCCTCGATCGGGCGAAGGCCGAGGTCGCCCAGGTGCTGACCCACGACTTCCTCCATGCGATCGCGACGCTCCGCACCTACGTCACCGCGCTGCACAGGAAGTGGACCCTGATCGACGAACGCGAGCGGCTCGAGGTGATGGGGTGGATCGAGCGCGAGACGGAACGGCTCAAGGCCCTGGCCGAGCAGTCAGTCTCCATCATGTTCGGGGACGCCGACGGCCCCATGCTCTCGCTCCGGCCCGAGCGGGCGGCCGACCTCGTCGCGGAGGCGGCGGACGCCACGAACCGCATGGACGGGCGCCTGCGGGTGGACGTCGGGCCCGACGGCGGACGGGTCTCGGTCCGTGCCGACCGCGTCCGCGTCCTCCAGGTCTTCCGCAACCTGCTCGGCAACGCGGCGGCCTACTCGGTGCCCGGCACCCCCATCGAGCTCGTCGTCCGGACGGCGGGGGACGAGGTCCGGTTCGAGGTCCGGGACCACGGACCCGGAATCGCCCCCGAGCAAACCGAGCTGCTGTTCCGCCCCTTCTCCCGCCTCCCCGGCCTGGCCGAGGCCACGCCGGGCTCGGGCCTCGGCCTGTACATCTCGCGGGCGATCGTTGAGGCCCACCACGGCCGGATCGGCGTCGAGAGCGAGCCGGGCACCGGCTCGTCGTTCTGGTTCACGCTGCGGCGGGCCGAGACGTGAGCGATCCGATCCGGGTCCTGATCGTCGACGACCACCGCCTGTTCTCTCAGGCCCTCGAGCTGCTGTTGCGAGGGGAGGACGACATCCGGGTGGTCGGGACGGCCGCGACGGGAGAGGAGGCCCTGGACCTCGTCCGCGACGTCCCCGTCGACGTCGCCCTGGTCGACATCGACCTCCCGGGGATGGACGGCATCGCCGTCACGGCCCGCCTGCGGGAGTCGCACCCCGACGTCCGGGTCGTCGTCATCACCGCGTTCCAGCAGCCGAACGTCATATCGCGGGCGGTGAAGGCCGGCGCGAGCGGCTACGTGATGAAGACGGACCTCGCCGACACGCTCGTCGCGGCCATCGGGATGGCCATGGCGGGAAGCATGGTCCTTCCTGCCGGCCGGCTGGCGCCGTCGCTCTCGTCCCTGGCCCGGTCGGACGAGCCCGAGGCCGAGGAACGCACCCACCCGCGATCCGCCGGCGCGGCCGAGCGGTCCGCGGGCGTCCTGTCCGAGCGCGAGGTCGAGATCCTGCAGGCCCTGGCGAGCGGGTGGACCACGATGGAGGTGGCCGACGGCCTGGCGATCAGCGCGCACACGGTCCGCACCCACGTGAAGCGCATCCTGGCGAAGCTCGATGCTCGCACAAAGGCGGAGGCGATCACGAGGGCGGTCCATCTCCGTCTGATCTCGACCGTGCCGACGGACGAGCCGTCACCGGAGGACTGATGCCCATGGACGTCTATCGAACCCCCGACGCGCGGTTCGACGGCCTTCCCGGTTTCGGCTACGACCCGCGGTACGTCGAGCAGGACGGCCTGCGGATGCATTTCGTCGACCAGGGGCCCCGCGACGGCCCGCCGGTCCTGCTGCTGCACGGCGAGCCGACCTGGTCGTTCCTGTACCGGCACATGGTCCCCGTGCTGGCCCGGGCGGGATTGCGGGCCATCGCGCCCGACTACTTCGGGTTCGGGCGGAGCGACAAGCCCACGGAGCGCGAGTGGTACACCTACGACCGGCACTTCGACTCGGTGTCGAAGTTCGTCAACTTGGTTGACCTTTCCGGGCTCACGGTGGTGATGCAGGACTGGGGCGGGCCGATCGGGATGCGCCTCGCGGTCGAGCGGCCCGAGGTCGTCGAACGGCTGGTCGTGCTGAACACCGGGATCTTCAGCGGCCGGCCGCCGTCCGACGCGTGGCTGCAGTTCCGGGACTTCATGCGCCGCGTCGACCTGGACATCCGTCCCGGGCAGCTGGTGAACCTGACCTGCGGGAACACGCTGGCCGAGGACGTCGTCCGGGGCTACGACGCACCGCACCCGACGCCCGAGTCCCGGGTCGGCGCCGTGATGTTCCCAGAGCTCATCCCGACCTCGCCGGATCACCCGGCTGCCCCGAAGATGCTCGAGGTCCGCGAGGGCATCAAGCGATGGAGCAAGCCGGCGCTGGTGCTGTTCAGTGACGGCGACCCGATCTTCTCGAAGCAGGCGGCCGAGAACATGGCCGCGCGGATCCCCGGAGCGGGTCCGGCCGAGTTCGTGGAGGGCGCCGGCCACTTCCTTCAGGAGCAGAAGGGCGAGCAGATCGCGGAGCGGATCGTCCGGTTCGTCCGCGAGGCGACGTGACGCCTCCGGTCAGTCCTCCAGCGAGATCACGTACCCCACGAGGACGGCGGCGTTCGCCAGGAACAGCCACACCGCGAACAGCACCAGCAGGGCCATGCCCATGGTGCCGAAGTGCTCCTGAGCGCTGCTCCCGGAGGCCCCCACGAACGCCGTCATCCCGAGCGTCCGCTTCGGTCGTCCGCCCCGTGACGGTCCCTTCCGGGACGGCGAGCGGGATGATGACGAGGATCGCGAGCGGGTCCGGGTGGCCACGACGAGGTGTACTCCCACGAAACCGGAGCCTCACCCGGGCTTCCGCCGCCGGGCTTCCGCCGCCGGGCGCCCACCTCGTATGCTCGGAGCATCCATGGGGAATCGTGATCTGGCCTCCCGGGTAGCGGTCGCCCGGGGCGATGCTCCGGCCGACGCGGTCCTCGCCGGCGGCCGGGTGCTGTCGGTGTTCACGGGGGAGCTCCTGGAGGCCGACGTCGCCCTGGCCGGCGAGCACGTCGCCGCGGTCGGGGCGCCCGGGAGCTATCGCGGCGCGGAGACCCACGACGTGTCGGGCATGATCCTCGTCCCCGGCCTCATCGACGGGCACATGCACGTCGAGTCCACGAAGCTCACGCCGGCGGAGTTCGCCCGCGCCGCGCTCCCCCACGGCACGACGACGGTGGTGATCGACCCTCACGAGATCGGCAACGTCCTCGGCGCCAGGGGCATCCTCCAGCTGCTGGCCCTCACCGACGGCGTGCCGCTCGACTTCTACGCGATGGCCTCGTCGTGCGTCCCGGCGTCGTCACTCGAGACCTCGGGGCACACCCTCGACCACCGGGACATCGCCGCGTTGCTGGATGCGCACCCCCGGATCATCGGGGTCGCCGAGATGATGAACTTCCCGGCGGTCGTGTCGGGGGACCCGGAGGCCCTGGCCAAGATCGAGGCCGCGGGGACTCGCCACGTCGACGGCCACGCCCCCGGGTTGTCCGGCCCGGACCTGAACGCGTACCTGGCTGCCGGGGTGCAGTCGGACCACGAGTGCACCCGGTTGGAGGAGGCGCTCGAGAAGCGGCGCCTCGGCATGTGGATCATGATCCGCGAGGGCTCGGCGGCCCGGAACCTCGAGGCGTTGCTGCCGCTCGTCCTCGACCTCGGGCCGGAGAACTGCATGCTGGTCACCGACGACCGGGAGCCCCACGACCTGATCCGCGACGGCCACCTCGACAACGCGATCCGCAAGGCGGTCGCACTGGGATGTCCACCCGAGCACGCCCTGGCCATGGCCACGCTGCACCCGGCCCGGTACCACCGCCTCCTCGGCCACGGCGCGATCGCGCCCGGCTTCCTGGCCGACGTCGTGGCGGTCCCCGACCTCGGCGAGTTCCGTCCGGCTCGGGTGTGGAAGCGCGGCCGGCTCGTGTTCGACGGCGAGGCCGTGGTGGACTTCCCGGCGCCCCAGGTTCCCGATTGGATGCTGCACACGATGCACGCGGCGTCCGTCACCGAGGGCCGGCTGCGGATCCCGGCGGGAGACGGGCCGGGTCTGGTCCGGGTCATGGAGGTCCGGGCGGGACAGGTCGTCACCGGCGCGCTGACCGCCGAGCCGCGCGTCGAGGGGGGAGCCGTCGTGGCCGACCCCCAGCGGGACCTGGCCAAGATCGCCGTGGCCGAACGCCACCGCGCGACCGGCCGGATCGGCATCGGGCTGGTCCGCGGGTTCGGCCTCCGTGAGGGGGCGCTGGGCTCGACGGTCGCCCACGACGCCCACAACGTCATGCTGGTGGGCACCAGCGACCGTGACATGGCCGTCGCAGCGGCGCGCCTCACCGAGCTGGCCGGCGGCCAGGTCGTGGTCCGGGATGGTGCCGTGCTCGCCGAGGTGGAGCTGCCGCTCGGGGGGCTGGTGTCGCTCCGCCCCCGCGGGGAGGTCGCCGCGCAGGTGATCGCCCTGGAAGCCGCCGCCGAGGCCTGCGGGGTGGCGCTCCGCGCGCCGTTCATGGCGCTGTCGTTCCTGGCGCTGTCCGTCATCCCGGAGCTGAAGGTGACCGACCTCGGCCTGGTGGACGGCGTGAAGTTCGAGCTGGTTCCGCTGCGCGTGTAGCCGAACCGGGCGAGCGGTGACGCCCGCCTATTCGGCCGCGGAGAGGCGGCGCGCGCCGGCCGAGGATGCCCGCCGGAGGAGCCGCCCCAACCTGCCCGCGGCGTCGAGCCGTTTGACCAGGCGGACGTCCGTGCCCGGCCGGCGGCCGGTCCCCCGCCGGACCGAGACCTCGTCCATCAGCGCGGTCATCAGGGGGATGCCGTTGCCGCCCAGACCGTCGCCGCGCGAGGACGGCGCCCCCAGCTGGAACCGCCCCTGGTCGCGGATCCGGGCCTCCGCGCGGTCGACGCGGCACCTCCAGATGACCTGGAACACCCGGCTCCGGGAATGCAGGACCGCGTTCGAGCAGGCCTCGGACACGGCGAGGAGGATGTCGTCGGCGGCGGTCCCCGAGATGCCGGCCTCGTCGCACCGCTTGTGGAGGAAGCTCCGGACATCGTGCAGGGACTCGGGCACAGCAGGAAACACGCGCGAGCGCGCGGTGACGGGGTGGATGGCGGACGACATGGGGTTCCTCGGAGGCCCTCCCTGGGCTCGATCGGCCGGGATGCTCGTTCCCCCGAATCCATCCGGCGAAACCCCCTGGATCGCGAACGGAACACAAGTGACAGGGCGTCTCGGCCCGAACGGACCGCACGAAGCGGGACCATCGGCTTGACGCTCTCGAAGCGCCGGAATTACCGTCCCGGCGATGCGCCTCGCCGACCGGATGAACCGCCTGGGCACGGAATCCGCCTTCGAGGTGCTCGCGCGGGCCCGGGCCCTCGAGGCCACGGGCCGGACCGTGATCCATCTGGAGATCGGCGAGCCGGACTTCGACACGCCGGCACACATCGTCGAGGCCGCCGCCGAGGCCCTCCGGGCGGGCCAGACCCACTACGTCCCGGCCCCGGGCATCCCGCCCCTGCGCGAGGCGGTCGCCGCGTTCCTCGAACGCAACGGCCGGCTGCGGTGCTCGCCGGATCAGGTCGTCGTGATGCCGGGCGCCAAGCCGGTGATGTTCTTCACGATCATGGTGTTGTGCCAGGAGGGCGACGAGGTCCTGTACCCGAACCCCGGCTTCCCGATGTACGAGTCGATCGCCTCGTTCGCCGGGGCCACGCCGGTGGCGATCCCGCTGCGCGAGGAGAACGGCTTCCGCATGGATCCCGCAGAGGTCGCATCGCTCGTTACCGACCGGACACGCCTGCTGATCCTGAACACGCCGCACAATCCGTGCGGCAGCGCGATGACGCGCGACGAGCTCGAGGCCATCGCCCGGATCGCCCTGGAGCGCGACCTGGTGGTCCTGTCCGACGAGGTCTACTGGGCGATGCCGTACGACGACCGGCACCACAGCGTCCTGGAGATCGACGGCATGGCCGAGCGGACGGTCCTGCTCGACGGGTGGTCGAAGACGTTCGCCATGACCGGCTGGCGGCTGGGGTTCGGCGTGTTCCCCCAGCCGCTGGTGGAGCCGGTGACCCGAATGGTCATCAACACCGTCTCGTGCACGTCGGCGTTCAGCCAGTTCGCGGCCAAGGCCGCGCTGGAGGGGCCGTGGGACCCGGTCGAGCGGATGGTCGCGGAGTTCCGGCGCCGCCGCGACGTCGTGGTGGACGGCCTGAACGCCATCGACGGCGTGACCTGCGTGCGGCCGGGCGGCGCGTTCTACGCGTTCCCCTCGATCAAGGAGCTCGGCGCGACGTCGAAGGAGGTCGAGGCCCACCTGCTCCAGCACGCCGGCGTGGCCTGCCTGTCGGGGACCGCCTTCGGCGGTCACGGCGAGGGCTACCTGCGGCTGTCGTACGCGAACTCGGTCGAGAACCTCCAGGCGGCGCTGGACGCCATGAAAGCGTCGCTGCCGGAGGTCAGGCCGGCCGCACCCGTCGGCGAGGGGGAGGCCGAAGCCGCGATCTGACGGCCCGGCAGGGCGCCTCGCGGCGGGACCCACCGGGTGGCACGAAAGGGGGACGCGATGAGCGACGAGCGCTGGCCCGTGCTGGTCACCCGCCGGCTGCCGAAGCCGGCCATGGACGCCATCCACGCCCGGACCGACGCCGACGTGTGGGAAGAGGAAGGGGCCATCCCCCGCGACGAGCTGCTCCGGCGCGTGGCCGGCAAGCGGGGCGCGGTCACGCTGCTCACCGAGAAGGTCGACGACGAGTTCCTCGACGCCGCCGGAGCCGACATGGTGGTCGTGGCGAACTACGCGGTGGGCTTCGACAACATCGACGTGCCGGCCCTGACGAAGCGCGGGGTGATGGCCACGAACACGCCCGAGGTGCTGACCGAGACGACCGCCGACACCGCCTGGGCCCTGCTCATGGCCGCCGCCCGGCGTGTCCCCGAGGGCGACCGGTTCCTGAGGTCGGGGACGAAGTGGATCTGGGGGCCCGAGATGATGCTCGGGCAGGACGTCCACGGCAAGACCATCGGCGTGGTGGGGTTCGGGCGGATCGGGCAGGCCGTGGCCCGGCGGGCCGGGGGGTTCGGGATGCACGTCGTGTACTACGACCTGTACCGGCCGCCCGAGGACGTGGAACGCGAGCTGCGTGCGGAGTTCCGGGAGCTCGACGACCTCCTGGCCGGGGCCGACCTGATCTCGATCCACGTGGCGCTCACGCCCGACACCCGGCACCTGTTCGGCGCCGAGCAGTTCCGGAAGATGAAGCCGACCGCGGTGATCGTGAACACGTCACGCGGGCCGGTCATCGACGAGGCCTCCCTGGCCCGGGCGCTGCGGGACGGCGAGATCTTCGCCGCCGGCCTGGACGTGTTCGAGCGCGAGCCGGAGGTCCACCCGGACCTCCTCGAGCTGGAGAACGCCGTGGTCATCCCCCACCTCGGCTCGGCGACCGTGGAGACGCGCGACGCGATGGGGCTGCTGGCGGCGGAGAACCTGATCGCCGCACTGGAGGGCCGCCGGCCGCCCACGCTGCTCAATCCCGAGGCCTGGGAGGCCCGGACCATTGGCTGATCCCCACTTGAGGGGAACCTTTCCGCTGGACAGGTGGTAGTTCCAGGTGCACGATCGATCCGCGAGGCGCCTGGAGGCGGACATGAAGCGGACCCTGGCGGTGCTGGCGGTGTCGGCCGCAGTGGTGGCCGGGGTGGCGTGGCCGGCCGCGGCGAAGGGCGAGGGGCCCGTGGGTGCCACGATCACCGGACCCGGCATCGGCGGTCCGGGAGGTCCCGGTGGCCCGGGGATGCCCGGCGGGCCGGGCTCGGGCGGGTCCGGAGGCTCGGACGAGGGGTCCGGGGCCGGCGGCTCCGGCGGCACCGCCGTCGGGACGATCGAGATCCGCGACCGATCGTTCGAGGGCTTTCAGAACTCCCCGCTGTGGCGTCTGGCCACGTTCAGCGGCGCGGTCCTCAGCTGCTCGGCGTGCCTGAGCTTCATCGACACCTCGCCGCCCGGGGACCGCGCATCGCTCGGCCCCGTCTACCGGGTCACGTACTTCACCGGTCGATGCTGCGACCACTCGACGCGCCAGCTGCTGTATCCGTTCGCGCCGGGCGGACCGTGGACGTACACCATGGCCAGCGGCCGTCAGGACTTCTTCCTCGGCGAGCAACGGGTCGGCTGGTGGCACGCCGACGGCCGCATGGGGCAGCTGTTCCTTCGGTTCCTGCACCGCGTCGGCATCCCGAAGCAGGACCCGTTGCCGGCGTCACGGCCGAAGGCGGCCGCCGTGGGCGAGGAGGCGAGCTCGGGCGGCTCGGCGCTGTGGCGGCTGCCGGTGGCAGTCGTGGCGATGGTCGCGCTGCTGGCGCTGGGGGCGATCGCGGCCCGGCCGCGATCCTCGACCCGTTCCGCGTAGCTACCGGCGGCGGCGGGGGCGGGGGCCGGGCCGGCGCGGGGGGCGCTTCCTGCGGGGAGCCCGGGGGATCGTGGCGGGATCGGGGAGTCCGACCCGTGCCTGGTCGACGGCCTGCTTGATCTGGGCGGGGATGCCGGCCGCCTCCGGCGGTGCGGTGATCATCAGCTGGAACAGCACCGAGCGCTCCAGCTCCTCGACCGTGTTCACCACCACGCGGCGGTCGCCGCCGGCCCTGGCCCGCCACTGCGCGACGATGCGCCCGTTCGACTGGACCTCGACGCGCAGGGTGGTGTCGCCGATCCGGCCATCCCAGACCGGTCTGGCCTCCTCCTGCATCATCTGGTCCTCACCTCGCTTTCGGGCGCCATCGAGCCGCGCGCGGCCTCGAAACTCCGGGAGCCACTGGACGTCACGGACAGGAGCGCGGTCGGGGCGATCGCTCCCGAATCCACCCTAGCACGGGCGCTCGCGGTGTGAGGATGTCGTTCCCGCTGCTCACGGGTCTGCCGGGCTCTCGCCGCTCCGGCCTCCCGCCCGGCCCCGTCACGAGTCGGACGGCACCGCGCCCCCGCCCTTGAGAACCGACAGGATCGCGTCCATCTCGGCGTCGCCGACGCTCTCGGCGCGCTGGGTCCCCCGCGCCGCGGCCAGGATCGTGCGGAGGTTCGCCTCCGCCATCTCGAGCTTGCCCTCGAGATCCTTCACCCTGGCGGAGAGGCCGTGCGCCCGGCGCTCGGCGTCGTCCTTGGCCTCCCGAGCCTCGCGGGCCTCCTCGCGGAGCGTCCGGAGGGTGCCCCGAAGGGTCCCGGCCTCGCGCCCCAGCTCCACCAGCCGGTCGATCGCGGCGCGGCCCACCTCGCCGTAGGTCAGGCGGGCCTCCGCCGGCCGGCCCCGGGGCGCCGGAGCGGCCTTCGCCTTGCGCTGGCGGGGCCGGCGGGGGATGGCCTCGGGCTCTCCGGGGTCCACCGGCCTGGGATCGACCAACCGGTAGGTGCCGTCCGCGACCTCGAGACGCTTGCGGGCCAGGAGCGCGCGCACGGCTCTCGCGGCCGACAATGCGTCGGGCAGCCCAATACGCTTGCCGATGTCCGCGGGGGGGACAGTCAGGAGCTCACCTGCCGAAGTGGTTTCCGCAACTGCGGCCAGAAAGGCATTGGCTCGCTGGAGGCTCTCCTCGTTCATTGCACACCAATGGTAGATGCATTCGCCGCCCGGCGCCAGCCCCTCCCGACCCGGAGAAAGACTGACAAGACCGGGGTGACCGAGTTGACCTCCGCGGTGGACTCCCCCTAGTTTGATCCTGGAACCGCTGGAGCCTTCGGGCTCTGGCGGTTCCGCTTTTCCCGCCAGGCTGCCTACAATCCGCGCGACGGGTTCGTTCGGGCTTCCCGGAGGCGAGGAGGACCCCCATGCGCGGACTGATGCAGCACGACTCGCTCGTCCTCACGAGGGTGCTCGAGCGGGCGGCCACGTACTCTCCCCGCGGGCAGATCGCCACGCGTACCCCCGAGGGAATGCATCGGGAGACCTACGCCGACCTGGGCGAGCGATGCGCGCGCCTGGCGAACGCCCTCCGCGACCTCGGGGTCGGCCCCGGCGACCGCGTGGCGTCGTTCGCCTGGAACTCCTGGCGGCACCTCGAGCTGTACTTCGCGGTTCCGTGCATGGGAGCGGTGCTCCACACGCTGAACATCCGGCTGCACCCCGACCAGGTCGCGTGGATCGCCAACCACGCCGAGGACAAGGTGGTGTGCGTCGACGCCTCGCTCCTGCCCGTCTTCGCGAAGATCGCTCCCGGGCTTCGGACCGTCGAGCACGTGGTGGTGATGGGCGACGGCGAGTTCGAGGGGTCGTCGTCCTACGAGGCCCTGCTCGCGGCCGCGTCGCCCGAATTCGCCTGGCCGGAGCTCGACGAGAACGACGCCTGCGCGATGGCGTACACGTCGGGGACCACCGGCCATCCGAAGGGCGTCGTGTACTCGCACCGGTCGATGGTGCTGCACACGTGGCTGGTGAACCAGGCCGGTGCGCTGGGGATCGAGGAGGCCGACGCCGTGATGCCGGTCGTCCCGATGTTCCACGCGAACGCGTGGGGGTTGCCGTACGCAGCGACCCTGGCGGGCGCGAAGCTCGTGTTCCCCGGCCAGTTCAGCGCCGATCCGGCCGCCCTGGCCGAGCTCATCCAGGGCGAGCGGGTGACCGTCACCGCGGGGGTCCCGACCGTGTGGATCGGCATGCTCCAGTACCTGGACTCGCACGACGCAGACCTGTCGTCGGTGCGCCGGATCATCGCCGGTGGCTCGGCGGTGCCCCGGAGCCTGATCGAGGCATTCAGCCGGCGCGGCCTGGAGCTGTGGCAGGGGTGGGGCATGACCGAGACCAGCCCGCTGGCCTCGCTCTCGCGGCTCACGCCCGAGCACGCCGATCTCCCAGAGGCGGAGAAGATCCGCGTCCGGGCCAAGCAGGGACGGGTGGTCCCGGGCGTCCATGTCCGGGTGGTGGACGTCGCGACCGGCGCGGAGGTCCCCTGGGACTCCAAGACCATGGGCGAGATCCAGGTGAAGGGGAACACGGTGGCCGAGGCGTACTACCGGCCCGACGAGCCCGTGGAGCAGTTCGTCGACGGCTGGCTCCGCACCGGCGACGTGGCGGTGGTCGACGAGTACGGGTTCCTCCAGCTGGTCGACCGCACGAAGGACCTGGTGAAGTCCGGCGGCGAGTGGATCTCGACGATCGATCTCGAGTCCGCGCTCATGGGGCACCCGGCGGTGCTGGAGGCGGCGGTGATCGCGGTGCCGGACGAGCGGTGGGGCGAGCGGCCGCTGGCCTGTGTCGTGCTGAAGGAGGGCGCGCGGGCCACCCGCGATGAGCTGCTCGAGTTCATCGCCCCGCAGTTCGCGAAGTGGTGCCTGCCCGAGCGCATCGAGTTCGTCGACGAGATCCCGAAGACGAGCGTGGGGAAGTTCGACAAGAAGGTCCTCCGGGCCCACTACCAGGGGCTGTACGTGAGCCCGCCGTCCGAGTGAGCGAATCAGCCGCCGAGCGGTGGGCGTCGCAGCTGGCCGCTTGGGCTCTCCCCGAGGAGATCCTGGCGCAGGCTCCCGAGTCGCCGTGGGCGTTCCCGGTGGAGCCGTTCCGGGCTCGGGCGTCCCGGTCCGCCGGCGAGGCCGCCGGATCGGCCTCCGCAGGCCGGGCCTTGGAGGCGTTGCCGTCCGGAGGCTCGGTGCTGGACGTCGGGTCCGGTGCGGGCGCCGCCTCCCTGGCGCTGGTGCCTCGCGCCGGGTTCGTCACGGCGCTCGATCCCTCGGAGGGGATGCTCGAGGCCTTCGAGGACCTCGCCACCGGTGCCGGGGTCGAGCACCGGGCCGTGCGGGGCTCGTGGCCGGACGACGCCGGGCTCGTGGAGCCCGCGGACGTGGTCGTCTGCCACCACGTGGTCTACAACGCTCCCGACCTGGTCGCCTTCTGCCGCGCGCTGGAGGACCGCGCTCTGCGGCGGGTCGTGATCGAGATGACGGCCCGGCACCCCCGCGCCTGGATGAACGACCTGTGGATGCGGTTCTGGTCGCTGGGGCGGCCGGGCGGCCCCACCGCCGACGACACGGAGGAGCTGATCCGCGAGGCCGGTATCGGCGTCGGCCGGGAGGACTGGCTGCTCCCCCGCCGCGGCGTGGGCCCCCGTGCGGACGCCGTGGCGGCGGCCCGGCGCATGCTGTGCCTCACCGCGAACCGCGACGACGAGGTGGCCAAGGCCCTCGGCGACCGGCTGTGGTCCGACGCCACCGGACGGTGGTTCATCGGGAACCGGTTCCAGCCCGTGACCACCCTGTGGTGGGACCCACATCACGCCGGGTAGCCCGACCGGCGTCTTGACACCGTCCCGCTCCCCGAGTCAGATGCGGCGATGGCAGCGCCCCCGTCCACCCCGCAGGTCCGGCTGGCGCTCGTCATCTCCGGGGCGGTGTCGCTCGGCGCGTACGAGGCCGGCGCGCTCACCGGGCTGCTCAGGCTGATCCGAGCATCGAACGGCTCGATCGTCGTCGACACGATCGCCGGCGCCTCGGCGGGCTCAATCACCGGGTTGATCCTCGCCCACGCCCTGCTCTCCGGCGCCGGCGAGGACGACCTCGAGGAGCTGTGGGTCCGCCTGGCCTCCATCGAGACCATGCTGAAAGGCAGGGCGAAGCCCGGGCGGCCGTCGGCGCCGCTCACCACGACGGCCCTCGAGGACTGGGCCGCGGGCGCGCTCGCCCGGTCCGGCCCCCAACCCATCCAGACCGAGCCCATCGCCATGGTCCTGTCGATCACGAACATCCGGGGCCTGCGCTACGACCTGGCCCAGGCGATCCCCGGCCGGACCGTCCAGGCGGACACGTTCCGTGACGCCAGGGCGTTCCTGCTCGAGCAAGGAGTGAACTGGGCCGATCCCATGCAGACGGCCCTGGCGTCCGGCGCCAACGCGTTCGCTTTCGCCCCGGTGCGGCTGGACCGCCACCGCTCGGAATATCCGCCGTCCGTGGAGTTCCCGAAAGGCGACCCGGCGCATTTCTGGTATACGGACGGGGGGACCGTGTACAACGAGCCGCTCGGGTTCGCGATCGACGCGATCACCGACCCCGACGCGCTCCAGGTGCAGCGGCCGCCCCAGCGCCTGGTGGATCCGGACGGCAAGAGACTGTTCCTGCTCGTTCACCCGGATCCCTCGGCCCCGCCGGAGGTCTGGCCTCCCGGCGGCGGGGACCCGACCTTCCGCAGCGCAAGCCTCCGGGCGATGACGAAGCTCGCGCCGTCGCAATCCGCGTTCGACGACCTCCGCCGGCTGGAGAAGACGAACTCCCGGATTCTCGCTCGGTGGCAGGTCCAGGCCGCGCTCACCACGCTGCTCGGCCGGCTGTCCGCCGAGGAGGGGTCCGAGGTGGTCCGGCGGATGGCCGGCGTCACGGTGCGACGGAAGGTCGTCGTCCGTAGCCTCACGGGCGGGGAGATCGGCGCAGACCTCCAGGCCCTGGCGGCCGCCGTCGACGCGACCGAACCGCTCGATCCCGCCACGATGTTCTCGCTCGTCGACGTGGCGCTCGACGAGGCGTCCGGCACTGGCTCGAAGGACATCATCGACGTCGAGGTGGTGAGCCCCGAGCTGGACCTCGAGCACCGGCGACCCCACGACATCCTGGCCGGCGAGAAGATGGGCCACTTCTTCGGGTTCGCGCTGTCCGCGGCCCGGGAATCGGACTTCGGCCTGGGCTACGGGCACTTCCGGCTGTGGTGGGAGGCGTTCCGGGCGATGCCGCCCGAGGGGTGGCAGGCGCTGCCGGGGATCCCCGTCCCGGCGCACCCCCTCGAGGAGAAGGCCACGGGCGGCGAGCTGTCGCTGAAGGACATCGGCACGTGGACGAAGCTGCGGCTGGCCGTGCGGCTCGGGTGGCGCTACCTCCGCGAGGTGCTGCGGCGGGCGCCGAAGCCCCCCGGCTGACCAACTCGGGCGGCGCGGCGTCGCCCCCAGGAACACCCAGAACCCTCCGCACGGCCTTCACGGCTCCTTCACACGCGCGGCGCAGCATGGGATGCGTGAAGGACGTCGCGACAACAAGGAGGAGACATGCGACGAGGACTGTTGATCGGGGTGACGCTGCTAGTGGTCACCGCCGGGATCCTGATCGGGGTGGGCGCCTACAACGCTGGGGTGAACCACGGCATCGACCAGGCGGATCGCGCCAGTCAGGTCGTGCGGGTGGTCGGGACCGGGTACGGGTTCCCCTTCGGGCTGCTGCTCTTCCCGCTGGTGATCGTCGGGTTCTTCGCCATCGGGGGGGCGTTCCGTCGTCGCCGGTGGGCCGAGCACGGAGGGCCCGGCCGGTGGGCAGGGCCCGGCGGGCCGGGTCACTGGGGCGGGCCCGGACGGTGGGGCTTCGACGAGGCCTCCGTGCAGGAGTGGCACCGTCGCCTGCACGAGCAGGGAGAGCACCCGAGCGCGGGCGGCGAGCCGTCGTCCGCGTAGCAGCGACGAAGCGGGGGTGTGGGCGCGGGTTGCCCACGCCCCCGCCGTTCGTCACCCTTCCCGGGAGGTCTGGGCCGTGAGGACGATCCTGGTGGTCGAGGACGAGATGAAGATCGCCCGCCTGGTCCGCGACTACCTCGAACACGCCGGGTTCGGGGTGCTCGTGGCCGGCGACGGCGAGTCCGCGCTGTCCAGCGCCCGCGGGTCGAAGCCGGACCTGGTCGTGCTCGACCTCGGCCTGCCCGGCCGCGACGGGCTCGACGTCACGCGCGAGATCCGCCGGACGTCGAACGTGCCGATCGTCATGCTCACCGCGCGGGGCGACGAGGCCGACCGCGTCGTCGGGCTGGAGCTCGGGGCCGACGACTACGTCGTGAAGCCGTTCAGCCCGCGCGAGCTGGTGGCCCGGATCCGGGCGGTGCTCCGGCGCACCGACTCGGCCCGCGCGGGGGGGCCGGAGGTGCTCCGGGCGGCCGGCGTCGAGGTGGACCTGCCCCGGATGCGCGTCGCGGTCGAGGGACGGGCGATCGAGCTGACGCCGACGGAGTTCGAGCTCCTGGTCACGCTGGTCCGCGAGCCCGGACGGGTGTTCACCCGCGGGCAGCTCCTGGAGGCGGTGCACGGCGTGGCATTCGAGTCCTACGAGCGGGCAGTGGACGCGCACGTGAAGAACATCCGCCGGAAGATCGAGCCGGAGCCGGGCAGGCCCCGGTACCTGCTGACGGTCCACGGCGTGGGCTACCGGTTCGCCGATGCCTGAGGAACAGAGGCCGGGCCCTCCCTGGGCGCGCGGCGGGCCTCCGTGGGCGCGCGGCGGGCCGCCGTGGGGCGGCGGACGCCCGCCGTGGTGGCCGGAGAACGAGCCCTGGCCCCCCACCGATGCGAGCGCGTGGCGCCGCCACCGGCCCGCCTATTTCGCCCGGCGGATCGGCTTCGCCTTCGCCCTGTTCTTCATGCTGCTGTTCCTGACGAGCGCGCTCGCCGTGGCCGTGCTGTCCGGTCTGTTCGGCCTCCGACGGCACCACGGCCTGGTCCCCCTGGCCGCCGTGCTCGGAGTGCTGCTGCTCTTCGGCCTGATCTCACTGGCGCGGTGGTTGCGCCGGCTGGCCCGGCCGCTGGGCGAGGTGATGGTGGCGGCCGACAGGGTCGCCGGCGGCGACTACTCGGTGCGGGTGCAGGAACATGGGCCGCGCGAGATGCGCCGGCTGACGCGGTCGTTCAACGCGATGACCGAGCGGCTGGGCTCCGACGAGGAACGCCGCCGGGCGCTGCTGGCCGACGTGGCGCACGAGCTGCGCACGCCCCTGTCCGTGATCCAGGGAAACACCGAGGGGATGCTGGACGGGCTGTACCCGCTGGACGAGCGGCACCTGCGACCCGTGCTGGAGGAGATCCGGGTGATGTCGCGGCTCCTGCAGGACCTCCAGACGCTGTCCACGGCGGAGGCCGGCGCGCTGCAGCTGCACCGCGAACCCGTGGCGCCGGGCCGGCTGATCGATGACGCGGTGGCCGCGTTCGCCTCGCAGGCGCAGGAGCAGGGCGTGGCGCTCGGCGCGCAGGCCGCCGGGCCGCTCCCCGAGCTGTCGGTGGACCCGGTCCGGATCGGCGAGGTGATGTCGAACCTGCTGGCGAACGCGATGCGACACACGCCGAGCGGGGGCTCCGTGACCGTGACCGCGTCACCCGACGGCGACCGGGTGGCGTTCGCCATCGCCGACACCGGGCGCGGCATCGCGCCCGAGCAGCTCCCCCACGTGTTCGACCGCTACGTGAAGGGCGCCGACAGCCTTGGGTCCGGGCTGGGCCTGGCCATCGCCCGGACATTGGTCGAGGCCCACGGCGGCGAGATCACCGCCGAGAGCGACCCCGGCCGCGGCACCACGATCCGGTTCACGCTCCGGGCCTCCGGTTGACCGCCGGTCTCGTTACGGCACGTCGCCGCCGAGACGGCGAGCCCGCCCTTCCGCGACCACGCTCCCGGTCTCGGCGTCCACGTCGACCTCGCGGTCGAAGGAGAAGAACAGCGGGCCTTCCTGAGGAGGCGGATCGATCCAGCTGACCACGTCGTGCGAGACGATCGCCCACACCCACCTGTCCTCGTCTCCGGGTTGGAGCGAACCTCGGACGAGCCGGGCCGTGATGCTCGAACCGCTCGGCGGAGTGTCGGCCACACGACGCACCGCCTGAGCGCAGGAGATGAACTGTCGTGGGCCGGGGTCGGCGCATGCGCCCGCGGCCCCGCCCGGCGGTGGCTGGAAGGCGAACTGCTCGCCCGGGAAGTTGGCGACGATCGTCCGAGGCTTCCCCGAGCCCACGATCACCGGTTGGGTCCCATCAGGCCCCTGCCGCTCCTCGACGTGGACCGGCGCGTCGAGCCCGTCGAAGCGGATCGCGACCAGGTCCGTCGAGGCGCCGTCCCGGTGGAGGAATGCGATCTGGGCACCGCCCTCGATCCACTGGGGGCTCCAGATCTGCCCGGCATCCGACCATAGCCGACTCGGATGGTTCTTCGGGTCCCCCTCGAGCGCGCTGTCCCACTCCCACAACGAGGATCGGCCGCTGGAATCCGTCACCACGAAAGCGAGGAACCGCCCGTCCGGCGACCACGCCGGGTCCGCGATCGACCCGCCGACGTCGGACGCGCCGACGACTTCTCTCGAGTTCGTGCCGTCCGCGTTCACCACGTCGAGCTCCGGGAGGCCCTCAAGGGGTGAACGGACGAAGGCCATTTCCTTGCCGTCTGCCGACCACGTGGGGCTGGAGTCCTCGAACCCCGAGCTCTCGCCGCTCGTGAGGAGCCTGACGACGCCGCCGTCCGGGGCAAGGATTATTCCGATCGAACCCCTGTCCGTGTCGAACGCGATCAGGGACCCATCCGGAGACCAGGCCAGATCGCTCGCGTGCAGACCGCTGCTGAGCTCGCGTGCGTTCGAGCCATCCGCATCCACGACGTAGAGGTCGGAGGCCGCGCACTGCGAGCCACCGAAACAATCCGGACGTGCGGCTTGGCGGTAGACGATTCGGGTTCCGTCGGGCGACCAGGCCCCATCGAGCTGGCGGGCGAGCGACGGTGCGAAGAGCTGTCGCTCCGAGCCGTCGGGGAGCATCGTGCAGAGCTGGGGCTGCTCAGAGTCCGTGAACCCGCCTGTCATGTTCCGGCACGGGTACATGATCCGGCCGCCGTCCCACGTGGCGCCGGTGGCCGGGGTGGGTCGCTGCGTCGCCTGGTGCAGCCCCACGGTGACCAGCCAGGCCCCGGCGATCCCCGCCCCCGCCATCACGCTGGCCACCATCGCCGCCCCGACACGACGGCGACGGTGAAGCCGCGCCGCCCGGCGGTGCACCGGTTCCCAGGCGTCGGGCGGCGCCAGCGGTCGCACCTCGCGTTCCAGCAGGTCCTTGATGTCACTCATAGCCCTCTCCCAGTGCCTCCTTGAACCCCGCGCGGGCCCGGTGGACGCGCGCCCGGACCGACGAGGGCCGGATCCCGAGCGCGCGGCCGGCCTCCGCGGAGCTCAGCCCCAGCCATTCGGTCAGGACGAGGGCCTGCCGCTGCCCGACCGGGAGCGCGAGCAGCGCACGCATCACGTCGCTTTTCGCAACGGCTCGCGCTGCGGGATCGCCGTCGGCGGTGTCCCGCGCCGCCTCCGCTTCCCGGGACCGGAGCCGGAGACCGCGGAGCCGCCTGTGGTGCAGGTGCACCGCCGTTCGCACCACGTAGCCGCCCGGCGATGCCATGGCCCTGACCCGATCCCAGCGCTCGAGCGCCCGAGCCAGGGCCTCCTGCGCCACGTCGGCCGCCTCCGCCCGGTCGCCGGAGAGGAGGTACGCCAGCCGGAACACCCGCGGGTGCTCCTCGCGGAAGAACGACTCGAAGTCGAGCTCCCGCCCCGGCGGCTCCTCCACCACGACCTGGCCCCTCATGTCCTCACCAGAGACCAAGCCCCGAGGGGCCCAGAGCGTTGCATCGTGGGAGCGACGCACCCCGCGAGTATGGGCCGAGGCGAACAGTGCGAAATCAGCCCGGGACCCAGGGCGCGGTGGCCCGCGATGTCCGAGCGGCGGCGATGCGCTCCGCCGGCGCCGGGTGGCTGAACGTGAACAGGTAGGCGAGGCGCAACGGGGCCAGCTCGGACAGGTTGGCGAGGGACAGGTTGCGTTCCATCTCCGCGAATCCCTCGGGGTCGCCGGTCAGATCGATCGAGAACCAGTCCGCGGCCCGTTCCCACCTCCGGCTCACCGCCATGCCGAACGGGTCGCTGACCAGCCCGGCCACCGCGGCGACCACCAGCACGAACGGGACGACGCGGGGGTCGCCGGGCCCGCCCGCGTGGATCGCGTCCAGCACGGTCGTCGACCAAAGCAGCCACCACACCAGGAACGCCACCGCCACCGCGCCGGCCGCCGCGGTCAGCGTGCCCTTCACCACATGTCCCGCCCGGCGGTGGCCCAGCTCGTGCGCCACCACCAGCCGGACCTCCCGCGGCGACCCCCGCCGGACCAGCGTGTCGTAGACGACGACCCGCCGGGTCGCCCCCAGGCCGCTCACGTACGCGTTCTCCTTCGTTGTTCGGCGACTGGCGTCGGCCACCAGAACGTCGCGCACCGGAACGCCGGCATCGCGCGACAGCGCCCGAACCGACGCGGCCAGCGCCTCGTCCTCCAGCGGCCGGAACCTGTTGAACAGCGGCTCGAACACCACGGGCGCGAGGAACGACAGCACGAACACGACCGCCGCGGCGAGCGGCGCGGCGACCCATACCCACGCGTGCGGCAGAGCATGAGCCAGCGTCAGGAACCCGAGCAGCAGCCCGCCGGTGACGACCAGCCCGACGATCGCGCCCTTGGCCCAGTCGTTCAGCCACCCCAGCCACGACTGCGTCGCGAACCCCCACCGGCGCTCGTGCGCGAAGCCCCACGCCCGGAGGGGCAGCCCCAGCAGCGAGCCCGCGACGACTATGACCGCGACGAACGCGGCCGCGCTTCCCATCCGGTCCGCGACCGCGTCACCCAGCCCGGTGAACGCCAGTACCGCGAGGTACCCCAGCGACACGACGGCGCCGGCGACCGCCCGCACGTACCCCGGGCGGTGGTACCGGCGGGCGCGGTCGATCTCCTCGTCGGAGAAGTACGCGCGGGGATCCGGGAGCGGCATGCCGGGGCGCTACGACGCCCGGCGGGCCACGTAGTCGCGGACCACGAAGTCGCCGAGCGCGTCCCCGTTCATCAGGAACACCCGCCCGGCCGTCAACCTGGCCAGCCGTTCCATGAACCGCGCCAGCCCCGGCGAGTCTTCCAGCATGAACACGTTGAGCGTGACGCCGGTGCGCGCGAGGCGCATGGCCTCGCGCAGCGTCAGCCGGATGGTCTCCGGCTCGGGCGGCCAGGCGAAGATGGCCTGCTCGCCGTGCAGGTGCGCCGTGGGCTCGCCGTCGGTGACCATGATGACCTGCCGGGTCGCCCGGGGGTGCTTCGACAGCAGCCGCCCGGCCAGGTTGAACGCGTGGTGCATGTTCGTGCCGTACACGCGCTCCCACCCGGTGGCGGTGAGGTCCTCCGGCTGCATGCGGCGGGCGTAGTCGCTGAACCCGATCAGGTACAGCGTGTCGTGCGGGTACCGCCCCTCGATCAGGGCGTGCAGCGCCAGCGCCATGCGCTTCGCCGGGACGAAGTGGCCTCGGAGCGGCATCGAGAACGACAGGTCGAGCAGTAACGCGGTGGCAGCCTCGGTTCGCGTCTCCGCCTCCACCAGCTCCAAGTCGTCGGGATGCAGCGACGGGGTCGGTCCGGGCCCCTGGCGGACCACCGCGTTGAACACGCTGCGCTGCACGGCGATCTGCCCCGAGTCCCCGAACCGCCACTGCCGGGTCGCGCCCGTCGGCTCGGCCTGCCCGCCGGCGTCGCGGGACTCGTGGACGGCCTCCCGGTCCTTCCGGAGGTGCTCGAACAGCCGGATCAGCGCCCGCTCCCCCAGCTTCCGGGCGCCCCGCGGGGTGACCTCCAGCCGGCCGTTGCGGCGCGACATCAGCCCTGCCCGCTCCAGCGCGCGCTCGATCTCCTTCAGCCGTCGGATGTCGCGGACGGCGTCCTCGCCGAGGGTCCTGCGCAGCGCGCCCTCGTCGACGTCTTCCAGCGCGGCGCCCGCGTAGTCGCCCTTCAGCGAGCGGTCCAGCTCCTCGTAGTCGTGCATGCGCTCCAGCGCGTCGACGGCGGCCGACATCGGCATGGCCTCGTCCCCGTCGCCCATGACCTGGTCGCCCCACGGCATCTGGGGGAACAGGCCCTGGAGGTTCTGGCCCAGCCGGTCGGCCTCGAAGGCCAGGTCCATGTCCTGCAGCATCTGCTCGGCCAGCGCCTGCAGCTCCCGTCGCTGCTCGGGCGACAGCGACGCCAGCAGGCGCGACATGGCCGCCATGCGCTGCGCCATCTGCTCCAGGAGCTCGTCGAGCGTTCGGGGGTTCCCGGGGAAGAACTGCCCGTGGCGCTGCATGAACCCGTCGAAGTCGTACGGCTCCCCGCGCTCGCGGGCCTCGATCATCTGGTTCAACTCGGCGAGCATGTCCTTCAGCGCCTGCATGTCCTCGGCCGACATCCCCTGCATGCCCTGGGTCAGCGCGCGGAAGTACGAGTTCAGCACCTCGTCCTTCAGGAACTCCAGCAGCTCGTCGAACTCCCGCTGGGCCTGCTGGTCGGTGAACCGGTAGTCGCGCAGCTCGCCGATCTTCCCCGGCGCGTCCGGCGGCAGCGCGTCGAGGAACGCCTCGCGCATCCGCGCGTCCTCCGATGGATCGAACGAGAGCGTGGTGCGCTCCCGCTCCAGGATCTCGTCGAGCCGGCGCCGGACCTCCTCGAGGGGCCCGGAGAGGTTCAGGTGCTCCTGCTCCTCGCGGCGCCGCTGGCGCAGGCGCGCCCGCAGCGAGTCGAGACCGGAGAACGACCCCTGCATCCCCCGCCGCAACAGCCGCCGCATGGCGAACTCGGCGCCGTCGCCCGACAGCAGCTCCTCCGACATGGCGTCGAGGAGATCGCCCGCCGCCAAATCGGGCCCGAACGGGTCCTGCGTGTCGTCCCACCGCGAGTACCGGAAGCGCATCCCGGATCCAGCCTACGCCGGTTCCGGTGGAACCTCGGGTGTCGGTCAGCGGGCCTGGCGGAAGGTGCGGGTGAGGGCCTCGGCGGCCCGCTTCACCTGATGGGGCATCGCCGAGCGGGAGCGGCCCGAGATCTCGCCGGCGAGCAGCACGGACGGCACGACGCGCACGCCCCGCATCGTCCGCGGCGCGAAGACGGCGTCGTCCCGCGGGCAGAGGACTGGGAACACCGCACCCTGGACGCCGATCGCGCGGACGTGCCCCTCCAGGCGCCGGGCCGCCCGGCGGGCGCGGCGCAGGCCGGCCACCCGGACGCCGGTCGGCAGCCCGTCGCCTTCGAAGACCACCGCGAACGCGCCCGTCGTGCCGATGACGACCCGGTCGCAGCCGACGCCCTCGCCGGGCAGGACGTGGAAGCTCCACGGGTCGAGGCGACTCAGCTCACGCGCGCCGGATTCGGGAAGGGAGCGGGGTGCGTTGGTCATCCCGGCGATTATCGACCCGCCGGCAACGATGTTTGAGCAGGTCAACCGATGCCGAGGCCGGTGAACAGCGCCCGCAGCGTCAGCCCCAGGCAGATCAGCGCGGCCCATGCGAACGGGACGTGCTGGTCGCGCTCGAGGTCGCGGGCGAACACGTGCGCGATCACGAGGACCGTGATCGGGAACACGGAGCCGTACAGGTAGTGCAGGACGGGCCTGGCGTGGATCCCTTTGATCGACAGGAGCACGACGCCCGCGACGACCTGCAGGCCCAGCACGACCTGCTCGGCGGCGAGCAGCCGCCAGAACCATGCGCCGGGGTCGCGCTTGGCGATCCGGGCTCCGAACCCCCACACCATGAGCAGGCCGAATCCGCCCACCACGGCGAACCCCAGGACCCGATGCACCCCGTCCACGGCCGGGAATGGTCCCACGCGGACCCGCCCGCTGCCGCGCCAGAGTCTCGCCGGCTCCTTACGCGCCGAGCAGCTTCAGCGCAAAGTGCAATGCACCAGCAGCGTCGATGCTTTGCGGAGCGAGGAAATCGACCCCGAGGCGTAGCCTCGAAGGCACTCACCCCGGGTTCAGATGAACAGCTGGATGTCCGAGTCCTTCATCTCGAGGAGCGCGGTCGCGGCGCCCACCGGTTCCTCCAGGCCGTCGATGAGGTCGCCCGGCTTCAGCCCGAGGAGGTCCATGGTCATCTGGCACGGCAGCAGCCGCACCCCCATCTCCTGGGCCAGCTCCAGCAGCTCCTGCGGCTCCGGGACCTTGTTGTCGCGGGCCAGCTTGCGCATCATCGCGGGGCCCGCGCCGGCGAAGTTCAGCTTCGACAGCTTGCCCTTGTGTGCGCCGCCGGGGTTCATCACGGAGAGCGTCTTCTGCATCCAGTGCTCGCCGGTGACCCGCACGCCGGGCTTCACCAGGGAGAACAGGCCCCAGAACGTGAAGAACACCGTGGCCTGCATGCCGCTCGCCGCGGCGGTCGTGGACAGGATCAGCGTGGGCCAGATGCGATCGAGGTCCCCGGACCAGGCGATGATCGTCAGCCGGGACGGCCCCTCCGGCTCGGCGGGCTGAGGCGACGGCTCGGTCGCGGTCTCGGTCAGCTCATCGGTCATCTCGGCCATCTCCTCACGACGCCTTGCGGACGACGAACCGGAACACGCCGCCCTCATCGGATTGTTCGAGCAGCTCGTTCCCCGTGAACCGGCACCATGCCGGCACGTCGGACACGGCTCCCCGGTCGGTCGCGAGGATCTCGAGCGTGTCCCCGACCGCGAGCCCCTTGATGGCCTGCGAGGTCTTCACCACCGGCATCGGGCACGCGGAACCGCGAGCGTCGAGTGTGTGGTCGGCCATGGGATGCCTCCTCCTGCTGCGTGTGGCGTGTCGGGCGTTGAGGGTGGGTGCGGGGCTACGGGTGCCGGACGCGGCGCGGACGCCGGGCGGCGGCAACCGCCGGGGCCTCGGTACAGCACCCGCGGAACGGGATCATGCGGGCGACGTCGCCCCACGAGCGGGTCCGGATCATTGCAACTGCAAATGCTACCGCGGACATCGGGAACCGACGAACCGGGCCTTGTGCGGACGCAACTACGGGCATACCGTGAGGCCATGGCATCGTGGCCGGGGCCGTATCCCCGCCCGGAACCGCTCGAGGAAGCAGCCCTCCGGGAGCGCGAGCACGAGCTGGAGGCGACCGCCGAAGCCGAGCGGGTCTCCGAGGAAGCCGTCCCCCGCCGGCACCGGGTCGGAAGGCTCTTCTCGAGGCTGCGCCGCAGGCGCTGACGGCATCGTCGTCACCTGGCTTGCCCGGCCGGGAACGCGGGCGTACCTTCGACGCATGCCTCCGCTCCCGGGCCCCATGCCCCGCCCACCCCAGGTCGAGAGTGAGATCTCTCGGAATCGTCACGACGAGCTGGAGAAGGAGTGGGCCCGCCACCGGGCCGAGGACGAGCTGATCCCCCACCGCCTCCGAACCTGGTGGCGCCGCCTGTTCGCAGAGCCTCCGCCGGCCGATCCCGACTAGCGACGGCCGGGCTCGGGTGCCTCGTACCGCGAGCCGCCCCGGCCGTCCGTGTCCTTGTTCAGCCGCCGTGACAGGTGCAGGCCCTCAAGGGCGAACTCCAGGGCCGAGGCGGCGACGCCGGGACTCTCCTCCTCGACGCCCAGCCGGTCGAGGAGCTTGGCCAGCCCGGGGAGGTCGCCGAACTGGCCGAGGAACTCACCGGCCGCCATGAGGTCGTAGCTCTCGGCGACGAAGCCGTCGGAGAACCTGCCGAGCAGCGGCTGGAAGTCGAACCCGGCCAGCCTGCGCCGGAACACTTCCAGCTCGGCGGTCCGGACCGCCCTAGACAGGATGTCCTGCTCCCGTCCCTCCTCGATGGTGTCGAACTCGATCCTGCCGAGCGACGACTCGACCACAGCCGGGAGGTCGCATACCCGGGGCACAGCCTCCGGCTCCGCCGACCGCGCCGCCCTGCGCACGGCGGCGGCGGCCAGGGTCTCCAGGTTCCCGATCGAGTACCGGACGCTGACCCCGCTGCGGTGGTTCACGTGGGGCGAGCGCCGGAGCTCGGCAGTCAGCGCCGCGAGCAGCTCCTTCATGAACCGGGGAACCCGCACCGGGACCTCGCCGGCCGGGCGCCGTGCCTCCTGGTCCATGATCCGGACCTCGTCCGACAGGGTCTCCGGGTAGTGGGTGCGGACCTGGGTGCCGAACCGGTCCTTCAGCGGGGACACGATGCGACCGCGGTTCGTGTAGTCGTCGGGGTTCGCGGTCGCCACCAGCAGCAGGTCGAGCTGGAGACGGATCTGGTAGCCGCGGATCTGGATGTCGCGCTCCTCGAGGATGTTGAACAGCGCGACCTGGATCCGCTCGGGGAGGTCGGGGAGCTCGTTGATGGCGACGATCCCGCGGTTGGTCCGCGGGATCAGGCCGTAGTGGATCGTGAGCTCGTCGGCCAGGTACCGGCCCTCCGCCACGCGGATCGGGTCGACGTCGCCGATCAGGTCGGCCACGGCGGTGTCCGGCGTGGCGAGCTTCTCCGCGTAGCGCCGGTCGCACGGGATCCACGCCACCGGCGTGTCGTCGCCCCGCTCGGCGACGAGCGCCCGGCACCGGGCGCAGATCGGCCGGTACGGGTGGTCGTTCACCTCGCACCCCTCGATGGCCGGCGCCTCCGGGTCGAGCAGCTCGACCAGGTGCCGGATCAGCCGGGTCTTGGCCTGCCCCCGCTCGCCCAGCAGGATGAGGTCGTGCCCGGCCAGGATGCCCCGCTCGAGCGTCGGGAGCACGGAGTCGTCGAAGCCGATGAGCGAGGGGAACAGGTCCCCGCCGCCCCCCAGCCGTCGCAGGAGGTTGTCCCGGAGCTCCTCCTTGACCGTCCGGTCCGGGTACCCGGAGGCCCGCAGTTCGCCGATGTTCGTCGCAGGCGTCATGGCGTCCAGCCTACCCCCGGCCCCCGGAATCGGCGGCGGCGGGAACCTCGCCCCGCGCGGAGGAGTCCGCTACGGTGGCGATACCGCGGAGGGCGCGCGCATGAACTGGCTCGACGAGGACCCCGGGCTGCCGATCAAGTTCGGCCCCTGCTCCAACGGGGAGTACGAGCCCGAACCGCTCCCGCCGGCGATCACCGAGACCATCCGCCGGGCCCGCGAGGAGTGCGAGCGCAACGCCCGCCGCCTGGGGATGTCCCGCCGCGAGTTCCTGCTGTCGGCGATGGGCGCCGCCACGACCCTGCTGGTCCTCGACGCCTGTACCCGCGAGGAGGCCCGGAGCAGGGCCCGCCGCCGGACCACGCCGGGCGGGACCTTCGCCGTGCCCACGGAGGCCACCACGGAACCCGACGCCGCGCACCAGACGGTTGGCGGGGAGGAGTTCATCCTCGACGTGCAGGGCCACCTGCTCGAATACGACGTCAACCCGATCAGCCGCGAGGGGGAGAGCTGGTGGACCAGGTTCCCGCAGCGCAACTGCGGCGAGAGCGACCCGCGCGTGTGCTTCGACATCGAGCACTTCATGACGGAGTTCTTCCTGCGCAGCGACACGACCATGCTCGTGCTGTCGGCGCTGCCGATCGCGCCGGTGGGCAGCCCGCTCTCCCCGGAGGTCATGGACGAGACCCGCCGGGTGGCCGAGACGCTGTGCCACGACGAGCGGGTGCTGCTGCACGCGCTGATCATGCCCAACGTGGGGTCGCTCGAGGGCAACCTCGACGCCATGGCCGACCGGGTCCGCCGGTACCCGATCAGGGCGTGGAAGGCCTTCACGCACTATCCCGACCTGTACTCGGGCGGCGGCGGTTGGTGGCTGGACGACCACGAGCGCGGGGTCCCCAGGGTGGGCGACGCGTTCCTGGATCGAACCGTGGACCTGGGCGTGCCCGTCGTCGCGACGCACAAGGGCCTGTCGGGCGGCTCCCGGTTCGCGTCCCCGGAGGACATCGGTCCGGCCGCCCGCCGGCACCCGGACGTGAAGTTCCTCGTGTACCACTCCGGGTTCGAAGTCGGCGGGACCGAGGGACCGTACCGGAACGCCACGAAGACCGCCGGCGTCAACCGGCTGATCACGACGCTGATCGACAACGGCATCAAGCCCAACGAGAACGTCTACGCGGAGCTCGGGTCCACGTGGTGGTACCTGATGAAGACCCCGACGCAGGCGGCGCACGTGCTGGGGAAGCTGCTGAAGCACGTCGGGGAGGACCGGGTGATCTGGGGGACGGACTCGATCTTCTACGGCTCGCCGCAGGACCAGATCCAGGCCCTGCGATCCTTCCAGATCACGCCGGAGTTCCAGGAGCGCTTCGGGTACCCGGAGCTGACCAGGGAGATCAAAGCGAAGATCCTGGGCCGGAACGCCGCCGCGCTGTACGGCGTCGACCCGGCCACCGTCCCCTGCAGGTTCACCCGTCACGAGCTGGAGCGGGTCCGTCGCGAGCTGCCGCTCGACAACCGAACGTTCGGCCCGACCACCACGGCGGAGGTGACGGCATTCAACGACCACCACCGCGGCTGGCCATAGCGGAGCTGTCGGAGGGGGCAGGTACGATCCGTCGGTGCGACCCGATGCCGAGGCGATCCTTCGCGGGCTGAACCCTGCCCAGCGCGAGGCGGCCACGGCCGTGCGAGGGCCGGTGGCGATCCTGGCCGGGGCCGGCAGCGGCAAGACGACGACGATCACGCGACGGATCGCGTACCAGGTGGCGACCGGGACGTTCCGCGCCGAGCAGATCCTGGCCGTCACGTTCACCGAGAAGGCCGCGCGGGAGCTGAAGTCCCGGCTGGGGGCGCTCGGCGTCGAGGGGGTCGAGGCACGGACGTTCCACGCGGCGGCGCTGGCGCAGCTCGGGCGGCTGTGGGAGCGGCACGCGGGGTCGGCGCTGCCGGAGGTGCTCGACTCGAAGGCCCGCCTGGTCGCGCCGCTGGCGAACTCGCTGCCGCCGCCGCACAAGTTCCTGCCCCGCAGCGACCTGGCCGGCGAGATCGAGTGGGCGAAGAACCGGATGGTGCCGCCGGAGCAGTACCTGGCAGCCGTGACGGACGCGGGCCACCAGCCGCCGATCCCGGCCGAGATGATGCTCCGGCTGTACGAGGGGTACGAGCGGCGGAAGCGCGCCATGCCCCGGATCGACTTCGAGGACATGCTGCGACTCGCGGTCCGGCTGTTCGACGAGCGCCCGGAGGCCGCCCGGGAGGTCCGGTCGCGGTTCGCCGCGTTCACCGTCGACGAGTTCCAGGACGTGAACACGCTGCAGGCGGCCGTGCTCGACCGGTGGCTTGGCGGGCGTGACGAGATCTGCGTGGTCGGCGACGATTACCAGACGATCTACTCGTTCACCGGCGCGTCGCCGGAGCACCTGCTGCGATTCCGGGAGCGGTATCCGGAGGCGCGGGTCGTGGCGCTGGAGGAGAACTACCGCTCTTCTCCCGAGGTGCTCACGGTGGCGAACCGGCTGGTGCCCCGGCTCGGCGGGTTCCCCAAGACGCTGCGCGCCACTCGGCCCACCGGGCCATCGCCGACGCTGCGGTGGTTCCCCGATCAGACGGGCGAGATCGCGTTCGTGGTCGAGGAGGTCCGGCGGCTGAACGGCGAGGGCGTTCCGTTCGAGGAGATGGCCGTCCTGTACCGGATCAACGCCCGGTCCGAGCCGTTCGAGGAGGCCTTCGCCGAGGCGCGCATCCCGTACCAGGTCCGCGACGGCGCGTTCCTCCGCCGTCCGGGGCCGCGCGCCGTCGTGCACCGGCTGAGGCGGGCGACGGGCCCGGCGGAAGAAGAGACGGAACGGGCGATCGCGGCGCTCGGGTACCGGCCCGGTGGGGAGTTCGATTCCGCCGAGGAGACCACGCGCCAGGCCGACCTGGGCCGGCTCCACGCGCTGGCCACGGAGTTCGTGGCGGCTCACCCCGACGGCGACGTGGCCGCGTTCCTGGCGGAGCTGGCCCGCCGGTTCGCCACGGAGGAATCCGGACGCGGCGTGAACCTGCTGACGTATCACCGGGCCAAGGGGCTCGAGTTCGACGCGGTGTTCCTCCCGAGGTTGCTCGACGGCGAGCTGCCGTTCCGTTCCGGCCGGAGCCGCGCGCCGGAGGACGAGGAGCGGCGACTCCTGTACGTGGGAATCACCCGGGCCCGGCGGCACCTGGTGCTGTCGTGGCCCCGGGAGGGCAGGGCCGGGCGGAGTCCCTTCGTCGACGAGATCACCGGCGGTCGCGAGGAGCCGGCGCGCACCAAGCCGGCCGCGAGGCCCGGCCGCCCGGTGACCACGGCGGCCCACGGGCCTCTGCTCGACCGCCTGCGCACGTGGCGCCTCGAACGGTCCAAGGCCGACGGCGTTCCCGCGTACGTGGTGTTCCACGACTCGACGCTCTCGGCGATCGCCGAGCGGCGGCCGACGACGCCGCTCGAGCTCCTCGACGTCCCCGGCATCGGACCCGCGAAGCTCTCGAAGTACGGGGAGGAGGTCCTGGCCGCCGTGGCGGCGGGGCCGGACGGCAACGACTCTGAGCCGGGCTAGCCGGCGAGCTCGACGGGTGCGGCGGGGTCGGGGCGGGCGGCGACCGTCAGGAGGTGCCCTCCGATCCTCCGCCACCACCCCGCCCATGGAACGGGATCGTCGTCCACGTGAGCGGAGAACCGCATCCAGTCGGGCCGGGCCTCGGCCGAGTCGGGCTCGAGTCGGACCTGCACCGAGCGGGTGTCGGCCCGCAGCCCGGTCCGCGTCGCCTTGAGGACGCTCTCCTTCGCCGACCACACCAGGTTGGCCAGGAGGTCCCGCTCACCGGCGGGCGCGCCCTCCACCATCCGAGCCTCCTCCGCGGTCAGGTAGTCCGCCACGAAGGCCAGGGTCCGCGGTTCCACGGCCTCCAGGTCGCAGCCCACCACCACGCCGGGACGGGCCACGGCGCAGGCGGCCAGGCCGGCCCGGTGCGAGAGCGACAGCGCGCACGGAGCCTGGTCTTCGGCCACGGCCGCCTCCGGGGCGCCATCGGACGCCGCGGTGATCTGCACGGAACCGGCGTCGACTCCGAGGAACGCGGCCACGGCCCGCTTGGCGGCCCACCGGCCCAGGCGCCACTCAGCCCGCCGCTTCGGGACCCGGAGACCGGCCAGCGTCGCGAGCTCCGCCGGGAGGAACCAGTCGTCGTCCGGCGGCACGTCGGATTCTTCCGCCAGCAGGAGCCCGACCGGTTCGCCGACCCCGGTCGGCCCGCTCATCGACCAAGTTCGCGGGCGACGCCTCGCTCCAGCGCGTCGATGAGGTATGGGCGGATGCGCGTGGCCTCGATGATCTGGTGGACGGATCCCATCTTCAGCGCCCGGTGGATGTCGTGGACGGTGTCGAACTCCTTCGCCACCTCGCCCAGCTTCTCCGACCGGACCGATCGGCGGAGCTCCTCGAACTGTGCCCGGAGCCGCCCGCGGTCATCAGGGTCGGCGGCCTTGACCCGGGCGTCCAGCTCGGCGATGCGAGGGTCGGCGCCCAGCCGGGTCTCGATCTCCCGCGCGAACACCACCGCGGCGGCCGGCGCGCCGCCGATCACGCTCGCATAGGACCCCTCGACCGCGGCCACCTCGAGGCTCTCGTTCAGCGTCTGGGAGAACACGACGAAGGCCCCGCCGTGGTAGCGCGAGATCACCAGGAACACGATCGGTCCCCGGAAGTTCGTCACGGCGCGACCGATCTCGGCGCCGTACTCCAGCTGGATCTTCCGCATCGACTCCGGCGAGCCGTCGAACCCCGACAGGTTCGCCAGGACGACCAGGGGCCGGTTGGCGCTGGCGGCGTTGATCGCCCGGGCCGCCTTCTTCGACGACTGGGGGAACAGCGTCCCCGACGTCCAGTGCACCGGGCCGTCGGCGTCGACGGGCCCGTACCTCGGCACCGGCTTGGACTCGATCCCGAGCAGGCAGACCGGGAAGCCGCCGAGGTACGCGTCCCACACCACCACCGTCTCGGCGTCGCGCATGTTGCCCCAGCGCTCGAGCACCCCGTGGTCGGCGTCGGCCACGGCGCGCATCACGCTGCGGACGCTGAACGGGTGCTTGCGCTCGGGGTTCGTCGATGGGGAGAAGACCTCTCCCACCGTGGCGAAGCCCTCACCCCGGTGCGGCGACGGTCCGATGTCGCGGTCGAACGGGTCGCTCGTGGGGACGCGACGGGGGAACCGCTCGCCGGGAGCGCGGTAGGTGTGCTCGTAGTGCCGGAGGAGGAGCTGGCACGCGTCGGCGACGTCGGCCGCCCAGTACTGAGCCTGCCCGTTCAGCCCCATGATCCGCTCGTAGCCCCCGATGCCGAAGTTGTCCTCGGCGGATACGCCGCCCGAGTAGTCGAGCGCCTGCTTCCCCGTCAGAACCATCGCGCCGTCTGCGGTCATCACCAGGATCCCCCGGGTGTGCATGAGCATCGTGGCCTCGGCGTTCCAGTACGGCTGCGCGCCGACATTGATGCCGCATACCAGGACGTTCACCTCGCCGCCGGCCTGCGTGAACTCGATGAGCCGGCGCAGGACCCGGCCGATCCAGTCCATGTTCTCGGTGCCGCTGTCCATCGAGATTCGGGCGCCGGAGGAAACCGCGAACCACTCGAGCGGGACGTCCATCTCCTCGGCCAGGTCGAGCGCGGCGATGATCCGGCGGCACTCCGCCTCGGCCAGCGACCCGAGGGCACGGGTCGGGTCGCCCAGGACGACCACCCTCGTCATGCCCTCGGGGTACGCGGGGACGAAGTTGGTGACGAGGCCGGTGACGATCGAAGCCTTGTTCTCGCCGGGCGGGCGGTCGACGGGGACGAGCCGGGCCTCGGTCTCGTCCAGTTCGTGTTCGACGAATTCCCCCAGCGGGATCGGCCGACCTTGCGACTCGTTCCCGAGGGCCTCGTCCCGCGGCGCCTCCCGGCCCGGGGCAAGCATGGCCATGATCTCGTAGGGGTAGACCAGCCCACGCTGGCGGGCCTGCACGACCTTCTGCAGGTACGGCGTGAGCGGCCGGATGGGCCGGTCGGTCGGCGCGTCGAACCGCAGGGTGAGCCCCCGGCCGACCGGGTTCGAGATGTGCATGACCCGGTCGCGGAACTCGCCGGACTCCGGGTCGCGCATGGTCGCCCGGACCACCACCTTCTCCAGGCCCATGCCCTCGGTGAGCGGGGCCATGCGCTGCATCAGCCCGAACAGCTCTCCGCCCGACAGGTCCACCTGCGGCCGGACGTGCAGCAGGACGCGGTTCCACTGGACCCGCCGTCCCGAGGGCCGGTGGGACTGGTACAACCGGATGCCGGCGAGGGCCTCGGTGAACATCCGCTCGAGGTGGGGCAGGTGGGTCACCCGGCCGGCCTCGTCCCGGATCGGGGTGAGGTCGCGAACCTCGGTGAGGGCGAGGAGACGCTCGTCCTTCGGGTTCTCCCGGGCCACGGCGTGGAACAGGTAGACGTCCTCGACCGAGGGCAGCCGTTCGATGTCGAAGTTCGACAGGCGCCACAGGTCGAGACGCTTGCCCATCATCGGATGGAGGCCGCGGTACGGCGCGTCCTCGGCGAACGGACCCTCCGCGGCGGCCTGCCGGAACGTGAAGTGCTCCTCGCGAGGCGCCCGGAGGTCGCGCCGCGGCCCGGCGAGCGTGACCACGGCCCGCCGGATCCGCCGGACCGGCTTCGATGCGTCCAGGGCCTCGCGGACATGATCGGCCAACTCGTCGGCGGGGGCGGCGTCCGTGTTCCACAGGAAGTAGTCGGTGAGGACGTCGTGCTGGTCTGAGGCCTCTTTTGACGCGTCGGCCATCGTGGCGGCCAACTCCGGAAGGTCGATCAAGTCGCCGGCCGTGGCGAATATCCGGATGTCGGCGCCGTCGTGCTCGTAGGTTGCCGTGGCGACGGGCCGGCCGTCGCGGCGAGAGGTCGCCACGTCACGGAGAGAACGGATGCGGTAGTACCGGCGAACCAGCGCCTCGAGCAACGCCTCGTCGGCCGGCGGCTCGGCCGTGAGGAGCGAGGGGATGAGGATCGCGCGCATCGGCATCGGTGACCCCACCAGGGCCTGGATCCGCCGGCGGTGGTCCGCGTCGGGGTGGAGCGCAATGGCCACCAGGTGCCGTTGGACCCGACGGTAGTTGAGGTCGAAGGCCCGCTCCACGAGGGGCTGGTCGAAGTACCGGTAGCGAGCCTCACGGGCCAGGTCCGCCACCGCCGGCAGCCGCGTCTGGGCGGCGGCGATGAGCCGGTCGAGCAGGTCCCTGGTCTCGTGACCGGCGTGCGACCGCAGGGTCTGCACATGCTCCATGCGCCGATCGAGGATGGCGACGATCGCCGGGGCCTGCAGCGCCGCCCGCTGATGGGACCGGGCCATCTGGAACACCGCTCGTCGGAGCTCCGGCGAGGGCTGGAGCGACCGGATCCCGTAGTGGGCCAGCGCCCGTCCGAGATCCTCGACGAACGAGGGGGGAAGCGTCTCGTCGGCCGGATCGAGCGAACGGAGATACGTGGGGAACGGGTCGGCGGGGGCCCGCATGAACTCGGCCTCGGGGCCGGAGGGCATCCTGGGAGACGACACCGCCAGGAGGTCCGCGAAGACGGCGAGCACGTCTTCCTCCGTGCGGAACGCCCCGTCATCATCCGGGGGGAGCTCGGCGCAGACGGCCGCCCACTCCGACGCCAGGCCCGACGCATCCGCGGCGTCGACGTCGTAGCCGAGCACCAGCCTGCGGAGGTTCTCGCTCGTACGGCGGTGCCTGGTCTCGGCGGATTCATCCCCGCCCTCGACTCCGGCCAGCCGTTCGAACCGGGGCGGCGGCAGGTCGATGGCAGGCTCGGCCTGGGCGGCCAGCCGAACCAGGAGATCGCCGGGGCCGACCTGGACGTTACGGTCGACGACGCTGGTGACGGTGCCGGACAGGGGCGCGGCGACCACCATCTCCATCTTCATGGCTTCGAGGACGACCAGTGGATCGCCCTCCCGGACGTCGTCGCCGGGAGCCACGTGCGTCTGGACGACCACTGCCGGCGCCGGAGCGGGAACGACGGTCCCCTCACCACGCGTCACGCGGTGGGGCGTCCCGTCGACCTCGACGACGTGCGCACCGTCGTGCGACACCACGACCAGGTCGTGGGGACCGTCGGCCGTATTCAGGCGCCGTTCGTACGGCCCCGATCCCTCGACGGTGACCGGGAACACCAGGCCCCCTGCCTGGACCCGGTACCGCGACGGGCCGACCTCAAGCACCCGGACGCCGAGGGTTCCCCGGCCGTGCCGGAGCTCGAACGTGCGGCCGACGTCCTGATGCACCTCCGGGCGGCCCCGGGCCGCCGAGGCATAGAACCGAGCCTGTTCCAGCTCGATCTCGTCCGTGTACGCGGCGATGGCGGCGTCGACGAGCGCGACCTCGGCGCCCTCGGCGGCGCCCGGCTCCTCCTCCGCGGCCGCGACGGCCCCCGGGTCCGTAGGATCGTCTCGGAGCACCCGGAGCAGGAACGAGCGGTCGTTCGGCGCGCCGGGGGTCGCCACGAGCGTGTCGGCCAGTGCGCGGCGGAGCCGACCGAGGGCCGCGGGACGGTCCGGACCCCACGCGGTGATGGCGGCCAGCCCCGCGCCTTCCATGCCGGAGACCTGCTCGACACCGTCGCCGGGTCCGACTCCCGCGTCGGTCCGGAGGCCGGGACCGCCGGGGAACCGCACCGCTCCGACGCGGCCGGCGCCCGGCCGGAACCCGTCGAGGGGATCCTCCGCCCGGAGCACCGCCGTGACGGCGTGGCCCGAAGCCTGGGGAGGTGAGCCGACCAGCGTGCCGCCGAGCGCGAGGGCCAGGCGAATGGCGACCCCGTCCGTGCCGGTCGTGATCTCGGTGGCGGCGCCCCACGGCGCCACCGACGCCGTCACGCCGGCCAGCCGGACTGCGCCGTCGTCTGCCACGGCGAACTCCGATGTGAGCCCCCCGGCGGCGGCCGCGGGGCCGAAACGTTCACCGAGCGCGCCGTGCAGCCGGGCGGCGGCGTCCCCGACGGCCCGCGCGGTCTCGACGGGCAGGCCCGTCGGGCTCTCGGCAAGCACCACCCGTCCGTCAGGGCGCGCCGTGATCTCGCGGGCTCCGAGGACCCATAGGGTTCCTCGGTCGTCCGCCAGGGTCTCCAACTCCACACGTCGCTCGCGCCTGTCCGTTGGCGCGGTCGCGGGCGGCGTCCCGGCCAGGTCGGCACAGGCCGCGAGGTCGCCGATGGCCCGCAGGACCTCGATGCTCGGCGTGGTGGTCGCCACGCCCAGCCGCTCGCACACCTCCGCGACGGCGACCGAGTGCTCCGCGCCCGCCCACCCCACCCACAGGAGGTTGGGTCGGTCGGCGGCCAGCGCACGCTCCAGGTCGAGGGCCCGCCAGGGATCGCCATCCACCCGGAGCGACCCGCGGGCCAGTCGGGCGGCCGGGCCCGTCGAGCGGTCCGGAGCCGTGACCAGCACGGCCTGCGGGCCCGAACCGGATCCCTCCTCCATCGCATGCACCGACTGCACGACCCGCGAGGCCAGCGGCTCCCGCTCGAGCACCGCGATGCGAGCCGGGGCGACCAGGCGGCCGGTCATGCGCTCATCCCACCACGAACGGCAGGATCAGCGCACCGCGGCCCGGAGTGCCTCGAGGGACCCGGGGTCGAGCGCGCCCGGCAGCTCGACCGTCCGGTACCCCTCCAGCGCCACGAGCAGGTTCCCCTCCTCGTCGACCACGTCGGCGTCGAACCGGTCGCCGCCTTCGTGCGGACGGGCGACGGCGCGGATCCTCCCGATGGCCGTCGACGGGTCGGCGAGGAGCCTGACCCGTGCGACCTCCGTCGGCAGGGCGAACCGGCCCAGTTCGGACAGCTCCCACATGCCGGCCGTCTGGAAGCACAGCTCGATGAGCCGCGGCGAGGCGAGCAGCGGGAGGTCCGCCGGTGAGTGGTTCGGCGGCAGCGTTGCCGACAGCAGCCCCGTCGGCGGTTCGGCGGGCCAGGCCCGCTCCAGCACCTGGTACGCGGGGCCGTGGAAGTAGACCCGGTACACGTCGGCCGCACCGATCGATCCGCCTTCGGGCGCGGGTGGGACCCGGCGCTCGGCGGCCGGAGCCTCAGGCGCCAACCGGACCCGCCCGGTGAAGCAGACGGTGGCCTGGGGCTCGTCGCGTCCGGGGAGCTCGCGGTATCCGATCAGCCGGCAGTCGGCGACCACCTCGTCCCGGTCCTGGTGGAAGGTGGCCTCGACGGCGACCGTCCTGGCGGAGTCCCGGTAGCACTTCACCGGGGCAAGGAACCGAACGTCCTCGAGGCCCACGACGTGCCACCCCGGCAGCGCGAGCGCGGCGGTCTCGGCGAACGTCTCGATGCCCATGACCCCGGGCAGCACCGGCGTCCCGTCGATGCGGTGATGGTCGAGGAACGGTTGCGCCGGGTCGAGCTCGATCTCGGCCCGCAGGCCGCCGTGCACGCCCATCGAGGACACGCGCCCGGTGACCGGTCCCCCGGCCCGCGGGAACGCGCTGGGGTCGATCCCGCCGCGGTCCTCCCATTCCTTGAGCAGGATGCCGAGACGGCTCCCGATCAGGATCTCGCCGCGGAAGGCGCCGGACACGAGCTCGCGGCGGATGACCGGGATGCCGGCCTCCGGCGGCAGCATGTCGATTCCTGCGAGCTCCATCATCTTCGGGATCGAGCCACGGCTGGCCATCCCGATGCCGGCCCACGCCGTCCAGTCGATGGCGATCCCGCGGGTACCCGGCCGGGTCCGGCGGAAGCCCGACACCGACTTGCACAGCAGGTCGTTGGCGGAGCTGTAGTCGGTCTGCCCGCCGTTGCCGAACCGGCCGGCGATGGAGCTGAACACGACCGCGGCGCCGAGCGGCAGGTCGCCGATCGCGTGCATCAGGTTGAACCACCCGTTGGACTTCACGTCGAAGACCAGGTCGAATTCGCGGGGCTCCTTGTCCGGCAGGAACCGGCTGATCTCGAGCCCGGCGGCGTGGAGCAGGACGTCGATCCGGCCGTGGTCGGCCTTCACGGCGGCGATGGCCTCGGCCACGGCGTCGGCGTCCGTGAGGTCGAGCTGGTGGTACCTGGCCGTGCCTCCCGCGGCCTCGACGGCGCGGATGGCGCCGAGCGCCGCGGCGCCCCGCTCGAACCCGGCGAGCTGCTTCTCGATCATGATCGGGGTGGGACGCTCGCCGGCTGCGCGGGCCCGCTCCACGAGGTCACGCTTCAGGCCCTCCCGGTCCTCGGCGAACTTCGCCAGGTCCGGGTCTTCCCGGTCGGGTGCCGCCGCGAGGTCGAGCAGGTGGAACGACGCGCCCGTCGCGGTCGCGAGGTCGGCGACGATGGCGCTGACGATGCTCCCGGCCGCGCCGGTGACGACGAACACGCTGTCGGGGCCCAGGGCGAGGCCCGGCGCGCCGTCGGCGGCCGGCCGCTCCTCCAGGCTGACCGCCCACCGGAGCCCCTTGGCGTGCCCCACCTCGACGGAGCCCGGGTCGCGCAGGGCCTCGCCCACGAGCGCCTCGGCGACCTCTGCCGGCGAGGCGTCCGCCTCGACGTCGACCGCCTTCACGGTCGCGTTCTCCCGCTCGCGCTTGAAGGCCTTGGTGAACCCGGTGACGGCCCCGCCGAGCGGGGCGACAGCCCCGGCCTCGTCGTAGCCGTGGAATCCACCCAGCCGGGTGCCGGCGATCAGGAAGGCCCCGGGCTGCGCAAACCCTTCGTACATGGTGCGGCCCGTCGTGTACAGCAGCTTCACCCGGACCCGCAGGGCCTCCTTCCATCCGGCCAGATCGAGCTGCTCGACCGGCTCACCGGGATCCAGCGCGGGGAGCCAGAACACCCCGGTGACCGGTCCGGCGGCCTGCCATTCCTGGAGGCGCGCGGCCAGCGCGTCGGCCTGGGGCTCGTCGTCGATGAGCAGGACATCGGCGCCACGCGCCGCGAGGAGCCGGACGACCTCCTTGCCCACGCCGCCGTGGTCGGCCATCACCGCGACGCGGTTGCCGGCGCTGATCTCGACGCCGGTCGGGATCGTCCGGTCGAGCGCGGGGCGGAGCACCGGCACCGCGACCCGCCGCGGCACCGCGTCGGCGGCCTCGATGCCGGCGAACGCGAGCGCCGGGTCGTGCGCGCGGGCGGCCGTAGTGCCGACCGGCACCCGCTCGGTGGATCCTCCCGGTGCGTCGGCCTCGCCGGTTGCCGGGGGCTCGACGGCTTCCGTCGATCCGGCGGGAGCCGGCGCGCCTCCGCCGTTGCCCCCGTCCGGTCCGTCCCCGTCCGGGCGAGGTGCCCGGTCCAGCACGAACTGGACCACGTGGGCGAGGGTGGGGAAGTCCCGGAGCTTCAGGTTGTCGTCGCGGGGGATGTCGTAGGTGCCCCGGATGGAGGAGAAGATCTCCGCCTGCTTCACCGTGTCCACGCCGAGGTCGGCCTCGAGGTCCAGCTCGGGGTCGAGCATGTCCGGGGGGTACCCCGTGGTCTCGGCCACCAGGGCCAGCACGGCCTCCTTGACCTCCTCGGGGTCGAGCGCCGGTGCGGTGTTCACCGGAGAGGGGGCCACGGCGGGCTCGGCCACGGCGGCCGATGCGGCCGGAGCGACCTCGGGAGTCGGGGCGACCTCGGGAGTCGGCGTCGGCGCGGCGGCCGGCTCGGAAGCCTGCTGCGGGGGCCGGTCCAGCACGAACTGCACCACGTGAGCCAGCGTCGGGAAGTCCCGGAGCTTCAGATTGTCGTCGCGGGCGATGTCGTAGGTGCCCCGGATCGAGGAGAAGATCTCCGCCTGCTTCACGGTGTCGACGCCGAGGTCGGCCTCGAGGTCCAGCTCGGGGTCGAGCATGTCCGGGGGGTATCCCGTGGTCTCTGCCACCAGGGCCAGGACGGCCTCCTTGACCTCGTCGGGGTCGAGCGCAGCTGACGCGGTGCTCACGGGGGAGGCGGCCGCGGCGGGCTCGGCCACGGCGACCGGGGCTGGCTGGGCGACCGGGGCGGGCTCGGCGACCGGGACGACCTCGGTCGCCGGGGCCGGCGCGGTGGCCGGCTCGGACGCCTGCTGCGGAGCCCGGTCCAGCACGAACTGCACCACGTGGGCGAGGGTAGGGAAGTCCCGGAGCTTCAGGCTGTCGTCGCGGGGGATGTCGTAGCGGCCCCGGATCGTGGAGAAGATCTCCGCCTGTTTCACCGTGTCCACGCCGAGGTCGGCCTCGAGGTCGAGCTCGGGGTCGAGCATGTCCGGGGGGTACCCCGTGGTCTCGGCCACCAGGGCCAGCACGGCCTCCTTGACCTCCTCGGGGGCGAGCGCCGCCGGTGCGCTCACCGGCGAGGGGGCCGCGGGCTCGGCCACGGCGGGCTCCACGGCGGCGATAGATGCGGGTTGCTCGGTGATCGGCGGGGCGACCTCGGGCATCGGGGCCGGCGCCACGATCGAAGGCTCCGGAGCAGGTTCGGGAGTCACCGGCGAGGGCGCAGGCTCCACCACCACGGGTGCACGAACGGGCTCGGCAACCGCCGGTCCGGGAACGGACTCCCTGACCACCGGCCCGGGAACCGGCTCGACGACCGTGGCTCCATGGGGCTCCGCGATCGCGACGGGTGCCTGGCCGTTGCCCGGGACCTTCGTGATCGCGGGCTCGTGGGCCGCCGCGGCCGAAGCCCTGGCGGCGTCCGCGTCGTCACGGATGCGCAGGCGCCTCGTCACGACCTCCAGCTGGGGCGTCGGTGTCCCGGCCACAGCCGCCAGCCAGCGCGACCATGTCTCGCGGTCGGCGATCCGGCCCTGGTATCCGAAGTCCGTGGTGCGGGTCCTCGCCCCGTCCGGGCTGGGGACCCATCGCAGGAGGGTCATCGCGATCTGTGACCCGAACCCCGCGGCGAGCCGCAGGGTGTACCGCACCGGGTAGGCGCCCCCCTTCGACAGGGTCAGCGTCCCCAGATCGGGGTCGACCTCGCGGTAGTTCGGCACCGGCGGCACGATCCCCGACTCGAGGATCTTCACCGCCACGACGTCCTCGATCCCGACGCCCATGGGGTGGCCGGTGAACCCCTTCGTGTTCGCGACGACCACATCGGAGGTCCGGTCGCCGAACACCGAGCGCAGCGCCTCGACCTCCGCGGCCGCGCTGCCTCCCCGGGCCGGCGTGTACGTCTCGTGGGAGACGAAGGCCAGCTCCGGTGCGATCTCCTCGCGGCGGATGCCCCACCGCCGCTCGGCGCCCGCGACCAGCCCTTCCATGACCCCGGCGATGTGGTGCACGTCGAGCCGCGAACCGTGGAACGCGCTGTTCGCGTGCACCGCTCCGAGCACCTCGCAGATGGGCCGGATGCCCCGCTCCGCGGCGGCGGCGGCGGATTCGACGACGACCGCCGCCGCGCCCATACCGATGATCATCCCGTGGCGCCGACGGTCGAACGGCGTCGCCGCGTCCTCGACCACCGAGTCCGTGGCGGCCGCGCCCGAGGCCAGGAACCCCGACCCGATCCACTCCATCAGGTTGTCCGAGGTGGCATCGTCGCCGGCCACCACGACCACGCGACGGCAGCGCCCGGCCCGGATCCAGTCCTCCGCGATGCCGATCGCCTGGGTCGTGCTGGCGCAGGCCGAGTTCACCTGGCTGTTCGGCCCACGCGCGCCGATGATCTCGGCGAACTGGGCGTGCCCCATGGAGAGACACCGGAACAGGAACCGCCGGTCGAAGTGGTAGGGGTCGGCCTCGATCTCGTCCGAGAGATCGGCGATCCGCCGGTCCAGCTCGGTGGCCAGCAACGGGTCGCTCTCCGGCACGCGCGCCCGTACGGCCTGGAGATCCTCCATGCGCTCGCGGCGGGCTCGATCCTCGTGGTACGCGCTGATCTCACCCGCGAACGCGTCGTAGGCCGGGAAGGCCGACGCGAAGATGACTCCCGTTTCGTCGCGAAGGGCGTCGGGCAGCCCCCACCGCTCCGGCAGCTTCGACCCCACGGACGTCGTCCGGTAGTGCAGGGCCAGCGGGATGCCCGCGTCGCGAAGCGCGTCGATCCCGGCCCCGATGGCGAGCTTCGTGGCCTGGTCGAGCGCCGGCATGCGCTCCGCGGCGACGCCGAATTCGTGTTCCAGGTCGAGCTTCCCGCCCCGGCCGGCCAGCTTGATGACCTCGGCCTCGTCATCGATGACCTCGAAGGTGGGAGTGCCGTTCTCGCGCTTCACCAGGCGCGTGATGTGCTTGTCGACCATGGCCTTGCGCACGCGCTCCGGGAGGGGCTCGATGAACTGGTCGCCGCGCAGGATCCGTTCGACGTTGCCGTCGTCGAAGACCCGTTCGGTCCCCGGGAGCCCCAGGGCCGCGCCGGTGATCACCACGGGCCGGTCCTCCGTCACGGGCTCGTCCTTCGCGCGCGACGGCGCGGTCTCCAGCGCCTGCCCGAGGACCTTCCCGCCCTCGCGCAGGACGCCGGCGAACAGCTTCCCGAGCTCGAAGTACTGCTCCGTCGTGTACCCGTCGTCCGTCCCGGCCGGCACCGGCTGGGACTCGCGCCCGGCCGGCTGCGTCGTGTCTTCCACTGCGACCACCTCCAACGGTCGCTCGTCGCTGCGCTTCCCCAGCCCGGCCGCGTACAGGCCGCTCAGGGCCTGGTTGAACGACGGGACGTCCCCGACCTTGGGGTGGTTGGTGAACAACGAGAGGACGTCGTCCCGGTCGGCCAGGACGTCGTCGACGAATCCCATCAGGGCCTTCTTGGGGCCGACCTCCACGAACACCCGGGCCCCGGCTTCGTACAGCGCGCCGAGCCCCGAGATGAACTGCACCGGCGACGCCACCTGCCGGGCCAGCATGTCCAGCATGCCCTCCTGGTCGACGCCGTCCGGGTAGAACTCCCCGGTGACGTTGGCGACGATCGGGATGCGGGGCGGCCGCAGTTCCAGCCTGTCCAGCGACGCCCGCAGCGGCACGCTGGCCGGCGCCACGATCGACGTGTGGAACGCGTGGCTCACCGGCAGGAACACGGCCTGGTATCCGGCGTCGGTCATCGCACCGACGGCCCGCTCGACCGCCTGGCTGGCGCCACCGATCACGGCCTGCGACATGCTGTTCAGGTTCGCGATCACCACGTAGCCTGGCGTCTCCTCGACGATCCGCTGGACCTCCGCGAGGGGAGCGAAGACCGCTGCCATCTTCCCGTTGTCGGCGATGCTCAGGTTCGTCATCTCGCGTCCGCGCGCGCTGACTGCTTCGAGCGCGCCTTCGAAGGTCAGCGCACCTGCGGCGACCAGCGCGCCGTACTCGCCGAGCGAGTGACCCATCACCATGTCCGGCTCGATGCCGTAGGTGGCGAGCAACCGGGTGAGCGCCAGATCCACCGCCAGGACGGCCGGCTGGGTGATGGCGGTCTGCATGAGGTCCGCCTCCGCAGTGGCGAGGGCGGCCTTGTCCTCGGGGTCGACGAACAGGAAGGACGTGAGCGGACGGCCCAGGAACGGCGTCATGATCTCGTCGGCCTCGGCGAAGGTCTCCGCCACGATCGGCTCGGCCTCGGCCAGGGACCGGAGCATGTTCGCGTACTGTGACCCCTGCCCCGGGTACAGGAACGCAACCTTCGGTGCGTGCCCGGCCCCGCGGAAGATCCCGCGGGCCTTGATGGCCCTCCACATCGCCGGCTGGTCGGCGGCGACCGCCTTGCGCGCCACCTCGACCTTCCCGGCGAGCTCCTCGGCGTCCGCGTAGTCGATGACGACCCGCTCGGCCGCGGAGAGGTCCCCGGTACGCGGCGCCGCGGTCACGGGCGCGCGCCCCTCGGCCGCGTCCGCGCCGAGGGTTTCGAGCCGACCGGCGACCTCGGCGAGCGAGCCGCCGCCCACGACGGCGATGCCGCGCAGCGGGGCCTTCTCCACCACACTCGCCGTCGGGCCTGCCGGAGCCGGCGCCGCCGCCTGCTTCGCGGCCTCGGGTGCCGCGGCTTGGTCGGCCGTGTGGACCTCGGGCACCGCGACGACCTTGGACCCGCCGTCGATGCTGCCGGGCACGTATTCCTCGACCACCGCGTGCCAGTTCGTGCCCCCGAACCCGAAAGCGCTCAGGCCGGCGCGGCGAACGCCGCCCTTCGGCCGCTCCCACTCCCGCAGCTCGGTGTTCACGCGGAACGGCGAGTGCGCGAAGTCGATTTCCGGGTTCGGCCTGTGGAAGTTGATCGACGGGGGCAGCACGCCCTCGGACAGCGCCATCACCGTCTTGAGCAGCCCGGCGGCGCCGGCCGACGCCTTGAGGTGTCCGATGTTGGACTTCACGGAGCCGAGGGCGATCGATCCGGGCGCCAGCGATGCGTCGCCGAAGGCCTCCGTCAGGCCGTTCACCTCGACGACGTCGCCCACCTTCGTCGACGTCCCGTGCCCCTCGACCAGCGTCGCGGTCCGGGGGTCGAGCCCGGCCGACTGCCAGGCCCGCTCCACAGCCAGCCGCTGCCCGATCGGGTTCGGCGCGGTGATGCCCTTCCCCTTGCCGTCGCTCGAGCCCGCGACGCTCCGGATCACGGCGTAGATCCGGTCGCCGTCACGCTCGGCGTCGGCCAGACGCTTCAGCAGGAACAGCGCGGCGCCCTCGCCCATGACGAACCCGTCGGCGCCCGCGGCGTAGGGGCGCGTTCCGGTCGCCGACAGCGCGCCGATCTTGCAGAACTTCACGAATGCCTGGACGCCCATGTTCCGGTCGATGCCGCCGGTGATCGCGGCGTCGTAGTCGCCGGACACCAGGCCCTGGACGGCGTTGCCCACCGCAGCCAGGGCAGATCCGCACGCCGCGTCGGTGGTGAAGTTCGGCCCGCGGAAGTTGAAGATGTTCGCCACGCGGCCGGCCAGGATGTTCCCCAGCTCCCCCGGCATGGTGTCCTCGGTGATCTGGGGGAATCGTCCGACGGCCTCCCCGCGCAGCTCGTCGAGCAGGGCCTCCCGGTCACGATCCGGCAGGCCGGCGAACGTGGGGACCTTGGCCAGGATCTCGGCGAACTCGGGCAGGAGGATCCCCATCGTGGTCTTGTAGTGCAGCTCGCCGGCCATGGCGTTCCCCACGATGACGGCCGTGCGCTCCCGGTCGAGCTCCCGGCCGTAGTCCTCGAGAACCGCGCGGGTGCAGGCGATGGCCCACTTCTGCCCCTCGTCCATGGACTCCGCGACGCGCGGAGGGATCGGGAGCTTCCACGCCATGGGGTCCCACGTCCAATCGCGGACCCATCCGCCGATCTTCGAGTAGGTCTTGGCCGGCGCCGCCGGGTCCGGGTCGTAGTACAGCTCGGGGTCCCACCGTGAGGGCGTGACCTCAGAGATGCTGTACCGACCCGCCTTCACGTTCTCCCAGAACGCCGGCGCGTCCGGCGCGTCCGGGAGGATCGCGCCGACGCCGACCACCGCGACGGCCGGAGTCTCCCTGTCCTTCATGCCTTCCACTCCCCTTCTTCGGTCAGTCATCCGGCCACGCGCGCGTACAGCGCGTCGCGAACCTCGTCCATGTCGGTGAGCAGCCCCTGCTGGGCCTCGTGGATCGCCGGCAGCCCCAGAGCCGTCGACAGCTCGACCGTGTCCAGGGGCTCATCCGAGGCGCCGACGACCATCCGCAGCCCCTCCTCCCCCACCTTCAGCGCCGCCTCCCGGGCGAAGACCCGGGACACCGCGGCGAGGCCGGCCGGGTCGAACCGGCGATCGGCCTTTCCGGGCAGGTCCCCGGCCGCAGCGGCCGCCGCCCGGCGGACAAGCGCGTCCGCGCACTCGGCGAACGCGATCAGCTCCCCCAGACGGAGCAGCACGTGCTGGTTGCGGGTCAGGCGCCCCAGCCGAGCCCGCTCCATGGCCTCGGCGAGGGCGCGGAGCGCCAGCGCGGCGGTCCCGGCGCCGACGCCGGGAGACCGGGCCTCGAGCGCCTCGGCCGTCGCCGCGACGTCGTGGTAGTGCTGCCCGCGCGTCTTGAGGTGCTGCTGCCACCGGTCGCGGGCGATGGTCATCTCCATGATCTCGGAGGTGCCCTCGTAGATCGTGGTGATCCGGACGTCGCGACTGATCTTCTCGACCATGTATTCGTGGGTGTAGCCGTAGCCGCCGAGGGCCTGGATGGCCGCGTCGGCGGCGACGTTCCCCGCCTCGGTCGCCATGTACTTGGCGATGGCCCCCTCGGTGTTCAGCGAGCCCTCGGCCTCCGAGTCGATCCTGGTCGCCGTCTCCTCGATGTACGCCCGCCCCGCCTCCAGCCTGCAGGCATGCGGGACGATCAGCTTGTGCGTGTAGCCCTGCTTCTCCGACAGCGGCCCGCCGGCCTGGATGCGCTTCGTCGAGTAGGGGATGGCGCGGTCGAGCGCCGCCCACCCGGCGCCCAGGCCGAACGCCGCCACCATCAGCCGCGTGTACCCGAACACCGCCTGGGCCTGCAGCAGACCCTGGCCCTCCTCGGCGCCCACCAGCCGGTCGAGGTCGACCTCCACGCCGTCGAGGAACAGGGCCGCGGTGTTGCTGGCCCGGATGCCGTGCTTGTCCTCGGGCTTGCCGTGGGTGAATCCGGGCGCGCCCCGCTCCACCACGAACCACGACGGACCCCCCGGGGTGTTGGCCAGGACCGTGTAGGCGTCGGCCACGCCGCCGTTGGAGATCCACTGCTTCTGCCCGCTGATCCGGTAGCCGACGACGACTCCCTCTTCGAGCACCGGCCGTGCGGTCGTCTTCAGGGCACCGAGGTCGCTCCCCGCCTCTGGCTCCGTCGCCCCGTACGCGAACAGCAGCCCCTCCTCGGCGATCCGGGTCAGCCAGGACTTCCGCTGCTCCGGTGTCGCGCCGACGGTGATCGGGTCGCTTCCCAGGAAGGTGGCCAGCACGGCGGTGGCCACCCCGAGGTCGACCCGGGCCATCTCCTCGCAAACCCGGTAGACGTCGAAGGAGTTCCCGCCCATCCCTCCGTACTCCTCCGGGATGAACAGCAGTTGGATCCCGAGCTCCTCGCCGCACATGGCACGCACGACGTCGATGGGGCATTCGTCACGGTGGTCCAGCTCCAGCAAAACCTGGTCCGGCAGTCGCGACCCGGTGAAGTCCCGGATCGCGTCCAGCGTCATGGAAAGCGTCTCTTCGTCGAGGCCGTTCATGATCCAGCTCCCTTGGTCGCGGCACGTCGAGCATCGCCGTCGGAGCCCGGGCATGGTCGGGCAGATGGTCCCCGCCGATGCGGGACCTTCGGTCCCTCACGCCGGGACCTGGGCACGGCTGTGGGCCGCTCTTTGTGCGTGAGGTCCGGTCGAACGCCCTGGTCGGCCGGGCGATCGGGTCAGGCCGGACCGGTGGGCTGGAGGAGGAAGATCCAGACGTCCCAGGCCACGTGGCTCACGACCAGCGCGCTCATGGGCATGCCGGCGGCCGCCAGCGCGCTCCAGTAGGCGCCCGCGGTGGCCGCGGCGCCGACGAGCGTGGCATTGGCCGTGACCACGTGGGCCCCCCCGTAGGCGGCCGCAGCGGCAGCCGCGCCGGGCCACCGTCCGAGCAGGCGCTGCAGTCGCCGGAGGACGAGCCCGCGCCAGAACAGCTCCTCGGCCGGGCCGATCACGAGCGCCAGGCGTCCGGCGATCTCGTTCCGCGGCCGGAGCGAGCGCAGCGCGTAGACCTCGTCGATCTCCTCCGCGCCCCTCGGCATGATCCGGCGCGCCATCCGGTCGCCGACGCGGAACACGGCGTACAGGCCGGCCGCCGACGCCAGGCCGAGCGCCACGTCGCGCGGCCGGATCCGGGTCCGCCGCAGGGACGGCTCGGCGACCATCGCCAGCGTCCCCAGCGCGGCGCCGGTGGCGGTCATGCGCTGCCAGAAGTGTTCGCGGGGGCCGCGGAACGTCGCGGCGAACGCGCCGTACGCCCCCGCCAGTACGGCGGCGAGCGGCAGATCCGGGCCTTGGAGGGCATTCGATCCGGCCGCCGCGGCCGGGGGGTCCGCCCGCCGGGCCCCACCGACGGCCTGCCTCACCGCAGCGCCGCGATGGCCAGCCCGGCGACCAGCAGGAAGCCGAAAGCTGCGTGCAGCTGGGCGGTCTCCAGGTCGAGCATCGCGATCGCCCGCTGCTGGCCCATCGCGCCCAGCTCCGAGGCCCGGATCACCCGGACGAGCAGCGGCAGCGAAAGCAGCGCCAGCAGCGATTCCACGGGCAGGGCCTTCACCAGCACGGCGACGGCCAGCGCCAGGTAGGCGCCCACCACGAGCGCCAGGTATCCGCCGTGCGCCAGCCGGCGACCGACCCGGATCGAGAACGTCACCCCGCCCGCGCGGGCGTCCTCTGAGATGTCGCGCCACTCGTTCCCGTGCAGGATCGCGGTGACCAGCAGCCCGACCGGCACGCTCACCGCCACCGTCGACCACTCGAACGTCCCCGTGATGACGTAGTAGGCCCCGATCACGGACAGCGGCCCGAACAGCACGAACACCAGCGGAAGGCCCAGCGCGCGGAACTTGTACTCGATCGGCGGCGCCGTGTACCCCCACCCGCCGACCAGCCCGGCCAGGCCCAGCGCGATCACCGGCCAGCCGCGTTCGACGGCCAGCCACACACCGATCCCGGTCGCCGCGACGAACGACAGCAGCACGATCGCGAACGCTTCCCGCTCGGAGAGCCGGCCCTTGAGCAGCGCGTGGCTGGCACGCGGAGAGGTGATGCGATCGGCGCCCTTGCGCACGTCGTAGATCTCGTTGGTGACGTTGGTGCCCACGTGCAGCAGCAGCAACGCGAACAGGGCGCCGAGGAACAGCGGCCACGAGAACCGCCCGTCGAGCGCGGCCAGCCCTCCCGCCACCGCTGGCGGCACGGCCGAGGCGGTGAAGCTGAACGGCCGGATGATCTCGAACCACGCGGCCGCGTGCCGCCGCACCCGGATGGTGACCGGCAGGCGCTCGTCGACCAGGGTTCCCGTTCGAGCACCGGCGATCCGGGTGCCGGGTTCGCCCAGCGGCTCGTATCCGGGCGTCGGCCCGCCGGTCGTGACGACCCAGGACGATTGCTCCCCTCCGTACAGCTCCGCCGCGCGGAACAGCGCGTCGACCTGCTCGTCCTCCTGGACCACCGGCTGCAGGACCGGAAGGTCCATCCCGGCCCGGTGGTACTCGAAGGCGCGGGCGGCGACTTCCTCCTCCGTCCCGCACAGCAGGAACGCATCCAGCATGTCGTCGGGGATCAGCTGCGCGGCCGCGTGGTAGTCCTCGTCCCGCCACAGCTGGTGGATGCGGTCACGGAGCTCCAGGTCCAGCCCGGCACGGCGGAGCGCCACGTCGGTCTGGATCGCCATCATGTAGATGATGAACGGCTCACGCTTGGCCCGGTTCAGCGCGGCGCGCCTACTGGAGTCGACCAGCCCGAACAGGTAGCCGGCGATCCGCACGGCGTCCGCCGGGCGCCCCGCCTCGGCGCTGGCCCGCCGGATCTTCGGCACCATCCCGGAGAAGGACGGCAGCGACTCGAGCGGACGGGCGAGGTACCCGTCTCCCTTCCGTCCGGCCAGCTCCAGCATCGGCGTGCGGTAGCCGGCGACGTAGATCGGGACGTTGTGGAGCGGCGCGAACATCGGCTCGACGGGCGGCACGCCCTCGGAGCCCGGCGGCACCCGCTCGCCCTTCCACATCGCCCGCAGCAGGTCGATCGTGGCGGCGACCCGGTCGTGGCCTTCCTGCGGCGAGTACGGGATGCCCATCTGCGCCAGACGCAGCGGGAGCGCCGACCCCAGCCCGAGGATGATGCGGCCCGGAGCCATCTCGTCGAGGGCGGACACGGTCATGGCCAGCAGGACGCCGTGACGGGTGAAGGGATTCACCGCGCCGAGGGCCACCTTGATGCCGTCCACCTGCGAGGCCAGCGCCGACGCGTACGTCACCGCGTCGCGCTCGAAGTAGGAGTCGTGGACCCACACCGACGACAGGCCGAGGCGACGGGCCCGCTCGGCCCACGCCACGGCGTCGGAGACCGAGCCTCGCGCGGCGAGGCCCAGCCCCACCTCCCTGCTCAGTTCGGCCACGTCGATCCCCTCGCGAGGGAGCGTCGTCCCCGGCCGCTCACGCTCGCCTTGCCGTCCACAGCGTAACCATTCCGGGTGCCAGCGATCTCCACCGGACACCCTCGCAGCCGGCGTTCGCCAGCAGGCGTCCGAGCTCGTCGGGTGGCGGCAGGTGGGCGAGCGAGCGGACCAGGTATCGGTACTCCGGACGCCGCCCGGCCAGCCCACCGACGGCCGGCGCCGCGACGCGGAAGTAGGCGTCGAACAACCTGCGCCGCACGGGGTTCGAGGGCTCGGTGATGTCGACGAGGGAGACGCCTGCGCCCGGCCGCAGGACGCGGGTCATCTCGCGGAACGCGGCCGGGAGATCCTCGAGGTTGCGCAGGACGAACGCGCTCGCGGCCCCACCGAAGACAGAGTCGGCGAAGGGCAATCGGAACGCGCTCCCCTGGACGAGCGTGATCCGTGCCGACACCCGCCGCCGGGCGGACAGGAGCATCGGGAGGCTGACGTCGAGGCCCACGAGGGCGGGCGTGCCGTGGCCGAAGGGCGGCTCGCCGGTCGGCCGCTCGCGGGCGAGACGCTCGGCCAACCGGCCGGTGCCGCACCCCAGATCCAGCACAGGCGCGTCGGGCAGCGCGTCGAGCGCGCGGGCCGCCGCCATCCGCCATCGCCGGTCCATCCCCGCTGACAGGACATCGTTCACCAGGTCGTAGCGGGGGACGATCTCGTCGAACATGCGCCGCACCCGCGGCTCGGGCGGGGCCCCCGCCGGTTCGCCCGCCGAGGGTGGGAGGCTCATCGGTGGCGGTTCCCGGGCGCGGTGGAAGGAGTCCCGTTCCTTGTCGTGGTGGAAGGCGTCCCGTTCGTCGTCGCGATGGATCGCGTTCCGTTCCCCGTCGCGATGGATCTCCTTCCGTTCCTCGACGGAATGAACGGCGATCCGATGCTCACGTGAGACGGGCCACCACGAGCCCCACCGCCAGCAGCGACAGCGCCGTGGCGATGGCCCGCAGGGCGCGCTCCGGCGCGGCGCGCAGCGTGGCCTCGCCGATGGGTTCGACGGTCCCGTCGTCGAGCACGAGCTGTCCGGCGACCGCGGCCGTCCTTCGACGGAGTCGCCGGACCGGCGTCGACAACGCGCGCTGGGCGACGGTGAGCATCAGGCAGGCCCCCGCGACCAGCACGGCCTCGACCCGCACGGTCCCGGTCTGCGCGAGGAAGGACGTCAGCGCGGGGAATGCTCCCCACGCGACGGCGAACCACCAGTCGCCGTGGAACCGGCCGCCGAACAGCTCGAGGTTGTAGGCCAGCACGATGAACGCGCCAAACGCGACGCAGGCCAGCAGCCACCACGTCACTCTCGCGGCGCCGAGCACGCCGAGCCCCACCGCGCCGAGCAGCGCCAAGACCGCGACCGCCCAGAGCACACGGGAGGAGATCCGCGTCTGCAGTGGTCGGCCCTGCAGCTCGTCCAGCGCGTGCGCCGTGATGCCGACGCCGAGGAAGAACCCGACGACCGTCGCCCCAAGGCGGCCGCCGTCGAACAGTGGCGCCGCCGCCGCGCCGAACACGACGTACGACAGGTGCCAGGCCGTGTAGGGCGGGTGCAGCAACGTCCACCAGTCCCGCCAGCCCCCCGAGCGCAGCGCATAGAACGCGGGTCTCCCGGGCGCGTCGTCGGGAGGCCCCGACCCGGGGGCGTCCGCAGGTCGCGACGCCGGGCCGGCACCGCCGGGCGGGGCGTCTCGGGACGCGTCCCTGCTCCGTCCGAGCTCACGCATCCGGCGGCCCCGCCGACCTCGTTCCCCAGATCACGACGCCGCCTCCGAGGCTCATGGGCCGGTGCCTGACCGGCGAGATTCCGGCATCCCGCCACCACCTACCCTGTTCCGCCAGAGGGTAACGCCGGTAGAACTCGCTGATCGACGGCCCGAGGAACCGGCCCGTCGACCACCACTCGCGCGAGGCGAGCCGCCCTCCGACCGGCAGCCCCACCCGCGTGTACAGCACCCATGCGGCGCGCCACGCGGGGTTCGGAGGCACGAGGAACTCGAGGTTGGCGAGGGTTCCTCCCACGCGGACCGTCCGGGCCAGCTCCCGGAGCGTGGCCGCGGGGTCGTCCACGTATCGCAGCAGGTATGTGAACGTGACCGCGTCGAACGCGCCGTCGGGGAACGGCAGCCGCTCGCCCTGCCCCAGGACGAGCGCGAGGCTGCTGTCGATCCCGGCTGCCTCGGCCGCGGCGCGCGCGCCCCTGAGCATCTCCGGGCTCTGGTCCACTCCCACCACCCGCGCGCCCGTGCGGCGCGCGATCTCGATCGCCACTCCGGCCGTCCCCGTCGCCACGTCGAGCACGCGGCCGGTGCCGTCCACCGGCAGCCTCGACACCAGGAACCGCCGCCACCTGCGGTTCTGGCCGAACGAGAGCAGTTCGGCCATGAGGTCGTACTCGGGCGCAATGCCCGCGAACAGGCGCCGGGCGTGCCGGGTCCGAGGCGAGGAGCTCAGGCCGGCCACACCCGCTCGAGGAATCCTTCGATCGCCGCGGTGACGGCGTCCGGCTGCTCGACCGTCGATGAGTGGCCGGCCTCGACGGTGACGAAGTCCACCGGTCCGCCCAGTCCGTCGGCCAGCGCGCGTGCGAGATCCATTTCGATGGAAACATCCTCGGTGCCGTGGATGATGATCGCCGGGACGCGGATCTCGGGAAGCCGGTCCGTGACGTCGTCCCGGCGGGTGACGGCGTGGAGGACTTGGAGCGCATCGGACGTGTCCTGTGCGGACCACCGGTCCATCCAGTGGCGCCGGAGGTCATCGCTCGCGCTTGCCCCGATCAGCATCGACGCCGCGATCCGCAGCAGGTCCTCGTTCCACCCGGACTCCGCGGCGACCTGCGCGGATGCCTCGTACATCGGGGCCCGGGTCTCGTCCTCCGGGCCCGCCTGGGTGTCGATGAGGACCAGTCCCGCCACCCGGTCGGGATGCCTCAGGGCCGCACGGAGCGATTGGAAGCCACCCTGGCTGACGCCACCCCACACCGCCCGCTCGATGCCGAGATGGTCGAGCAACGCAACGTCGTCCTCCATGAGTTCCCACTGGTCGTAGGGCTCCGCACGGTGCTCGGACTCTCCGTGGCCCCGGAGGTCGGGCCGGACCACTCGGTACCGGTTCGCGAGGGCTTCCATCTGGGCGTCGAACATCGTCCGATCCATGAGCACCCCGTGGATGAGCAGGACGGCAGGGCCGCTGCCGTGGTCGTCGTAGGCGAGTCGCCAGCCATCGTGTTCGAACTCGGGCATCGGCGAGCCTCCAGGTCGTCGAAAAGCGAGCAGCCATCTTCGGCGGATGCGTCGAATTCCCGCAACTGCGGGGCGTCCTCGGCGCGGGCGTTCGGCTCCAGGCGGCTCAAGCAGAGACGGGGACGCCGATGCGCTTGGCGGCCTGGTGGGCCGGGAGGATGTAACGAAAGCGCGGAGGAATGGCCGGCCGGAGGTAGCGCACCGCGCGAAGGTTCGCCCGCATGGCCGCTTCCTTCAACTGGTTCCAGGAGACGCCGTACTGATCACGGAGTCGAGGCGGCAGCGACCCGAAGGCCCACCAGGCCACAGCGCGCAGGAGGGGCCGCCACTCGGCCCCGGGCGGCGGGCGCCGGAACAGGTCCGCCACCTCCCGGGCGGCGTCGGTCACCACCAGATCGCCGCCCGCCACGACACGGTCGATGTACCGGCGGAGGTCGAGGACGGTGGCGGGGATCCGCTCGCGCGGCAGCTCGAGCAGCTCGGCAGCGAGCATCTGCTCCTCGTGGAACCGCTGCCTCCCGGCCTCGTCCAGCCGCCCGATGGTCCGTTGCTCGAACAACAGGGCGCTGTCGACCAGGCAGGCGTGCACCCAGAGCAGGAGGTCCGGATCGAACGCGTCGTAGGGCTTGCCGGTGACCTCGTCGATACCGTGAACCGAGCGGTGAACGGCGTTGATGTGTGCGGCTGCCCGCTTGGCGTCGGCGCGTGTCCCGAACGTCAAGGCGTACGTCAGCATGAGTGTCCGCTGCAGCCGCCGCCAGGGATCCTGCCGGTAGAACCCAGTCTCCCGAGCCCCAGCGATGACCAGGGGGTGTGCCGCCTGCATGAGCAAGGCCCGCGCCCCCCCAAACAGCACGGTCACCTCGCGATGCACCCGCCAAGACTCGCTCTCAGGCCCAAAGAACCCCCGATCCACCACTCTCGTCACGCTACTCTGGTCTCGGAGTCGACATCAGCTGACAAGCTCGTTGTCTCTCCTTGCGAGAGGCTGTGGCCGAACGCGCTTGAGACGTGCGTCCCGGCTCGCGGCTCATTTGCTTGTTGAAGTCGAGGGGCCGGTCCGCCACGATGTCGGATGACACCAGCTAAGGGAGCAGAGCAATCGATGACGACGATCATGGCATGGCGCGTAGACACCGGTTTGGCACACAACCCGGACCAGAGAAAGACAGATGATGGGGCCAGCTGACCTTCGCGACCAGCTCAGGGTCGGTGGAGTAGTCACACATGGACGGCTTCTACATGTGCCGCCACTACTTGATAACGGAGACCATCGATGCGGCTGTTGCTATTCGCCATAGTTCTCGCGGTGTCTTTGGGGTACGCGACAGGTGGACGATTGAAGCGCCTGGAAACCCTGAAGCTAAGATGGTGGGTGCTTGCTTTGCTCGGCCTTCTGTTACAGATTCCGCCCCCCGGCTCACTCTCGCGGAATACGGGACTGGAGACGGCTCTTCTTTGGGTGTCTTTTGCTTGCCTCATTTCTTTCGCTTTTCGCAATCTCCAACTTAGAGGCTTCGTGGTCATCATAGCTGGACTCGTTTGCAATTTCGCGGTAATCGCGGCAAATAACGGAATGCCCGTTAGCGCCGCAGCAGTCAAAGCGTCCGGCCAAGGCTCGTTGCTCGTAGAGCTCCAGAAGGGCCATGCTGCGAAGCATCATCTCCAGAAGGAAGGCGATGTGCTTGTGCCACTTGCAGACGAGATACCGATTGGCTGGCCGATCAACCAAGTAGTCAGCCTCGGAGACATACTGGTATACACTGGCATGATTTGGGTCATTGCGAGTGTTATGCGGAAAGGACTTCGCGTGCCGGGGCCGGCTCGGCGACGGGGTGGATTTCGCGTTCCACGCCTTCGTTCCCCGCTGTCAGATCGCCCGGAGTCCAGACCTTCGGGAACCGGACCTCAATCCTGACGCCGTCACCGGGAGCGCTATCCAGCAAGAATGTGCCCCCTGCTACTTGGGCCCTCTCGCGCATCATTGTAAGGCCGAAATGACCCTCGGGACCTGGACCCCCGCTATCGAATCCGACTCCGTCGTCGCCAATAGTGAGTAGCACTTGCGAATCTTCCTCGGTCAAATCGATCCACACATTTGAAGCCTCCGAATGCTTAAGAGAGTTCATTACTGCTTCGCGCGCGATGTGGTAGATGAGCAGCTGAATCGCTGGAGGCAACGCGACGTCCCCCACAGTCGTATGAAAGACTGCTCCAGACCCCTCTCCGACATCAGCTATGAAGCTGGTAAGCGCCTCTCCCAATCCCGAGCGTCCGAGTGGCGAACGATGGAGATCGCGGATCAAGGCTCGGACTAGCTCGGAGGTCCGATTCTTAGTCTCACGGATTGCCTCGAGATCTGCCTCCGTCCCGCCAGCATCGCCGGAACGGAGATGCCGCTTGGCCACGTCCACTTGGAGTGACAACCTGAACAGAAGTTGAGCCAAGTCGTCATGTAGATACGCAGCGATCTGCGCGCGCTCATCTTGCCGCTCTTCCGCCATCCGGTTGGACAGCGCTCGCATGACCTGCTCCCGATCTTGTAATTCCTTGTGAGCCTCTTCGAGGGCTCTACTTCGGAAAAACATCTGTCGTGCGAACATGAGCGGCATCAACACCGAAGGCAATGACCAGAGATGCACATACGGATCGGCGTAGAGCTTGGCCAAAGCTGTGCCCACAAACCCAAGACCGATGTAGTTAACGAGGAATTCGAAGCTGCGGCCGATTCGCATGCTCTTCAGTGCCTGCAAATACGAATCGCCGTAGGCGATGGATACGGCAGCCGCTACTAAGGGGAAGTTGACCACGTAGTCGATGCCAGCTGCGAGGATGGCGGCAGGCAGAACGACGAGCCACGGCCTATTCACACTCGCCAGCGAATGAAAGGCTGCGCTGGCCGCAAGAACCGAAAGGGCTACCTGGCAGCGGTTAAACAGGGCACGGAGGACGGTAATCTCTCGGCGAAACTCACGTGGATCAAAGGAACCTACGAACGCGACAAGAGCTGCGGCAGGGGGCGCGAACAATAGGCCAGCCGCCAACAACAGCGGGAAGCCCATACTAATCTGGAGTCCGCGCCAAAATGGAACCGGCACGAGCTCGACGCCAGCCGTCACCACGATCCAGAGGATGAGATCCACCTGGAGAACGTCAGGATCCCGGATGAGCAGATACGCGAGCAGGCTGATGACAGGCAGCACGACACACAGCTCGAAGCTCGCAAGCGCGAGCGCGCGCCCTCGCTTCTGGCGTGTCAACTTCGGCCCTCTGAGCTGAGAGCTGTTATAGGCCTGCACCTTGCCATGGTGACATCCTCGTCATCCGAGGCCTATCGCTCAATCCCCAAGCCGGCCTAGGTAAGGGTCTACAGCATGTGATGTAGGACATCTAGGCCTCTTGTCCCCCGATTGGGGGTCCCCCATAATCAGCCAACGAACCGCTGAAGAAGAAGTGCATGAGCGTCCCCCAGCGCTCGTATCGCTGGCTGGAAAGGAGGTTGACCAGATGCGTTTGGTCAAGAGAATGGTCGTTGCGGCGGGCTCTCTCCTGGCGTTGGTACTCGCTGGCGGGGCGCACGTCAAGTTCTGAGACGCAGACCGGTTAGGAACGCGGGCCCAGCCTGAGGGTTGGGTCCGTGGTTTTGTTTACACCCCGGACTGGCCGCTCGACAAGTCCCTCTCACTCTTTGTGGGCCCGAGGGAGGCGTGCAACTACCTGCGTGCCCCAGCCCGGCTCAGACGAAATGTGGAATACACCTCCCGCACTCTCAACTCGGTGCTGCATGATCCCTAGGCCAAAATGGGCGGTCCCATCCACTCCGGTCAAGAAGAACCCTGAGCCGTCATCTCGAACAACCAATCGGATCGCCTCGCCCTCGAGTTGCAGCCTCACATAGATGTTGAGTGCGTCCGAATGACGCAGGGCGTTCTCCAGGGCCTCCCGCGCTACTTGATAGATGAGTAGCTGAATCGAGGCAGGTGCTTGTACGGGTTCAAGGTCCGCATGAATCAATGCTCTGGACTTTGAAGACAACTCATCGATCAAGAGCTCCAAAGTCTTGCCAAGCCCCGAAACCCCCACCGGAGATTCGCGAAGGCCCCGAATCACCTGCCGAAGAGCATCGGTGGCCTCTTCGGTGGCTTGCTTCAGCATCGGTACGTCAGCCTCAAGCTCAAGGAGACGCCCACAAGCCAAGTCCTGCTTAACCACCTCCCCCATCAGATGAACTTGGTAGAGACCCGCCAACGCCGAGTCATGAAGGTCCATCGCTAACCGCGCACGCTCGTCTTGCCGCTCTGTCGCTATACGCTTGTCAAGTTCCCTAATGATCGCGTCTCGACGCCGCGCCTCCTTTGCCGCGAGAGACATCCCCCTCAAGAGCGCGAACACTTGCCGTGCCATAAGCAGAGGGACCACCGCTGCCGCCAACCCGGCGAGCCCATGGGAGCTAGCGGCTACGGCGACGAGGAGCGCGATGGGAGCCAGTCCAAGATAGGTTGCAATGAAGACAAGCGGTGAGTCGAGGACGACTCCTCGAATCACTTCCTTGAGATGCTTGTGCGACATCATCACAGCGGCCGTTGAGACCAGGGCGACGTTTATGAGTACATCCGTCACCAAAGCGGCGAGACAAGGCAGGACAACTCCCGGCCAGTTGGAAATGCTGCCACCGAGCCCATGAAAGACGGTTGCCGCAGCCAACGAGCTAAGCGCTATCTGGCTTCGATTGAATAGGGCGCGCCCCCATGTGATCTCCCGACGGAGAAGCCGCGCGTCCCATGCGCCCAAGAAGCCCACAAGCCCTGCAGCGAGGGGGCCCAGGGTCATTCCGGCGGCTAGGAGCAGAGGCATCGACAGAGTCAGGTTCACCTCGGCCAGATACAGGATCGGGAGGAGTTCGGCGACTGTCACCAGGACCAACCACGGGAGGATCGCCAATAAGTCTGGGAATAGACCTTTCCAGGAGAGGGCCGTGATCGCGACGAGCAAAAGCACAGTCGGCACCGTGACTGCCCACTCGAGGATACGTACGTTGCGCGGCTCGGGCGTGGGCAGGCTGGAGTTTCGGGGAACGTCTCCGGCGTGCGTGAGCGCTGAGGCCGACATCCTTTCGACCTAAGATCATGGGGCTTCGAGACCTCGGGGGTCAAGCCGAAGGGCGCATTCGGGCGGGGGATTATTTCATAGCCCAGAATGACTAGTCAGTCCCGGGATGTGGCTGGTCAGACAGGCCTCGCGGCCTCTGGGCTCGGCTCGTTACGGCCGGTGGCCGGGGACTCGAGCCTGGCGACGACTTGGCGGAAGGTACGGTACGCCGAGGCGGGGTCCCAGCCGGTCCTCGGGGGCACCTCCGGAACCAGCCTCGCGGCGAGCCCGCTGCCGGTCGCCCGGCTCGTGGCCGCCGCACGGAACCACTCCAGGCTCCCGGGCTGGAGTACCGACTCCCCTGTGCTCCCTAGGGGTCGGAGCGAGGAGTCGTCTGCCACGACCGGACTCGACCGGAAGATCCGCCGGAGCACCGATCGGATCTCATCGTCCGAGGCCTCGACCTGCGCCCGGCGGCCGTCCCACCGCGCGGTCCCCACCACGGTCTCGGGGTCACCGGGACGGTAGAACTCTGCTCGCATGCTTAGAACTCGGCGGGAATATCCGGGCCTCCCACGGTGACCCAGATCGTCGCGGCGATCAGGACGTTCGCGGGCATGGCGGAGGTCGCGGCGGTCAGGTGATCTGCGACCGTGACCCTCCGATCGTCGGTAAGACCCCGGCGCTCCAGCACATCCCACTGAAGGTCCATCGGGTGCGGCAGGCCGCGGAGGACTTCGGCGACGGTGCGGCGAAGCATGATCACTGTGGAATTCCAGCCCGCATTTCCAGCCGCCGACCGAAGATCTCCCGCCAGTAATTCCAGGTAATGCGGCCACCGCCCGGCCACCCGGAGAGCGGAGGGCGACGCCGAGAGCCCCAGCGCAACCGTCGCGTCGTCGACGAGGGCCTCCGCGCCCTCCGACAGTGCCCTCGGGGTCCCAACCAGTCCCTCTTGCCATGACGGTATTCCCCGCTTCGCCGGCGGCTCCTCGCGGCCGGTGCCGGGGATGGCCTGTCTGCGGGCGAGCATCGCCCATGCCTGCACGACGAGGTAGGTCCGGGCCGCCGCGTGATGCATGGCCTGCGCCGTTCGGGTGATGCGCTCGCGCTCGATGCCGCTGAACTCGGTGCGAATCCAATCGGAGAGATCGGGTGGGCGAACGATTCGCCGTGCGGCCTCCACCGCTGCCCGCTGCAGCCGGTCGGCGCCGGCCGCGAAGCTGCGGGTCACGTTGGGCCTGGTCGCCGACCACGCAGCCGCGAGGAAGATCGGCTCGGCGGTCAGCGCACGCAGAGCCGGTTCCACCCACCCCACCCGCAGCGTGCTCCGCAGGTCGTCCAGCACGGCGCCGAGGATGGCCTCCTCGGAGTGATGCGAGCTCGCAGAGCGGGCGGGGGAGATGCCCATGGGCTATCCGATCGCTGAGCGTTCGTTGTTGCGAAGGCGCTTCGCGAGCTCCTCGAGCATCGCCAGCACGATGCTCGCATCCTCCTCGAGCATCTTGCGGAACCGCTTCCGGGAGATGGTCAGCGTGGTGACCGGGGTCGTCGCGACGACGCTGGCCGTGCGCGGACCGCCGTCGATCAGCGCGATCTCCCCGAAGAAGTCGCCGGGGATCAGCCGGTCGAGGCGCCGGCCGCTGCGAATGACCTTCGCCTCGCCCTCGAGCAGGACGTAGAAGGAGTCCCCGGGCTTGCCCTCCTCGGCGAGAGAAGTGCCCTCGGCAAACTGTTCCTCCTCGCACAACCCCGCGATATGGCGCAGGTGGCGCTTGGACAAGCCAGCGAACAGGGGAACGTCGATGAGCGCATCCGGTCCTCCTCTGGCCATGCGTGGCTCCTTCCCTGTCCGGTCCCGACGTGCCCGTGAAGCATCGTCCGCGGCGCGCACGACGAGCACGTTGGTGCCCGCCGCCTCGATCAGGCGAGCCAGTCTGCCTCCCCGGAGGCCGGACCCGGCCGCGGCCCGATCCACGACCAGCAGATCGTATTGGCCTGATTGTGACAGGTCCGGGACGCTCCCAACAGAGGACCGTCCTTGCGCTGCACCGGATCCGCCGGGCCCGGACGAGCCTTCAGCACGGGAAGGCGCGGGGGCATCCGCGGGCCCCGATGCCCATCGGCCGCCTCGAACGACGCTCGCAGCGAGAACGACGAGCTCCGAGCTCAGAGCCGCGGCCAGCGAGCCGGCGACGGCGGTCGTGCGAGCCGGCACCCGCGGACCGGAGAGGACACCGATCCGCCGATACGCGGGTCGGCGCCCCCCCACGGTATCCACCACCAGGACATCACAGGGAGCGTCTTCGAGCAACAGCCGGATCAGGGCGGGACCGGGACGGCTCGTGTCTCGGCGGCTGCCCACGACGAGGAGACCGGTGCCCTCGTCAGACGCCGCGTCGAGGAGGGCTCGATGCACGGGCCCACCGACAGCTCGGGTCCGGATCCGGGCCCGCGGCCCCAGCGACCGACCCGGATCGCCCGGCCGGCCGCCGGATGGAGCTGGGCCGACTACGGGGTCGCTCGCGATACCGGCTCCATCGACCCGGTCGCCCGTGGAACGGGCGTCGTCCGACCTGGACCCCGACTCAACCGGTCCGACCAGACCACTGCTCGACGGGATCGCGTCGCCCAGGACCGCGCGAGCCTCCTCCTGGCTCAGCCGCGTCCCCGGGCCCCGCACCTCTTCCGTTCTCGGCGTGAAGACCGAGAGCAGCGTCACCTCGGCATCGAGCGCACGGGCGAGATGGAGCGCGTGGGCGACGGCCAGGGATGCGCTGTCGGACCCGTCGGTTCCGACCAGGATTCGGTTGTAGGAAGACTGAGCCGTCATCCGGAGGACCCCTGGCGCGTTGGCCACGTGAACAGCATGCCCGGCAGGCCAGTCGGCCGCACCTTCCGATCGGCTCGATCGGGGCAATCGGCTCGATCGGGGCAATCGGCTCGATCGGGGCGCTCGACCTGATCGGCCCGATATACGAGATCGGACGGGCGATGACCTCCCCGGCGGCGATCATCCGGTCCGCTTCCACTCGGCGACGTCGGTGCGGATCAGCAGCGGGCGACCCTCCCAGAGCGTCACCACCCCCTGCACCGCCAGCTTCCGCAGCGCCCGGTTGACGGTCTCTCTGGTCGTACCGACGAACCCCGCCAGCTCCGTCTGACCGAACGGCAGATCGAGCGCGTGACCCAGCGCGGTCGCCGTGCCGTATCTGAGCGCCATTCGGCGGAGGGCCCGATACAACCGGTCGGCCGTTTCGAGACCGCGCTCCGCCAGCGCGGTCTCCAACTCGGCGATGCGCTCGTGGGCCAGTGCGTCGGCCTCGTCGCGGACCGCGGACGAGAGCTGCATCGCCGCCCGGAGCTCGTCCGCCGGCACGGGAACGGCGCTCACCCGCCCGGCCGCCGTCCACCCCGGCAGTTCGGCCGGCGGACAGGCTCGGCGATTCGCTCCCACGGATGATGGCGTGGGCCGAAAGCAGGACGCGACCCGTTCGACGCCGGCGATCTCACCGGCGCCGCGGATCCCCACGATCACCCGCCGGCCGTCGGCCAGGCTCCGGATCGCGGTGCACCAGCCGGCGGCGATCACGAACACCCGAGTCGTCTCGCCACCTGTCGGCGGCGAGTCGGCGATCGCCTCAGGGATCAGCACGCTGTCGGGATCGAACTGACGACATCGAACGGTCCGCGACAGCTGGAGCAACTGCGGGCGGGGGAGACGCCGGAACATGGGAGTGGCCGACAGCAAGCGGAAGACCCGAGGCCAGCCGGCGACGGGCGGGTCCGCTGCCGCAGGTGCCGGCAGCTTCATGGGTCGAGCCGCGTCTTGCGGTCGAGCCGCGTCTTGCGGTCGAGCAGGTCCGGACCGCGCATCCAGCTCCGCTTCTCCTGGGCGGCGGGCACCGGCAGTGTCGGGTCCGACCTGCGGCATCTGCTCCCTCCGCTGTCGTCTCGAAGGCCGCGCGGCGGCCCCGAGGTCGTCTTCGCATGGACGTCGAGAGGGAGGGCCTGACCATATCGCGGGTCACCGACACGAACCTCAACGGCCCTCGGCGACGGACCGTGAGCTCAGGCCCGTTCCTGCAGGAGGTCGAGGCTGCACCTGCGGCAGAGCCTCGATCGTGGCATCGCGGGGCGTCCGCAGCGTTCGCAGGGACGATCCCGGACCACGTGCCAGGCCGCGTCGTCTGCCGAACCCGACCTCCCCACGCGCCCCTCTCGCTCCAGCTTGACGAGATGCGCCGCGACCTGGACCGCGGCGGCGGGATACAGCTCCACGGGGGTGTCGGCGTAGATCTCCGGTACGATGTCGCCGATCCCCCGCGGACCGGCCGCCAGGGCCTCGAGCACCTGTTCCTCGCGCATGGCGCGATGGGCCTCGTACTCCCGGAGCTTCCCCACCGCGTCGAACACGGTGGGGCCGTGTCCCGGATAGATCACCCGCGGCCTGGCCTCCCGCATGCGCCGCAGCGATTGCAGGTACTGGGCCAGGTCGCCCTCCCGTGGGTCGATGACCGCGGTCCCCCGGCCGAGGACCGCGTCTCCCGTGAACATCGCGCCGGTCCCCTCGGCCAGGAACGCCACATGGTCCGCGGTGTGGCCGGGCGTGTGTAGGACGCGAAGATGCACCTCGTCCATCGAGATCAGTTGCTCGTCGCGTAACCGAAGGATGCCGTCGGCCTTCTTGAAGGCGTACACAGCCGCCCCGGAGGTCGACGCGAGGCGATCCGCCCCCGGCGAGTGGTCGGGATGGTCGTGCGTGATCAGGATCGCCCCCACCCGGCCGGCCTCGCCGACGACTGCCTGTAGGTGCCCCTCGTCGTCCGATCCGGGATCGATCACGACCGCCGGGTCCCGTCCGACGATCCAGGTGTTCGTTCCCTCGAGCGTGAACGGACCCGGATTGGGCGCGAGGACCCGGACGATGCGCAGCATCCAACCTCAGTCCCGCCACTCCGGCGAGACCGCCGGGGCCAGCAACGACTCGGGGGGCGGCTCCTGGGGAACCTCCAGGCGCAGCACCTCGTCGACGTCGGAGCACTCCGTGAGCGCGTGCAGCGTCCGGTAGGTCGGCCACATGAGCGAGCGCCACAGCGGGAAGCGACGCAGCGCATCCGCCGGGCGCATCCACCATGCCCGGTCGACCTCGATCTCGTCCGGGACGGCTTCCGCGGCGGGTCCGGCGTCGACCGCGTAGAACCACGCGTCGAACCGGACGGCGAGGAACTCGGGCGCCAGCCACCTGGCCATATCGTGCAGCGCGGCGGGAGGCGGGGGCGACGGATCGACGGCCTGCTCGACGGTCTCACCCGGCTCGAGCCGCCGAACCCCATCCGCCGTGAGGGCCAGCCGGGCTTCCTCTGCCAGCTCGCGCACGGCACAGGCGCGCGTTCGCTCCGCGCGGTCGCCGAACCACCGAAGGGCCAACAGCTCGTCACCCCCATCGACGACGCCGCCGGGGAAGACGACATAGCCGGGGGCGAACCGGCTCGCCGGCGTTCGCCGCAAGAGCAGGACCTCGACGCCGTCGTCCCCGGGCCTCGCAGCCACCACGGTCGAGGCCAGCCTCGGTTCCACGGAGGAATTGTGCCCCACCCGGCACCGAGCCGAGCGTCCGGACAGGGTGTTTCGGACGGCCAACCCGCCGCCGACGCCGGATCGCGCGCTCTGAGGGCGGGGCCGGGCCCGCTGCCGTACGCTCAGCGCGCGGAGTTCGCCCGACTACGAAGGCTGTCGGCGCGGTCCGCTCGTACCGTCACCGCTCGACGGGCGCGAGGAGCGAGATGCTCGAAAGGGACACGGAGCCGGTCCGCTCGATCCGCCGGGCGATCGAGCAGCGCGGACCGATCTCGTTCGCGGAGTTCATGGAGCTCGCGCTGTACGGGGCCCGCGGCTTCTACGAGCGGCCGCCGGTCGGCGAGCGCGGGCACTTCGTCACCAGCCCCCACGTGCACCCCGTCTTCGCCGATCTCCTCGCGGACGGGATCCGGGCCTGCTGGCACGCGCTGGGGCGGCCCGACCCGCTCCGGCTCGTCGAGGTCGGCGCCGGAGACGGCACGCTGGCCACCCAGCTCCGGCGTGCCCTGGCCGACGTTCCCAAGCGGTACGTGGTCGTGGAGCGCAGCACCGGCGCGCGCCAGGCGCTCCGTCGCCTCCAACCGCCCGTCCAGGTGGCCGCCTCGCTCGAGTCGATCGGCCAGCGCCTCGACGGCGTGGTGGTGGCGAACGAGCTGCTCGACAACCTGCCGTTCCGGTGGGTCCGCCGCCACGTCCATGGCGACGTACACGAGGTCCGCGTCGACGTCGCCGATGGCGATTTCGTCTCGGTGGATCGGCCCGTCGACGGAGACGACGAGGAGCTCGTGGACGCGATTCCTCCACTCGCCCCCGGAGCCGACGGCCCTGTGCCGGTCGGCGCGCTGCATCTGGTCGAGCGGCTCGCGCGAGTGCTGCATTGCGGCTACGCGCTGTTCATCGATTACGAGGCCGGCCCCGCCTCGGAGATCCACGGCTACCGGGGGCAGCGCCCCGTCGAGGACGTGCTGTCCGAACCGGGGACCGCCGACATCACGGCCGGCGTCGACTTCCGTGTGCTCTCCGGACGGGCCGAGGCGCTCGGGCTCCGGTCATTCCCGCGGGTGTCCCAGCGCTCGGCGCTGACTGCCCTCGGCTACGACCGGTGGGCGCGGCACGAGCTGGGACGCCAGGCTGAGGCCCAGACGACCCGGTCCGGCCGGGAGGCCGTCCTGGCGTGGAGCGGCCGGAACGCCGCGGCGCTGCTGGTGGATCCGGCGGGGCTGGGCCGGTTCCGCTGGTGGCTCCTCGCCACCCCCGGCCTTCCGCCGCCGCCATGGTTCGTGGTGGCCTCCAGGAAGGAACTCGAGGACATGGCGGCCGTGCCGTCCCACCCGGACGAGGGGGTCATGTGGTCGGAGGACCGGCGGACGCGGCGAGGCTGGGTTCGGCGGCGGCACTGACCGGCTACCGGTCGACGTCGCCGACCACGAAGAACACGCTGCCCATGATCGCGATGAGGTCGGGCAGCAGCTGTCCTTGGAGCAGCTCCGGGAGCACCGAGATGTTCGAGAAGGACGCCGTTCGCATCTTCAGCCGGTACGGCGACCTCCCGCCGTTGCCGATGACGTAGTAGCCCATCAGGCCGAGCGGGTTCTCGGTGCGGACGTAGATCTCGCCGTCGATCTTGATCGTCTTGGGCAGCGACGAGGCACGGTACGCGCCGGCCGGCAGCTTCTCCATGCATTGCTCGACGATCTTGAGTGACTCCCACATCCGCTGGACCAGCACCCACAGCCGGTCGTAGGAGTCACCGTGCTCGCCGATCGGGATGGAGAACTCGACCTCGCCGTACTTCTCGTAGGGCGAGTCCCGCCGGGGATCCATGGGGACGCCGCTCGCGTGCAGCACCGGCCCGGACGCGCCGTAGGAAACCGCAGCCTCCGGCGACAGCACCCCCACGCCCCTGGTCCGCGCGGCGAAGATCTCGTTGCCGAGGATCAGCGTCTCGAAATCCCGCAGCTTGCTCGACACCCACTTCACCACGTCGGCCGAGTGCTTCAGCCAGCCACGGGGGAGGTCGTCCTTCAGGCCGCCGACCCGGCAGAACGAGTGGTGCATCCGCGCGCCGGTCGCGGACTCCATGAGGTCCTGGATCATCTCCCGCTCGCGGAACGCGTAGAACATCGGCGTCATCGCGCCCAGCTCCAGCGAGAAGGAACCGCAGAACATCAGGTGGTTCAGGATGCGGTTCCACTCCGCCATCATCGTGCGGATCCACTGCGCCCGGTCGGGCACCTCGATGCCGGCCAGGCGCTCGACCGCGATGGTCCAGCCCAGCTCGTTGTTGAACGCGGAGAGCCAGTCGTGCCGGTTCATCAGCACCAGGACCTGGCGCGCGTCGCGGACCTCGGAGAGCTTCTCCGCCGCGCGGTGCATGTAGCCGATCACCGGCTCCGCGCGCACGATCTGCTCGCCGTCGAGCTCGATGATCAACCGGAGGACGCCGTGCGTGGACGGATGCTGCGGCCCGATGTTGAGGGTCATCTCCTCGGTGGCGAAGCCGTCCCTCCGCTCCACCACGAGGTCCAGGCCCCCGCCGCGCACCATCCACTGCTCGGCGGTGGAGCTGAAGACCGCCTGCTCCTCGGTGTCCATGCGCACCCATTCTGCCTCAGCCCGCTCCCCACCGCCCACCGAGCCGACGCGGGCGTGAACCGCCGGCAAACCGGGGAACCTCGCTTCGGCATCTCACGATTCCGTGGCACGTCGAGGAGGCACGATGCGCAGGTTCCTCAAGAACAACGGGCTGTCGCTCGCGTACCTCGGGCTGTTCCTCGCGACGCTGCTCGTGATGAGTGTGACCGGACACCACCAGTACAACGGCGACCAGCGGGACCACCACGAGCCGCCCGTCGGGTACTGGTCGTACCTGCACACGGGTGACTTCGTCGAGGGCGTCCTCGAGAACTGGGAATCCGAGTTCCTGCAGATGGGCACCTACGTGCTGTTCACGGTCTACCTGTTCCAGAAGGGATCGCCGGAGTCCAAGCCCCTGGACGAGGAGACGCCGCAGGACGTCGATCCCAGACGCCAGCGGTACTCCGATCCCCCCGGACCGGTCCGGCGGGGCGGCGCGATCCTCGCGCTCTACATGAACTCGTTGGCGATCGCCCTGCTCGCGCTGTTCGTCCTGTCGTTCGTCCTGCACGCGATCGGCGGGACCTGGGCCTACAACCAGGAACAGTTGGCCCACGGCGGCCACCCGGTGTCGATCCTCACGTTCCTGACCACGTCGAACTTCTGGTTCCAGTCCATGCAGAACTGGCAGAGCGAGTTCCTGGCGGTCGCGTCGCTCGCGATCCTGGGCATCTGGCTCCGGCAGCAGGGCTCGCCGGAGTCGAAGCCGGTCGGGGCGCCGCACTCCCACACCGGCGGCTGACCGGCCGGAGGGCGCACGGTCCGCTGCCGATAGACTGCCGCGGGACAGGAGGTTCCCGAAATGACAGCGCGAGCGACGACCGGGAAGGCGCCGAAGCAGGAAGGGGAGCGCTCGGCCGGGCCCCGCGAGGCCGCCTTCTTCGACCTCGACAAGACCCTGCTCCCGGGCGCCGCGCTGTTCCCGCTGGCCCGCGAGATGTACCGGCAGGGCGCGTTCACGACGGGGGACATCCTGCGGATCGCGTCCGACCAGATCGCCTACCGGGTGTCCGGCAAGGAGGACAAGGAACGGATGACCCGGGCGCGCGAGACGACCCTCGCCGCCGTGAAGGGACAGCACCAGGAGGAGGTGGCGAAGCTGGGGCGCCAGGTCGTGGAGCGCGAGCTCCTGCCCCGCTTCTATCCCCAGGCAGTCGAGCTGATGAACCGCCACGAGCGGGCGGGGCGGGAGGTCTACATCTGCTCGTCCTCCCCGGAGGACTTCCTGGGGATCCTCGCCGAGGCGTTCGAGATCGACGGCGTCATCGGGACGAGGGCCGAGGTCGCGGACGGCGTGTACACCGGCCACCTGAACGGCGAGCTGTGCAACCGGGAGGAGAAGGCCCGGCGCGTGAAGGAGCTCGCCGACGAGCGGGGCATCGACCTCATGCGGTCCTACGCCTATTCGGACAGCATCAACGACCTGCCGTTGCTCGAGATGGTGGGGAACCCCGTCGCCATGAACCCCGACCTGGCGCTCCTGCGAATCGCCCGGCAGAACGGCTGGCAGATCATCGACCTCCGCGTCGGCCGCCGCCGGACGCTGGTGGGCTCCGCGGTGGGGGCCACAGCGGCCGCCGCCGCTGCCGCGGGGTATGCGGCAGGATTCGCCGTCGGCCGCGCGCCCCGGAAGCGACGGATCACCGGGCGGGTCCCCCTTCCCACGGCGGTCCGCCCCTCCTCCCGCAAGGGCCGCGTCGCCGGCAAGGTTCCGCTCCCCGCCGCCGTCCGCCGGAGCTGAACGGCCGGGGATCGGCGAACCACTCCGCCGCCGTCCGCCGGAGATGAGCGCGGACCGGGGGCGCACACCTCCTCGCCGAGAGCCCGGGCGGGGGCTACACTCCGCCGCGGGGCCAGGGTGGAGTCCGCGATGCAGACCGAAACGACGCAGGTTCGCCGCACCAACTGGCTGATCCGGCTGATGCTGCTGGTTGGGTTCGGCTTCGTGACGTTCGACTTCGTCGAGCTGACGTTCCTCACGAGCCGGACCGACAAGTTCTTCTCGTGGACGATCGCGTCGATGATCACCGCCGCGGTGTTCGGGTCGTTCTACCTCGCCGCGTCGGTCATCACCGCGACCGCCACACCGCAGCGCGCGTGGGTGCGGGCGCGGTCGGCCGTTCCCGGGACCTTCGCGCTGGTCACGCTGATCGAGATCGCCACGCTGTACAACTTCGCGCCGTTCCGCGAGCACCTGCATGCGCCGGACACCATCACGAAGTTCGAGTTCTTCCTGTGGATCGGCGCCTACACCGTCGAGCCCATCGGGCTCACGATCGGCATGCTGCTGCAGCGGCGGATGCCGGGCGTCGACCCGCCGACGTTGGAGCCGCTCCCCCGGTGGTGGCGGAACTGCGCCTGGCTCGGCGGCGCGGGCTCCGTCGCCGTCGGGGCGTTCCTGTTCCTGCTGCCGAACACCGCCACCGACGTGTGGTCATGGCCTCTGACCAGGCTGACGGCTCAGGTGCTGGGATCGTGGTTCGTGGCCTCCGGCCTGGTGATGGCGTGGGCGGCGCACGAGAACGACCGGTGGCGGCTGCTGGTCCCTGCGCTGGCGTTCACCGCGCTCGGCCCCGTGCAGCTCGTCGCGATCGCCCGGTTCACCGGCCAGGTCGACTTCGGGAACCCCGAGGTCTGGGGCCACATGGCCTTCCTGGTCGGCGTCACCGTGCTGGGCGCGATCGGAACCGCGATGGCGCTGCGCGCGAAGCGGCCGCAGGCCATCGCCCCGCCACCCATGCCGGCCGCCGCGGAGCCCGCGCCGCCCGCGTTCACCGCCTGACCGGGCGCATCCGCAGCGGACGCTTCGGCCGCAGCGTGATGCTGCGCGCGAACTCCGGACGCCAGTCCTCCTCCGCGAGCTCCAGGTTCCACCGCGACGCGATCCCCGCGATCAGGAGCACGGCCTCCATCGTGGCGAAGTGGAACCCGATGCACCCCCGCGGCCCCGCGCCGAACGGCAGGTAGGTGAACGGGGCGGGCGCCGACTCCCCGAGGAACCGCCCCGGCTCGAACGCCACCGGATCCGAGTGGAATCTTGGATCCCGGTGGATCCCGAACACGCTCACCAGGACCGTCGACCCGGCGGGGATGGTGCGCAAGCCCAGGCCCGCATCCCGTGCCGCCTTCCGCCGGAGCACCCACGCGGGGGGATACACGCGCAGGGCCTCGTCCCACACCGCCCTGGTGTAGCCGAGGCGTTCGATGTCGCCAGCCTGGGGTGGCCGGTCCCCCAGCACGCCGTCGAGCTCCGCATGCAGGCGCCGCTCGACCTCGGGGTGGCGGGCCAGCAGGAACCAGGTCCAGGCCAGCGCCGCGGTGATCGTGCCGCGGCCGGCGAGGAGCAGGCTGATCACCTCGTCGCGGGCGTCGCCGTCGGACATCCCGTCCCCGGGCGCCGCCGCGAGCATCGCCGCCAGCAGGTCCGCGGGTGGCTCGCGGTCCGCTCGCCGCCGCCTGATGGCGTCCGCGATGTAGGCGTCGAGCGTCTCCCGGGCCCGTCGGAACCGCCGGAACCCCGGAATCGGCGTCCGCTCCAGCCCCGCGGAGCCCGGGACCACGGCGTGCCACAGCCCATCCGCAGGTCGCTGATGGCTCCGGTCAGCCGGTCGACGTCGGCGTCGGCGGCGTCGGCGAACAGAACGCGGAGCACGGCGGCGGTCGTGATCGCCCGCATCTCGGGAACGACGTCCAGGACCCGGCCGTGCTCCCACGCGGCGGTCGCGCGACCCAGCGCCCGGTTCACGCTTTCCGCGTAGGCCAAGAGGCGCTCCCGCTCGAACAGGGGGTCCAGCAGGGCGCGTTCACGGAGATGGTGCTCGCCCTCGCTGACCTGGAGCCCGCCCCCCAGCACCCGGGTCAGCCCCGTCGATCCGGCCGCCTTGAGGAAGACGTCCGCCTGCTCCTCGAGGACCTCCCGGGCCAGGTCTGGCGAGCTCACCACGAACGTGGGCCTGCGCCCTCCGGTCAGCTCGGCGAGGTCGCTCCGGCGGCCGGCTTCCGCGACCAGCCCGACGGGGTCGCGGAACGCCCGGATCGCCGCGGCGACCCGGTTCACGCGGCGCTGCCCGCTACCCGGCCCTCGTCGGCCCGGTCGCGGCCCAGCCTGCCGGCTTGTCTCGGGGTCACCCGGCCCGTCGAGACCAGCCAACGCACGGTGTCGACGAAGGTCTCCCGGATGTCGCGGGGCTCGACGCCGAGCTCCTGGCGCGTCCGCGAGTCGTCGCACCGGGCCTCGCAGTTCAGGACCCAGATGCCCTCGTAGGTCCACGGCAGGCGCCGCCGAACCCGGCGCTGCAGCCAGTCGGCCGCGCGACCGAACCCGGCGAGGAACGACTTCGGCATCACGACCGACCGGATGTGCCGTCCGGTCAGCTCCCCGAGCGTTGCCTGGATGCCCTTCATCGTGAGGTAGTGCCCGGCCACCAGGTAGCTGCGCGGGCCCCGCCCGGGCTCCATGACCGCGGCGTGCACGCGGGCCACGTCGCGGACGTCGGATAGCTCCATGCCTCCCGGCATGACGAACGGATACGAGCCCTTCAGCACGTTCATGCACAGCAGCGCGCCCTCGCCGAGGTGGGGGTCGTGCGGCCCCCAGACCGCGCTCGGCATCACGCTCACCACCGGCGCTCCGCGTTCCTGGAACCGCCGCGAGACCGACTCGCTGTCCGCCTTCGACCGGCAGTACGGCGTCGGCGCGCGCCCCACGGCCGACTCCGGCGTCAGCACCTCGCCGCCGTGCGGCGGGAGCAGGGAAAGCTCGCTCGAGACGTGCACGATCGGGTCCAGCCCCAGCCGCGTGGCGATCTCGAGCACGGTCTCCGTGCCCCGGACGTTGACAGCGAGCATCTCGTCGGCCTTGCGCGCGTCCATCGAGAACACGCTGGCCGCGTGCACCACCGCTTCGTGGCCCTGCAACGCCCGCTCGACCGAATCGGGATCGGTGACGTCGCCGGCGGCCGTGCGCACGTCCGCCACGCCGATCGGCCGCAGCGCCGGAGCGACGCGGTCCGGCGACCGGGCCAGGACGGTCACGTCGTGGCCGGCGCCGACCAGCGCCGCGACCGTGTGCGACCCGACGTAGCCCGTCCCCCCGGTCACCAGCACCCGCATGGCAGCGAATCATGCTCCGCGGCCGGGCGCCGCGCCAACCGGATTCCGGCGCTCCGGCGGTCCTCCCCCCGGCTAGAGTTCGGTGCGATGGACTTCCGCGTGCCCCCCGACCTCGCCGACCTGGTCGCCTCGTACCGCTCGTTCCTGGACCGGGAGGTCCGTCCGGTCGAGGAGCGCTTCGCCGCGCGGCTGCGCCTCGACTCGTTCGACGACGAGCTGCACGAGGAGGGGGTGGCCATCAGGCGGCGATCCGCCGAGCTCGGCTTCTACGCCGCCCACATGCCGGAGTCCGTCGGCGGCGGCGGGCTGTCGAACCTCGGGTACACGTTGCTCGTCGAGGCCGGCGCGTCGTCGGGACTGGCGTTGGCGTCGTTCGCGCTCGGGCCGCCCAATCCGGCCGCCCCGAACCCGATCCTCATGGACCTCCCCGAACACCTCCGGGAGAAGTACGTCCCGCCGCTGGTCCGCGGGGAGACCACGATGTGCTTCGCGCTGACCGAGCCCGGCGCGGGGTCGGACGCGCAGGCCATCTCCGCGACCGCCGTGCCGGACGGCGACTCGTGGGTCATCAACGGGACGAAGCACTTCATCACGAACGGCGCCGGAGCCGACGTCGCGGTGGTGTTCGCGGTGACCGACCGGGAGCTGCGCGCCGCGGGCGGGATCACCGCGTTCCTGGTCCCCAAGGGGTCGCCGGGATTCACCGTGGGCCGGAATCAGCGCACGCTGGCCGGCGACACCAACCAGGCCGAGCTGATCTTCGAGGACTGCCGGATTCCCTCCGACCACGCGATCGGCGAGGTCGGATTCGGGTTCGGATCGGCCATGCGGTTCCTCAACGCGGGGCGCGCGTTCATCGGCGCGATGTGCGTCGGGATCGCCGACCACCTCGTGCGGATCTGCACCGAGCAGGCAAAAAACCGCGAGACGTTCGGCAAGCCCATCGGGAAGTACCAGGCGATCCAGTGGATGCTGGCCGACTCCGCCCTGGAGGTGCACGCGGCCCGGCTGATGACGTATCACCTGTCATGGCTGGTCGACGAGGGCGAGCAGCCGATCCGGGAGTCGTCGATGGTGAAGCTGAACAACACGGAGATGGTCGGTCGCGTCGCCGACCGGGCCGTGCAGATCTTCGGCGGCATGGGGCTGCTGGCGGAAGGCCCGGTGGAGCGGATCTACCGGTGGGTCCGGATGCTCCGCATCGTGGAGGGCACGAGCGAGATCCAGCGGCTGATCATCGCCCGCTCTCTGGGGCTGTAGCGCCGCACGGCCCGCGTCCGCCGGGTGGGGGGTTGACGGAAGCCGCAACTGGGAAGCCTCCTGCCGTGCCACGGCTTCGGAGGTCCGATCCGTCGGAACCCGGCTTCACCCGGCGGCGCAGCGGCAGGGGATTCGTGTACCTGGACGAGCGCGGGGAGCGGGTGACCGATCCCGAGACATTGGCGCGCATCCGGGGCCTGGTCATCCCGCCGGCGTGGACCGACGTCTGGATATGCCCGGTCCCGGTGGGGCACCTCCAGGCCGTCGGGACGGACGCGGCGGGGCGGAAGCAGTACCTGTACCACCCGCGCTGGCGGGCCCGGCGGGACCAGCAGAAGTTCGACCGCATGCTCGAGTTCGCCGGGACGCTGCCCCGGGTGCGCGAGGTCACCCGCGAGCACCTCGCCGAGCCGGGTCTCACCCGCAACCGCGTGCTGGCCTGCGCCACCCGGCTGCTGGACCGCGGGTTCTTCCGGATCGGCTCCGAGGCCTACGCCGGGTCGAACGGCACGTTCGGCCTGGCCACGATGCGCTGCCGCCACGTCCGGCTGGGCCCGGACGGCCTCGTCGAGTTCGAGTACCTCTCGAAGGGCAGGAAGGAGCGCGTCCAGTCGGTGGTCGACGCCGAGGTCCACGACGTCGTCGCCCGGCTCAAGCGCCGGCGAGGCGACCCCGAGCTCCTCGCGTACAGGCGCGGCAAGCGGTGGGCCGATCTTCGCTCCGACGACATCAACGCCTACATCAAGGACATCGCCGGCGAGGAGTACTCGGCCAAGGACTTCCGGACCTGGCACGGAACGGTCATGGCGGCCACCGCGCTGGCGGTGGCGGCGCCGATGGCCCGGTCGAGGACCGCGGCCAGGCGCACGATGTCGTGGGCGGTCCGGGACGTCGCCCGGTACCTCGGCAACACCCCGGCCGTGTGCAGGGCGTCATACATCGATCCCCGCGTGTTCGACCGCTTCCGGTCGGGGTGGACCATCGCCGGCGTCCTCAACGAGCTCGGGACCGACCGCTATGACGAGCCCGAGCTCCAGGGCATCATCGAGGAGGCCGTCATCGACCTGATCCGCGGCGACGACTCCTCCTCGGCGGTGCATCGCGTCGATCGGGTTGCGTAGCCGCGGGACACGACCCGCGGGCAGCGTCGCCGGACCCGGCGGTCGGGTGTCGTACTACGCTCCGAGGCATGGCGGTCGAGAAACGACCCGGTTCGCGCCGCGGCCTGCCCTCGATGGACACGCTGCTGCGGTCCGGGCCCGGGCGCAAGGCGTCGGCCGAGTTCGGCCGGGTGGTCGTCAAGCGCGCGATCCGGGACGTGATCGCGGAGGCACGCTCACGAGCCGAACGGGGCCGCGAGCCCGAGCTGCCCGACCTCCTCATGGCGCGGGCCGTGGAGCGCGCCGCCCGGGTGTCGTTCGGCCTGGGGCCGGTGATCAACGCCACCGGCGTGATCCTCCACACCGGGTTGGGGCGGGCGCCGCTGCCGCGCGCGGCCGTGCGTGCCGCGGCCCGCGCGGCCGAGGGCTACGCCGACCTCGAGGTCGACCGGGAATCCGGCCGCCGGGGGGCCCGGACCGCACGGGCGGAGTTCCTGCTGACGGCCATCACCGGTGCCGAGGCGGCCTTCGTCGTCAACAACAACGCGGCCGCGCTGGTGCTCACGCTGGCGGGGCTGGCCCGGCGGAAGGACGTGCTGGTCAGCCGCGGCGAGCTCATCGAGATCGGCGGGGAGTTCCGGCTGCCCGACATCATGGCGGCGAGCGGCGCCCGGCTGGTGGAGGTGGGGACGACGAACCGCACCCGCACCGCCGACTTCCGCGCCGCGCTGACCGACCGCACCGCGCTGATCCTGAAGGTCCACCCCAGCAACTACCGCGTGGTCGGCTTCACCGATGCGGCGCCGGCGGCCGACCTCGCCGCCCTGGCGGCGAAGTCCGGCATCCCGTTCGCCCACGACCTCGGGTCTGGGCTTCTCGGCCGGTTCGCGGGGGTCCCCTCGGACGAGCCGTCGGCCGCGGAGGCGCTCGCCGCCGGCGCGGGCCTCGTGTCGTTCTCCGGGGACAAGCTCCTCGGAGGGCCCCAGGCCGGGATCGTGCTGGGGCGGGCCGACCTCGTGGAACGGCTGCGCCGCCACCCGCTGGCCCGGGCGCTCCGCGTCGACAAGATGCAGGTCGCCGCCCTCGAGGCCGTGCTCCACGCGTACGCGGCGGGGATGTGGCCCGACCTGCCGGTGTGGCGCATGCTCCGCGCCTCGGCATCGTCGATCCGGGCCCGGGCCCGGACGGTCGCAGCGGAATTGACGGCCGATGTCGTCCGCGTCGAGTCGGCGCCGGGGGGCGGATCGCTGCCCGGCCACGCGCTGGCCTCGTGGGCGGTGCGCGTCGACGCCGGGAAGCCCGACGAGCTCGCCGCGCGCCTGCGGACGGGCATGCCGGCCGTGTTCGGCCGGGTCGACGACGGCGCCGTGCTGCTCGACCTCCGCACGGTGCCCCCCGAGCACGACGAACGCCTGCTGCGCGCGGTGCGCTACGCGCTGGAGCAGGGGTGAGCGAGGCTCCAGGTCCCCGACTGACTCGTGACCAGGAGGCGCCGCAGGTCGTGGCGACGGCGGGGCACGTCGACCACGGGAAGTCGGCGCTGATCCTCCGCCTCACAGGGATCGACCCCGACCGCCTGGTCGAGGAGAAGCGCCGGGGCCTGACGATCGATCTCGGATTCGCCTGGGCCACCCTGCCCTCCGGACGGGAGATCGGATTCGTCGACGTCCCCGGTCACGAGCGGTTCGTCCGGAACATGCTCGCCGGGGTGGGTCCGGTCCGGCTGGTGATGTTCGTGGTCGCCGCCGATGAGGGGTGGAAGCCCCAGTCCGAGGAACACCTCGAGATCGTCGACGTGCTCCGCGCGGCGGGCGGCGTGGTCGCCCTGACCAAGGCCGACCTCGTCGACGAGGAGACGCTCGGAATCGCGGAGCTCGAGGTCCGGGAGCGCCTGGCCGGCACCTCGCTGGAGGGGGCGCCGATCGTGGCGTGCTCGGCCGTCACGGGCCTCGGGCTGGACCGGCTGGCAGAGGCGCTCGACGCGATGGTCGCCGCCGCTCCCCCGCCGGTGCAGGACGGCCGGGTCCGGCAGTTCCTCGACCGGGTGTTCTCGATCCGCGGCGCGGGGACGGTCGTCACGGGGACCCTCACCGGCGGCCCGCTGCTGCTGGGCGACGAGGTCGAGATCTACCCGACCGGCCGGCGGGCCCGCGTCCGGGGGCTGCAGAGCCACAAGCGCTCGCTCGAGGCCGCGTTCCCCGTTGCCCGGGTGGCCGTGAACCTCGTCGGCATCGAGCGGGAGGACCTCGAACGCGGCGACGTGCTGGGGCGGCCCGGCCAGTGGCGCCCGACCAGCGTGGTCGAGGCCCGGCTCCGGCCGGTGCGCGGGCTGGACCACCCCGTCTCGGGCCGGGGCGCCTTCAAGCTGTACGCGGGCTCCGCCGAGCGCGATGCGCGGGTGCGGTTCCTCGGCACCGGGCGGCTCCACCCCGACCGCCCGGAGGGCGAGTTCGCCCGCATCCGCCTCTCGGGGCCGCTGGTGCTGGAGCCGGGCGACCGCTTCGTGCTCCGGGAATCCGGCCGGCGGGTCACCGTTGCGGGCGGCGTGGTGCTCGACACGGAGCCCCCGGCTCGCCCGGGCGCCGACGTCGACGACCGCCTCCACCGGCGAGAGGCGGCCCTGGCGGGGGACCTCCCCGGGACCCTCGTGATGGAACGAGGCGCGATCCGGGCGACCGACCTGGCGGCCCTGACCGGCCGGACCCCGGCGGAGATCGAAAGTGCCGTCCGGGCCGGCGCGTGGTGGGTCGGGCGCGAGGTCCTCGACGGGGTCCGGTCGGCCGTGGCCTCGGCCCTCGAGGACTTTCACCGGGACCACCCCCTGCTGCCGGGGGCAGACATCGCCGGCGCCCGGGCCGCCGCCGCAGGCGCGCTCGAACGGCGCGGGCGGGGGGTCGATCCGGGCCTCGTGGACGCCGTCCTGGACGCGCTGGTCAGAGGCGGCCTCCTCGTTCGCGAGGGGTCCGAGATCCGGCTGGCCTCGCACCGCGTCGCGCTCGAGGACCGGAGCGAGGAGCTGGACCGGATCGTTCGGGCGGTGGCCGCCGGCGAGCCGAGCCCGCCCACCCTGTCCGAGCTGGCCGCTGCCGGGTTCCCCCGCGAGATCGTGGAGGCCGCGGCCCGGGCGGGCCGGCTGATCCGCGTCTCGCCCGACCTGGTCCTGACCCCGGAGTTCGTCCGCCGCGCCCGGGACGCGGTGGGGGACGCCGGGCCCGAGGGGATCACGGTCAGCGCGCTCCGGGAACGGCTGGGGACCTCGAGGAAGTACGCCGTGCCGCTGCTGGAGTGGTTCGACCAGCGCGGGGTCACCCGCCGCCGCGGCGACGTCCGGGTCCTGCGGGAACGCTAGCTGACGATCTCCGCGATCAGCGAGACCTCCACGGGGACGCCCAGCGGCAGCTCCGACACCCCGATCGCCGCCCGGGAGTGCCGCCCCGAGTCGCCGAGGATCTCGACCAGCAGGTCGCTCGCGCCGTTTGCCGCCTGGGGTTGCTCGACGAACCCCGCCGCGGAGGCCACGAATACGCTCACGCTCACGATCCGGCGGACGCGGTCGAGGTCGCCGAGCGCCTCGCGGAGCGCGGACAGGGCCTGCAACGCGCACCGGGCGGCCGCCTGCCGGGCCTCCTCGAGCGTGACCTCGGCGCCGACGTGGCCGGTGAACAGCGGGGTGCCCTCCGAGGTCGGGGTCTGGCCGGAGACGAACGCCAGGCTGCCGGACACGACCACGGGCACGTACGACGCGAGCGGCTGCGGCGGCGGCGGAAGCTCCAGGCCGAGCTCAGCCAGACGTTCCTCGATTCGGCTCATGGCGGCGATCCCTTCGTCGTGACCGGCCGCCGGAGCCTAGTACGGGCGGAGGGGCGGCTCAGCCGCCCCTCCTGGGGAAGTCTTCCCTCGGGCCGTTACCCGGCCCGGCGCTCCTCGGCCTCACGGTCCCGGGCCCGGAGGAGGGCCCGGCGCTGAGACTCGTTCATCCCGCCCCACAGCCCGTGGGGCTCGCGGATCCGGAGCGCATACTCGAGGCACTGTTCGCGCACCTCGCACCGGTTGCAGAAGACGCGGGCCTTGGCCTCGCGGGCCTCCTTCTCCGGGCGCTTCTCGAAATAGTGGGGAGCGAAGAACAAGGCCGCGTCCTCGCCGCGGCACGCTGCCCGGAACTGCCAGCCGAACATCCACTCGTGCATCTCGGACGGCCGTCCAGGAGCAGGAGCGGCCTCCCTCCTTCTCGCAGAAGTTGTTCGAACTATGACGAGGGAGGGATTGGAGCCGGTTCCATTGGCACCATTTCGCAACGAGACTCTTATCCGACTCTCAGGCGGCGGCCGGCGCCCTCAGCCGGGATCGGCCTCCGGGGGCGGCCCGCCTTCGGGCTCGGGTTCCACGCGGAGGACCAGCCCGTCGACCCGCCGGACCCGGATCCGGGTGCCTGCTGGGATCGGACCGTCCAGGGCCCGGCCCCGCCACATGGCTCCCTTCACGTACACCGGGCCCTCGGGGGCCAGCAGCGCCCGCGCCTCGCCCTGCAGGCCCACGAGGCCCCGCTGGGTGCTCACGATGCGCTCCCGGGACTGCTGGGCGACGGTCATGCCGAACCCGAAGTACAGGAACACGGCCGCCGCCGCCGGCCAGATCAGCCAGGGGGAGACGTCGATCGCCGGCGCCACGGCATGGAACGTCAGGTAGGACCCCGCGACGAACGCGATCATCCCGAGCAGGGTCAGCCATCCCAGCCGCCGCAGCACCACGTCGAAGGTCAGCATGATCAGCCCGCCGACGAGCAGCGCCAGCCCGAGGACGTCGAACGGCACCACCACGAGGCCGTAGATCGCCAACCCGAGCGCGATCGCGCCGCTGACCCCGGCCACGCCCACCCCGGACTGGGTCAGCTCGAAGACGAGCCCCATCATGCCCAGCACGAGCAGGACGTAGATCGTCACCGGGGACGCCACGGCGTGCAGGACGCGCCGCCCGATCCCCAGGTCGTGGAACCGGAGCTGCGTGTCCCTCGCCGTGGTCCGAAGCGTGACGTCGCCGCCGGCCGTCGGAACCGTCACGCTGTTCAGCTTCCGCAGCAGCTCGGCGGACGAGGCCGCGAAGGCCTGCACGACGTGCCGGTCGAGCACCACCTGCCCGGGAGCCTCGACGTTCTCGCGCGCGAACGACGGGTCCCTCCCCCGGGCCCGGGCCCACTCCCCGATCGCCGGCGGCACGGCGCCGGCGCCCAGGGGTCCGGTCTCGGGCCGGTGGGCCAGGTCGAGCGGCTCGATGGGGCCGACCCCGGCGCCGGGCGCGACCACCGCGTAGCTCGACGCGTACACGAGGAGCAGGCCCGTCCCCATCGCGTGCGCTGGCGTGGGCCCGATCCACACGATCACCGGGACGCTCGCGTCGAAGACCCGGCGGGCGAGGGCCACGCCGTCGATCCCCAGCGACCCGGGGGTGTTGAGCTGGACGATGACCGCCGCGTCCCGGGACTCGGCATCCGACAGGGCGCCCAGCAGGTAGTCGGCCATGGGCCGGTCGATCACGCCGTTCACCTTGACGACGTCGAAGGCGGCGGGGTGCGCCCCGGGCCCGAGCGCCGGCTCGGAGGGGGCGGGCGAGGCGCCGAACGCCTGCTCGGGAAGCCACCACAGGGCAGCCGCGAACAGGAGGAGAGCGGGGAAGGAGCGGCGCATCGCGGTGCGTATGGTACCGGGTACTCTCGTTCCCCTGTGTCCTCCATGCCGGCCATCGACCCGTTCGACCGGCGGCTGCTGATCGTCTCCGGGAAGGGCGGAACCGGGAAGACCACGGTCGCGGCCGCCTGCGCGATGGCCGCCGCGCGGACCGGCCGGCGGGTGCTGCTCGCCGAGGTGGAGGGGCGCGGCGGCGCGTTCGACCTGCTGGCGCTGCCCCGCTCGGGGTTCGAGGAGCGCAGGACGCCGCTGGGCTTCTCGATCCTCGGGATCACCGCCCGCGACGCACTCCTCGAGTACCTGTGGCTGTTCTTCCGGATGCGCGCGCTGTCGCGGACGCTGTCGCGGGCCCAAGTCCTCGAGACCGCGGCCGAGGGCGTTCCCGGGTTCCGGGACCTGATGGTCGCCGGGAAGATGTACGAGCTGACGACGTGGCGGGACGCCTCGGGGGAGGCCGAGGCCCGCCGCCGCACCGCCTACGACCTGGTCGTGGTCGACGCGCCGCCCACCGGGCAGGTGCTCGGGATGCTCGGGGCGCCGCGGGCGTACCGGGGGATCATCCGCGGCGGGCGGCCGGCCCGGCAGCTGGTCTCGATCGACCGGTTGTTCCGCGAGGAGAGCCGGGTCGCGCTGGTCACGACACCGGAGGACCTGGCGGTGACGGAGACGCTGGAGACCAGGGAGTCGCTCCGCGGCGCGGGGTTCCCGGCGGCATGGATCGTCGCGAACCGGGTCCGGCCCCCGGCGTTCCCCTCCGGCACGCGCGCGGTGGGGAAGCGGCTCACGGCCCCCTCGCTGGGCGAGCGGCTCCGGGCCGCGGGGGCGGAGGTGGACGACGAGGCCGCGGGCGCGGTACTGACGGCCGCCCGGGACGAGGACTCGCGCGTGGACGCCGAACGGCGGCAGCTCCGGCGGCTGCCGCTCGTCGACGTCGAGCTGCCGCTGGTGGCCACCGAACGATTCGGCCGGGCCGAGGTCGCGGGCCTGGCCGAGATGCTGCACCCGGGGGCCGCGTGAGCGGCGGCGGGCTTGCGGCGGACGTGCGGAAGCGCCGGATCGTCGTCGTGTGCGGCTCGGGCGGCGTGGGCAAGACGACGGTGTCGGCGGCGCTGGCCGTGGGACAGGCCAGGGAGGGCCGCCGGACCGTCGTGATGACGGTGGATCCCGCCCGCCGGCTGGTCTCGGCGCTGGGTCTGCCGAGCGCCCCCGGCGAGCGGCGGACCGTGGACCTCGGCGGGGGCGCGAGCTTCGACGCCCTCATGCTCGACACCAAGCGGACCTTCGACGAGCTGGTGGAGCGCCACGCCGCGACGCCCGAGCGGCGGGACCGAATCCTGGCGAACGGGTTCTACCGGCGGATGTCGGACTCGCTGACCGGCACCCACGAGTACATGGCCATGGAACGGCTGTACGAGCTGGCCACCGACCCGGCCGAGGACTGGGAGGCCATCGTGGTGGACACGCCGCCCACCCGCAGCGCGCTGTCGTTCCTCGACGCGCCCAAGCGGCTGCTCGACTTCCTCGGCGGGCGCATGTTCCGGTGGCTGCTGTGGCCGTACCGGCGCGCCGGGAAGGCCGGGCTGCGCGGCGCCAACCTGGGTGCGCGGGCGCTGGCCGGCACGGTGGGCCGGATCGCGGGGGCGGAGCTGCTGCGGGACACGGCGGAGTTCCTGGGCGCCTTCGAGGGGATGTACGAGGGCTTCAAGCGGCGCGCCGAGCACGTCCTGCGGCTGATGGGCGAGGAGCAGACCGGGTTCGTGGTGGTCACCGCGCCGGAGCGGGCGTCGCTCGCCGAGGCCGGGCACTTCGTGACCCGGCTGACCGGGGCCGACATGAACGTGGTTGGGGTCGTGGTGAACCGGTGGCGCCAGGCGCCGCCGGTGGAGGTCGATCCGGAGCTCTCCGGGCGACTCGAGTCGGGTTCCGCCGAGGACCGCGCGGCCGCTGCGTGCTTGGCGGTGGCGGGACGCCTCCGCGCGCTGGAGCGCCGCGGCGCGGACGCCGTCGCGTCGTTCACCCGCGACCACGGCGACGTGTCGCTGTCGACGGTCCCCGAGCTGCCGCTCGACGTCCACGACCGGCTGGGCATCGACCTCGTTGCGGGCCGCCTCCTCGGCGGCTGACCGGGGGCCGATCGGGCGAATCGTCCCCGGAGGGCGCCTCCCCCGATATCCTGTCCCCGGCCCTCGGGAGGGGCCATGCAATGGCGGTACCCCAACATCACAGGTCACGGCCGTCCCGCCCTCACGGGCCCCGCAGGTGGGGCGAGGCCACCTTCGCCGCCCCGCTCAGGCCGGTGCTGCTCGCCGGCACCATCATGGTCACGGCCCTGGCGCTCGCCGCCACGCTGCTCCCGCCGGTGCTCGCGGTGGGCAAGGCCGCGCAGAACCTGACCGACGAACTGGGCTGCCGGACCAAGAGCGACCTCGTCCTGAAGCTGCCGCGCGTGGCGCAGCGCTCGACGATCGTGGCGCGGGACGGCTCGGTCATGGCGCGGCTGTACCTCGAGAACCGCAAGGTGGTCCGGCTGGACAGGGTCTCGCCGATCGCCAAGCGGGCCGTGCTGGGGATCGAGGACTACCAGTTCTACGAGCACGGGGGGGTCGACGTGAAGGCGATCTTCCGTGCGCTCATCGCGAACCTCAAGGCCGGCCACGTCACCCAGGGGGGCTCGACGATCAGCCAGCAGCTGGTGAAGGTCATCACGAACCAGCGCGCCGACACCATCGGGCGGAAGGTGTGCGAGGCCGAGCAGGCCATGCAGCTCGAGGAGAAGTACTCGAAGGACACCATCCTCGAGATGTACCTGAACGAGATCTACCTGGGGCACGGCACGTACGGAATGGAGGCGGCGGCCGAGACCTACTTCCGGTCCCACTCCTGGAACCTCACGCTCCCCCAGGCGGCCATGCTCGCCGGGATGATCGCGAACCCCTCCCAGTACGACCCGATCTCGTACCCCGACGCGGTGGTGCGGCGCCGCAACACGGTCCTTGGCCGGATGGCCGAGGTGCACTTCATCACGCGGGAGCAGGCGCAGGCGGCCATGGCGACCCCGCTCAGGCTGGCGAAGAGCGTGTCGCGGCAGCGCCAGCCCGAGCAGCCCCTGTTCGTGCAGTTCGTCCGGCAGATGATCGAGAACGACACGGACGGCCAGTTCGACGTCCTGGGCCGGACACGACAGGCCCGCGACCGGGCGATGTTCCAGGGAGGGCTGACGATCTACACGACGTTCGACCCGGCCTGGCAGCAGTTCGCCGTCGACTCGATCCGCCGGCAGCTGCCCCTGAAGACGGACCCGGAGGCCGCGATCGCCACGGTGGAGCCGGGAACCGGCGCGGTCCGGGTGCTGGCGTCGGGCCGGAACTTCGACAAGAGCAGGAACGACCTGGTGTGGCAGGCCCAGCACCAGGAGGGGTCGGCGTTCAAGCCGTTCACGCTGGTGGCGGCGTTCCGGGAGGGCATCCCCGCGCAGCAGGTGTACCCCTCGTACTCCCCGGCCACCGACCTCGCGGACCGGTGCAACGGCTGGGAGCCGTTCAACGCGGAGGGCGCCGGAGACCTCGGGTTCCTCGACCTGAACAAGGCCACCGCGCTGTCCATCAACGCGGTGTTCGGCCGACTGGCCGCGGACGTCGGGCCCCAGAACATCGGGAAGGCCGCCGAGGACATGGGCCTGCACCTGTCACACGCCGTCGGTCCAGCGGACTGCTCGGTGACGCTCGGGACGTTCGAGACTAGCCCGCTCGACATGGCGACCGGGTACGCCACGCTGGCGGCGGGCGGGAAGTACTGCCCGTACTACGGCGTCGAGAAGATCGTCGGCCCCGGCCCGAAGCACAAGCTGATCTACCGCCACGACCCCAGGAAGACCTGCACGCAGGTCATCAGGCCCGACATCGCCTACCAGGTGACCGACATGCTGAAGGGCGTGCTGGACTACGGGACGGGGGCCGCGCGGGCGCCGATCGGCCGGCCGGCCGCGGGGAAGACCGGCACGACGGAGAACTTCCAGAACGCCTGGTTCTGCGGCTACGTCCCCCAGCTGGCCTCGGCGGTGTGGGTGGGGTATCCGGGCAAGCAGCGGCCCATGCTGGGCGTCGAGGGATTCTCCGAGATGTTCGGCGGCGACATCCCCGCGCTGCTGTGGCACGACGTGATGCTGAAGTTCACCTCACGCTTGGCGCCGAACGACTTCCCGGCGCCGCCGCCGCCGGAGACGGGACAGGTGCCCTCGGTGATCGGCAAGAGCCAGAGCGAGGCGCTGAAGATCCTGGCCAAGGCGAACTTCTCCGGCACCATCGGGTCCGCGGTCAACTCCACGCTGCCGGTGGGCACCATCGCCTCCCAGTCGCCCGGCGGCGGCTCCACCGTCGTCCTCGGCACCCTGATCACCCTGTATCCCTCGAACGGCCGCCCGCCGACGAAGCCGGTTCCGGGCGTCGTGGGCTTGCCGAAGGGAGCGGCGGGGGACGCCTTGCGCGCAGCGGGGTTCGGGGTCGCCGTGAACTTCGTCGACACGAGCGACGAGAAACAGGACGGGATCGTGGTCGGCCAGTCGCCGCACGCGGGGTCGAAGCAGCTGATCGGCAGCACGGTGACGATCAGCGTGGGCAAATTCGTGAAGCCGCCGCCCCCCTCGCCGTCGCCCAAGCCCAGCCCGCCCGAGCCTTCGCCGACGCCGACGAAGAAGCACCACCACCACAACCAGTGACGAAGGTGCCGCGGCCGGTCTCCTCCGCGGACAGCCGACGGGCGCCCGGTGAGCTTCGGCGTCAGCCGCCGAGGCGGGCGCGGACCATGGCCTGGACCGCGGCCCCGTCGACCCGCCCCCTGGCCCGGCCCATCACGAAGCCCATGACCTTGCCCATGTCGCCCGGCGCCGACGCGCCGGTGGCCGCGATGGCCTCGTCGACCAGCGCCGCGACCTCCTCGTCCGACAGGCCCCGGGGAACGTAGGCCTCGAGCACCTCGCGCTCCTCGCGCTCCCGGGCCGCGAGGTCCTCTCTGCCTGCCCGCTCGTAGGCCTCCACGGCCTCGGTGCGCCGCTTGCGCTCCCGGACCGCGGCCTCGACGACCTCGTCGTCGGTGAGCTCGCGGCGCAGCTCGACCTCGCGATTCTTGACGGCGGCGGAGAGCATGCGGAGCGTCCCCAGCCGGACCTTCTCGCCGGCCTTCAGGGCCTGCTTCATCTCCTCCGCGATGCGTGCCTTCAGGGTCGGGGGCTCCGAGCCCACCGTACAATCGCCTCCGTGCCGGTTTCGTGGATCGTGCTCGGCGTGCTCGCCGCCGGACTGTTCTGCGTCCTGTACGGGATCGTCGTCGAGCACCACTGGTACCGGGTGCGGCGGTACCGGCTCGACATCCTACCGGCGACCGCGCCGGAGTCGGTGTCCGTCCTGCACGTGAGCGACCTGCACCTCCTCCGCCGGGACCGCCGGCTGCGCGAGTTCCTGGCCTCCCTGCCGCCGTGCGACGTGGCCGTGGCCACCGGCGACCTGGTCGGTGAGCCCGAGGCCGTCGAGGACGTGGTGGCCGCCCTGTCCCCGATCCGGGGACGCCTGGCATCGCTGTTCGTGCTGGGGTCCAACGACTACTTCCGCCCCAGGCCGCTGAACCCGTTCCAGTACTTCCGGTCGCCCAGGCCGGGGAAGCGCCGGCCCCCCCTCCGGGGGCGGGGCACGGAGCTGGCCGGGCTTCTGGTGGCCGACGGCTGGATGCACCTGAAGAACGTCCACGGCGAGCTGGGCCTGGGGGGGCTCGTGGTGGAGGTGGCCGGCATGGACGACCCGCACATCCACCGGGGCGACCTCCGGGTGACGCCGCGTCGCCGGCCCGAGCAGTTCGGACTGGCCGTGGTGCATTCTCCCGACCCGGCACCCGAGCTCGCCGCGGTGGGATGGGACCTGGTCGTGGCCGGGCACACGCACGGGGGGCAGGTGCGCCTGCCCGGAGTCGGCGCCCTGGTCACGAACTCCCACATGCCGAGGCGCTTCGCCGGCGGCCTGGTCCGCATCGGCGGCGCGGTCCTGCATACCTCGCCCGGCTTGGGGACCAGCCGGTACGCGCCGTTCCGCTTCCTGTGCCGGCCCGAGGCGGCGATCCTGGAGCTGCGCCCGGCGGTCGACCTTGACCACCGTCGCGAACGGCCGGGGTCGAGGGCCGCGTCACGAACGGGCACCGCGCCGGACTGAAGGCGCCGAGGGCCCAGCCGGTACACTGTCCCCCGGCCGGCTTCCGGCCGACGGGACGTGGCGCAGTTTGGTAGCGCGCAGCGTTCGGGACGCTGAGGTCGCGGGTTCAAATCCCGCCGTCCCGACCTCCGTGATGTCTCGAGACATCGTTGACACGGGTCTCGGGACATCGCGAATCAGCCGACCACCTACCCGTCCCCGCGAGTGGCGTGGGCCCGGAGATACTCGAGCACCCTCGGATCGACCCTGCCCGGGCCCACCCAGCGCTCCTCCAGGTTCTCCCAGCCCATGTAGTCCTCGAGGGCCTTCCACAGGTCGCCGTCCGGCTGGAGCTTGCCGAGGCGCTCGAGGTGGCCGCGAATCTCGGCCTCGAGGCCGGAGTCCGCATCGATCACCTCGGCCTCCGGGGACCGCCCGAAGTACAGCCGGTGCAGGTCGAGGAGGCGGGCCAGCTCCTCGATCGGCTCGTCATGATGGTCGACGCGGAGGTCGACGTACCGGTCGTGGTTCCCGCCGTATCCGCCGCCGGGCCTCACCACCACCAGCGCCGCGGCCTCCTGTCCCCGCCGGTCGCCCCCGGCGGCCTGGCCCGCCCGCAGCGCCTCGATCAGCCGCTCCGCCAGCGGCCGGCCCGCCGTCCGCGGGAACGACTCCGCCATGCGCGCAACCACGTCAGGCCCGGCCAGGATGTTCCCCTGGCAGCAGAACCCGTCGCCGGCCTCGCCGCCCGCCCAGTCGAAGCATTCGGAGCCGGTGAAGGTGGCCGACCGCCCGGCCATGTCCACGATGCCGAGCTGCCGCTCCTCTCGCCGGTCATCGCCGGCCAGCAGCCGGTCGATCGCCTCCCGCGGCTCGACCCCGGAGGCCAGGAGGTCCAGGCCGCGGACACCGTACGTCACGTCGGCGAACGCCTGCGTGGCCACGGCGCCGACGCCGCCTCGGGCCCACGGCACCACCGCTCCTGCGGCGAGGAACTTCGACTGCACGGCGACGCCGGCCTCGCCGGCCCCGGCGTCGACGGCGGCGATCGAGAACGTGTACGGGCGGACGCGACGGTGCGGACCCACGGCAACCTCTCTGAGCGACGCGCGGGCCAGCGCAGAGCATAGGGGCCGCCACGTCGACCCGCGCGCCCCGGCTGCCGCTACGTCTTGGGGGCCACGGCCGCGTTGATGCAGCACACGCCGTCGACCACGATCGGCGTGATCCCGCCCTGCGCCTCCGTGTTCGTGATCGGGACTGCGGCGCTCTGTTCCGCGCGAACGTGTAGACGCCGAAGCTCTCGAGCGCCGACCCGTCGGCCGGGTCACCGATCACCGACCGGGGGACCCGGATGACGAAGCGGTTCGGGCTCGTGAGGGTCACGCTCCCGGTCACAGTCGTCCCGCCGTCCGGAGGCTTCGGGTAGTCGGTGATGTGCGGGAAACACCCCGACACCGAGCACAGCTCGTAGGAGACGGCCGTCCCCGCGAAGTACGAGGGGGTCCCGCTGCCGTCCACCTCGACGGCCACGTACTAGCGACACGACGACGTACCACGGTGGAGACCTCCGATCTGAGCCGGCGGGCCGGCTCTCCCCTCTCAGGGCCGCGGACGCATGCCCGGAGCCGGTATACCACTCCGTGGCCAGGGAAAACGCGCCGCTACAGGTCGCTTCGAAGCGCCCACAGCTCGGGGAAGAACCGCTTCTCCAGCGTGGACTGGAGGTAGGAGGCGCCGGAGGAGCCCCCCGTGCCGGACTTCGACCCGATCTGGCGCACGACCATGAGGATGTGCCGGAACCGCCACAGCGAGAACAGCTCGTCGTGCGTGAGGAGGCCCTCGGACAGGTCCCACGGCCCGGCGTGTTGCCCGCGGTCGCGGGCCATCTCCAGCAGGCTCGCCGCACGGCGCTCCGGGTCGTCGCCCGGCATGGGTAGCCGGCTCGCCGACAGGTAGTCGCAGAACGCGTCCCACAGTGTCGGCTCCTCGAGACGGCGCTCGAGCCGCGCCCGTTCCTCGTCGGTGTCGGGGAGGTTGGACAGGAACCCGCGCTGCTTGAGGCCCGACAGGAACTCCACCTCGCGGAACTGGACCGACTGGAAGCCCGAAGCGGGCGACAGGTGCGAGCGGAACTCCAGGAAGTCCTGCGGCGACATGGTCTCGAGCACCGGGATCTGCTCGATGAGCACGCGTTCGATGGCGTGGACCCGGGTGAGGTAGTGCCGGGCCGTCGCCGGATCCCCGGCGAACATCAGGTCGCGCACGGACTCCAGCTCGAACACCATCTCCCGGAACCACAGCTCGTAGGCCTGGTGGACGACGATGAACAGCAGCTCGTCGTGGGCCGGAGGGTCGGACAGCAGGTGCTGCAGGCCGATCAGCTCGGGGACCTTCAGGTACGAGCCGTAGGACAGGCCCTCGTCCTCGCCCGAGACCCGGCCCATGCGCCGGACCCGCCGGGCCGGCTCGGCGAACTCGTCCCCGGCCCGCTCGTCGACCATCGGCTCGGAGCCGGGATCCCGGTCGGTGGTAGCCATCGCGCCACCGATCCTAGTGCCCCGCGACGGAAGACTAGTCGCCCACGACCAGACGCTCGGATGGTTGCCGGCCCGCCGTCTCGAAGGCGCGGCGGTACTCCTCGGGCCACGGCTGGGGCGTGCCGCCGATCTTGTCGAGCAGGACGGCAACCAGCCGGCCCCGGACGCAGACCTCGCCGTCGCGCCGGATCTCCACGTCGTAGGTCACGGAGGTGCGGCCCACCCTGGCCACCCGGATCTCGCAGTCGACGATGTCCCGGAACCACAGCGGCGCCAGGAAGTCCGCCTCGATGTGGGCCCGGGGATGGCGCCCGTACACGTCCTCGCGCATCCCCAGCCGATCCACCAGGGCCACCTCGGCGGACTCCATGAAGTTGAACGCGGCAGAGTTGTGCCAGGCGCCAGACGCATCGGTGTCGGACCACTCGATGCGCCGCTGGATGCAGATGGACGCCGGCTCCCCTTCCACGGGTCTGGTCTCGCGCTCCGACATGGTCGTCCAGCCTACCGGTGGCCGCCAGGGGCCTGTCTCCCCTCCGGGCGCCCGAACGACCGGTGTAGCCTCCGGCGGGTGGAGATCGGGGTCGGCCTGCCGAACACGGTCCCCGGCGCGACGGGGACGCGGCTGCTGGAGGTCGCCCGCCGGGCCGAGGCCGGGCCGTTCGCCTCGGTCGGCGTGTTGGATCGAGTGGCATACCGGAGCTTCGATCCCTTCCCGCTGCTCGCAGCCGCGGCGGCCGTGACGTCGCGCGTGCGGTTGGTGACCATGGTGGCCGCCGGACCGGTCCGCGGCACCGCGGTGCTGGCGAAGCAGTCCGCGTCGGTCGACCAGCTCAGCGGCGGGCGGCTGGTGCTGGGGCTGGCGCTGGGCGCCCGGGAAGAGGACTACGACTACGCGGGCGTGGATCATCGGAACCGCGGCCCGCGGTTCTCCGAGCAGCTGGCGGCCCTCCGCGACCACTGGGAGGACGCCGACGTCTGTCCACCGCCGGCCCGGCCGGGCGGGCCGCCGGTGCTGGTCGGTGGGCTGGCCGGGTCCGCGATGTGGCGGATGGCCCGGTTCGCCGACGGCTACGTGCACGGCGGCGGCCCGCCGCGGGCGTTCGCCCGGGCGGCCTCGGACGCCTTCGCCGCGTGGGCGGACGCCGAGCGACCGGACCACCCGGAGCTGTGGGGCCAGGGGTACTTCGCACTGGGGGGCCACGAGGTCGTCGAGGCGAGCGCCGCGTACCTGCGCGACTACTACGCCTTCACCGGACCATTCGCCGAGAAGATCGTGGCCGGGAACCTGACGACGGCCGGCGCGGTGCGGGACTTCGTGCGGGGCTACGCCGAGGCCGGCTGCGACCATCTGATCCTGCTCCCCGCCGTGTCGGATCCCTCACAGGTCGAGCGATTGGCGGAAGTGGTCACCCAGTGAAGATCGGGGTGCTCGGTGGCGGGCCCGCCGGCCTGTATTTCGCGCTCCTCATGAGGAGAGCCGATCGAGCACACGACGTCACGGTGGTCGAGCGCAACGCGCCGGACGCGACGTTCGGCTGGGGGGTCGTGTTCAGCGAGGAGACGCTCGGATCCCTCCGCGATGCCGACCACGACACCTATCTCGACATCACCGAGTCCTTCGCCCGGTGGAGCGCGATCGACGTGCACTACGCGGGGAAGATCGTGTGCTCGGGGGGTCACGTCTTCAGCGGAGTGGCCCGCAAGCGGCTGCTGCAGGTCCTCCAGGACCGGTGCCGCGCCCTCGGCGTCGAGATGTCGTTCGGCGACGAGCTTCCCGACCTCTCACGGTTCGACGGATTCGACCTGGTCGTCGCCGCCGACGGGGTGAACTCCACGGTCCGGCGGCTGCACGAGGAGTGGTTCCGGCCCCGGCTCGACGTGCACCGATCCAAGTTCGTGTGGTTCGGGACCACGCGCCCCTTCGACGCGTTCACGTTCGTCTTCCGGAAGACCGCGCACGGGCTGTTCCAGGTCCACGCCTACCCCTTCGAGGCCGGGACGTCGACGTTCATCGTCGAGTGCAACCAGGCGACGTGGGAGCGGGCGGGACTGGCCGACGCGACCGAGGAGGATTCGATCGCGTTCTGCGAGGAGCTGTTCGCCCCCGAGCTCGCCGGCCACCGGCTGATGTCGAACCGGTCGCTGTGGACCTCGTTCGTCACAGTCCGGTGTGACAGCTGGCACAAGGGCAACGTCGTGCTGATCGGTGACGCGGCTCACACCGCGCACTTCACGATCGGCTCCGGGACCAAGCTCGCGATGGAGGACGCCATCTCGCTGGCGAACGCCTTCGCGAAGCACCCGTCGAGCCTGGAGGCGGCCCTCACCGAGTACGAGCTGGAGCGTCAGCCGGTCGTGGAGCGGTTCCAGGAGGCCGCGCGGGAGAGCTCCCGGTACTTCGAGGACGTGATCCGGTACACAGGGTTCGAGCCGCTGCGGTTCGCCTTCCAGCTGCTGACCCGCAGCGGCCGGATCACGCATCTCGAGCTCGAGAAGCGCGACCCGGCGTTCGTGGCCGCGGTGGACCGGCAGTTCACCGAGCAGGCCACGGCCCGAGGGACGGCACACCGGGCACCCCATCCCACCCGCTCCGGAGGCGTGCCGCTGATCACCCCGCCTCCGCCGCTGCTCGTGCCGCTCGACGTCGCGGGGGTCCGCGTCGAGAACCGGGTGGTGCTACGCGCTGCGGACGACGAGGGCCGCCTGGTGCCGGCCGTCGGAGAACAGCTCCGGCTGGAGCCCGGGCTGGTGCTGACGTCGTTCGTGGCGGTCTCGGACGAGGGGCGGATCGCTCCGGACACGCCGACGGCGTCGGATCTTGCGCCGTTCATCCCCGGCATCGAGCGGGCGCCGGTGTGCGTCGTGCTTGGCCACGCGGGCGCGCGGGGGGCCACCCGGCCGCGCCGGGAGGGCGGCATCGACCGCCCGCTGCGCGAGGGCGGGTGGGAATTGATGTCGGCGTCTCCCGTGGCGCGTCCGGCGCGCTCGAGGGCCCCCCGGGAGATGTCCCGCGACGACATGGACCGGGTGACCGGTGACTTCGTGGCAGCGGCGAAGCGGGCGGCCGACGCCGGGGCCGGTGTCCTGCTGCTGGAGGCCTCGCGCGGGTACCTGCTCGCGTCGTTCCTGTCGCCGCTGTCGAACCACCGAACCGACGAGCACGGGGGAACGGTCGACCGGCGGCTCCGGTTCCCGCTGGAGGTCCTGGAGGCCGTCCGGGCGACATGGGACTGGCCGCTCGGCGTCCGGTATTCGGCGACCGACTGGGCGCGGGGAGGGCTCTCGCGTGTCGAGTCGCTGGAGGTCGCGCATGCCTTCGCCACCCACGGCGCCGACTTCATCGACGTGGTCGCGGGGGGGACGGTGGCCGAGCAGCGGCCGGTGTACGGGCGGATGTTCCTCGTTCCGTACAGTGACGTGGTGCGCAACGAGGTGGGGATCGCGACGATGACCGGCGGGAACGTCACCACTGCCGACGAGGTGAACACGATCCTGGCGGCCGGCCGCGCCGACCTGGTCGTGCTGGATCCTCGCGCCTACCGGCGGGAGGTCGTGCGCGAGGGCGCCGCGTGACCCACTTCGCGGTGACGGCCATCGGCGACGACCGGCCGGGGATCGTGGCGGCGGTGGCCGGGGCGCTGTTCGAGATGGGATGCAACCTCGAGGACGTGTCCTCGACGATCCTTCGGGGGTCGTTCGCCATCATGCTGGTGGTCGACGCGCCGGTGGGCCTGGATCGGATGGACCTCGAGCACCGGCTGGACGCCGACCTCAACGCCATGGGCATGTCCGTGGAGGTCCGGGGTGCGCCGAGCGAGCGCGTCGCATCGGCGCCCACCACCCACACCCTGGTCGCGTACGGCTCGGACCGCCCGGGGCTGGTGGCTCGCATGGCCGCCGCGCTGGCCGATCGCGACGTGAACATCACGGACCTGTCCTGCCGCCTGGTCGGCGACGAGGAGCCCGTGTACGCCATGGTGGCCGACCTGGCCGTCCCCGCGGCGACCGACGCGGACGCATTGGCGCGAGCCATCGCCGACCTGGCGTCGGAGATGGGCGTGGACGCGACGTTCCGCCGGGTCGAGACGGAGACGCTGTAGTGCTCCGTTCCAGGGGTCCCTTGCGCACCGAGGGCGCGACTGCGCCCGCAGGGCAAGGAGTCGAGGAGCGACGCGTACCTGTTGGTACGCGAGCGACGAGCGACGCCGCCATGCGGGATGCAGGCGCGCCCGAATGCCAAGGGACTTCTGGGACGGTGCACTAGCCGGTGCCGGTTCGGCCGGTCGTGCGGTACCCGCACCGCGTCCTGAAGGAGCAGTCTCGCGAGGCGGGCGTGGTGGACGAGGGGATGCGGGCCCTGGCCGCCGACCTGGTCGACACCATGCGCGCTGGACCGGCTACCGTGGGGTTGGCCGCGCCACAGATCGGGGTTGGCGTCCGCGCGTTCTGCCTCGACGTCGGCTCGCACCCCCGGGCCGACTCCTCGCACGGGTTGGTCGTGCTGTTCGACCCGGAGCTGGTCGAGGCCCACGGCGCGGGGGACCTGCGGGAGGGGTGCCTGTCGGTCCCCGATTTCACCGCGAACGTCCGCCGGGCCCGGGAGGTCCTGCTGAAGGGCCTCGACCCAGAGGGAACCACCCGCGTCTACGGCATGGCCGGGTTCGAGGCGAGGGCGGCGCAGCACGAGCTGGATCACCTCGACGGGCTGCTCATCCTCGATCGCATCCGCTCCGCCGACGACCTGTTCCCCCGCCGCGTCTACCGATGAAGCGGAATAGCCTTCACCCCGGCATGGTTCGGTCGGTTCGGTGACGAAGTCGCGACTGGAGGCGTTCAGCGACGGCGTGCTGGCCGTGGCCATCACCCTGCTCGCGCTGGACCTCGAGGTCCCCGACCACCGATCGATCGTGAGCCACCACGGGCTGTGGGGTGCCATCGTGGCGAACTGGCCGGCGTTCGCCGCCTACGCGCTGTCGTTCACGGTCATCGGGATCATGTGGGTGAACCACCATGGGCTGATGGACCGCGTGGCGATCGTGGACCGGACGCTGCTGTTCATCAACCTGCTGCTCCTGTTGTTCATCGTGACCATCCCGTTCTCCACGTCGCTGTTCGCCGAGTTCCTGCGGGAGGGAGGCAGCGACTCGCACGTGGCCGCGGCCGTCTACAGCGCGTCGCTGTTCGGGTGCGCGATCGGCTTCAATCTGCTGTGGCTGTGGGTCATCCGCGACGGGCGGCGGCTCCACGAAGCCATCGACCCCGCGACGGCCAGGTCCCAGTTCCGCCGATTCAGCATCGGCATCTTCGTGTATGCCGCGACGATCGGCCTGTCGTTCGTCAGCGCGATGATCACGCTCGCCGTGATCTCGGCCGTCGCCCTCTACTACGTCGTCGACCAGCTCCCCAGGGGCAGCGACCGCGAGGAGGAATCCAGGAGCTGATCGGCCGAGTGGCGAAGCTCGGGCGGCGCTACCGGCTCACATCCCGCCGAGCCCGGACTGGGACACCTGCGACTTCGGCGGCGCCTCGACGTCGACGTTCACCCCGAAGTCGAACAGCTCGAGGGACACGGTGAGGTCGGCCCGCTGTCCGTTCTCCTGGACGTGGAACGAGAAGGACATCTTGCGCAGCCTGCCCTCGTCATCGATCCAGACCTGTGCCGGAAGCGTCGACGTCCCGAGCTGCTCAATGGCCTGCTCGATGGCTTGCCGTTGCTGCGGGCCGAGCTTGGCTGCGGCCTTGCGGAGATCGATCCGGACGGCGAGCTTCCTGGTGTGATCGCCTCGAATCGTGTCGTCGCCCCGGTCCGTGATGCCGCGGGAGGCTCCCTGAAGGTAGTCGAGGAACTGTGTCGGGTCGGAGGAGTCGAACGACCCACTTTGCGCTCCGAACGTCGACGTGTCCGTCTCGATCCACGGTTTGCCCGGCGTCCCCCCTCCCGGCGCCCGGATGTAGAGCGTCCGGCCGATCTCGCGGATCTCGATCTCCTGGGGCCCGCCCCCACCTCCGGAGAGATCCGGGATCTGTTCGGTGATCACACCTCGATGCGCCGCGTTGTCGAATTCGCCGGACCCCGTGATGTGGGCCGGGTTCGGCAGCTGAGGGCTCGAGACCCGCACATCGATGGCGACCCGCTCACTCGATTGCCTGATCCTCGCGGTCGAATCGGACAGGAGCTTCGCGAGGTCGGACGATCCACCTCCCCCGCTGTCGCCACAGGCACCCCCCACGAGCACCGCGGCCACCGCCGCGGCCACCATCCCGGCTCTCATCGCCGCTCCCTTCGACGTCGTTACGAGAGTCCTACCCACCGAAGGCGGCCGGTGCACGGCGCACTATGCGCCCAGGTCGTACAGCTGGCCGGGGTCCATGTCCAGCCCGTTCATGATCTGCCACAGGGACGCCAGGGCCTTCGTGGCGTTGCGCAGCGCGAACGGAGGCAGCTCGTCGCCGTGCATCTCGACGATCCGGTGCAGCTCGCGGTAGACGTCGACCAGTTTGGCCTCGGCCTCCGACAGCTCGTGTCCCGGCATGTCCCGCATCACGACCTCCGCTCGCCCTCGGTGCCGATCACGATCCGCTCGTCGTTCAACCGTTTCGCCTTGAGCTCGAAGCGCGGGAGCGAGCCGAGCTCCACGCTGCGAACCCCGAACCGCAGCGACTCGTGGGCGCCGGCCAGCTCCTTCGCCACCGCGGCGCACACGGCGTCGGCGTCCCCCTCGGGCACCTCGATCAACACCTCGATCTCGTCGCGGATCCCCTCCGCCGTGTACAGGTGGATCTGGAACTCGTCGACCTCCGGGTGCTCACGCACGATCGCCTCCACCGCCCGGGGGTACACGTTCGTCCCCCGAACCAGCTTCATGTCGTCGACACGGCCGCGGATGCCTCCCTCGTAGACGTCGAACGTCCGCCCGCACGGGCAGTTCGATCCGGGGACCCGGACCACGAAGTCGCGGGTCCGGTACCGGAGCACCGGGATGAACCCGCGCCCGAACGACGTCACGACCCGCTCCCCCATCTCGCCGTACGGGACGGGCTCGTCGGTGACGGGGTCGATGACCTCCTCGATGTAGTGGTCCTCGATGATGTGCGTGCCGCCGGGCTGCGCGGAGCACTCGAAGATCATGATCGTGCCGAGCTCGGTCATCCCGGCCGTGTCCCCGGCCTTCGCCCCCCACTGCTCCTCGATCAGCGCCTTCGTCGCGGGGATCGAGCCCGCCGGCTCGCCCGAGAGGATGAGCCGCTCGACGTTCGACCCGGCCAGGTCGATGCCCAGGCTCCGGGCCTCCTGGGCCATCCGCAGCGCGTAGGTCGGCGTGGAGGCCACCACCGTCGCGCCCATCTCGACGATCTCCTTCACGCGCTGGTCGGTGGTCATCGCCCCGCCGGGCAGGACCAGGCACCCGAGCTTCTCGCCCGCGTAGTGCAGCCCCCAGAACCCGATGAACTTCGAATACCCGAACGCCACGAACAGCGTGTCGCTGGGACGCACGCCGAACCCCCACAGCCCGTAGCACCACATCTCCGCGATCCACTCCCAGTCCTTCATCGAGTCGAGGACCCGGATCGGGGTCGCGCCGGTGGTGCCCGACGTCATGTGGTACCGGACGGCCCGCTCGGGCTCGGCCGCGAGGATCGGGCCGTACGGGGGCTGCTCCACCTGGCCCTGCATCCACTCCTCTCGGGTGAGGTACGGGATGCGGCGAAGATCGTCAAGTGAGTTGACGGAATCGGGGGTGACGCCGGCGTCGCGCAGTCGTTTCGACTGCCACGGGACCGACGCGTCGGCCCACTCCACGAGATTCCGGAGCTTGCGGACCTGCAGCGCCTCCAGCTCCTCGCGAGGCATGGTCTCGTGCCGCGGGTTCCAGTACGGCGACTCGGTCATGCGGTCCCCCTAGCAGCTCGGCCCGGGCAGCCGAATCGTAGCGCGGGTTGGACGGCGGCACTCCGGTGGCCCCTGCCGCGCACCCGTGGTACAAGCCTGCCCGTGTCGTTCGCCCTGACCGAGGACCAGCGCGTGTTCGCCCGAGAGGCTCGGCGGGTCGGCCGCGACGTGCTGGCCCCGATCGCCGCGGGCGGAACGCCGGGCCGGGTCAACCGTGAGCTGGTGGCGGCGCTCGGGTCGACCGGCCTGCTCCCGCGGCTGTTCCCGCAAGGCGGGCCCGTGTCGGCGATGGACCTCTGCCTGCTTCGGGAGGCGCTGGCCCAGGAGTCCACCGAGGCTGAGACCGCGCTCGGCCTGCAGGGGCTGGGGGCGTACCCGATCCTCCAGGCGGGCTCGCGTGAGCTGGTCGCGGAGTGGATCCCCCGCGTGGCCCGGGGGGACGCCGTGGCCGCGTTCGCCCTGTCCGAGCCCGAGCACGGCTCGGATGCGGGGGCCCTCGAGCTGCGGGCGGAGGCCGACGGCGAGGGATGGCGACTGACGGGCGCGAAGACGTGGATCTCGAACGCACCCGACGCCGACGTCTACTCGGTGTTCGCTCGCACGACGCCGGAGGCCGGCTCCCGGGGCGTCACGGCGTTCGCGGTCCCCGGCGACGCGCCGGGCCTGACCGGCGAGCCGGTGGAGCTGATCTCGCCGCACCCGGTCGGCCGGCTCGAGCTCGACGGCGTTCCCGTCGACGAGTCCCAGATGCTCGGGGAGCGCGACGGCGGGTTCCGGGTGGCCATGCGGACGCTCGACCTGTTCCGCCCGAGCGTCGGGGCGTTCGCCATCGGCATGGCACAGGCCGCGCTGGACCTGGCCGTGGCCCACGCCGGTGAGCGCCGGTCGTTCGGCAAGCTGCTCCGCGAGCACCAGGCCGTGTCCCAGCTGCTCGGCGAGATGGCCACCCGGACGGAGGCGGCCCGCCTGCTCGTGTATGCAGCCGCCTCGGCGCACGACCGCGGCGAGGGGAGCACCAAGCTCGCGGCGATGGCCAAGCTGTTCGCCACCGAGGCCGCACAGTGGGTGGTGGATGCAGCGGTTCAGATCCACGGCGCGCGCGCCCTCGAGACGAGCCATCGCCTCGCCCACCTGTACGCCGACGTCCGCGCACCCCGCGTCTACGAGGGAACGACGGAGATCCAGCGGGAGGTCGTCGCCCGGGAGCTGTACCGGTGATGCGCGCGGACGACGAGACAGGGCGCGATCTCGGCACAGTCCTCGCGCTCTCCGACGGCGGTTCGCGGGGGACGGAGTCTGGCTCCTGGTGTTCCCGCTGCGGCTCCTCGTCCCCCGGTCGGGCGGAGTAGGGGAACCTGTTCGGAGCTGACGCCGTACCAGGGTCAGTGGAGGGCCGACCACTGGAGGAAGCCGAGCTCGTCGGGCGGGCGAGAGATGGCGACGTCGAGGCATACGAGGACCTGGTGCGGATGCATCAACAGGTCGCGATGCGGACGGCGTGGCTGGTCACGCGCAACGCCGCGGAAGCCGAGGACGCCGTGCAGGAGGCCTTCGTGAAGGCCTACCGGGCGCTCCGCCGGTTCCGGGAGGGAGCCGCCTTCCGGCCGTGGCTGCTGGCCATCGTCACGAACGAAGCGAGGAACCGCCGGCGCTCCGCGGCCCGGTTGGATCGCTTGACGCTCCGCGTCGCCGAGGTCCGCCCCTCGGGGGATGCGGCCCCATCCCCCGAGGCGGCGGCCCTGCGGCTGGAGGAACGGGATTTGCTGGTGGAGGCGCTGAACGGCTTGCGCGAGGAGGACCGGCTGGTGGTCGGGTACCGGTACCTGCTCGGACTGTCCGAGGCCGAGACGGCCCAGGCGCTCGGCGTGCCCAAGGGCACGGTGAAGTCGCGCCTGGCCCGGTCGCTCGGCCGCCTGCGCGAGTCGCTCTCGGAGCTGGGCGCGGCCCGACAACCCGCGCCGGAGGGGACCTCCGATGTCTGACCGGCTCGTGCGCATGTCCGACGTGCAGCTCGCGACCGCGCTGGAGGACCTCGATGTGGCGTTCCCGGAGCCCTCGCTCGACCTCGCGGCCGCGGCCGACGCGCGCCTCCGCGAGGCGCCGAGGGGCCGGGTCGCCCCACCGCGACGGGTTCGCCGGTGGGTGGCCGGGCTGCTGCCACCCCGCGGGGTGCGGCGGGGGCTGGTGCTCGCGCTGCTGGTCGTGGCGCTTACCGCGATCGCGGCCGGCGCCGCCTACTTCGGAGTGCGCGGCATCCAGATCGTCTTCGAGAACGGCGGCCCCTCGCCGTCGGCTTCACCGCTGCCGAGCCCCACGCTGCCGGCGCTGGGCGACGTCTTCGAGCTGGGGTCACCCTCGTCGCTCCCGGCCGCGCGGGCGGGCACCGACTTCCCGGTGGCCGTGCCCCCGGACGTCCCGGGCCTCCCCGCACCCCGCGTGTTCCTCTCCGACAACCCGTTCGGTGGACGGGTCTCGTTCGTCTGGGTACGGGGCGACGTGCCCCAGCTGCTGCTGACCGAGTTCCATGCAGATCCGTACCGGCCATTCATCCGGAAGCTCATCGATACCGGGACCTCGGTGCAGCGGGTGGAGGTCAACAGGGAACCCGGGTACTGGATCTCAGGCGCAGCACACGAGCTGACCTATCTCGACGAGGACGGGATCCCCTTCCAGGATGAGGCGCGGCTGGCCGGCGACACCCTGGTATGGACCCGGGGCGAGGTCACCCTTCGCCTGGAGAACGCGACCAGCCTGGCCGAGGCCCTCCGGATCGCCCGCGCCACGAGGTAGCCACTACTCGTCGATCTCGCGCTCGTCCGGTGGCGGGAGATCCTCCTCGTGGACGTGGCCGTCCTGGATGCCGAGCATGCGGTCCACGAACTTCATCGCCTCGAGGTTGTGGGTGGCAACGAGGCAGCACGTGCCCTGGGTCGCGGCCTCGCGGATGACGCCGAACACGCCGCGGCCCCACTGGGCGTCCTGGTGGCCGGTGGGCTCGTCGGCCAGCAGCAGCTTCGGCCGCAGGACCAGCGCGCGGGCCAGCGCCGTGCGCTGCTGCTCGCCGAGCGAGATCTCGAACGGCCCGCGGTCGGCGAAGTTCGACAGCCCCAGCGCGTCCATGAGGTCGTCGACGCGCTCGCGGTGGTCGTTGGACTGGCGCTTCCCGGCGCCGTCGCTCGCGGGCTCCCCGCTGCGCTCCCGGCGGAGGCGGATGGGCAGCTCGATGTTCTCCCGGACGGATAGCTCCTCCACCAGGCCCAGGGACTGGGGGAGGATCGCCAGCTCGCCCCAGGGGCGGCGTTCGGCGGGCGTTTCGCCGTGGGCCGGCCACCGGACGTCGCCGGAGTCGGCGTGCTCCCAGCCGCACAGGAGGTTCAGCAGCGTGGTCTTGCCCGACCCGGAGGGGCCGACCAGCCCGACCACCTCGCCGGCGTACAGCCGGAACGACACGCCGTCGAGCGCGTGGACCTCCTCCGGACCACGCCGGTAGGTCTTGCGGACGTCGCGGGCCTCCACCAGGACCGGCCCGGTCGGCTCGGCGGGCCGCCGGGGGCGGGTTGCGGCGGCCGCTGCCTGCTCGGCCACGCGCTCGGCGGGGGGCCGCCACCTGCGGTCGTCGTCGTCGCTCATGGCGGCGTGATCCTGATCTCGTCGTCCTCCACCACGATCACGGCCCGGCGTTCGGGGAACAGGCGCAGGGCCTGCGGGGGGAGCTGGATGCGGCCCGCGCCGTCGATGACCGACAGCGCGCGTTCCTCGAGATGCCGCTCGGCCTCCATGGCGCCGTGGCGGAGGAAGATGGTCCGGTCCGCGGCCTGGATCACCCCGGCGTCATGGGTGGCGATGACGAACCCGATCCCCAGCGACGTGAGCTCGTGGACGGTCGCGAGCAACAGCTGACCGGTCTTCGAGTCGAGCTCCGCGGTGGGCTCGTCGGCCACCACCAGCGCCGGGGCGCCCACGATGGCCTGGGCGAACGCCAGACGCTGCTGTTCGCCGCCCGAGAGCTGGTGCGGCTTGTGGTGCAGCCGGTGGTCGATCTTGAGGATCTCGAGCAGCTCCCGGCCCTCGACCGCCAGCTCCCGGGACGACCCCCGGAGCCGGGCGGCCAGCAGCATGTGCTGCTCCACGTTCAGATAGGAGACCAGATTGTCCGAGGGCCGCTGGAACACGTAGGAGACGGCCCGGCGGCGGAACAGGCGGAGCCGGCCGGCGGGGAGCGTGGACAGCTCGGTGCCGCCCACCCGCACCTGGCCGGCGGTCGGCCGGTCGAGCCCGGCCAGGATCCGCAGCAGCGACGACTTCCCGCTCCCCGAGGGGCCCACGACCGCCGTCACGGCATTCGCCGGGAACCAGGCGTCGACCGCCTGCAGCGCATGGACCTCCCCCGTGGCCGTCCAGTAGATCTTCGTGAGGCCCCTGGCCTCGGCGGCCACTCCGTCTCGCACCACGGGCATCGATGGCCCGATGGTCACGGTGGTCGGCTCATCCGCCGGCAAGTCGCATCACCTCCGCCACGTTGGCCTTCTCGGCCGACCGCTGGACCCGCCACGCCGACGCCAGCGCCGCGACCGCCACCGCAGCCAGCGTCAGCACGAACACGAGGGTCGGCAGCCGGAGCAGCGGACCCGGGGGGATCTGCGGCATCGGGTCGGCCTTCCGGTACAGGAGCGCGGCCGCAGCCACGGCCAGCCCGGCGCCGATCACGAACGCCACGAGCAGCATGCCGGTGATCTCCATGGCCACCGACAGGAAGTTCGACCGCTTCTTCATCCCCATGCGCCGCGACAGGGCGTAGGAGACCTCGCGGGACCGCTGCCGGGCCTGCAGGTAGAGCACCAGCGCGACCAGCGCGACCAGGCCGGCCAGGACACCGAGCGCCTGCAGGAACCCGAACACCCACGACAGGGCCAGGAACCCGGGGGTCTGCCGCACCTCGTCCGCGGTGATGGCCAGCTCGGTCGGGTAGCCGCGGCGGTGGAGCTCCGGCAGCAGCCGTCCGGCGTCGCCCTTCGCCCAGAGCGCGAAGGTCCCCTGGAACGACGCGAGGGTGGCCCCGGCCCGGGAGAACGCCTTCGACAACGGGTCGATGGCGGCCACGAACAGCGGCTGGTTGGCCGGCATTCCGGGAAAGGCAGATGCGTGCCCCACGACGTCGACGGGAACAGCAACGGTCTGCACCGTGAGGGTCGCCGGTCCCGACAGGTCCGCCCCCGCCACCAGGACGGGCAGACGGCCGCCCGGCTGGGAGGACAGGGCCCCGAGCAGGTCGTCCTCGGACCTGCTCGCGAAGCTCGGGTCCCAGAACGCCGCCTTCGGGAACGTCTTGGGATCGATGCCGAGCAGCTGGCCATCGACGCCGCCGGGCTCGGCGCCGGCCGCGCTGACCAGTGCCGTCGGCGTCACCGGGAACGACAGCGTCGGGGTCCGGTCCGGCAGCAGCCCGAGCGGGATCGACACGTCGCTGCCCACCGAGACCAGGGCCTTGGTGTTCGCCGTCTCCCGAACCGAGTTCGTGAACACGCTGGCGAAGATCAGGATTCCGACGCCGAGCGCGGCGGCCGTGACCAGGGTCGTGGCGAGTTTGGTGACCGAGGCCAGTCGTCGCATCGCCAGATACGGGGCCGCCGGGAGCCGCGACCCGACGGCCCTCAGGCGGGGCAGGAACCGCCGGAGGATCCGCACGGCCACGCCCGCCAGGCCGGCAACGAACAGGATCGGGAACAGCAGCAGCAGCCGGTCGACGCTCGGGGCTCCGTTCTCCTGGACGGGCCCCGTGCCCCGGGTCACGACCTCGTAGTAGGAGGCCGCGGCCAGCGCGAGCACCACGATCTCCCACGGGAACCGGGAGGCCACCGTCCGGAGCCGGCCGCCCATGCGGGCCTCGCTCTCGCCCCGGGCGGCGATCGCGGCGGTCAGCCCCAGCACGACCACCGCCGCGAGGGCCGACCACAGGACCTGCCACCCGGCCGAGCTCACGGCGTCTTCGGTCACGCTGTCCGTGGGGCCGAGCCACTTCACCAGCTGGACGCCAAGCACCCATCCGGCCGCCGCCCCCAGCGCGGCAGGCAGCACCGCCTCGGCAATGGCCTTCCCCGCCATCTGGGCCGGCCCAACCCCCCGGGCAATGAGGAACGTGAACTCCACGCGCCGCCGGGTCACCAGGAACAGGCCGGCGGCGGCGACCACCGCGAATGCGACCACCCTCCCGGCGATCGACAGCGTCTCCACCGGTCCGGTGAGGGCGGCCACGGTCTGGGTGGCCCTGGCCACGAGGTCGGGCACCGGCGAGTCGAAGGCGGGCCGCTGGAAGGCCGACCCGGCCTCGGAGTTGGGATCCGTTACCTGTGCGATGACGTTCGAGATGTCGCCCGACAGCCCCTGGGCCTGCGGCAGCGTGATGTCGCCGGCCTGCAACGGGTACTCCCACCGGAACTGGCCCTGGTCTCCCAGGACCGCCTCGATCCGGTAGAACTCGTCGCGCGGCGCGAACAGCAGCGGCGGCGGGGCCGGCGCGTTCGGGTTGATCGGGTACACGAGCCCGGAGATCGGCGCCCAGTAGTCCTCTCGGGGCAGCTCGGAGAGATTCCGGTAGATGCCGGTCACCTTCGCCCGGGCCCGGGGGCCGGCTCCGATGACCACGGAATCGCCGGGCTGCAGCCCCAGCGGGCCGGCGACGGCCTGCGACACCCAAACGCCGTTCCCGGCGCCGCCCTGGAGGAACGGGAGGTGGCCACCCGCGCCCGTCCTCGTGGCGATCAATGTCTGGGGCGCCGTCGCGTTCGGCTCGAGCGGGTTCGACAGGGACAACCGCCCGCCGACCACGGTCTCGACCGGCCGGCCCAGCTCGGGGATGGGCGAGATGAGTCTGGCCAGCTGCCGCTCGCGGTACGCGGCCAGGTCCGGCTGGATCGTGCTGTACGTCGACAACGAGATGGCCGGGAGGTTCCCGGTGGTTGCCACGACCTGACGGATGGCGGCGGTCGACGCCGATGACAGGAACAGCGGGCTCGCGGCGGTGGCCACGCCGAGGATCAGGGCCGCCATGGCGATGGCGAACAGGATCCCGGGGAACCGGACGAGCAGCACGGGGGTCCGGGCCGCCGAGACGACCGCCCCGCGGGGGCTCAGCCCCCGCCGGGGCGCCATCGGGCCTTCGGGGTGCTCCGGTTCCTCGTTCGTCGGACTCGGGACCACCCGCCCCGGCGCCCGGTCGAGCGCTGAGCCTCCCGGTCCGGTGGGCGGCCGCACCCCCTTCGCCACCTCAGGCCCCCCAGTCGAACGGCAGCTCGTTGTCCACCGGCACCGCCCTGGCCCGGCTTCCGTCGGGCTCGATGAACAGCCACGATCCGCCCGCGGCGAGCGACGCGAGCAGCGAGCCGTCCGGGGCCCACACCGTGCCCGCCAGGCCTCGGGAGTCGGCTGCCAGGACCCGAACGTCGCCGGTCCCGGAGTCGATGGCCCGCAAGATGCTCCCCTGGCCCTGGTAGAAGGTGACGACCGCGAGGAGCCGCCCGGTGGGCTGCCACCGCAGCCTCCCCACGAACATGGGCGCGCCGGTGATCGGGGTGACGTGATCGCCCTGGCCCGTGTGCACCAGCACGCCGAACGCCCGCCCCCGGCCGAGCACGACGCCGAGCCCGGCCGAGCCCCAGCTCATCTCCTCGATGTGAGCGCCGCGGAGGCCGGCGCCGTTCAGGGCGTCGATCCTATCCAGGTCCACCACCGCCTGGGGAGCCCCTCCGCCGACCGGCATGGACTGGATGGTGTGGCCGTCCGTGGAGAAGGCCAGGCTCCGCCCGTCCGGAGCGAGGGTGGCCTCGCACGCGTCCACGACGTGCTGCCAGGAGCTCCCGCCCGCCGGGACCACCCTCGTGTCCCCCCGCTCATGGCTGCAGGACGAGACCAGGAAGACCGAGCCGGCCGCCGAGATGGCCGAGATGTCACCGATCGGATCGCCGACCCGAGTGGCGGTCCCGGTCATGCCGACCTCCTCGAGCTCCAGCGTGTTGGGGTCCGAGCCCGACTGGACGAACGCGCCGGCCGTGGCGCCCGGCTGCACCCAGGCCGCGTCGAACACCACCGCGTCGTTCGGGAGGCCCATCCGTTGGGGGTCGCCGTCGGGGAGATGGGTCGCGATGAGCCCCTTGCCGAACACCTGGCCGCTGGAGAGCATCCATCCGCGGGGCGTCGGGGCCTTCGTGGCCGGCGCGGTCCGGGGGGCGTCACCGCCGTTCGCGGCCGTGCAGGCCGCGGCCACGAGCGGGATCAGCAGCAGCACCCAGAGCGGCCTCGACGGGTCGGTCATCGGTCCGGTTATACGCAGGTTCTCGCGTGCCCGGTTCCCGCTGCCGGTGCCTCCAACCCTTCGCCGCCGCCGGGCGGTCAAGGTGCCGCGGACGGCGACGACGGCACCACGGCCGTCCCGACCAGCTCGACTCGCGCTCCGGGATCGAACAGACCCGAGACCTCGAACAGCGCCGCGGCCGGGTAGTGGCTGCCGAGGTGGCGGCGCCAGGCCTCGCCGAGCGCGCCCAGGCGCTCGCGGTACTCGGCGGCATCGGTCACGAAGATGTGCACCCGCACCAGGTGCACCGGCTCGCCCCCGGCGGCCCGGAGGGCCTCCACGAGGTTCGCCAGGGCCTGGTCGAACTGCTCGAGGAGCGAGGACCCCGCGAGCGTCCCGTCCGCCCGGTGGCCGGCCTGGCCGCCGAGGAACACGGTCCTGCCGCCGGCGGGGACGACCGCGTGGCTGAACCCGAGCGGAGGGGCCAGGGTCGGCGGGTTGATGAGCTCGTGCGGGCCCGCGGCGCTCCCGGTCGTGCCCGAGCCGCGTTCGGTCACCGGCCGGTCCACTTCGGAGGGCGCTTGTCCCTGAGCGAGCGGTAGAACTCCGCGTGGTCCTCGCTCCGCATGAGCAGCGCCTGCGCGGCCGCCTCCAGCTCGATGGCGGTGGCCAGGTCGACGTCCTGCTCCTTGGCCAGCAGCAGCTTCGTCGCCGCATACGCCGCGGCGGGGCCCTCGGAGAGCTTCCCGGCCAGGATCCGCGCCTCGTCCATGAGCCGTTCGTCCTCGACGACGACGTTCGCCAGCCCGATCGTGCACGCCTCGTCGGCGTCGGTCCGGTGGCCGAGCATGAGGAGCTCCGTCGCGCGGCCGACCCCGATCAGCCGCGGAAGGAGGTACGCGGCGCCCATGTCGGCGCCGGCCAAGCCCACCTTGGTGAACAGGAACTCGAACGATGCCGACTGCGCGAGCAACCGGAAGTCCGCGGCCAGCGCCAGCACCGCACCCGCGCCGGCGGCCACCCCGTTGACGGCGGCGATGATGGGCACCGGGCACTCCCGCATGCGCTTCACCACCTCGCCGGTCATGCGCGTGAACTCCATCGTGCGATCCGTGCCCTGCTCGAGGAGCGCGCCGATGATCTCGTGGACGTCGCCCCCCGAGCAGAATCCCCGGCCCGTCCCGGTGAGGATCGCCACCCGCACGTCGTCTCGGTGGGGCAGCTCGACGAACAGGTCGCGGAGGTCGGCGTAGACGTCGAACGTCAGCGCGTTCAGCCGGTCCGGGCGGTTCAGCGTGATCGTGGCGACGCCGTCGTGGACCTCGAAGTCGAAGTTCCGCCAGTCGTCGGTGAGCGGGGCCGAGGCGCGGAACGGCATCGCTACGTGAAGGCGCGCCGTCCGGTGAGGGCCTCGCCGATCACCAGCGAATGGACCTCGGACGTGCCCTCGTAGGTCAGCACCGATTCCAGGTTGTTGGCGTGTCGCAGGACCGGGTATTCGAGCGTGATCCCGTTGGCCCCGAGGATCGTGCGAGCCTCACGGGCGATCTGCAGGGCCTCGCGGACGTTGTTCAGCTTCCCCACGCTGACCTGCTCCGGTCGCAGGGTCCCGGCGTCCTTCCTCCGACCCAGATGCAGGGCAAGGAGCATCCCCTTGTTGAGCTCGAGGAGCATGTTGGCGAGCTTCTGCTGCGTCAGCTGGAACCCACCGATCGGCCTGCCGAACTGCTCGCGGGTCTTCGAGTACTCGAGCGCCGACTCGAAACAGGCCCGCGCGGAACCCACGGCCCCCCACACGATGCCGTATCGCGCCTCGGACAGGCACGACAGCGGGCCCTTCATGCCGGTCACGCCGGGGAGCGCCGCGTCGTTCGGCAGCCGGACGCCGTCGAGGATCAGCTCGGAGGTCACGGATGCGCGGAGCGAGAGCTTCTTCGCGACGTCCTTCGCCGAGAATCCCGGTGCGTCGGTGGGCACGAGGAAGCCGCGGACGCCGTCGTCGGTGTGCGCCCACACCACGGCGAGGTGGGCGATCCCGCCGTTCGTGATCCACATCTTCGAGCCCTGAAGCACCCAGTCGTCGCCGTCGCGCTTCGCCCAGGTCCGCATGGAGCCCGGGTCGGAGCCGGCGTCCGGCTCCGACAGCCCGAAGCACCCGATGACCTCGCCGGCGGCCATCTGGGGAAGCCACTCGCGCTTCTGCTCCTCGGATCCGTAGGCGTGGATCGGGAACATCGCGAGCGACCCCTGCACGGAGACGAACGATCGGAACCCCGAGTCCCCCGCCTCGAGCTCCCTGCACGCCAGCCCGTACTGCACGGCGCTGGCTCCCGCGCACCCGTAGCCGTCGAGATGCATGCCCAGGAGCCCCAAGGACCCGAGCTCGGTCGCGACCTCCCTCGGAAACGTCCCCGCCTCGAACCACTCGGCGATCCCCGGCAACACGCGATCCCGAACGAACTTCCGGACGGTGTCGCGCACGTCGCGCTCCTCGTCGGAGAGCAGGGCATCGACATCCAGGAAGTCGAGCGGATCCACCGGCCGCTTCGCCACGAGCCCTAGCGTACCGCCGCCGCGCTTCTCGGCGGACGGCCGGCCGATGCCCATTCGCACCTGGGCGGTGCTTGGCCTACTTGGTGCATTGGGGCATCGCAGCCAAGCATCTGGAGTCTCCGGATTTCTCCATGCCGGCGTCGAAATCCTGGCGCGTCGTTCGTCGGTAGGGTGAGCGGCGCCATCGGGGTGCCGGCGCGGGAGGAGGCGATGTCGTGAAGTATGCCCTGCTGATCTACACGGACGAGGGCGACTGGGAGGATGCATCCGAGGAGGAGCGCCGGGCGGCCTACCAGCGGTACACGGACTACGGGAAATGGCTCGCGGACCAGGGGTGGATCCGGGGAGGCGATCAGCTCGCCTCATCGGCCTCCGCCACGTGCGTCCGGGTCGAGGGCGGCCGGACCTCGACGACCGACGGTCCTTTCGCCGAATCCAAGGAACAGCTCGGGGGCTTCTACCTCATCGAGACCGCCAACCTGGATCAGGCCATCGAGGCCGCCTCCCGGTTGCCCGCCGCCGGCCGGGGGACCATCGAGGTGCGCCCCATCGTCGAGAGCGGCTAGCACCGAGAGCGGCCGACCCCGGACCCACGAAGCCGTGAATCCAGGACACGAGCAGACACGAGCGGAGAAGGAACCGGACACGAGCGGAAGGGAGCGAGTCACGTGGGCAAGTACATGCTGACCATCTGGACCAACGGCGAGGCCTGGGCCCAGATGTCGGAGGAGGAGCAGAAGAGCCTGTTCGGCGAGTACTTCGAGTACTCGAACTGGCTCCAGGGCAAGGGGTGGTTGCGCGAGGGCGACCCGCTGCAGGCGCCCGCCAAGACCGTGAAGGTCCGCGACGGCCAGAGCACGGTGACCGACGGCCCGTTCGCGGAGACGAAGGAGCACCTCGGCGGGTACTACGTCGTGGAGTGCTCGGAGGAGGAGGCGCTCGAGGCCGCGGCCAAGATCCCGGACGCTCGCTACGGGGCGATCGAGGTCCACGAGGTCATGGCCCTCGAGCCCCCGCCCGGGATGGGAGGGCCACAGTAGCCGGCCCAGCCCGAAACCGCGGGCCGGCCGCCGGCACCGAGGCGAGAGGGGAGGTCGAGCGCCTGTTCAGGCAGGAGCACGGACGGGCGCTCGCCACCCTCATCCGCGCGGTGGGCGACTTCGACCTTGCCGAGGAGGCCGTGCAGGACGCCTTCCTCACCGCGCTCGACCGGTGGCCCCGCGACGGCCTTCCGGACAACCCCGGCGCGTGGATCACGACGGCCGCGCGGAACCGGGCCATCGACCGCATCCGCCGGGAGCGCCGTCTCCGGGACAAGGTCGGGCTGGTCGAGGCCCTCGAGCGCCTCCGGGCCCTTCCCGACGAGGAGGAGCTTCGCATGCGTGCCTGGCCTGACGAACGACTCCGCCTGGTGTTCACGTGCTGCCATCCATCCCTCTCGCGGGAGGCGCAGGTCGCGCTGACACTGCGAACCCTCGGCGGGCTCACCACCAAGGAGATCGCCAAGGCGTACCTCACCACCGAGCCGACCATCGCCCAGCGCCTGGTCCGGGCCAAGCGCAAGATCCGCGAGGCGGCGATCCCCTACCGCGTGCCCCCGCCCGATCTCCTCCCCGAGCGCCTGCAGGGCGTGCTCGCGGTCCTGTACCTCGTGTTCAACGAGGGGTACGCGTCGACCGAGGGCCCGCTCGTCCGGGTCGATCTGTGCGAGGAGGCAATCCGGCTGGCGCGCGTGGTCGCCCGCCTCCTTCCGGGGGAGCCCGAGGTCGGTGGCCTGCTCGCGCTGATGCTCCTGCAGGACTCGCGGCGGGACGCCCGGACCGACACGAACGGCGACCTGGTGCTGCTGGAGGACCAGGACCGCACCAGATGGAACGCAGTGGAGATCGACGAGGGCCTCGCGCTCCTGCGCCGCGCCCGGGACCTCGGCATCGCCGGGCCCTACCTCGTCCAGGCCGCGATCGCCGCCGAGCACGCCACCGCGCCGCACGCCGAGGCCACGGACTGGCCGGCCATCGTCTCCTGGTACCGCCGGCTGCTGCTGATCCAGCCGTCACCGGTGATCGCGCTCAACGCGGCCGTCGCGGTGGCCATGGCCGACGGCCCCCAGGCCGGGCTGGCCATGGTGGACCGGCTCGACCGGGCCGGCGGGCTCGAGCGGTACTACCTGCTCCCCGCCACGCGGGCCGACCTGCTCCGGCGACTCGGCCGTGCCGACGAGGCAGCCGACGATTACCGCCGCGCGCTCGAGCTGGCCACGAACCCGGCCGAGCGCCGGTTCCTCGAGCGGCGCCTCGCGGAGGTCGCCCCCGACGCTAGATGAGCCGGCTATCCCCCGACCGGGACGGGAGGGACCGACTCCAGGCCGGCGGCCAGCGCGTCGTCGCTGAACTCGAACTCGGGCAGGCGGTCGTGCAGGTAGTCGTCGTAGGCCTGCATGTCGAAATGGCCATGGCCGCACAGGTTGAACAGGATCACCTTCTCCCGGCCGGCATCCCGGGCCGCGAGAGCCTCGTCGATGACGGCCCGGATGGCGTGCGCGGGCTCGGGCGCCGGCACGATGCCCTGGGTCCGGGCGAACTGCAAGGCCGCGTCGAAGATCGCGTTCTGCGTGTAGGCGCGAGCCTCCATCTTCCCCTCGCGGACCAGCAGCGACAGCGACGGCGAGTCGCCGTGGTACCGCAGCCCTCCCGCGTGGACCGGCGCCGGCACGAACGTGTGCCCGAGCGTGTACATCGGCAGCAGCGGGATCGTCTCCCCGGTGTCGGCGAAGTCGTACGCGAACCGGCCCTTGGTGAGCGTCGGGCACGCCGCCGGCTCGCACGCGACGAACGTGGCATCGAGCTTCCCGGCGAGCTTGTCGGCCATGAACGGGTAGGCGAACCCGCCGTAGTTCGACCCGCCGCCCACGCAGCCGATCACGAGGTCCGGCGTCTCCCCGGCCATCTCCATCTGCCGCTTGGTCTCCAGTCCGATCACCGTCTGGTGCAGCAGCACGTGGTTGAGCACGCTCCCCAACGAGTAGTTCGTCTTCGGGTCCTTCGCGGCGACCTCGACGGCCTCGCTGATGGCGATGCCCAGCGACCCGGTGGAGTCGGGCGAGCCGGCCAGGATCTTCTTCCCGGCGTCCGTCGTCTCGCTCGGTGACGGGTGCACGGTCGCGCCGAAGGCCTCCATGAAGATCCGCCGGTAGGGCTTCTGGTCGTAGGAGGCCTTGACCATGTACACGAGCGATTCCATGCCGAAGAAGGAGCAAGCCAGCGCCAGCGCCGAGCCCCACTGCCCTGCGCCGGTCTCGGTCGACAGCCGCTCGATGCCGGCCGCCTTGTTGTAGTGGGCCTGGGCGACCGCGGTGTTCGGCTTGTGCGAGCCGGCCGGCGAGACCCCTTCGTACTTGAAGTAGATCCGGGCGGGCGTGTCGAGGGCCCGCTCCAGGCGGTGGGCCCGGAACAGGGGCGTCGGCCGCCACAGCCGGTAGACGTCGATGACCTCGCCGGGGATGTCGATCCACTCATCGGTCGAGACCTCCTGCATGATCAGCGCCTCGGGGAACAGCGGCGCCAGGAGGTCCGGCGTGACCGGCTCGTGCGTTCCCGGGTGCAGCGGCGGCATGGGCTGGATCCCGGCCTTCACCAGCGAGGGCATGATGTTGAACCACGCCGTTGGGATGTCGTCCGGACCCAGGTTGAACTGGACACGCTCGGCCATGGCGCCCCTCCTCGATCGGCTCGCGTGCCGCCGACTATCCGCCGCGCCGTTCGCGTCCGTCAATTCGCATTGGCGGAAGGAGAGAGCCTGAGGCAGCCACTACCATGCGGGGTCGTGGGCGGATTCAGGCGCGATGCACTTGCCGAGCGAGCGGGGGTCCCGGTGAGCTACGTGGATAGCCTGGTCGACCTCGGCATCCTCACGCCAAGCGATGCCGGCTCACTCTTCTCCGCGGGTGACGTGCGGAGGGTGCGCCTGGTGCACGGCCTCGAGGAGGGCGGGCTGCCGCTCGAGGGAATGAGCACTGCCGTCCGAAACGGGGCTCTCTCCTTTGGGTTCTTGGACCTCCCCAGCTGGGACTGGTACGGCGGGTTCGAGGGGAAGACCTATCGAGAGCTCAGCGCGGAGACCGGCCTGGGCCTGGACCTGCTACAAGCCCTCCGCGAGTCGATGGGATTCGCTCCTCCGGAGCCGGAGGATCCTGTCCACCAGGAAGAGCTCGATCTGATCCCCATGGTGAAGGTTGCCCTCGACGCCGGGGCGGAGCCTGTGGCGATCGAGCGGCTGATTCGGGTATGGGGCGAGAGCATGCGCCGCATCGCCGAAGCAGCTGCGACCTTCTACCACGCCCAGATCGAGGTCCCACTCCTACGGTCGGGGATGAGCGAGGCCCAGGTGCTGCAGGTTGCGAACCAAGCCGTCGCTGCAGGCATCCCCTACGTCGACCGAGCGCTCGCTTCGATCTACCACGGCCACTCCGCGTACACCTGGCTGGGAAGTGTCATCGAAGCGGTGGAGGCCACACTCGAAAGGGCGGGCCTGCATCACGCGGTGGCCGAACCGCCGGCCATGTGCTTCCTCGACCTCTCCGGCTACACCCAGCTCACCGAGGAGCGAGGGGACGAGGCAGCCGCCGAGATGGCGGCGACCCTCGGGGGATTGGTGCAGCGGAGTGCGTACTACCATCGAGGCCGCCCGGTGAAGTGGTTGGGCGACGGGGTGATGATCTATTTCGCCGACCCCGACGGGGCCGTGATCTCAGCGCTGGAGTTGGCCGATATCGTGCCGGCCGCCGGCCTTCCACCCGCCCATACGGGCATCGATGCCGGCCCGGTGATCTTCCAAGACGGCGACTACTTCGGCAGGACGGTCAACACCGCATCGAGAATCGCCTCTCACGCCGGGCCTGGTCAGGTCCTGGTCAGTGACAGCGTCGTACGATCCACGCAGAACCCGACCCTGAGGTTCGTTGACGTCGGACTCATTGAGTTCAAAGGGCTGCCGCACCCCACGCACCGAGAGCGTCACTGCGCCCCGAGGGCAAGGCGCGAGGAGCGCCGCGTACCCAGCGGGTACGCAAGCGACGAGCAACGCAGCCATCGGGGATGCAGGGGCGCTCGAATGCGACCGTATTTCCGGGGCGGTGCACTTAGCCGGGCCGGCTGATCTGCCCGCCTGGCGGCCGTCCTCCGGGTGCCCATCTCTCCTTCCGGGTCAATTCGCCCCGGACACCGGCTTCCCGGCGGACACATCATCGCAGCGGGCCGTGTTGGTATCAAGGAATTCCGCGGAAGCGTCGATGGAACACCCAGGGGGATGAACGTATGAACCGACGGCCCGACACCGTTGACGAGCGGCATCGCGAGGCCGCGCGTCTCGAAGCCCTGGCCAGGGTGGCCGGGGCCGCCGCGCCATCCAGCGGCCTCGACGCCGTTCTCACCGCGGTCGCCGGCGGCGTGGAGGAGGCCTTCGGCCTCGACGTGGTGCTCAACCTGCACGACCCGGAGACCGACCGCTACGTCGTCCGGGCCGTGACATCCGGCCCCGCGGGGACCTGGTCCTCCTTCGATGCCCTCGAGGCCCTGCTCGACCCCCGTCACGAGATCGTCCCGGACACGTTCTTCGTCCCGCACGAGGCCCAGGTGCCGACCGGCGGCCTGGGTGCGGTGCACGTCACGCCCCACGAGTGGAGCGGCCCGGGCCACTGGCACCCCCTCGACATGTGCTTCATCCGGATGCGGACCTCGTCGGGCCGGTGCGTCGGCATCCTGTCCGTCGACTCCGCGGTCGACCAGCGGATCCCGGATCTCGCCACATTCGAGCTCCTCCGGCTGTTCGCGGTCGTGGGCGCCAACGCCATCGAGAACCACCTGCTGTCGACCGAGATCGAGTCCCTGGAGGCCGAGCGGCGGATGCGGGAGCTCCGCGAGGAGCTGGAGGAGGAGGTCTCGCTCCGCCGGTCGCTGCTCGAGATCGGCGGGCGGCTGGGCGCCGCGTCGGCGGGCGGCGCCGGGGAGATCTTCCCGGTCCTGGCCGACAGGCTGGCCACCGTGGTCCCGATCAAGTCGCTCACCGTGTGGTCGGCCGACGTGCCGGGGAGGCGGATCCGGGCCGCCTACCACTCGGAGCCCGAGATCGCGGACGCCGTCCTGGCGCACCGCTTCGACTTCGAGACGGGCGCCACCGGCCGGTCGGTCGCCACAGGCGAGAGTGTGATCGCGAACGAGGGCGAGCCCGCCCAGGCCAGGGTCGACATCCCCGGCGAGGGGCCCGACGTCCGCGAGCACGTCATGGCCGTGCCGATCCTGATGGAGGACCAGGCCAAGGTGGTACTGACGCTCCGGCGAGCGGCCATCGAGGCGCCGTTCACCCAGGACGACGCCCGGCGAGCCGAGCTGTTCGCCCAGCACGCGGCCTCCGCGTTCCTGCTGCAGGAGCTGGCCGAGAGCCGCCGGCAGCTCGCCGAGAAGGTCGAGGAGCTCGAGGCTCTGAACCACCACAAGGACGCCTTCGTGGCCGGCGTGTCGCACGAGCTCCGCACCCCGCTCACCGCGATCATCGGCAACGTCATGACGGTGGCCGGCCTGGGCGACATGCTCGGCGCGGACGATCGGCGGCAGCTGCTCGTGGCGGCGGAGCGCCAGGCCAAACGGCTCGGCGAGCTCCTGGAGAACCTCCTGGCGGAGTCCCGGCTGGCGGGGGAAGACCCCATGGTCAGCCCCGTGTCCGTGGACGTCAGGTCCTTCGTGGAGGAGGTGGCCCAGACGGTCCGGTTCCGGGCCCCAGGCCGGCCGGTCCTGGCGCGGGTGCAGGGCCGCCCGGAGGTCGAGACCGACCGCACGCTGCTGTACCGGATCCTGTTCAACCTGGGGGACAACGCCCTCAAGTACTCCGACGGCCCGGTCACGATCTCGGCCCGGGTGGAGGACGGCGGCGTCTGCTTCGAGGTCGCCGACCGGGGCATCGGCATCGACCCCGAAAAGGTCCCGCTGGTGTTCGAGCAGTTCTCCCAGGTGGACCCCTCGGACGACCGCCGCGTGGGGGGTGTCGGGCTCGGGCTGCACCTCGTTCAGAGGGCGGCGGAGGCGCTCGGCGGCAACATCCGCGTGGACAGCCACCTGGGCGAGGGGTCGACGTTCAGCGTGTGGCTCCCCTCCAAGCCATCCATGCCGGCCGAGTAGGCCCGGGCCCGTTTCGTCCCGAATCCGGCGGGGTTCCTTTCACCCGGGCCGCCGGTCCCGTACAACTACGGTTGTGCGAAGAGGCACACGTTCCCGCATCCGCTCCTTCGGGCGACTGCAGGCCGTCGCCGTGGTCGTGGCGGTCGCGATTCCGCTGGTCACGGCCGAGCGGGCCCGGGACCTGGCGCCCCCGATCGGCGTGCAGGTCGGGCACCGGGTGCGCTACCTCCCCCCCGACACGACCTTCGGCGGCGTGGTGCGGACGTTCCACCTCCACGCCCACACCGGCGCGCTGCTCGACGTGGAGGGCATCGTCCTCGATCCCGCGCGGTTCCCCGGCGAGATCCTGCTGAACGGGTCGACCGCCCTGGATTCCACCCGGCTCTCCGACGGCGACGTGGTCCGGGTGGTGAGCAGGCCCGACCGCACCGAGGAGACGGAGCGCACCATCATCCCGGTCCCGGCGGGCGAGCAGGGGAACCCGCAGTTCTACCTGGGAACGACGCCCGGCGAGCAGATCGTCGTGACCGGGAAGATCTCGGGGAAGCTCGTCTCGACGACCTTCCACGCCACCGGGCCGACCGCTACGCCCAACGCGGTCGCGCTGACGTTCGACGACGGCCCGAACCCCGTCTTCACGCCACAGATCCTCGCGATCCTCCAGCGGTTCGGGGTCCAGGCCACGTTCTTCTGCATCGGGTTCGAGGTCCGCGACCATCCCGAGGTGGTGCAGCAGGAGGTCGCCGCGGGCATGACCATCGGGAACCACTCCTGGGACCACCCCCAGAGCCCGCCGTTCCGTGACCTGTCGCCCGAGCGGACCCGCAGCGAGATGCAACAGGCCACCGACGAACTCCACACCCTGGGGGTCGACCCCTTCGTGTTCCGGCCGCCGGGGGGGACGTTCGACGACGAGGAGATCGCCATCGCCGGCGAGCTGGGGCTGCGACTGGTCCTGTGGTCGGTCGACCCCGAGGACTGGCGGGCCGACGCCACGCCCAAGCAGATCGCGAAGAACGTGCTCCACCACGTGCACGCGGGTTCGATCGTGATCATGCACGACGGGGGGGGAAACCAGTCCGCGACGGTGAAGGCCCTGCCGAAGATCATCAAGGGGATCCAGCGGATGGGCCTGGGCTTCGAGCCCCTGTTCCGGTGAGGGGCGGGGATCAGATCAGCCCCAGTTTCCGGCCGACGCGCTCGAACGCGTCGAGCGCCTCCCTGAGGGCTTCTTCCGTGTGTTCGCTGGTGACGATCGTGCGGACCCGGGCCCGGCCGCGGGGCACCGTGGGGAACACGATCGGCGGAGTGAACACGCCCTCCTCCCACAGCAGGCGGGAGAGGTCCTGGGCGGTTCGGTCCTCGCCGGCGATGACGGGCGTGATCGGCGTCTCGCTGGCGCCGGTGTCGAACCCCAGCCCCTCGAGGCCGGCCTTGAAGAAGCGCGTGCGGTCCCACAGGCGCTCCACGCGATCGGGTTCGGTCTCCAGCACGTCGAGCGCGGCGATGCACGCGGCGGTCACGGCCGGCGGCGCGGAAGTCGAGAACAGGAAGGGGCGTCCCCGGTTCACCAACCACTCGATGAGGTGATGGCGCCCGGCGATGAACCCGCCGAGTGCCCCAATGGCCTTCGACAGGGTTCCGACCTGCACGTCGACGCGCAGGGGATCGATGCGGAAATGTGAGACCGTGCCCTTGCCGTTCTCCCCGAGGACGCCCGAGGCGTGCGCGTCGTCGATCGTCATGATCGCGCCGTGCCGCTCGGCGACCTCCACGAGGTCCGGCAGCGGAGCGATGTCGCCGTCCATCGAGAACACGCCGTCGGTGATCAGCAGCTGGTGCCGCCCCGGCCGGGCCGTCTCGGCCAGCAGCTTTCCGGCCGCCTCGGCGTCCTTGTGGGGGAACACCTTGATCTCGGCGCGGGACAGCCGGGCGCCGTCGATGATCGAGGCGTGGTTCAGCTCGTCGGAGACGATGACGTCCTCCTTCGACAGGATCGCCGCTACCGTCCCCGCGTTCGACGTGAACCCCGACTGGAACATGAGCGCGTCCTCGGCGCCCTTGAACGCCGCGAACCGCCGCTCCAGCTCGCGGTGGGACGACATGGTCCCGGCGATCGTGCGGACGGCCCCGCTGCCGGCCCCGAACTCGAGCGCGGCCTTCGACGCCGCCTCGCGCAGGCGCGTGTCGGCGGCCAGCCCCAGGTAGTTGTTCGACGCCAGGTTGATGACCTCCCGGCCGTCGAACCGGGCCCGGGGGAGCTGCTGGCCCTCCAGCGTCCGGGGGTGGATGGCGGAGCCGGCCGCCTCCAGCTCGTCCAGCTGTTCCCTGAGGTAGGCCAGTGGGTCGTTCGCCATCACGTTCCTCCGTCATCCGTCGCATCGGTCGCCGGCGCGGAAGGGTCGCCGTTCGGCAGCAGCAGGATCTTCCCCGACCGCCCCGAGTCCATGGCCTCGAAGGCGCGCTCGAAGTCCTCCAGCGCGAACCGGTGTGTGATCACGGGCGTGACGTCGACGGTGCCGCTCGCCAGCAGCGCAGACATCGTCTCCCACGTCTGGAACAGCTCCCGGCCGGTGACGCCGTAGATCCGAGCCTCCTTGAAGATGACGTGATCGGTCAGCTCCAGCGCGACCGGCTCGGTGGGCAGGCCGAGCAGCACGATCCGGCCGCCGCCGCACACCATCTCGGTCGCCTGGCGGATCACCGAGGGAATGCCCGACATCTCGAGCACCACCTCCGCGCCGTGCCCGTCGGTCGCGCCGAGGACCGCCTGCACCGGGTCCTCCAGCGAGGGATTGACCACCACGTCGGCGCCCATCTGCTTGGCCAGGCCCTGGCGGAACTCGTTGGGCTCCACGGCGACGACTTGACGAGCGCCGGCCGCCCGCACGACGGCGACCGCGAACAGCCCGATCGGGCCGCACCCCAGCACGGCGACGCTGGAACCGACGATGTCCCCCGCGCCGCCCGAGATGAACGCGGTGTGCACGGCATTGCCGAACGGGTCGTGGATCGACGCGATGTCCGGCGGGATGCGGTGGTCGACCTCCCAGGCGTTGCGCTCGGGGAACGCCACGTACTCGGCGAAGCCTCCGTCGAAGTCGACGCCGAGGATCCGCAGGCGCTCGCAGGTGTGCATGCGGCCGCGGCGGCACTGCGGGCAGAACCCGCAGAACACGTGGCTCTCCGCGGAGACGAACGCGCCTTCCTTGATGTGGTGGACCTCGGGCCCGGTGGCGACCACCCGTCCCGCGACCTCGTGCCCCGGGATCACCGGCGGGCGCAGGCGCTTCTCGGCCCACGTGTTCCATTGGTAGATGTGCAGGTCGGTCCCGCAGATCGACGCCGCGGCGACCTCGACCAGGATCTGCCCGGCCCCGGGCGTGGGAACCGGCGCCTCGACCAGCTCGAGCCCCGGCCCCGGCGCGACCTTGCGCAGGGCACGCATGGTGGCTGGTGGGGTCACGGCGAGAGGGTACTTCCCTCCGAGGAACCGGTCCACACGGTCCGCTCCGCGATCCCTTCGCCCGGCGGTGGTCCTCCGCAATTCGGGACGAACGGCACGGCCGCCGACCGGGGGGCGACGCTACGGTCGCCGAATGACCCAGCCGAGCGCCGAGTTCGCCCCGCCGGCCGCATTCGACAGGCGCGGCCTCCGGATGCATGACTGGTTGTCTCTGGCCACCCGCCTCGTGCTCGCCGTCGTGTTCCTGTGGGCGGGCCTGGCGAAGGCCTCGGACCACCAGTCCGTCGTCCTCGCCGTGGACGCGTATCGCCTCCTGCCCCGAGCCCTCGTGGACCCGGTGGCGGCGGCGCTCCCGTGGGTGGAGATCTCCCTCGGGGCCTTCCTCCTGCTCGGGTTGTACTTCCGGTTCGCCGGAGCCGCCGCGGCCACACTCGTGGCCGGGTTCCTCGTCGCCCTCGCGCAGGCGAAGGCACGGGGACTGGCCATCGACTGCGGCTGCTTCGGCGGGGCGGCGCGGGCGACGGCGTCGGCTGGCTCGACCTGATCCGTGAGATCCCGCTGATCGCGGCGGGGGCCTACCTGGCCTGGCGGCCGTTCGGACCCCTCACCCTCGATCGGCGTCTGCATCAGGAGGTGGAAGGAGATGGCGCGTTCGACGAGTGAGCTGACGCGACACCGGCACGATCCGTCCGTGAGGCCCCATCCGGGAGCGGAGCGGCGTGCCCGGGCCAAGGCCCGGGTCAGGTCGCGCAAGCGGCTGCAGATCGCGATCCCGGCGGCGGTGGTCGTGGTCGTCGCGGTGGTGGCGATCGTCCTGGTGGGGTCCGGAGGCTCGAGCGGGACGCCCTCCACGACCGGCGTCACCATCGCCTCCGGTCCCCGGGCGCAGCCCCTGGCCGCCGGGGAGCGGATCCCGAGGTTCGCCGGACCCGGCCTGACCGGGGGGCGAGTGGAATGGTCCTCGTACAGGGGGTCGACGACCGTGCTCGCCGTGTGGGCCCCGTGGTGCCCGCACTGCCAGAAGGAGCTGCCGGTGCTCGGGCGCATCGCCCCCGACTACCCGGGAGTGAACGTCATGACGGTGGTGACGGCCATCGGCGACAATCCTGGCCCGTCCCCGGAGGGGTTCTTCGCCCAGCACCACCTGGTCTACCCGACCGCCGTGGACGACGCCGCGCACACCCTCATGGCGGGGCTCGGCGTCCAGGGGTTCCCGACCGTGTACTTCGTGGGTCCGGACGGCCGAGTGGTCTCCGCGGTCGTCGGGGAGGCCTCGGAGACGGCCATTCGGGCCCGATTCGCCGCCCTCCAGCGGTTGGCCGCCTAGCCAGCTCCCTCCCGCGGGGAACGGGCCGTATCGGCGGGGGAACGCTGGTCAGGTCACGCGCCGGGCGGCCGGGTCCATCCACGGCGGCGTCCAGCCCCGGTCGGCGTCGTGGAGCGAGGTCCCCGGCGGGACGATCGCGTCGATCGCGTCGAGCGTGCCGTCGTCGAGCCGGACGTCCGCCCCGGCCAGCGCGTCGTCGAGCTGCTCCATCGTGCGGGGGCCGATGATCGCGCTCGTGACGGCCGGATGCGACAGCACGAACGCGTGCGCCAGGTGGGTCATGGAGACGCCGGCGTTGGCGGCGACCTTCGCCAGCTCCTCGACCAGGTCCAGCTTCCGCTGGTTGTCCGGGTGGGTCATGTCGAACCGCCGGGCCACCGGGGAGCCCGCGAAGCGTGTGGTGTACCGCTCCGCGCGGGAGCCGGCCGGCAGGTCCTCCCCCTTGCGGTACTTTCCGGTGAGCCACCCTCCCGCCAGCGGGCTCCACACGATCACGCCCATCCCGTACTTCCGGGTGACCGGGAACAGGTCGAGCTCGTTGTGCCGCACGAACATCGAGTAGGGCGGCTGCTCGCAGACGAACCGGCTCAGGCCCCGCCGCTCGGCGGTCCAGTGCGCCTCGACCACCATCCACGCCGGGTACGTCGAGCTGCCCGCGTAGCGGATCTTCCCCTGCCGCTGGAGGTCGGTGAGGACGCCGAGCGTCTCCTCGTGGTCGGTGTCCGGCTCGGGACGATGGATCTGGTACAGATCGATGTGATCGGTCTGCAGCCGCCGCAGCGAGTCCTCCACCTCGCGGGTGATCCACATCCGCGAGTTCCCCTGCCGGTTGCGCCCCTCCCCCATCTGGCCGTGCACCTTGGTGGCCAGCACCACGTCGTCGCGGCGACCCTTGAGGGCCTTCCCCGTGATCTGTTCGGAGACGCCCTGCGAGTACACGTCCGCCGTGTCCACGAAGTTGACTCCCGCGTCCAGGGCCGCGTGCACCATGCGGACGCACTCGGCCTCGTCGCTGTTTCCCCAGTCGCCGAACATCATGGCGCCCAGGCAGAACTCGCTGACCTCGATGCCCGTCGTTCCGAGCGTTCGGTAGTTCATGCGGCGACTCCTTCCGAGCGGTTGCCATCCATCTTGCCGCAGAACGAGCCGATCACGTTCCCTGGCTGCTCAGCAGGCCCTCCAGCTGGCCGGCGTGCGCCTCCAGGTGCCCGACGAGGAAGCCTTCGAACACCCGGGACATGTCGAGCACGCCGAGCGTCGAGTGATGGACCCGGGTCTCCCAGTCCGCGGCCGACATCTCGGCGGTGAGATCGCGGAGGTCGTCGAGGTCGCCGCCCAGGCGGACCATGAGGCGCTCCGGCGGCGTGTGCCGGTCGCGCTCGATGGCCGCGATCCGGTCGGGGTCGGCCGTGGTCCGGCCGAACGGCGGGGGCTCCCGACCGCCTCGGCCGGCGGGGTCCGCGAGCACCTCCCGGATTCGGGCCATCCAGTAGGCGGGGAACTCTGCGAGGTGCGCCCAGACCTGGCCCCACTCCCAACGCTCGCCGCTCGGCTCGTCGGCATCGGTGAGCGCGCCGGCTGGCGGTTCCACGCGGGCCAGGCGCTCGAGGCGGGCGCGGACCGCCTCCAGCCGCTCCAGGAAGGCCTCGGCCGGGCCGGTCGTCACGCCGGGCGCAGCGGCACGGCCGGCCGCCCCTCGGTGACCCTGCTCTCGATCCGGCCGAGCTCCTCGACCTCCAGCGCGACCACGTCGCCTGGACGGAGCCACGGGTACGCCTCCTGCCCATGCACCAGCGACAGCTCGAGGATGCACCCGGTCCCGCACGTCCCGCTGCCGATCACGTCCCCGGGGCGGATCTCCGTACCGCGGCTGGCGTAGGCCAGCATCTCGCCGAACGACCAGTAGATGCCGGCGAGCGACGCGTCGCTGTACGTCCGCCCGTTCACTGCCGCACGCATCCGAAGGTCGTACGCGCGGCCGGACCGGCGGGGTTCCAACTCGTCGGGCGTCACCAGGTACGGCCCCAGCGTCGTCGCGAAGTCCTTGCCCTTCACCGGCCCCATGCTGAGCTTCATCTCCCGGCGCTGCAGATCGCGCGCGCTCCAGTCGTTCATCACGCAGAACCCGGCGATGTGCCGCTCGGCATCGGCGGAGGCGAGGTCCGACCCGCCCATGCCCACCACGGCCGCCACCTCGAGCTCGAAGTCCAGCTCGGTCGAGCCCGGCGGGATCGCGACGTCGTCGTACGGCCCGAGCACGGCCGAAGGGTTCGAGAAATAGAACACCGGCAGCTCGTACCAGTCGGGCTCCATCTCCAGGCCGCGCCGCTGCCGGGCGATCTTCACGTGCTGCTCGAACGCGTAGAAGTCGCGGACCGAGGGCGGGCGGGGAACCGGCGCCAGCAGGTGGACCTCCTCGACCGAGTACGTCGCCGCCGGGTCGGTGGTGGCGCGCTCGCCCGCCTGCCGGAGCTGGGTGCCGTCGTCGCCGAGGAGGTCCAGCAGCCGCAGCCCGGGCTCGAGCGCCTGGATGGTCTGCCCGAGCACGACGCCGGAGCGCTCGGCGCCGTCGGCAGCCCGGAACGTCGCCCATCGCATCGCGGCGCGAGCGTACCCCGGCGTCTGGGGGCTCCGCCCCCCGACTTCCCCCCGTAACCCGTGCGCCTTCGGCGCGTTCCTTCCCATGGCGGCTGGCCGCTTCGGGGCCTCCCGTGCTAGACCGGCGACCAGGCGGGGTCGAGGTCGGGGCCGGGGTGACGGGTCACCCGCCGGAGCTCCGAGCCGTCCGGCCGGACGGTCCAGATCTCCCGGTTGCCCGACCGAGTGCTGACGAACGCGATGCGGTCGCCGGGCCACCACGCGGGGTCGCCGTCGAACCCCCCGTACGTCGTCAGCCGGCGGTACTGCCCGGTGGCCACCGTGAGGAGGAAGACGTCGACGTTCCCGTCGTGGTTCCGCTGGAACGCGATGCGCGCGCCGTCGGGCGACCACGACACCCGGTCGTCGCTCGCCGAGCTCTTCGTGAGCCGGTGGGGCAGCGAGCCGTCGGCCTGCATCACCCAGATGTCGGGCGTCCCGAGGCGGTCGCTGGTGAACGCGATGCGCGTGCCGCTCGGGGACCACGCCGGGTTCGTGTCGGGCGCGGGGTTGTCGGTGAGCCGGACCACCCCCGTCGCGTTCGCCCCGATGGCGTAGATGTCGCCGCCGCCGCTCCGGTCGCTGGAGAACGCCAGCCGGGAGCCGTCGGGCGACCAGCTCGGCGAGCCGTCGAGGGCCGGGACCCGGGTCACGCGGAACGGCGAGCCTCCGGCGGCCGGGATCGTGTACAGGTCGCCTCCCCCCGACCTCGCGGCCTCGAAGGCGATCGTCGTCCCGTCGGGCGACCAGGCCGGGTCGACGTCCGCGGCCGCGTTTGTGGTCAGGCGCCGGACGCCGGTTCCGTCGGCGTCGACGACGTACAGGTCCTCGTGGCCGGCGGATCCCCTGGCGAACACGATGAGGCTCGGCGTCGGCGACCACGCCGGGTGGTCCTCGGTCGCGGTCGACGACGTGACGTGGGAGAGCCCGGTCCCGTCGGGGCGGATCGAATACAGGTCGCCGCTCCCCGACCGGGTGCTGGCGAACAGGATGCGGGCGCCGTCCGTCGACCACGCCGGCGACGAGTCGTTGCCCGGTCCATCGATCAGCCGGCGCACGCCGGTCCCGTCGGTGTTCATCGAGAACAGGTCGTAGGACCCCGACCGGTTGCTCTCGAAGACGATGCGTTTGCCGTCCGCCGACCAGTCCGGCTCCGCGTCGGCCCAGTTCGGGGTCAGCGTGATGCGGTGCTCGTTCGACCCGTCGGCGTGCATCACGGCGACGTCGGAGGAGAGCGTCCGATCGGTGGTGAACGCGATCCGCCTGCCGTCCGGCGACCAGGACGGGCTGAAGTTCTCGCCCTCCGCGCCAGTGAGCTTGCGGAGGTACGAGCCGTCCGGCCGGATCGTCCAGATCCCCAGCGTGCCGCCCCGAATGCTGGTGTACGCGATCCGGGTTCCGGCCGGCGACCAATCGGGTTCCCCGTCGAAGCCGGCGAACGTGGTCAGGCGACGGAGGTGAGAGCCGTCGGCGTCGATCACGTACAGGTCGCCGCCGCCGCTGCGGGTGCTCTGGAACACGATCCGCCGGCCGTCGGGGGACCACGACGGATGGGTGTCGTCGGCGGAGCCGGTGGTCAGCACGTGCAGCCCCGATCCGTCCGGCCGGGACACCGCGATGTTGGAGTTCCTGTTCTTCGTGACGTCGAACGCGATCATCCCCGTGTGCGGCGCGGCGGCGCGGGCCGCCGGGAGCCGGCCGATGGCGAGGGACATCGCAACGGCCAGCACGCCCACGCCGAGGGCCGAGACGCGGGCGAGGGCGGGCCTCACGAGTGCGTTCGCCGCTCGATCTCGACCGTCCGCAGAACGTCGTTCACCCGCCGCACGAGGCGGATGCGGCTGGGCCGGTGCCCGACCACGACGTACAGGCAGAACGCGCGGCCGCGGGCGTGGAAGAAGCGCTGGATGCCGGCCTGGCCCGGCAGGGTTCGCATCAGGGCCCTGGGGTCGAAGTCGGCCGGATGGAGCTTCCGGGGCATCCCCCATCGGTGGAACAGCGCGGTGTCGGCCAGAGCCGGGTCGAATTCCGTGAGCGCGAAGAACGCGCCGTTCGGGCCCATGGAGCCGGTGGCCTTCGCGCCGTAGTCGCCGTCCTGGGCCGGCAGAGGGAAGTTCGCGGCGTGCAGCGTCGGCTCCCCGCCGACGTCACGGAAGATGCGGCCCTCCCATTTCGGCGGGAGGTCCACCGCGAGCTTCCGCGCCTGCAGCCTCGTCATCGTTCCCCGCCGGTCATGCCGCGGCCACCGCCAGGGCCAGGGCCCCGGCCGCCAGCGCGAGCTGGGCCGCCACCGCCGCGGAGCGGGCGGGAGCCTCCCACCGGCGGAGCCGGGCGTCGAGCGCCGCCACCCGCGCCGGGTCGTCCGCCCCGGCCGCTCCGGCCAGCGTGAGCGCCCGGGCCGCCCCGAAGGCCATCCCCACGAGCAACCCGGAACCGGGCGAACCCACCAGCAACGCCGCGCCGAGCGCGGCGTACACCGCCGAGGTCGTCACGATCGTGGCCACCCCCACCCCCAGCTGGGCGCCGAACCCGGTGCCGACCACCCACCCCCGATACCGCCCCAGCCAGTCCTCGTTCACCTGTCTCCGGATGCTGGGCAGGCGCGTCCCGGCCACCCGGAGGTCCAGCGCCGTGCCGGCCGCCACGAGGAACGCCAGGGTCACCAGCCGTGCCGGCGTGCCCACCCCGGGGAGGACCACCGACCCCACCAGGCCGAGGACCGCCCCGGCCGCCGCCCCGGCGCCCACCGACGCGACGGCGAAGAACCCGGCCGTCACGCCCCACCTCGATCCCCTGGCCCGCTCCCCGAGCGGGTTGATGCTCCCCAGCATCGACTCGCCTCAGGGCGACCACGCGGAACGCAGCCCGGCCACGGTGGCCAGGAGGACCGCGAGCGCGACCTCACCCCTCATCCGTCTCGTTCCCCGCGTACAGGCTGGGGTGCCCCGGGCCGATCCCCGCCGCCGCGAGCTCGCCGTCGGCCCGGGCCAGCCGGGCGGCCGGGTCGGCGGCGGCGGGCCCGGCGTGACCGGCCGAGCGGCGGAGCTCGGCGTCCGCGATGGCGTCGCGGAGCAGCGACTCCACCTGCGGCCAGTTCGTGGCCGTTCCCTCCCCCCGGATCCGGCCGGACGGCCCGTCGACCAGCACGAAGTAGGGGGAGCCCGCAACCCGATACCGGTCCCACGCGTCCGAGGACATGATCAGCGGCACGCCGTCCGGGGCCAGCTCGAGCAGCTTCGACGGGGTCTCGAACTCGGTGTCCTTCGTCACGACGACCATCCGGGCCCCGCCGGGGACGTCCACGGACCCGGCGTCGCCGAGGGCTTCCCAGAACGGCCCGCACCCCAGGCACCCGCTCGACAGGAACGCCAGCAGCGTCGAGCCGGGTGCGCCGGCCACCGCGATCTTCACCGCGTCGCCGGCGAGCGTGGTCCCCACCACGTCGACCGCGTCGGCCACCGAGTCCGGGGGCGGCTGGGGGATCCCCTCGGCCAGCACCGGGCGAGCGGGCGACGCCTCGCCCGAGTCGAGCCGGCGGAGCAGCTCGGCGTGGCTGCGGAGCACGCCGGCAAGTAGGATCCCCACCACGACCAGCAGCACCGTCTCGATTCCGACCAGGATCTCCACCGGCAACCCCCTCCTTACAGGCAGCTCGCCTCGTGGCTGCACACGGCGTTCTCGACCTTCACCGTGCTCCCGCAGTTGACGTAGAGCTTCGCGGGGCTGTCGCACTTCACGACCCGGCAGACCACCTCGGTGACGCCGGCGATGTGCGTGTCGCACTGGCCGTACCGGAACACGTTGCAGCAGGTCCGCCGGTTGCTGCACCGGTCGTTCGCGCAGTGGCACCCGTGGGGGCACGACGCCCCCGGCGTCCGGTTGCAGTCGACGTAGTACCGGACCCCCTCCTTCGAGCAGGCCCCATTCCCGCGGTAGTCCGTGCACTTCCACCAGCCGCCCATGTACGAGTTGGCCGGACACTCGTTCGCGCCCTGGTTGATCGTGCAGCAGAAGGTGGTCCACCCGTCGCAGCAGGCCCCGCCGCCGCAGTCCGGGCAGTTGATAACCGACTGGGCCGACACCGGCCGCGTGGCGAAGCGGACCGGGGCCACGGCGATGGCCGAGCCGATGACCGCGGCCCGGGCCAGGAATCCCCGCCGGGAGGTCCGGCGCTCGAGGGCGCGGGCGGCCGCCCGGGCGAGCCGCTGGGTCATCGCGGCCTCTCCAACGCGATCGGCCGCGGTCCCGCCGATGCGGCCGCGTGCTCATCATGCGCCGGCCGGTACGCGCTCCAGGCCGGGGGCACCTCCGCGACGGCGACGATCAGCAGCGCCCCGGCGCCGACCAGGCCCACGACCAGCGGAACGGCGGCCGCCGGCGACGCCGCGATGACGGTCGCCAGGCCGGAGACAGGCCAGGCGGCCACCGATCCCGCGACCGCCGCGGCGACCAGATCGAGCGCCACGTGCAGCGCGCTCGGCGGGACGTCGCGGCCGCCGAGGCACCCGCACGTCGAGGCCCCGCCCCTCCGGAGCAGGCGGACCAGGAATGCGGCGAACGCCACGTAGAGCAGGGCGACGGCTCCGGCCGTCAGAACGCCGGGCCGCCACAGCGCCAGGCCGCCGGCGACGACCTCGATCAACCCGGTGATTCCCGCCGCCGGCCTCCCGCCGCGAAACCCTGCCGATCGCAGCGCGGAGGCGGCGGGGGCCGGCCGGACCAGCTTGGCTACGCCTGACGCGACCAGCAGCCCCGCGGACAGGAAGAACGGCGCCTCGAGCACGAGCTACGACTCCGGGCGGATCGATGCCGGGCCGGAACCCCGGATGCGCTTCCTGGGTGACACGGGCGACAACACTACCGATGACGTCCGCCGGGTCAACCCCCGTCGGCCGATCCGGCACATTCCCGGCATCCTGGGGCTCTGGCCCCGGCGACGGCGAGGACGCCCATGGCCGAACAGCCTTCGGCCATCGCGAGATCTCGCCGGACAGAGGGCGGTATCATGGTTGTTTACCCGAATCAGATTCGTCTCCTGGGGGACTTCATGGCCGAACGCACCCATCCGGATCGCCCGGGGCACCGCGAATCGCGGGCCCGGGCCTCACAGCAGGTGTTCGAGTACCCGCTGCGCCGTGAGTTCGTCGAGCCCGACTGGCGGCGGATCCCCGGGTTCCGCGACGTCACCACCGAGCAGTGGGAGTCCGCGCAGTGGCAGCGGGCCCACACGGTGAAGAACCTCGTCGAGTTCAAGCGGGTGCTCGGCGACCACCTCGACGACGAGCTGTGCGAGGACATCCTGCGGGACCAGCAGGAGCGGGCCACGATGTCCATGCTCATCCCGCCGCAGATGATCAACACGATGGACGTCGACGACCTGCGGAACGACCGCGTCCGGCGGTACATGGCCCCGAGCCACCGCGACCGCGATCCCGAGTGGCCGAACCACCCGATGGCGTCGCGGGATTCGCTGCACGAGGCGGACATGTGGGCTGTCGAGGGCCTCACCCACCGGTACCCCACGAAGGTCCTGGCCGAGCTCCTCAGCACCTGCCCGCAGTACTGCGGGCACTGCACCCGCATGGACCTGGTCGGCAACGACACGCCCCAGTTCCTCAAGTACAAGTTCGAGCAGAAGCAGCAGGAGCGGTGGGACGCCATGCTCGACTACCTGCGGAGGACGCCGCAGGTCCGCGACGTGGTGGTCTCCGGCGGCGACGTGGCCAACCTCCCGATCAAGCGCCTGGAGTCCTTCGTCTCCCAGCTGCTCGACATCGAGAACATCCGCGACGTCCGACTGGCCACCAAGGGCCTCATGGGCATCCCCCAGCACTTCCTGCAGGACGAGGTCCTCGCCGGCCTCGGGCGGCTGGCGACGAGGGCGAACGAGCGCGGCGTGGACATCGCGGTGCACACGCACATCAACTGCGCACAGCAGGTGACCCCCCTCGTGGCGAAGGCGGTGCGGTCGCTGCTGGACATGGGGTTCCGCGACGTCCGCAACCAGGGGGTGCTCTTGCGCGGCGTGAACACGACCCCCGCCGACATCCTGGAGCTGTGCTTCACGCTCCTCGATCACGGCAAGGTCATGCCCTACTACTTCTACATGTGCGACATGATCCCCAACAGCGAGCACTGGCGGACCAGCGTGGCCGAGACCCAGGCGCTGCAGCACGCGATCATGGGCTACCTTCCGGGCTTCGCGACGCCGCGCATGGTCTGCGACGTCCCGTTCGTCGGCAAGCGCTGGGTCAACCAGCTCGACGAGTACGACCGCGAGCGGGGCATCTCGTACTGGACGAAGAACTACCGCACTGGCATCGAGTACGAGGATCCCGAGGCGCTCACCCGCCGCTACCCCTACTACGACCCGATCTCGACGCTGCCCGAGGAGGGCAAGGCGTACTGGCGCGAACGCGTCGTCGGCGGCGAGCTGCAACCGGCGGGCGCGTAGCCGCCTTCCGCGGGAACGCAACGATCTCTCAGGTTTTCCTCACGCTCGGGTTGGTACCTTCCAGCGTCATGGCATCCAACCGGGTCTCTCGACGGACGTTCCTCCGACGCGCCGCGTGGGCCGGCGGCGCCGTCGCCGTGGCCGGGGCGGGTGGGTTCGGCGTCAAGGAGCTGCTGTCGAACGGCGAGCGGCGCGTGCCGCCGCTCACGGTGGACACCCGGTGGCCGGTCAAGCACGTCGTGTACGTGATGCTCGAGAACCGCTCGTTCAACCACCTGTTCGGCGCGTTCCCCGGCGTGCGGGACGGCACGAGCGTCGGGGTCGTGGACGGCAAGGATGTCCCCCTGATCACCGCGCCGGAGTGGATGCCCGCGGACCTCCCCCACGACCGCGCCGCCGCGGTGAACGACGTGCACGGCGGGAGGATGGACGGCTTCGGTGCGTACGACCAGAGCGACGTCCCGGCCGTGAAGTACGCGATGTCCCTCCACCGGCGGGACACCATGGCCAACTGGTGGCACTGGGCGGAGAACTTCGTCCTGTGCGACCGCTTCTTTGCGTCGGCGAACAGCGCGTCGTACCCCAACCACCTGTACATGATCGCGGGGACGTCCGGGGGGGCCTTCGACAACCCCGAACAGAGCCGGCAGGTGCTCGCGGTCCGCAAGGACAAGGGCCTGGCCAAGACCTGGGGTTGTGACGCGCCCGAGGGCGCCACCGTGAACATCTACGGCTACGGCACGGGTGACGGCGATCACATCAAGCCGCTGAGGGTGGCCCGGCCGTGCTTCACGTTCGACACACAGGGCCAGCAGCTCAGCCGCAACCACATCGACTGGGCGTTCTACGCGACGAACGAGCGGGAGACCGGGTACATCTGGAACGCCTACGCGGCGATCGACGGGGTCTTCAACTCGGACCTGTGGGACGACCACATCCGTGACGTCGATCACCTGGTCCGGGACATCGGGGCCAACCGCCTCCCCTCGGTGACGTGGGTCACTCCGCGCTACGAGCTCTCCGACCACCCGCCGTATTCGACGATCTGGGCGCAGAACTGGGCGACACAGGTGATCAGCGCGATCATGCGCAGCCCCATATGGCGGTCGACGGCCATCTTCGTCACGTGGGACGAGTGGGGCGGGACCTACGACCCCGTGAAGCCGCCGACGGTGGACGCGCTCGGCCTCGGCGTCCGGGTGCCCATGCTGGTGATCTCGCCGTGGGCCGGCCGCGGGATGATCGACCGCGAGGTCGGTGAGTTCTCCTCGCCCAACCGGTTCATCGCCGACAACTTCGGCCTGGACTACCTGAGCGACCGGGTGCGGCGCACCCACAACTTCGAGCACGTCTTCGACTTCCACCGGAAGGCCGCAGACCTGTTGGAGCCCGACCCCTTGCCGCTCCTCAAGCCAGGCCCCGTCCCCCAGAAGCCCCCAGGCGACAACGTCGGCTGGCCTCCCACGATCTCGTACTGACCCGACCACCTACCTGGTTTCGGGGCCATGGCGCCGCGGGCCACCCGCCGGTACCCTCGCGTCCGTGGTGACCTGCGGTGCCTGCGGGGCGACGAACGCCGGGGGAGCGCGGTTCTGCTCGCGTTGTGGGTCGGCGCTCGGCGCGGCCTGTCCGTCCTGCGGCGCTCCGGTCGAGGCCGACGCGCGCTTCTGCTCGAACTGCGGGGCAACGCTGGTCCCCCAGGTCGCTGCGGGCGAGGAGCGCAAGCTCGTTACGGTGCTGTTCGCCGACGTCACCGGGTCGACGACGCTCGGCGAGCACCTGGATCCGGAGCGACTGCGGGACATCCTCCGCACCTACTTCGACGCGATGCGCGAGGAGATCCAGGCCGAGGGCGGAACGGTCGAGAAGTTCATCGGCGACGCGGTGATGGCGGCGTTCGGCGTCCCGGCCGCCCACGAGGACGACCCCGCCCGCGCCCTGCGCGCCGCCGGGCGGATGCTCCGCCGCCTGGACGGGGTGAACGAACGGCTCGCGAGCGAGCACGGCGTGACGCTCGAGATTCGGATCGGCGTGAACACCGGCGAGGTGCTGGCCACGACCGACCCTCAGCCGGGCGAGCCGATGGTGACCGGCGACGCGGTGAACTCGGCGGCGCGGCTCCAGGCCGCAGCCGCCCCCGGCGAGGTCGTCGCCTCCGAGCGCACGGTGCGTGCGGTCCGGGGCTGGCGGGCGGAGGACATCGGCCCGCTGCAGCTGAAGGGGAGGGTCGAGCCGGTTCGCGCCTTCCGGATCCTCGGTGAGCCCGAGGTCCCCCCGGAGCGTGGGGTCCCGGGCCTGTCGGCGCCGATGGTCGGCCGCGAGCCGGAGCTCGACCTCCTGGCGAGCCTCTTCGAACGGGTCCGCCGGGAGGGCCGGCCCAACCTCGTCACGGTCTACGGCGATGCCGGCGTTGGCAAGAGCCGGCTCACGCGGGAGTTCCTCGACCGGATCGGGCTCGACGGCCCGGTTGTGCTTCGCGGGCGGTGCCTGCCCTACGGGAACGGGGTCACGTTCTGGCCCCTCGCCGAGATCCTGAAGGCCCAGGCGGGCATCCTGGACACCGATCCGCCGGAGATCGCTCTCGAACGGATCCGCAAGGCCGGAAGGGATCTCCTGACGGAGGAGCTGGCGCCGGATCCGGCACGAGCGACGGCGGCGATGGCCTTTACCGTCGGCGTGGAGGACCCCGACTTCCCGTTCGCGTCGACGGATCCGAAGACGGTCCGCGCGGAGGTCCACGCCGCATGGCGCTCGTTCTTCTCCGCGCTCTCGACGGGCACCCCGGTCGTCGTCGTCGTCGAAGACATCCACTGGGCCGACCCCGCCCTGCTCGACCTGTTGGAAGAGATGGCCGAGCGCGTCGTCGGTCCCGTTCTGTTCCTGTGCCCGGCGCGGCCGGAGCTCACCGCTCGCCGGCCGGACTGGGGCGGAGGCCGAAGGAACCACACGGCAGTCGCGCTCGACCCGCTGACGGGCGAGGAATCCGAACGGCTCATCGGGCTCCTGCTGGCGATCGACGACCTGCCGGCCGCGGTGCGGGGGCGGATCCTGGAGCGGGCCGAGGGCAACCCGTTCTTCCTCGAGGAGATCGTCCGGCACCTGATCGACGAGGGGGTCGTCGTGCGGGAGGCCGGACGGTGGCGCGCGGCCGCCGGCATCGAGGACGTCGACATCCCCGACACGGTGCAGGCGGTGCTCGCGGCCCGGATCGACCTGCTCGAGCCGGCGGACAAGCGCGTGCTCCAAGCCGCGGCCGTGGTCGGCAGGGTGTTCTGGCCGGGGCCCGTGCAGGAGCTGGTGGCCCGCGCGGACGTGACCGACACTATCGAGGCGCTCGAGTCGAGGGAGCTCGTCCTCTCCCGGCTCGGCTCGTCAATGGCGGGCCAGCCCGAGTACCTCTTCAAGCACATCCTCACGCGCGACGTCGCCTACGAGAGCCTGCCGAAGCGGGAGCGCGGGCAGGCCCACGCGACGGTGGCCGCCTGGATCGAGCGCACGGCCGGCGCCCGCTCCCGCGAGTTCGTCGAGCTGCTCGCCTACCACTACGCCACCGCGGTCGCCGAGTCGCCCGGCGCCGACGAGGACCTTCGGCGCACGGCGTTCGAGCACCTCGTGGCGGCCTCTGCTGACAGTCGGAGCAAGCAGGTGCTGAAGAAGGCCGAGCGGTTCGCGGAGGACGCGCTCGGCCTCGCGACCACCGACCTGGAGCGCGCCGTGGCCCTCGAGGCGCTGGGCGACGCGTTCCTTACCGACTACGACGGGAACCCGGCGTGGCGGACCCTCCGGGAGGCGGCGCTCACGCGGGCCCGCGCGGAGCCGCCCGACCCGAGGAAGGTCGCGTACCTCGCCGCCCGCGCCGTCGAGGTCCCGGTCCGGTGGCCCGGCTCGATGCGGACGAGTCCGCCGGAAGACGAGGTCCGCGCGATCCTCGACCTCGGGTTCGCCCACCTGCCCGAGGGCGAGAGCGAAGAGCGGGCGAGGCTGCTCGCGCATCGGGCCGGGTGGCCGTTCGCCTTCCCGGGGACGGTCGACGAACGTGAGCTCGGATCGGCTGAGGAGACCGGGATCGAGGCAGCCGAGATGGCGCTCCGTCTGGCCCTGCCGGATATCGCGTCCGCTGCCTTCGACGCCGCCGTCGGGCCGTCGATCGCCATCGGCCGATACGACCTCGCGCTGGATGTGTGGCGCCGCCGCGCGGAGCTCGTCCCCCGCCTCCGCGACGTGCTCGAGCTCGGCGACCTCTGCGCGTCCGGGGCCTGGTTCCACTGCGAGCTCGGCCGGTACGCGGAGGCGCGGAGGATCCTCGACGAGGGCCTGCCGAGGGTGACGGGCCTCGGCGCGAATGCCGAGGTGCACGCCCTGTCGTGGCTCGTCGTGACGCTCGGGCGGCTCGGCGAGTGGGACGAGGCCCTGGTCCGGTTCGAGCGCCTCCGCGACCTGCTGGGCGACCGGCGCGACAAGCCCCCGTATTTCGCAACCCACGCGTATGCGGCGGCGGGGATGATCCACGAAGCGCGAAGTGAGCGTCTCGAAAGCGACCGGCTGGCCGACCTCCTCCTCGCACTCGGCGAGACGTTCTCGTCGCGGCTGTACGGCGCCCTGGCGCGGTTCCTCGTGGAGCGCGGCGAGGTCGACGGGGCCACCGCGTACTTCGCCCGGCGGCCCGCGAGCTGGCGCGTCCACTCGGCGGAGGTCTTCGAGGCGCGCTGCGAGCTCGTTGCCACGACGGGCGCATGGGGCGAGGCGCCCGACGCGGCTCGAGAGGCAAGGGCTCACGCCGAATTCGGCGTGGAGGTGATGACGCCCGTCGCCGACCGCCTCGAGGGCCGCGCCGCGATCGACGGCGAGCCGGCCCGGGCCTTCGACATCCTGCGGCGAGCCTCCGAGGGGTTCTCCGAGCTCAGTATGCCGCACGAGGAAGCGCGCACTCGGCTGGACCTCGCCGAGGCCCTGTCCGCGGCCGGGACTGCGCATGTGGCGGCCGGTGAGCTCGACGCGGCTGAAGCCACGTTCGAGCGCCTGGGCGCGACGAAGGACGAGGTGGCCGTCCGTGCGCATCGCGCCGCACGAGGCCGCTGACAGGACTGGTCGTCGTCAGGGGATGGGGTCGATCTGCAGGAGGTCGTTCCCGTACGGGCAGTCGTCGCGGTAGGGGAGGACCAGGGGCTTGGCCGGCTTCCTCGAGAAGTCGAGCGCACCCGACAGGGGGTCGGCCTGCTTGTCGCGCTGGGTCAGGGGCTTCAGCCCCCAGTTGTGCTCGATGAACGACAGCACCGAGGAGAACTCGTAGTCCGTGTGGTCGACGTAGCCGCCGTCGGGGCTCGAGCCGATCTTCGTGTACGGAGAGATGATCAGCGCCGGCGTCCGCGGACCGAGGCCCATGATGTCGTAGTGCGGTGGCTTCACGTGGTCGTAGAACCCGCCGAAGTCGTCCCACACGATCACAAACAGCGTGTCCTTCCAGTAGTCGGACTGCATGATCATGTTCACGTGCTGCACGGTCCAGTTCTCCCCGGCGCAGATGCTGATGTTCCCGGTGGAGGGGTGCTCGTTGTACGGCTCCGGTGGGACCAGCCATGACACCGCCGGGAGCTTGTGGGCCTTGATGTCGTCGTAGAACTCCGTTGGGTCGCGGTCCTTCTTCCGCAGCGGCCCGTGCCAGATGTGGTCGATGGCCTGGAGCGCGTTCTGCCAGTGGTTCACCTCGGAGTAGTACGACCAGCTGATGCCCTTCTTCTCCAGCTCGTCGGGCAGGGCCTTGATGTCGACGCAGGTCGGGATCTGCTCGGTGTAGTCGAAGATCCGGACCAGCTGGTCGGTGATCGCGTCGGTGATGTGGTCCTCGAGCCCCATGATGTGCTTCTTGTCCGAGGCGCTGAGGTCCTGCTCGAAGTGGGGGACCCGCTCCGCGGGGTCGTCGCAGTAGCTGGCCTCCCCACCGGTGTCCGACTTGTTGTCGACGATCCCGAAGGAGTCCGCGGCCACCGTGTAGAGGTGCTCGGGGAAGGTCGGCCCGAACATCGACGTGAAGAAGTGGTCGGCCAGCACGTAGTGGTCGGCGTACGCCCAGTAGGCGGGGAGGCACCCGCTCCCCTGCTTGTGCGCGTCGGCATCGGCCGCCGGCGAGATCTTGCAGTCGCGGCTCATCGTCGTGTAGCCGGTGAGGTCGGATCCCTCGCCGATGATGTTGTAGCCGTTCATCGCCCCGCCGTTGATCGCGTACAGGCCGGAGGCGAACCCGTGCGTGATGTCGTGTGGGTTCATGTCGTAGCCGGGCTTCAGGGGGATGGTCGACCCGGGCTCGGAGCAGTGCTTGGGGTTGCCCCCGCACTTCACGGTCTTGCCCGTGGAGGCCCCATCGGCGCCGTGGCCGTACGTCCCGAAATAGTTGTCGAAGGTCCGGTTCTCCTTGATGAGGAAGACCACGTGCTTGATGGGAGTCTTCCCCGGCGCGATGACCGCGTGCTTCCCCCCGCTGCCGTTCGCGGAGCCCGGCCCCGAGTTGCCCCCGGAGTCGTGCGTCTTCTTGTCCGCCTTGCCCCCGACGAAGGGCAGCTCGTCGCCCAGGGTGAACGCGGCGACCAGCACGACGACCAGGGCCAGCGAGCCGAAGACCAGTCGCCGGCGGGTGGCCCTGCGGCGGGCGAACGATCCCCGGCTCGTCGGCGGGCGAAACAGGGGGTTGGACTTCTCCATGGACCACCGGCCTCCCCGCCGGCCGGGACATCGTACCGGCGCCGGACGCCGCCGGGGGGGAAGAACGGCCGGAGTTTGGCATCTGTCGGGACGAAATCCCACCTCCCGGCCGGGGCCGGCCCTATGATCGCCCCCCACTTCCCCAAGGTGCTCGTTCGTGTTCGACCTCGGTGACCGCCTTCCCCCGCCGCGGCGACGCTCCCGCCTCGGCCACCCCCTGGCCGCGCTCGGCCACGACCTGGCCGTCGACCTCGGAACCGCCAACACCCTGGTGTTCCAGCGGGGGCGGGGCGTGGTCCTGGACCAGCCCTCGTTCGCTGCGGTGGACACGGAGACCGGCCGCTTCCTGGCGGTCGGGACCGAGGCCAAGGAGATGCTGGGCCGGGCCCCCGAGCCCGTCGCGGTGATCCGGCCACTGCGGTCGGGCGTGATCGGCGACTTCGAGGCGGCCCAGCACCTCCTGCGGGAGTTCCTGCTGCGGGTCCACCACCGGAGGCGGTTCGTGAGGCCCCGGGTGATCGCGTGCGTCCCCTCGGCCGTCACGCAGGTGGAACGGCGAGCCGTGGAGGAGGCCGCCATGGAGGCCGGGGCGCGGCGCGTCGCCATCGTGTCCGAGCCGCTGGCGGCCGCGGTGGGCGCCGGGCTCCCCATCCACGAGGCTCGGGGGTCGATGGTCGTGGACATCGGCGGCGGGACGACCGACGTCGCCGTCTTCGTGCTCGGAGGGACCGCGGCCAGCGCGAACGCGCCCGTGGGCGGCGACGCGATGGACCAGGCGGTGATGGCCTACTGCCGAAAGGAGCTGGCGATCGCCATCGGGGAGCGGACGGCGGAGCGGCTCAAGGTCGTCGGCGGAGCGGCCCATCCCGGCGCCCGGAGCACGCTGATCGAGTTCCTGGGCCGCGACGTGGCCACCGGCCGTCCGCGCAGGGTCCGCGTGCACTCGGACTCGCTGGCAGAGGGGCTCGCCGAGGCCGTGAACACGATCGTCGACACGGTCATGTCGGTGTTCGAACGGATGCCGACCGAGATCGTCCCGGACATCGCCACCCGGGGCATCACGCTGACCGGCGGCGGCGCCCTCCTGGCCGGGCTGGCCGTCCGCCTCCAGCGCGAGTGCGGGGTCCCGGTGGTGGTCGACACCGAGCCGCTGTCGTGCGTGGTCAGGGGCGCGGGGGCCCTGCTCGACCGCCTGCCGGCGCGGAGGTGGTCCTCCGGAGACTGAACGCTCAGCTTGCCCTTCGCGGGCCGCGGCCGGGCGGCCGGCCGGCGCTGAGCATCACGGCTCCCGCCGTCGCCATCAGCACACCGACGATGGTCCAGGTCAGCGTGTGGCTCATGAAGCTTCCGCCGATGACCCCGATCCCCTGGAGGAAGAACACCCCGCCCACAAGGCACATCAGCACCCCGGCCACCGACACCGCGATCCGGAGCCCGTTCACCTCCGTCACCCGTCCCGTCGGTCCAGCCAGCCGCCATCCCGGCCGGCCCGCGCGGCCACCAGCCCCGCCGCGATCGACAGCGCGATCTCCGCGGGCGTTCGGGCTCCGATGTCGATCCCGACGGGCGACCGCACCCGCGCCAGGTCCTCCTCTGCGAACCCCAGCTCCCCCAGCGCCTCGACGTGCGGCCCCACGTGCCGCCGGCTTCCCATGACCCCGACGAACCCCGCGTCCGTCCGAAGCGCGGCCGCGATCGACTCCACCATCCCCGGCGCGTCGTGATCCGTGTGGACGACCGAGGTGTCGCCGTCGATCGACCTGGCGTCGAGCTCGGTCCGGACCTCGTCGGCCGCCCGCCGATGCTCCTCGAGCACCCGTTCCTTCCGGGGCTCCACCAGCACCGTCCGCCATCCCAGCACGCCCATGGTCCGGAGCAGCTCGAGTCCCACCGGCGACGCCGTCACGACGACCGCGGTCGGGCGCGGGACCTCTGGCTCCAGGAACACGTCGATCTCCCCCAGGTCGTGCACGTAGGTGTGAGTCACCGGTTCGCCGCCGGCCGCGACCGAGGGCGAATCCGCCACCGCAGCCGAATCGAACTCCGCGCATCCGAGCGTTCCCTCGAGCGGCCCCCCGGGTCCCACGGCCAGCTTCTGTCCGACCCGACAAGGAGGGTTCCCTCGAACGGCCACCGCAGTGGCCCGGACCGTCCACGGCCGCCCGCGTGCGGTTTCCCGGGCGCGTGACCCCTGGTCACTCCCCGCATGTCCGGTCGGATGGCGCCCCGTGTTTCCGGCGATCAATTCGAGAGCGTGGGGGAGAAGCGGCAGCACTGCCTCGAGGCTCTCCCGGACCGCCTTCGGGCTCCCCGGCAGGTTCAGGACGAGGGTCTCCCGCACGGTTCCAGCGACCCCGCGGGACAGGGCGGCCTGCGGCGTGTGCGCCAGCCCGGCGGCCCGCGTGAGCTCGGCCAGCCCCGGCGCCTCGCGCTCCAGGACCGCCCGCGTCGCCTCGGGGGTGACGTCGCGGGGCCCGAACCCCGTGCCGCCGGTCGTGACGACCAGCGCGGGTCCCTCCGCGGCGAGCTCTCGCAGTACGGACTCGATCTCGGGTCGCTCGTCCGGCACCACCCGCCGCTCGACGTCGCCGAACCCGGCCTCCCGCAACAGCTCCGCGGCCACCTCGCCCGAGGTGTCCTGGCGCGTTCCCCGGGTCACCCCGTCCGAGACCGTGACCACGACCGCTCGGACGTCGGTGCCCGCGGCCCTGTCGTCGCCCACCACCCTATTGTGGCGCCCGCGGGCCCCATCGCGGGTTCAGACCCCCGTCCCATCCGGAGTACCCTGGAGGGGATGACCACCGAGGCCTGGAACCCGCCCACGGACGACGCGCCGGCCGCCGGTCCGCTGGTCGACACCCTCGGCCGGGTGGCGAACGACCTGCGCGTGTCGGTCACCGACCGGTGCAACTTCCGGTGCACGTACTGCATGCCGGCCGAGGGCTTGGTGTGGCTGCCCAAGCCGGAGATCCTCACCTTCGAGGAGATCACCCGGCTGGTGGGCGTGTTCACCTCGCTCGGGGTCCGGTCGCTGAAGCTCACCGGCGGGGAGCCCACCGTGCGCGCCGACCTCCCGGTGCTGGTGCGGATGCTCCGCGAGGCGAACCCGGGCGTCGACATGTCGGTCACGACGAACGGCCTGCTCCTCGAGCGGATGTCGCGGACCCTGGCCGATGCCGGCCTCGACCGGGTCACCGTGTCGTGCGACTCGCTGATGCGCCACCGCTTCGCCGAGATGACCCGCCGCGACGCCCTGGAGCGCGTGCTGGCGGGGCTGGAGGCGGCGGAGGCGGCGGGCCTCACGCCGATCAAGCTCAACGTCGTGGTCATCGGCGGCACGAACGACGACGAGGCCGTGGAGTTCGCCCGCTTCGCCCGCCGGACTGGCTACGAGGTCCGGTTCATCGAGTACATGCCCCTCGACGCCGACCGTGCCTGGGAGCGGGCCAAGGTGGTGCCGAGCGCCCGGCTGCTGCAGCAGATCGACGCCGAGCACCCGCTGACGCCCGACCGCGGCCCCGAGCCCGCCACGACGTACCGGTTCGCCGACGGCTCCCCCGGCGCGGTCGGGGTCATCCCCAGCGTGACCGAGCCGTTCTGCGACACGTGCAACCGCCTCCGCCTCACCTCCGACGGCCAGTTCCGCTCGTGCCTGTTCGCGTTGGAGGAGACCGACCTGCGCGGCCCGCTGCGGGCGGGCGCCTCCGACGAGGAGCTCGCGGTGTTGATCCGGGGCGGCGTCTGGCGGAAGTGGCCGGGCCACCGCATCAACCACCCGGACTTCGTGCAGCCCGAGCGCAGCATGTCGATGATCGGCGGCTGACCGGCAGCCCGAAGGGCTGCCGCTTCAAAGGAACGCGCCGAAGGCGCTCCTGGCCTTCTGATCTTCGGGGGGAACCCGCGGGGCACAGCCCCCCCGGGCTAGAGTTGCGCCAACCGGCGCAACCCGGTGACGTTCTTCAGCACGTAGCGGCGGTCGTTCTTCTCCACGAGACCCCGGCGCTGGAACTCCGACAGGATCCTCGTGACGTTCTCCCGTGAGCCGCCGCACAGGCTCGCCAGGTCCGCGTGCGTCACAACCGAGGGCAGAACCACCCCGTCGGCCGGCAGGTCGTCGAGCGACGGCGAGACCAGCTGGAGCAGCCGCTTCGCCACCCGGCCCTTGAGGTCGAGGAACAGGAGGTCCTCCACGAAGGCCTCGTGGGCCTGGACCTGCTGGGACAGCACGCGGAGCAGCGCCCGCGACACCTCGGGGTGGGCGGTGAGGAAATCCAGGAACACCTCGCCGTCGAGCGCCCACACGCCGCTGTCCTCGAGCGCCACGGCGGTGGCCGTGCGAGGCATCTGGCCGAGGACCCCGAGCTCGCCGAAGAACTGCGGTCCCTCGAGGGTGGTGTGCAGCTGGCGGTGGCCGGTGAGGGACAGCGAGGAGATCTCGACGCGTCCCTCGGTCAGGAAGTACACCTGGGGGGCGTCGTCACCCTGGTGGAACAGGTAGGTCCCCCGGCGGTACCGGCGGATCGTCCCCTTCCCCGCCAGGTCTCGGACCGTGCCGAGCCCGACCGCGGCCAGGATCGGCGTGGCGGCCATGGCTCTGTGCAGCGAATCCAGCGAGGACGCGTCCATCGTCGAGGTCATGACCCACGCAGCCTATCCCCGAGCCCTGCAGGGAGGGAAGACCTCCAGGCGGTTGGAGCACCTCGATAGCTCCCCGGGAACGCCGACGCGGGCCCGGAGGGGGTTTCAGGTTCCGGGCCCGCGCGCGGGAAATCTTGAAGTTGTGCGGCAGGGCTACACCTTCTTGAGCTTCCTGAGCTTCCTGAGCGAGACGCGCGCCGCCGGCTTCTTGTCCTCGCTCTTCTCCGACTTGGCCGCCGTGGGCGCCTTCGGAGTCACCTTCTTGTCTGCCATCTGTGTCACCTCCTCGGGGTTCTGGGCCCCGTGGGGCTTGGTCTTCCGATGGCCGAATACTGCTCCTCGGTGCCCGGCGAGTCGGTGACGCCCGTCACCGAACCCGTGGTGTCCTCCGTCACGCCAACGAAGTGACCCCGATCACCCGGGGAACGTGACGCCCGTCACATCAGGGAAACAGGGAAACGCAGCGAAACACCGAACCGGCGAAACGCAGAGACGCGGCCCGGCGGGCACCGCCGGCGTCTCAGTCCAGCTCGGGGACGTCGAGGGGGTCGGGCCGGGGGGTGCAGGCACCGCAGTACAGGGCGTCCTCCACGACCAGGACCTTCGTCGTGTTCTCCGAGCGGTAGGTCTCGAGGATGAACGGGTGGACCTGGACGTGGTCCTCGCAGATGCCGCGGCCGCAGAAGCGGCACGTGCCCACGGCGGTTCGCTTGCAGTGCCAGCAGTCCATCCGTCCCTCTCAGTGGTGCTGCGTCCGGTCGGCCGTCGTCGTCGGCTTCAACAGGCCCTTGCGGAACCGGGCGGCGACCAGCCGGTCGAACCCGTTCCGGTCCAGCCGGAAGGCCCGGACCGGAGTGTAGGCGACGACGGTCGCGGTCCGCGGCACGTCGAACAGGAGCGCGACCTCGCCCACGTACTCTCCGGCGCCCGCGGTGGCCACCTGAACGTCGTCACGCTGGATGCTCACCCGACCCGACGAGATCGCGTAGAAGTCGTCGCCGACCGCTCCCTCCTCCATGAGGACGTCACCTGGGGGCAGCGTCACCCACTCCCCGTGCTCCAGCAGCTCGCGGAGCTGCGCGGACTCGAGGTGCGCGAATGCCGGCAGTCCCCGGAGCTCCGCGAGCTGGTGCAGGGTCGGCTCGAACTCCGGCACGGCGGCCATGTCCGCCAGCAGGCGGTCGAAGGTGGCCAGATCCACGACGAACAGCTCCGTGTCCTTCGTCGCCCGGGCGGTCGCCGAGCGGTCGGCCTCCATGAGCAGCGCGAGCTCGCCGAACGACTCACCGCGATTCAGCGTCTTCAGCACCCTGGCCTCGCCGGTTTCCGGGTTCTCCTCCACGATCTGGACCTCGCCCTTGCGGACCACGTAGAACGCGTCGGCCTCGTCGCCCTGGCGGAACACGGCCTTGCCCTTCGAGTACTCCTTCAGCTTGACCCGTCCGGCGAGGTCGTTGAGCACCTCGGCGGGGATATCGTTGAAGGCAGGCAGCGCGTCGACCATCTCCGCGGCCTCGACCCGCCACTTGAGCTGCAGCCGGAACCGGATCCTGCGCTCGAGCGCCCGGGCCTGCTTGATCAGCGAACGCACCAGGTTCAGCGCGCCTCGGATGATCGGCCCCAGGATGAAGAGCCCCAGCGCGACCAGGATGATCCGGGAGACCACCCCCCCGTTCCACAACCGGCGGACCAGCCCGCCGAAGATCGTCTCCCAGAAGAAGTACGCCGTGTAGAACGAGAACACGGTGAAGATCGTGCCGAGGATCGCATACGAGGCGAGCCCGAACTCCTGCTTCGTCCACTTCTCCCGCTTCCGGAGCTTGTGCAGGAAGTCATGGCGGAGGAACCGGAGCGACCGGGGTCGGAGGTCCGGCACGTCGATGGCCTCCGCCAGCAGCCAGTACCCGTCCAGTTCCAGCAGGGGGATGAGGTTCATCAGGATCGAGATGTAGTTCAGGACCGCGAACTTGTAGAGCGTCTCGGACAGGACCCACTCGGGGTAGGCCCAGGCGACCAGCGACGCGACGGCCGCCACGACCATGTCGGCGAAGGGTCCCGCGGCGGACTGCGCCAGACGCGTCTTCTTGGGGAGCAACAGCACGTCGGTGCTCTCGACGAAGAACGCCGGGGCGCCGAAGTAGATCATGAAGCCGGCGCTCTTGATCCGGCGGCCGTGGTGGACCAGCACCAGCGCGTGCCCCAGCTCGTGCACGAACACCATGACGTAGTCGAGGAGCAGCAGCAGGAGGAACCCGTACGCCAGCGACTTGCCCGCCAGGCTGAACCGGTGCGAGCCCGCCGTATCGACGAAGGCCACGAACCCCACGACCGACACCACCGCGGTCAGCGCCAGCACCCCCCGGTTGAAGAAGATCTTCAGCCCCCGCCGGTACAGCCATTGCACCAGCCGGTCCGCCCCGTTCCAGGAGATCGACAGCGTCCTGGCGAACGTCCGGGCCTTCCTGCGCGCGGTCGACGCGGGGTCCATCGCGTCCTTCACGGCCGCGTCGGCGTCGAAATAGCGCTGCTCGAGGAAGTTCGCCTCGTACAGGCTCCGGACCATGTCGGCAACGCTCTCGAGCTCCAGGCTGCCCTTCTCCTGGAACCGCTCGAACACGATCTCCTTGACCGTGCGGGTGCCGTCCATGAGGTCGAGCAGCTCCAGGTCTTGCGGGGTCAGCATGATATGGATCTGGTCTCGGGGGTTCTGGATGACCGCGTAGTCGTTGCCCCAACGCAGGCGCTGGACCTTCTGCTCGATGTCCGGCGCGAGCTTCGGCCGGAACTGCGCCGGGTCGACCAGGTCGGTCAGCCGCCGCCAGATGTCGCGCCCGGAGGGCGGGGCCTGCTCGATGGCACGCTCTACCCGCTCGTAGAACGTGGTCGCGGGCGCCTCCGTCATCGCCTCGACCGCTGCTCCTCGAGGCGGCGCGAGACGGTCGCATAGACGTTCGGCCGGATCCGGCTCCTGCGTGTCGAGAACGTGTTGCCCACGAACGCGCCGATGAACAGCGCTGCGGCCACCGCGAGGCCGATCGTCCCCCACGGAAACCCCTTGTCCACCTTCGTGACCGGCGGGCTCAGGGGGAGCTTGCTCGAGGCCACGCCGCTCACGTCGGTCGCCGTGAGGAACAGCCGCGCGCCCGTGGGCGGGGCCGCCACCAGCTGGATGGGGAAGGTCAGCTGATAGCTGTTGCCCCGGGCAGTCACGGTCATCTTCGAGTTGTCGAGACGGAAGTACGGCCCCTGCAACGTGCCCTGGTTGCCGATCGAGACCGGGGCCCCCGAGTTCACGATCACGACCGAGAAGCCCGTCGGCGCCACCACCAACCGGTCCAGGGGCTGCCCTCGGAGCTCGAGCGCCACCTCGATCCGATCGATGCGCTGCCAGCCGTTGGTGTCGGAGGCCCGCAGCCGGACCCGGATCGAGGCGCCCTTCACGAGGTCGCCGGCCGCCGAGCCCCTGGCGGTCACGACGGGGGTGGCGGGAGGGCTCGGGGCCGCACCGGCCGCGGGGAGCGCGACCAGGGCCCACCCGGCCGCGGCCAGGCAGCCGAGGGCCAGGCGGACCGGAAGTCGGGCCGCACGATGCCTCATGTGCGGCATCCTGACGCTCGCGGCCCTCGAGAACAAGGTCCCGGCTCGCCTTCCCCACGTTCGGTCCGGGCCCTCGCGATCGTTTTCCACCGGGCCGAATGGGGGATGGACAGTAGTGACGGGCGGGATCGCCCTCCGACAGGAGTCGTCATGCGGAGGATCCAGCACACGGCCCGACGGAGGGAGGGCTCCACCGTGCCCTGCCGCTCGGCCCCCGTGACCCCGACGTCCTGCGGGCCAAGCAGCTGAAACGGGCGGGGCCCCTGACGCCCGGCAGACCCGCCCGCTGATCCTTTTGCCACGCATTCCGCTCTCCCGGAATTCCCGAGCGTGTCGGTGGGTTGTGAAACCGTTGCCCCTGGCTCGTTCGGCGTGCCGTCGAGCCGGTGTCAGGAATCGGAATGCAAGGGGGAAGGCGCATGTCCTCGAAGGTCGAAACCGCACTCACGGAGCGGCGGAAGTTGCTGTCGCTCGTGTTGCTGGGGGCGACGCAGTTCATGGTCGTGCTCGACGTCGCGATCATCAACGTCGCGCTGCCGACCATCCAGAAGGCGCTGAAGTTCCCGTTCGAGAACCTCCAGTGGGTCACGACGGCCTACGCGATCACGTTCGGCGGGCTCCTGCTGTTGGGGGGCCGCGCGGCCGATCTGATCGGGCGCAAGCGGATGTTCATGATCGGGCTCGTCGTGTTCTCGGCCGCGTCGCTGTCGTGCGGCCTGGCGACCAGCAGCGGGTTCCTCATCGCCGCGCGGGCCATCCAGGGCATCGGCGCAGCGATCATCTCCCCGGCCGCCCTCTCCATTCTGGTGACGACGTTCCGGGAGGGCCCCGAGCGGAACCGCGCGCTGGGCGTGTGGGGCGGGATCGCCGGCTTCGGCGGCGTGGCCGGCGTGCTGCTCGGCGGGATCCTGGTCGGCTCGCTCGGGTGGCGATGGATCTTCTTCATCAACGTGCCCGTCGGGGCCTTGGTGCTCATCGGGGGGCTCCGGGTGCTGATCGAGAGCCGCGTGGAGCGGGACGTCCGCCGGTACGACGTCGCCGGCTCGGTGTCGGTGACGGCGGGGCTCATGGTGCTCGTGTACGCCCTCGTCGGCACCATCGACCACGGCTGGACGTCCGGGCGGAGCCTGGGCCTGTTCGCGCTGGCGATCGCCCTGCTGGCGGCCTTCGTGGTGATCGAGTCGGGCAGCAAGGAGCCGATCCTGCCGCTGTCGATCTTCCGGAACCGAACGCTGTGGGGCGCGAACGTGGTCGGGTTCCTGGTCGGCGCGGGCGTGTTCTCGATGTTCCTGTTCCTGTCGTTCTACATGCAGGGGATCCTGGGCTACTCAGCGCTGCGGACCGGGCTGTACTACGTGCCGTTCGGGTTGGTGATCATCGTGGCGGCGGGCGTCTCGCAGATGTTGGTGACGAAGATCGGGATCCGCAGCGTGATGGCGGTCGGCCTGCTATTGGTCGCGGCCGCGCAGGTGTGGTTCAGCCGGGCGCCGATCGGGGGCCACTACATCCTGGACCTCTTCCCGGGGTTCGTGGTGGGGGCGATCGGGCTGGGGTTCGCGTTCGTGCCGGACGCCATCGCGGCGTTGCAGGGCGTGCCGCCGGAGCGATCAGGCGTGGCGTCGGGCCTGATCAACACCTCCCAGCAGATCGGCGGGGCGCTGGGGGTCGCGGTGCTGTTGACCGTGGCCGTGTCGCGGACCAATCACCTGATCGCTGCCGCGGCGCAAGTGGGCAGCGTCGACGGCGGGGCGAAGCTGTCGGCGACACTGGGCGGGTACCACATGGCGTTCCTGGTGGGAGCGGCGATGTCGGTGCTCGGGTCCCTGGCGACGATGCTGTTCATCCGGCCTGCGGTGGGGACCGACCTCGACGCCGAGCTCGAGGCACTGGAGCTGGAGGTCGGGAAGCCCGAGACCGCGGCCGAGTAGCGGCCACGTCGAACGTCCGATAGGGCCGGCCGCGCGCCGGCCCCCATCGGCCTCAGCGAGCGCCGGCGCGGGCCGTCAGGACCCGGGTGACGGCGATCCCGCCCTTCGTGCTGCGGACGTCGGCATAGCCGGCGCGGCGGAGCAGCACGGCCACGGACCTCGACCGGTCCGGGCTGACCTCCACCAGCAGCCAGCCGCCGGGGCGGAGCCAGTCCCACGCCTCCTCGGCCGTGCGCTCGATGAGCCCGAGGCCGCGGGGGCTGTGGTCGGTGAGCGACTCGAGCGGCTCGAACGCCAGGACCTCGGCGGGGAGGGTCCGCACCTCTCGCCGGCCGACGTACGGCGGGTGGAACGTCACCACGTCGACCCGCCCGGCAAGCCGGCCCGGGAGCGGCCCGAACAGGTCGCCCCGGTGGAAGTGGACGGTGAGGCCGAGCCGGCGGGCGTTCTGCCGGGCGACGCGGATCGGAAGCGTGGCCAGGTCGGCGCCGTGCACCTCGGCGCCGGGGACCTCGTTGCCCACGGCCAGGGCGACCGGCCCGGACCCGGTGGCCAGGTCCACGTGGACGGGATGCCGGCGGGGCCGGAGCCGCCGGACGGCCTGTTCTGCCAGGAACTCCGTCGAGTCGCGCGGCACGAACACCCCCCGGCGGGCGATGAGCCGCAGCCGCCGGAACTCTGCGTAGCCCTTGATGTACGGCACCGGCTCGCCGGTGGCCCGGCGGGAGATCAGCGCCCGGAACCGTCGAGCCGCGGAGGCGGGGATGTCGTCCTCCGCCGTCCAGTCCGGGCCCACGAGGTGGTCGAGCAGCTCCTCGGCCTCGATGCGTTCCCGGTCGTTCTGCCAGTGGTCGATCGCGTCCGAGGCCTCCAGGACCTCCACGGCCTCGTCGATCAGCTCCTGCCCGGTCATCGGCCGGGCATCCTATCTGCTCGCCTCCGATCGACGATGACCCCGCCGCCGTGCGACCGGTGGTGACCGGTGGTCAGTCCGGACCGGGTACGATCGGACGGATGGACTTTCGCGACTCGCCCGACGAGGCCGAGTTCCGCGCCCGACTCCGCACGTGGCTCGAGGAGAACATCCCGGAGGGGTGGGGAACGCCCGGCTACCGGGAGCCCGAGGGGGCCGAGCGGCTGGCGTTCTACAAGGACTGGTCGCGCCGGCTGTACGACGCCGGGTTCGTCGGGCTGGCGTGGCCGAAGACGTACGGGGGCTACGAGGCCCCGCTCTCCCACCAGGTCATCTCGCTCGAGGAGTTCGCGCGGAGCGAGGCACCCGAGCACATGAACGTGATCGGCATCGGCATGGCCGGGCCGACGATCCTCTCCCACGGGACCGAGGACCAGCGCCGGAAGTACCTGCAGCGCATCCTCACCGCCGAGGACATCTGGTGCCAGGGGTTCTCCGAGCCCGGAGCGGGATCGGACCTGGCGTCGCTCTCCACGCGCGCGGTCCGCAACGGCGACCACTACGTGGTGAACGGCCAGAAGGTGTGGTCGTCGTTCGCCCACGTCGCCGACTTCTGCATCCTGCTCACCCGCACCGACGCCTCCGGGCCGAAGCATCAGGGGCTCACGTACTTCGTGCTCGACATGCACGCGGACGGCGTCGAGGTCCGGCCGCTGAAGCAGATCACCGGTGATTCGGAGTTCAACGAGGTCTTCCTGACCGACGTGCGGATCCCGGCGGAGAACGTGCTCGGGCGGGAGGGCGACGGGTGGGCAGTCGCCATCACGACGCTGATGAACGAGCGGGCGTCCCTTGGCGTCGCGCTCACGGTCCGGCTGGAGGTGGCGCTCCGCCACCTGGTGGAGCTGGCGAAGTCCACCAGGCGCAACGGCTCCACCGCGGCCGGCGATCCGCTCGTCCGCGACGGGATCGCGCAGCTGTGGATCGACCTCGCAGCGCTCCGGTTCACGAACTACCGCGCGTACTCGAAGTTCCTCCAGACCGGCATGCCGGGACCGGAGGGTTCGACGGCGAAGCTGGTGTGGTCGGAGACGAACCAGCGCCTGACGAAGCTGGCCGTCGAGATCGAGGGGCCGTTCGCGCTGCTCTCGGGCGGCGAGCATTCCGTCCTCGACGGCCGGTGGCAGCGGCTGCAGCTCCGCAGCCGGGGGAACTCGATCGAGGGCGGAACCAGCGAGGTCCTGCGCAACATCATCGCGGAGCGGGTCCTCCAGCTCCCGAAGGGACGGTAGGGATGGACTTCACGCTGTCGGAGGACCAGAAGGCCCTGCAGGCCTCGGTGCGCGAGGTCCTGGACGACCGCTATCCGCCGGAGCGCGTCGCCGAGATCGCCGACTCACCCGACGGATTCGACCCGTCGGGGTGGGCCGAGGTCGCGGAGCTCGGGTGGACGGGCGTGGCCGTGCCGGAGGACGCCGGCGGCCTGGGCATGGGGTTCGTCGAGGAGGCGCTGATCCTGGAGGAACTGGGCCACGGCCTGTTCCCGGGCCCGTACCTGTCGGCCGTGACGCTGGCGCTCCCTCAGCTGGCGCCGGACGGGGAACTGACCGAGCGCGTCGTCTCCGGCAAGTCCGCCGCGACGGTCGCGTGGGGAGCCGACGACCGCGAGGCGACCGTGACGGCCGAGCGGCACGGCGAGGGATGGCAGCTCTCGGGCGAGGCGATGTTCGTGCCGGACCTGGGGACGGCGGACCTGATGGTCGTGGCCGCGCGGACCCCCGACGGATCCGGGCTCTTCGCGGTGGAGCGGGACGAGGACGGCTCGGCGTGGGAGGAGCTCCCGACCGTGGATTCGACGCGCCGGATGGGGCGCCTCGAGCTGGACGGCGCGAGCGGGCGGGACCTGGTGGTCGGGGACGCGGCCGAGTCCGTCGTGGCGTCCACCCGGCGGCGGGCGCTGGCCGGCCTGGCCGCGGAGGCCGTGGGGGTGGCCTCGCGGGCCCTGGAGATGGGCATCCAGTACGCGAGGGAGCGCGAGCAGTTCGGCCGGAAGATCGGGGTGTACCAGGCCGTGAGCCACCGCCTGGCCGACGTCTACGTGGCCCTCGAGAACGCCCGGTCGCTGGCCTACTGGGCCGCCTGGGCGGTAGAGCAGGGTGCCGGCGACGCCGATTCCGCGGCTTCGGCGGCCAAGGCGGCGGCCTCGGAGGCCGCCGTGGCCGCGTGCGAGGCCGCCATCCAGGTCCACGGCGGGCTGGGGTTCACCTGGGAGCACCCCCTGCACCGGTTCTACAAGCGTGCCCTGGGCACGTCTGCCTGGCTGGGGTGGCCGGCGGAGCACCGCGCGCGCATCGCCGCCGCGCTCCTCGACTGATCGGCCGCTCGACCGATTCCGCGCCGCAGTGCCCGGGCTGATCCGCGGCAGGCCGCCGATACAATCGCTGCATGCCACGCACGTCCGGCGCCTCAGCTTCGAAACCCGCCCGTCCCGGCCCACGCCGGCGTCGCACCCCAGCCTCGCGGGCCGAGGACATCCGCCTCACCGGCGACCGCCTGGTGGTCGGGGTGCCCGAGGACGGCGAGCGCCGGTCCCGGAGCGGGCTGCTCATCCCGGCCACCGCGGCCACGGCTCCCAAGCGGTGCGTGTGGGGCGACGTCGCCCTGGTCGGCCCCGACGTCCGCAACGTGAAACGGGGCGACCGAGTGCTGTTCCTCCCGCAGGCCGGGCTCGAGGCCGAGATCTCCGGCGAGGAGTACCTCCTGCTCCGCGAGCGGGACGTGCAGGCCATCTCGTCCCCTGCCGCGGCCGACGGCGAACACCCCGCCGGGCAGTACCTCTAGCTCCCATCAGGCCTCGGGGACGTGTCGGGCCGGGCTGCTCAGGCGGGGACGAACGTCACCCTGACCGTTCGCGTGTTGTTCTCCCGGTTCGGATCCACGATCACGACGCTCTGCCACGTCCCCAGCAGCAGCCGTCCCTCCTGGCACGGGATGGTGAGCGCGGAGGCGACGATCACGGGCAGGAGGTGGTCCGCCCCGTGGCCCGGAGAGCCGTGCCGGTGCCGGTAGCGGTCCTCCCGGGGGAGCAGTCGCTCGAGCGCCTCCTCGAGGTCGGCCTCGGACCCCGAACCCGTCTCCATCAGGGCCAGCCCGGCCGTCGCATGGGGAAGGAAGACGTGGACCAGCCCGTCCCCGCCCGTCTCGCGCGCGAATCCCGCGACCTCGTCCGTGACGTCGACGACTCGACGCCCGGACGTGTCCACGTCGAACGTCTCCGACTTCAATCCGCTGCTCCGGTTTCCTGAGCGGGCTGCCCCAGGGCCGTCACGGGCTACGACGAGTCCGGCGCTCCACCGTTCGGAGGCGGGGCGGGTGCAGGCGGCCGTGGGGCCGTGCCGGGAGGAGATGGAACGGGTCCGGGAGGCGGTGGAACGGGTCCGGAAGGCGGAGCCGATCCTGGGGGTGGCGGCCACGCCTGGGGAGACCCCGGAGGCGGCGGCGGTCCTCCCGGCGGAGGGTACGGCTGGGCGGAGCCCATCGGCATCGGAGGCCTCATGGCCGCCTTGCCCCGGCGCAGGCCCGCGATGCCACCGATCAGCGCGACGACGCCGCCTGCGAGGGCCACGTAGATCCCGGGGCCCCGGTTCGGATCGAAGGTGACGTCCCCATTGTCGATCTCCCGGTCCAGCTCCTTCTTCGCCTCATCGCTGGAGAGGCCCTGGAAGCATCCGGCCTCCGCGCACTTCGACGCCCACACGGTCCGGTACCCATCCTCGCTGGCGACGAAGAACACCGCGAACAGCGACATCAGAACGCCGGCGACGATCGTCAGGATCGCGAGCGCGAGGCGGCCGCCCCTCGCCCGGACCAGGACGAGCAGCAGGCCGAGCGCGATGAGGACGATCCCGGCGATCAGCGAGAGCGCCCCGCCCTTCGTCTGCACGGCGAACTGCCGGCCGCCGCTGTCCACCGCCGTCGGCTTGCCCCAGTCCATGAACGAGCTCACCAACACGGCGATTCCGCCCAGGATCGTGAGAACCCCAGCGATCCGCGGCGGCCGCTCGGCTGTCGTCGTCTGTGGGACCACGTTGTCTCCCTTCCTCCGCCCGGCCGTCCATGGTGTGGCTCGGGCCGGGACCGCCGAAGCATAGCCGGGGGGCCGGAGGCATTCCCGCGATGCGGTCAGTGATGATCGTGGTGGCCGTGCTCGGAGGCCGGCTGGTTCATCGCCCGGAGCATGGCCCGGCCGCCCGTGCGCAGGAACCGCACCACCAGCACCGCGGCGAGGACCAGGAAGATCACGTTCAGCACCGTCGTGTAGTTCCAGGTCACCGAGGCCTCGACGACCTTCGCCCGGACCGCGGAATGGCTCGGCGTGAGCCCCAGGACCCCGAACAGCACCTCGATGAGGTACCCGCCCGCCGCCATGGCCGCGTACGAGGTGGCGAACAGGAAGGCGGTCATCCGCCACCCGTAGTACTTCCGGTAGATGTTGAGCACCGGCAGGACGATGAGGTCGGCGAAGATGAACGCGATCACGCCGCCGAAGCTGATGCCACCGTTCCACAGGACGGCGGCCAGCGGCACGTTCCCGATCGAGCACACGAACGACAGCATGGACACGAGGGGGCCGATCAGCGGCCCCCACAGCTTCTCGAGCAGCGGGTGTCCCTCGAAGAACAGCCCCTGCCAGAACGAGTGCGGCACCCACGCCGCGAGCGCGCCCGCGATGAGCAGGCCGAGCGCGATGTCGCGCCACACCGACGCCCAGTTCATCACGAAGTAGTGGCTCACCGCCGTGCGGCCGTCGCGGGACGCCAGACGTGACCACAGCGACCCCTCGGTCAGGGACATGTCCATCTCGGCGTGGCCCTCCATGATGCCCCGGAGGCCCTTTACGGCCTGCCGGCGAGCCGCCTCGACCAGCTTCGGCGTCAGGAACGCGCGGAACAGCATCGCGAGGATCGCGATCATGATCGGGCCGCCGATGAACTCGGCCAGCGTGAACTGCCAGCCGATCAGCAGGGCCAGGATCACGCCGAGCTCGATGACGAGGTTCGTCGATGCGATCTCGAAGGCGATGGACGCGGTGAAGTTGGCGCCCTTGCGGAACAGCGACCGAGCCAGCGCGACCGCCGCGTAGGAGCACGAGGACGACGCGGCACCCAGGGCGGTGGCCAGGCCCAGCGACCGCAGGGAGTCGTCGGGCAGCAGCCGGGTCATCGTCCGCTTCGAGACCAGCGCCTCGACCGCCCCGGACAACGCGAAGCCCAGGATCAGCGCCCACAGGATCTCCCAGAACATGCCGAAGGAGAGCCCCAAGGCGTCGAGCAGGTCTCCTCCGATCGAAGCGAGCATGCGTCCCTCCCGGTCCGCCCGCGCCCCACAGTATACCCCCTGGGGGTATTCGGGGCGACACCGGGGAGGCGACGCCGCAGACGCCGCGCTAAGGTCCGCCCGGACATGGGCGGCGCGCTGCTCACCGACCTCTACGAGCTGAACATGGCCGCGAGCTACCTCCGCCGCGGCATGGACGACCACGCCACGTTCAGCCTCTTCGTGCGGCACCTCCCGGCAGAGCGGGGGTTCGTCGTGACGGCCGGCCTGGACGGGTGCCTGGAGTTCCTCGAGCGTCTCGGCTTCGACGACGAGGACCTCGACTACCTGGGCTCGATCGGCTTCGACGACGTGTCGCTCGATGCGTTCCGGGGGCTGCGGTTCACCGGCGAGGTGTGGGCCGTGCCGGAGGGCCGGATCGTGTTCGCCGGCGAGCCGGTGCTGGAGGTGACGGCGCCCGCCGCCGAGGCCCAGATCGCCGAGACCTTCCTGCTGAACCGGATCACGCTGGAGGCGACGCTGGCCTCGAAGGCGGCGCGGTGCCGGATCGCCGCGGGCGACCGGGATCTCATGGACTTCGCGTTCCGCCGCACGCACGGCCTCGACGCGGCGATGGCGGTGGCGAGGACCACCGCGATGTGCGGGTTCGGGGCCACCAGCAACGTCGAGGCGGCCCGTCGGTTCGGCCTGCGGGCGGCGGGAACGATGGCCCACTCCTACATCGAGTCGTTCCCGACCGAGCACGACGCGTTCCGGTCCTTCGCCGAGGACTACCCCGGCCGGGTCACGTTCCTGGTCGACACGTTCGACACCATGGAGGGGGTGGACACCGCCATCGCGGTCATCCGGGAGCTGGGTCTCGGGCCGCCGCTCGCCGTGCGACTCGACTCCGGCGACCTCGACGCCCTGTCGCGCGAGGCCCGGCGGCGGCTCGACGCGGCCGGCCTGGAGGAAGTACGGATCATCGCCAGCGGCGGGCTCGACGACGTGGACATCGAGCGGCTGGTCGCGTCGGGGGCGCCCGTCGACGGGTTCGGGATCGGCACGCGCCTCGGGGTGTCGGCCGACGCGCCCTTCCTGGACACCGTGTACAAGCTCGTCGAGATCGGCGGCCGGCCCGTGGCCAAGCTGTCCACGGGCAAGGCGTCCATGCCGGGGCGCAAGCAGGTGTTCCGGGGATCGCGTCCGGGCGACGACGTCCTGGGCCTCCGGGACGAGCCGGCGCCTCCGGGTACCGAGCCGCTGCTGCAGCGCGTTATGTCCGGCGGCCGCCGGAGCGGCGAGCCGGAGCCGCTGGAGGCTGCCCGGGAGCGTTTCCTCGGCGATCTCGCCGGGCTCCCCGCCGTCGCGGGGCGCCTGGCCGATCCCGTGGCCCCCGAGCCGGGGGTCTCCGAAGCGCTGCATGTGCTGGACTCGGAGGTGCGGGCAGACATTGTTGCCCGGTCAGTTGGGACAAATCGGGCAACTCGGACAGGCAAGTTGACGAACCCCCGGCGAGCCGGTAGGTAAGGGGCCCATGCGAGCGAACCGGGGCCGCTCCTTTGGCCGTGCGCGCCGTGTCCGGCGACTCGTCGGTGCGGTGGTGGTGGCCGTTCTGTTGATGGGCGTCGTCCCGGCCGGCGCGGACACCAAGGACGATCTGGCCGCCGCCAAGCAGCGGCTGGTGGACCTCCAGCAGCAGATCCAGAGCCAGGAGGCCCAGCTCGCCGACATCCAGCAGCAGGAGGCCGCGCAGCGCGCGCGCCTCGATGCACTGCAGGGAGAGCTGAACGACCTGGCCGTGAAGCTCGATCACGCGCAGAACGCCTACGACGCGACGCTCGGCCAGGTCGCCGAGACCGAGGCCAGCCTGAAGGCGGCCAAGGCCCGGTACCGGGCGCTCCGGGGCCGGCTGGACGAACGGGCCCGGGCCGCGTACGAGATGGGGCCCGCGTCGAGCCTCGGGATCATCCTGGGGTCCTCGTCCGTGGGCGAGCTATCGGACAAGCTGGAGTTCGTCAACCAGCTCTCCGCGCTGGACGCCGACCTGGCCGCCGAGGTGCAGAACCGGGCGAACGAGCTCGAGGCGCAGCGGCAGCAGCTGGAGGAGATCAAGGCCAGGCAGGTCGCGGCGCTCAATAACCTCCACGCGCAGCAGCGGGACCTGGACGCCAAGTTCACGGAGGCCCAGGGCATCTACGACGATCTTGCGGCGAAGGCCTCCCAGGTCGCCTCGATCGCCAACGACCTCCAGTCCAAGCAGTCCGAGGTCGACTCGCTGGTCGGCCGGTTGCAGGAGCAGCTGAAAGCCGAACAGCTCGCGGCCGCCCGTGCGGCGGCTCGGGAGGCGGCCCGGCAGGCGGCCGCAGCCAAACGGGCCGAGCAGCAGCAACAGCAGGATCCGGGGAACTCCGGCGGCGGGGGCACCACCGATGGCGGCGGCGTCGGAACCGTGTCGGGCTCGCCGTTCTCGGTCTGTCCGGTGGACCAGCCCCGCGCCTACGGCGACTCGTTCGGCGCTCCCCGGTACGCGGGTGGGTATCACCCCCACGCGGGCACCGACCTCATGGCCCCGAGGGGGACGCCGATCCGCGCACCGTTCTCGGGGACCGCGTCGTCCGCCGCGAACGGCCTGGGAGGGAACGCGGTCATCGTGTCGGGGGCCGAGGGCTACGTGTACAACGCCCACCTCGACAGCTACGGGACGCTGGGCAGCGTTTCGGCGGGGACGGTCATCGGGTACGTGGGCGACTCCGGCGACGCGCGAGGCGGGGCGACGCACGACCACTTCGAGTGGCACCCCAACGTGATCCCGGCCAACCCGTACCGGAGCGTGTACGGGTACACGGTGATCGGCGACGCGATCGACCCGTATCCGTACCTGAACATGGTCTGCTAGGAGGGCCTCAGCCCTCCCCGAGCGACATCCGGTAGGACTCGGCGCCGTCCTCGTGCAGGGCGACGAGCTGGACGCCCGAGGCCGCCAGGTCCGGCCACCGCTCCCCGATCCACGCCTCCGCGGCCTCACGGTCATCGAACTCCTCGGAGCGCCCGGTCTCCGAACCGGCCCCGTCCAGGAGAACCCAGATCCAGCTCACCCTCCAAGCCTACTGACGGTGCACGAGTCACCCGAATGGCGTCACCCACCAGTGGATTGGCCCACCGGGGAGGCCCGCCGGTAAGGTCCTGCGGTGCACGGGAGCCCCTTCCGCACCGGGGCCCGGCTCAAGTTCGAGGGGGCCAGGTCCGATTACGGACACGTGACACCGCGGCCCCTTCTGCGGCGGCTCTTCGCCGTCCTCGCCCTGTTCGCGATCCTGATCGCCGTGCCCACCGTGCCCGCGCTGGCCGGGGGCGGATCGGGGAGCATCTTTGTCGACGTCAACGGCGGCGACCTGGCCGTCGACCCCTCGGTAGCCGTCACGACCGTTCCGCCCGGGGGCTCGCGGACCAGCTCGACTGCCTCGTGGTCCGACGTCCCCTCCGGCTACTGGGCCAAGACCGCCATCGACACGGTGGCCGGTTCCCACACCTGGATGCGGGACTTCGGGACCACCACCTTCAAGCCGCAGAACCTCGAGAGCCGGCGGCTGTTCGCCAAGGCGGTCGTCACGGCCTTCGCCCCCGGCGAGAAGCCAGACCCGGACATCAGGTTCTCCGACGTCGACTCCTCCGACCCGTACTTCCAGTACATGAACGTGTCGGTGAAGAAGGGCTGGATCACTCCTTCGGGCGACAAGTTCCTGCCGTCCAATCCCATCGGGATGATCCAGGTCCACCGCGCGCTGGTCTGGGCCCTCGGGCTGTCGAACGTGGTCGCCGGCGCCAACCAGATGCACACGACCGACGGCTACCGGTTCAAGCACGGCTCGACGTTCGGGACGCGCCTGATCGGCGCGGTGCTCGGCCTGCGCTACAACCACAGCGACGAGTCGCTCGACGTGGGTCCGGGAGACGTCCTGAACCGCGCCGAGGTGGCCTGGTCGCTGTACCGCGCCTACGTGATCAACACGTCGGAGACCTGGAGGAAGTCCCAGGTCCAGGTCTACGCGAACATCCACCTGGGCCCCGTGTCCGCGGCCTTCCATCAGGTCGTCGAGTTCGGGATGCGCTACGTGGGGTTCCCCTACATCTACGCAGGGGAGTGGAACACGAAGTCGCCCCCCGGCTACTGCTGCGGCTACCAGCCCCGCGGTGGGTTCGACTGCTCGGGGCTGATGTGGTGGGTCCTGCGGCAGGGCGACTCGCTGTACGACAACACCGCGGTGCGCAAGTACCCGGGGTACATCCTCAACCAGCGTTCATCGAACGACATGGCCAAGGCCATCCCGGTCAGCCAGCGGCTGAAGTGGGAGGACGTGAAGGCCGGGAACCTGCTGTTCTACGACAGCAACCATGACGGGACGATCGACCACGTCAACCTCAATCTGGGGTGGGGGTGGGCGCTCGACTCGGGCTCCAATGGTGTGACCATCGTCCGGCTCCCGAACTCCTGGTACCAGGACGTCTTCGCTTGGGGGCGCAAGCTCGTCCCGGCCTCTTGACCGGGCTGATCGCCTGAACCAGCTCTCGCGACTCGGCGGTCGTACCTTCGGAGGGCGCGCAGGGGTGCGGCGGGGGTGAGGGGATGGCCAGCCCCCATGTCTACGGCGGGCCGATGACTTTTTCTACGGCTTCTAGCATCTGGGCCATGTTGAAGGGGCGGCGGAGTTCGCCCTCCACTGGGACCAGGACGAGTTTGCCGGTCTCGCCTTGGGGGGCCATGAACACGATGATCTTGGTGTCCGACAGGGTGGGGTCCTGGCGAACGGTCTTGATGGTTCCCCAGCCGTCGCTGTCGGGGAGCTCGGCGTCGAGCATCAGGAGGTCGTAGTCGCTCTCCCGGAGGCGGGCCACTCCCTCCTCGCCGGTGGTGCACTCCTCGACCTCGTAGCCCTCGAGGCGCAGGCGGAGCACCGGCTGGTGCATGAACTCCGGACGGTTGTCGACGAACAGGACGCGCTTCTTGCCCACCTAGCCCTCCCCGAGGCGCTCCACCGTGATGCCCTTCTCGGTGAGCCAGGTCACCGCCTCGGCGACCTGCCCCTCCGATCCCACGATTTCCAGAATGACCCACGCGAAACGCTCGTCGACGTTCGCGCCGCGGATGTTCGTCACGACGTCGAACCGCTGCCCCAGCTCGTGGATGACGGGCTCGTCGATCAGGTGCTCCGGGAACGTCAGGTGGAACCGGGGTCCGCCGGGCCGGGCCTGGCTCACGCGGGCGGCGCTCCCGGCGTCCCGGGCGGGTTCATGCTCCCCGACCGGAAGCCCTCCAGGTCCACCGTGACGTACCGGTAGCCGAGCGCCCGCAGCGCCTCGACCACCCGCTCCCGGATGGCAGGCGAGGCCAGGCGTGCGACGTCGTCGGTCTCCACCTCGACCCGGGCCACCTCGCCGTGCACCCGCACACGTACCTGGCGGAAGCCGAGGTCCTTCACCGCTCGCTCCGCCCGACCCACTCGCGACAGGTCCTCCACCGTGATCCTCACCCCGTGCTCGATCCGCGAGGACAGGCACGCGGACGCCGGCTTGTCCCAGGTCGGCAGGCCCAGCTCCAGCGCCGCCTCGCGGACCTCCGCCTTCGTCAACCCGGCCTCGACCAGGGGGTGGCGGACGGCGTGCTCGCCCGCGGCCCGCAGCCCCGGACGCCAGTCACCCAGGTCGTCGACGTTCGCCCCGGAGACCACCGCCGGAAGGTCCTCCTCGGCGGCGATGCGACCGAGCACCTCGTACAGCTCGGTCTTGCAGTGGTAGCACCGGTCCGCGCCGTTCGCCGCGTAGCCCTCTCGCTCGACCTCGTGTGTCCGCACGGCCCGGTGGCGGACGCCGATCAGCGCGGCCACCTCCCGGGCCTCCCGGAGCTCGCCGGGCGGCAGAGACGGTGAGACCGCGGTCACCGCCAGCGCACGCTCGCCCAGCGCCCGGGCGGCCACCGCGGCGACCAGGGCCGAGTCCGTACCACCGGAGAACGCCACCACGGCGCCGCCGGTCGACGCCAGCGCGGCGTGCAGCCGGTCCAGCTTCACCGAGTTCGAGGTCACCGCCATGCCCGACGATTCTTGCACGCGCCACCGACGGGCCGCCGCCGTCCCGGCCGGGTCAGCCGGTCCCGGAGCGAGGACCGGGACCGGCCATGGGCGGCCCCTCGCAGTCCGTCCGGAGCGGCACCGGGTCGGGCGGCCGCGGGGCGCTCGAGAAGTCGAACGCCTCACTCAGATCGCTCGCCGACCGGTCCCTCCGGGTCAGCAGCGGCAGTCCCCAGTTCCCCTCGATGAACTTGAGCACCGAAGAGAACTCCCCCGTGGTGTGGTCGAGATACCCGTCCCGGGAGTACGGCGAGATCACCAGGAGCGGGACACGGATCCCGAGGCCGAACTGGTCGACCTGCGGCGGCACGACGTGGTCGTAGAACCCGCCCCAGTCGTCCCAGGTCAGGAAGATCGCCGTGTCCTTCCACATGGGGCTGCGCATGATGGCGTTCACCACCTCGGCGGTCCAGTTCTCGCCCCAGCACAGGCTGTATTCGGGGTGGTCGGACAGCTGGTACCGGGGTGTGACCCAGGTCACGGGGGGCAGCCGGTTCGCGTCGATGTCGTCGACGAGCTGGTCCGTGGGGAACACGTGCTCCTGCCACTGGTTCGTCTCCCGGACGTGCAGGATCGCGTCGTACGCGGACCAGATGTAGCCCTGCTGGACGTAGGACGCCGAGTAGTAGGCCCACGGGATGCCGGCCCCGTTCAGCAGGTCGCCCTCCGTTCGGATGTCGAAACAGGGAGGCACGCTCGAGACGTAGCCCTCCTCGTTCACGACATCGACGGTCTGGCCGGGCCGGGCGTCGCAGCCCCACACCTTGCGGAACCCGCTCCCCGCCTGGATCACGGACTGGGGGTCGGGCCGGGGGTTGTCGTGCGTGCCCGCCGACTGCGCGGCGATCGTGAACAGGTGGTTGGGGAACGACGGCCCGTTGACCGAGGCGAAGAACTTGTCGGCCAGGACGTACCGCTCGGCCCACCGCCAGTAGATCGGGACGTCCGATCGGACCGCCTCCGTGTACGCGGCCTTCCTCGTGAACCGGTCGTACCCGAACCCGTCCATGGCGCCGCCGTGGTAGTCGGCCAGGGCCCGCGCGTAGCTGTGCACGAGGTCCTGGGGCAGCTGCTGGGGGATGCCCCGGGCCAGCGGGACGGTCCGTCCGTCCATCCGGCCGGTGGTCGTACCGTCGGCGCCGGGGAACAGACCGAACAGCTGGTCGAAGGTGCGGTTCTCCTTGACCAGGAACACGACGTGCTTGATCGGCGTGCGGGTCGGGAAGCTCGCCGCGTCGGCCCTGGGGGGCCGGGGCCGGGGGTGGCGGTTCGACCAGGTCAGGCCCACGGTCACCGCCAGCAGGGCCACCCCCAGCGCCGCCACGACGAGCCGCGCCCACGTTCCTCTCCGGCCCCACATCCGCCGGGAGTCTACGGGTGCGGATTGGATCGGGCCCTACACGAATGAGGACCCCGACGGGGGCGCCGGGGTCCTCACAACCTCCAGGGAGGGGGGTTGCACCTGTTTTTCGACGCGGGTCGGAGGATGGTTCGGCTCGATTCGGAGATTCTCACCCGGTGAACGGGTACCCCACCTCCGTCTTCCACGTCGCCGGGTCCGGGTCGTCCCTCGGGCCGGTCCAGTACACCTCCCACGGCGGGCCCGAGGCCTGCTTCCCCTGCTCGCGGAGCCATTCCTCCACCACCCGGTGGGCCTCCCCGATCGAGTCGTACGACCCGTGATGCCAGGCCACGGCCGCGAGCGTGGCGCCCAGCTCCCGACCCACCACCCGTCCCGACGTGGCGATGGGCTCGCCGAGCGGGAACCCGATCTCCATGTCCACCGAGTCGTCGGTGTAGGCGTGGAAGATCCCGAACGCCGGCCCCTCCGGGCGCGTCCCGGCGTTCACGATCTCCGCGTCCACCTCCGGAAGCACATCGCCGAACGTCTGTCCCATCTCGTCCGGCGTCGTGGTGACGCGCACGGTCGCCACGTAGCGGTCCGACAGGTCCTTCACCTCGATCTCGTAGGCCATTGCTCTCGCTCCTTCGGTCCCTCGAGGCGCCTCGGGGAACCTTCCCACACGCGCGGCGGCTCAGGCGCGCGTGTGACCCTCGCCGCGGATCTCGGACGGCAGCGAGTCGAACCAGGAGAGCACGGCGCGCTCGTATTCGATCCCGAACTGCAGGGTGGAGCGGGCGTAGGCGTCCGCGGTGCCGGCGTCCATCGCCGCCGCCGACTCCTCGTAGCGGGCCAGGCGCTCCGCGTGGACGGCGCGGTGCCGCTCGACGAACCCGGCCATGCGAGCGGGGTCGAGGTGCCGCCCGAAGCTCATCGTGAGCAGGAGGGGGAACCGGATGGTCTCCGGTCCCGGCTCGCGGGCCACCCATTCGCGGAAGACCTCCCGGCCGCGGTCGGTGATCCCGTAGGGCCGGCGGTCCCGGGCGCCGGGCTCGCCGGCCTCGATCAGCCCGGCCTCGGCCATCCAGGCCAGCTCGCGGTACACCTGGCTGCGCGTCACCGACCAGAAGTCGCCGATCACGGTCTCGGCGGTCATCGCGAGGTCCCACCCCGACATCGGCCCGCCGTGGAGGAACCCCAGCAGCGACGCGGCGGTGGCGTTCAGCGCGCGGTCGTCCATGTCGACGCCCATCCTGCCACGGGGTCCGTTGAACGTCCAGTTTGACAGGTCACTGTGCTATGTCTCACACTGGCGCGAGGTCACCTTCCAAAGTGGACGATCGAGGAAAGGAGCCCACATGGTCGCCGCACTCCGCCTCTCCCACGGCAGCGCCACAACCGCCGGGATCCTGCTGCTAGCCATCGTGGCCGTCGAGTACGGCGGCACGTTCGTGCTTCGAGCCGTCCGGGGGAAGGTCCCGCTCACCGCGTTCCAGCGGACGTTCTCCCGCGCCGGCCACGCGCACGCCGGCGTGCTGGTGATCCTGAGCCTGGTGGTCCAGCTCTACGCCGACGCGGCGGGCCTGAGCGGGCTGCCGAACACGCTGGCGCGCAGCTTCGTTCCACTCTCGGCGATCCTGATCCCCTCGGGCTTCTTCTTCTCGCTGATCGGCCACGAACGCACGACTCCCAACCGCTGGATCACGCTCCTGTGGATCGGCGTGGCCACGCTGGCCGTGGGCGTGGTCAGCCTGGGGATCGGCCTGCTGACGGTCTGAGCGTCGCCGGGCATCCCCCTGGACACGGAGGCGGTGACGAATCGGGCCCCGGCCGGTCCGCCGGGGCCCGATCACCTCTTTCTTCAGAGTCCTTCAGCCGTCGAAGCTAGATCAAGTGCTCGCAGCTGGTGTGGCCCTCCACGTGACCAGGTGTCGAGGCCCGTCCCGCCGGCGATCTTGTCGTTGCCCTTGCCCCCGTCGATCGTGTCGTTCCCCGCGGCACCGCACAGCTTGGCGTTGGCGCCGAAGCCGAAGATCTTGTCGTTGCCGCCGAGGCCGTTGATGACATCCACCCCGGCGGTGCCGTTGATGGTGTCGTTGCCCGACGTGCCCACCTTCGTCGTCGCCGAAAGCACGAGGGCCCCGCCTGCGCCGGCACCGCCAGGATCACGACCAGCCCAGCCACGAGAGCGACGGAACCGAATGCCGCGGCCAGCCTGAATCACCGCATGAATCCTCCCCTTCCTCCCCCTACCACTCGAGCCCCTGCTCGAGCCCGGGGGCACCGTACGGCGGGGCCTGCGACGCAAGCGAACCGCGCATTCGGCGCCACAACGAACGGAAACCCCGGCGAAATCTCGCCGGGGCTCCGTTTCGGTACGGGTGCTGGCCTGAACCTAGAAGTCCATGTCGCCGCCGCCCATGCCGCCGCCACCGGGCATGGGTGGCGCGGCCTTCTCGGGCTTGTCGGCGACGACGGCCTCCGTCGTCAGGAACAGCGCCGCGATGGAGGCGGCGTTCTGCAGCGCCGAACGGGTCACCTTGGCCGCGTCGACGATGCCTGTCTTGAACATGTCGACGTAGTCCCCGTTGGCCGCATCCAGGCCGTGCGCGTTCTTCAGCGACCGGACCTTCTCGATCACCACGCCGCCCTCGAGGCCGGCGTTGAAGGCGATCTGCTTGATGGGCTCCTCGAGGGCTCGGCGGACGATGTTCGCTCCGGTGAGCTCGTCGCCCTCCAGGTCCACCTTGTCGAGCGCCGACTGCGCGGTCAGCAGCGCCACGCCGCCGCCCGGCACGATGCCCTCCTCGACGGCCGCTTTCGTGGTCTGCACGGCGTCCTCGATGCGGTGCTTCTTTTCCTTGAGCTCGACCTCGGTGGCCGCCCCGACCTTGATGACCGCCACACCGCCGGACAGCTTGGCCAGCCGCTCCTGGAGCTTCTCGCGATCGTAGTCGGAGTCGGTCTTCTCGATCTCGGCCTTGATCTGGTTGACCCGGCCCTTGATCTGCTCGGCGTCGCCCGACCCCTCGACGACCGTGGTGTCGTCCTTGGTCACGACGAACTTCCGGGCCTGGCCGAGGAGGTCCAAGGAAGTGTTCTCGAGCTTGAGCCCGACCTCCTCGGAGATGACCTGGCCGCCGGTCAGGATCGCGATGTCCTGGAGCATGGCCTTGCGGCGGTCCCCGAACCCGGGGGCCTTCACCGCGACCGACTTGAACGTCCCGCGGATCTTGTTCACCACGAGCGTGGCGAGCGCCTCGCCCTCCACGTCCTCGGCGATCACCGCGATCGGCTTGCCGGTCTGCATGACCTTCTCGAGCACCGGCAGCAGGTCCTTCACCGCCGAGATCTTCGAGTTCACCAGCAGGATGTAGGGCTCCTCGAGGACCGCCTCCATCCGCTCAGGGTCGGTCACGAAGTACGGCGAGATGTAGCCCTTGTCGAACCGCATGCCCTCGACCAGGTCGAGCTCCATGCCGAACGTGTTCGACTCCTCGACGGTGATCACACCGTCCTTGCCGACCTTGTCCATGGCCTCGGCGATCTGCTGGCCGATCTCCGGGTCGCCCGCCGAGATCGACGCGACGTGCGCGATCTGGTCCGGCGTCTCGATGTCCTTGGACTGGGCCTTGATGCTGTCGACCGCGAAGTCGACGGCCCGCTCGATGCCGCGCTTGAGCGACATCGGGTTGGCGCCGGCGGCCACGTTGCGCAGGCCCTCCTTGACCATCGCCTGGGCAAGGACGGTTGCCGTGGTGGTGCCGTCACCGGCCACGTCGTCGGTCTTCTTCGCGACCTCCTTGACCAGCTCGGCCCCGACCTTCTCCATCGGGTCCTCGAGCTCGATCTCCTTGGCGATCGATACCCCGTCGTTGGTGATCGTGGGTGCGCCCCACTTCTTCTCGAGGACGACGTTGCGGCCCTTGGGCCCGAGCGTGATCTTCACGGCATTGGCCAGCTGGTCCATGCCCCGCTCGAGCGCCCGCCGGGCGTCCTCCTCGAAGGTGATGAGCTTCGCAGCCATCCCTTCCCTCCTCCTCTGCTTGGTCTCCCGAGCCCGCCCCTTCAGGTGCGCGGCTCACAGCCTTCGCCTCCGACTGCTAGCACTCCCTGAACCAGAGTGCTAAGGCATTGTATAGCGCCGTCGGGCGGAGTTGGCAACCCGGTCGAGGGCGAAGGACGCCTCGAGCCCGCTACGTGACCTTGATCCTCCCGCGCATCCCGGAGCACGTCCCGTTCGACAGGGTCGAGGGGAAGCGGCAGCGGAACTTGAACCCCCCGGCTCGGCCCCCTCCCGCGGCCGGACGAGGGGCCCAAATTTCCTGTTTGGCCCGGTTTGTTCCGTGGAATCTGCCGGGGATGTGCTTGCACACCCCCCCTCGCAGGGAACAATCGTGCCTACGGAGGCCGCTCGTGCGGCCTCGAAACCTGTCCGGGCCCCTTTGGGGGGAAGGAGGGATCGTGGCCACCTACGAGGCCTACTGCGTCAAGTGCCGCGAGAAGCGGACGTTCGAGGGCGAGGAAGTCGAGCTGAAGAACGGCCGGAAGGCCGCCCAGGGCATCTGCCCCGTGTGCGGCACGAAGGTCATGCGGATCCTCGGCAAGTCCTCCGCCGCCTGATCACGCCGTCCGTCGAGCGCCCACGCACGCCGTCCGGAGGGCTGCGGGCGTGGGCGTGAGGATCGCGCCGTCCATCCTGGCCGCCGACTTCGCGCGCCTGGCCGACGACGTGGCTCGTGTGCGGGCCGAGTCGGACCTGCTGCACGTGGACGTGATGGACAACCACTTCGTCCCCAACCTCACCATCGGCCCGCCGGTGGTGAGGTCGCTCCGCCGGCACACCGACCTGTTTCTGGACTGTCACCTGATGGTCACGGACCCCGGCTCGATGCTGGAGGCGCTGGCGGAGGGGGGTGCGCACGGGGTGACCGTCCACATCGAGCTGGGCGACCCTGGGGCGCTGATCGCCAGGACCCGCGAGCTCGGCATGAAGCCCGCGCTGACCCTGAACCCGCCGACGCCGTTCGAGGCCGTCGAGCCCTACCTGGAGCTCGTGGACCTGCTGCTTGTGATGAGCGTCCACCCGGGGTTCGGCGGCCAGGCGTTCATCCCCGAGGTGCTGCCCAAGGTCGAGCGGGCGCGGGAGGCGGTCGACGGCCGCGGCTTGTCCTGCGACATCCAGATCGACGGCGGCATCGATACGCGGACCGCGCCGCTCGCCGCCCGCGCGGGGGCCAACGTGCTGGTGGCAGGCAGCGCGATCTTCCTCCAGCCCGATCCCCCGGCCGCCGCCCGGGCGATCCGCGCCGCGGCGGACGCGGCGCTCGCCTGACGCCGTAGACCGCCGGCCATGAGACCCTTGCGGCCGTGGATCACGTCCTCATCCGGCGGCTGGACCACCTGACCGGCGACGCGTCGAAGCCCACGCTGGGTTTCGCGGTGGAGGCTCGTGACCGGCCGGGGCCCGCGCACAAGCAGGGCTCCTCGCCGGACGACGTCGTGTGGGTCCAGCTGGAGGGCGGCCTGTTCGTGGCCAGGGCGAGGATCCGCCTCGGGTGGGTCGGCGAGTTCTCCTCGATCGACGAGGTCCGGGCCCGGACCGCCGGCTCCGCGCTGTACGCCCTGGACGGCTTCTGGGCCGCCCGGCCGCGCTATGGCTACGCGGCGGTCGCCTCCCTGGAGCACGAGCAGTGGGTCGAGCCGTTCTGGGCCGGCCCCCGGACGTACGCGTACGAATGGGTGCTGCTGGAGAACGAGCGGAAGCGGGCGTCCTGGCTCGACCCCAAGCCAGCGCCGAGGGGCGGCGAGCGCCTCCGGGACCGCTTCGGCGACTGGCTCGACGCCCGCTGAACGCCGAACCCGCAACTCCGAACACCGAACACCGAACGCGACGGGGCCGGAACCCCGTTGCAGGGATCCCGGCCCCGGCTGGTGCCGTGTTCGGTGCTCGCCTCGCGAGGTGCTTCGGCGCGCCCTCAGGCGCCCCGCCCGGTGCGACCACGTCCGAGGTCGCGAGGTCGGTGAGCTGGTTGGTTTCTGCCGGGCTATCCCCGGCGACGGGCGAGGTGGTCCACCCCGGCCCGCGGGCGACGGCTCAGCAGCCAGTCACCTCGAGGGTCGCAATGCTATCTGGCAGTTGGACCACCTCCTTTCTCCCGTGCCCCCATCTTGCGACGGGACGGGCGTTCCGGCAAGCAGCCCAGGCAGACGGATCAGGTGATCTTCCGGTATCGCCGCACCCGCGAGCGGAGCGACCACGACCGCGGGGACCGGCCTCGAGGTCTACGGCTCCGAGCCCGAGTGCTGTTCGGGGTAGAAGTCCTGCTCGGTCTCGTCCCACACCGTCGAGTCGTCCTGGCCCTCGACGTTGAACGCGTAGTCGTAGACGAGCGCCCCGCCGTAGACCGCCCCGAACGTCACCAGCAGTCCGGCCAGCACCGACAGGATCATCACGGACAGCGACGCGTGGTAGTCGCCGTAGCTCGACAGCCGCACCACGATGTCGATCAGCACGATCGCGGTCACCGTGAGCATGACCGAGGCGTGCCAGTTGATCGTGCGCCACACCTGGGTGTGCTTGGCCTTCCCGATGGGGCCGGTCGAGTGGTCCCGGTCGATCCCCTTCCACCAGTCCCAGAAGCCGGTCGTGGCCGCCACCAGTGAGAAGATCGCGCCGCCCATCATCACGTAGGTCGCGGCGACGAAGGACTCCGCGCCGATCCGGCCCACCGTACCGCCGTGGTCGTACGTGAAGTACGAGATGACGTCGAACGCGGCAGCGAACACGTACGCCACGATGGGGAAGTCCGTGAACGGCGGGTGGGAGGGCTTGCCGGCCCACCCGCGGACCCCGCGGAACCTGCGCCCTCGGAACGTGATCGCGGGCTTGATCGAGAAGAGCCGAGCCACGTCGTCCTCCTTCCCGTCGGTCGTGACTGGGGCGACGCTAGCACCGTCGCCCGTCCATCTTCAGGGGTCGCGAACGCCGCCAGGATGGAATACCGTCAGGCGCAGGGACGGTTCGACCGGGCAGGAACCCATCCGAGGAGGAACCGATGGACGACCAGGACGTCATCGACCAGATCAACCAGCTGGCGCACGAGGAGCACTCGCTCTTCGAGAAGGCCTCCACCGACGAGGGGCTCGACCCCCGGGAGCACGACCGGCTGAAGTTCCTGGAGGTGCAGCTCGACCAGTGCTGGGACCTGCTGCACCAGCGCCGCGCCCGCCGCAGCGCGGGCATGGACCCCGGCGAGGCCCGGGTGCGCGACGAGACCACCGTCGAGGGGTACGTGGACTGACGCCCGCCTCCGCGTCGAGCCGGGTCAGCTGTCGGACTGCAGACGCCGGAGGTCCTCGAGCACCTCGTCCGGATGCGCGGGGATGTCGGTGACCCGGTAGGCCTTGCGGATCACGCCATCGGGGTCGATGAGGTACGTCCGCCGCTTCGCGAACTCGGGGGAGGATTCCTCCGGATATCGTTTCGTCTCGTAGATCGTCCCGACCTCGCGGTCGACGTCGGACAGCAGCGTGAACGGGAAACCCTGCTGCTCCGCGAACGCCAGGTTCTGCTCGGGAGGATCGAACGAGGCCGCCAGGAGCACCGCGCCCTGACGTTCGAACTCGGGGGCTCGGTCACGGAACCCCTGCCCTTCCAGCGTTCACCCCGCGGTGAACGCCTTGGGGAACCACCAAAAGACGACCCACCGCCCGCCGAAATCGGCCAGGGATACCGGGTTGCCGTGGTGGTCCGGCAACGTGAAGCCGGGCGCCTTCGCGCCTTCGTCGAGCATCGGACCTCCGTTTCCTCGCAGTCTACGGACGGCGGCGCCGGCAGGCTCCGCGCCCGCTCATGTAACGAGCCTCGGTGCTTGATCGGCCCGAGGTCCCAGGGTTGCATGAGGCAGCCCGGCTGGTCCGGGGGGAGGCGTCGAGAAGCGCTCTGAGTGTTCATGGCCCTTGCGGGCCACCCGCATCCGATGAAAATGGGCGCGTCGTCCGGCGACGTCGAAGCTTGCCTGGTGCTGCGAGCCCGACTCTGAGTGGGACGCGGGAGCCTCGGGAACCCACAACTGTTGC